>Ga0066652_100000051_pt1 | contig 79990 bp, 67 predicted proteins | sample GraSoiAngelo_101_FD_71413 | JGI IMG/M metagenome (GOLD analysis project Ga0066652, IMG submission 71413) | Grasslands soil microbial communities from the Angelo Coastal Reserve, California, USA - 14_0903_02_30cm | ecosystem: Environmental > Terrestrial > Soil > Grasslands | place: USA... | reverse complement strand
AGGCCCGTTGCAAATGAAAACAGGCCGGTTGCAAACGAAAACAGGCCCGTTGCAAATGAAAACAGGCCGGTTGCAAACGAAAACGGGCCGGTTGCAAATGAAAACAGGCCCGTTGCAAACGAAAACAGGCCCGTTGCACATGCAAACAGGCCAGGTGCGCGTGCAAACTTGCGATCCGCAACGTCGTGGCCTGGCGATTCGGGAGGTGCTAACTTACAGCGTATGAACGCTTTCTGCCGCACAGGGTCCTGGTCATCCCAGCCTCGCGGTTACAAGTGCGACCACGCCCGTGCCGTTCGCGGGTCGTTCGCCGTTCCGTGCTCTGGCGATTACCGTTCCGGCGGCATCCACCCAGGAATCACACCTTCCGCGGCTCGTGCAACGCTCCGGAGTTTGCCGTGGTTGAGTGATGTCGTGTCCACTTTTAGCGACAGTTCATCGGAACGTGGATTGGGCGATGGCACTTTCCTCGAAGCGCAAGCCTGCCCACGGCTACTCCAGCCAAAGGCTGGCTCAGCAGTCTTGCTGGCGAAAGTGTCGAGGACTAAATGGCAGTTCCTTTTCGGGAAAAAAGTCCTCGAAGGCGCGTCAATAATCCGGCGGAAGCGGGCTGCACGGGCTCAGGCTCGAATTCCAGTCCTCGATTTTCGACCACCGCGAGGGGGTTGCGCACCGCCAGCGCCTCGGCGACTTCGTCGCCGACGAGGCCGCGCAGGGTCTCCATCGCTTGCGCGATCTTCGGCGTGCGCTTGGTCATGTTGTGCGCGTCGGTGGCGACGAAGTGGATGAGTCCCTGCCGCACCCATGCGTGCGACACGCGCTGCGCCGCGGGACCGAACTCGCCGAGGAGGCTGCCGGCGGTGATCTGCATGCGCGCGCCGTGGTCGATCCATTCGGAGACCAGCTCAGGGTGCGCCTGCAGGATCAGATTGCGCTCGGGATGCGCGATGATCGGAATCCAGCCGTCGAGCTGGATGCGATAGAACGGCTGCTCGATCATCGGCGGGACGCTGTTCGCCGCGAGCTCGACGAGCACGTAGCGGCTGTTCGCGAGCGGCACGATCGACTTTCCGCTTTGCAGCACTTCGGCGATGTCGTGCGCGAAAAAGTACTCCGATCCGAGGAGCAGGCGCGGCTTGTTGCCCGTCACTCTGCGCAGCTCGGCGATCTTCGATTCGAGCGTCGCGCGTTCCGGAGTCGGCCAGAGTGCGCGCAACACATGCGGGGTGGCGATGATCGTGTCGATCCCTTCGGCCGCCGACATCCGGCACATCTCGACCGCCTCATCCCACTCGCGCGGACCGTCGTCGACGCCGGGAAGGCAGTGATGATGGATGTCGATCATTGAGGGCGACCGCACGGCCACGAGGCATCAATGATCGTTGGGTTTGGTAGTGATGAAGGATGAAGGATGAAGGATGAAAGATGAATGATGAATGATTGGATCTCGCGTCTATCGCTCATCATTCATCTGTCATCCTTCATCCTTCATCCCTACCAACCCAACGACGAAACACGTCCCTTCGCTCTTCCCCACAAGCCGAGCGCGCCCTCTTACCTTCTGCCGTCCGCCCGCTGCCCTCTGCGCTCCGCATTGTCCTGATTCGAATCGTAGTAGTCGTAGTAGCTCTTGCGGTACGTGTAGCCGTACTGCTGCAGGTCGAGGTTGTTCAGCAGCGCGCCGAGGACGGGGATGTTCGAGAGCCGCAGGCGCTCGGCGGAGCGCTGGACGAGCTCGCGCGGCGTGTAGCCGCCGTGAACGGTGAGCACGACGCCGTCCGCGCTCGCGGCGAGCACGATCGCGTCGGTGACGGCGAGGACGGGGGGGGAGTCGAAGATGACGAACGCGTACTTCTCGCGCAGTTCCTGGATGAGATGCTTCATCCGATCGGACGCGAGCAGCTCCGACGGATTCGGCGGAATCGGACCGGAGAGAACGACGGACAGGTTCGGGACCTGCGTCGGCTGGACCGTGTCCTCGAACGGAATGTTCGCGGCGAGGTAGTTCACGATGCCGAGGTTCAATTTGCCGGGGAACACTTTCTGGAGACGCGGACGGCGAAGGTCGGCATCGATGAGCAGCACCGGCTTTCCCATCTGCGCGAGCACGGTGGCGAGGTTGACGGACGTCGTGGTCTTCCCTTCGCGCGCGAAGGACGACGTGATGACGATGATCTTCGGCGAATTCGCCGACGCGAGGAGCAGCGACGTGCGGAACGCGCGATACGCTTCCGACACCGGCGAGCGCGCGTCGAGATGCGGAAGCAGCTCGATGCCCGGCGACGGCTTCTCTTCGGGCGGCGCGTCGACCGCGCGCAGCTGCGGTCCGGATGCACGTCCGTAGCTGTAGTTGTATCCGTACTGCCGCGAGATCGTTCCCGCCGCCGGAATCACGCCGAGCGACGCGAACTTGGTCACGCGCTCCAGCTCTTCCGGGGTCTTGATCGAGCGGTCCATGTACTCGAGGAAGAAGATCGCGGCGAAGCCGAGGAAGAGACCGAGCGGAAACGCGGTCTGGAGATTCTTCTTCATCGACAGATTGATGCGCGAGCCCGGCGTTTCCGCGTGGTCGACCCAGTGCACGTTCGACGATGCCGATCCGCGGAGACGCGCCGTCACCTGCGTCTCGTTGAGCTGCTTCTGCAGCGCCGCGAGGAGGGTCTGCTTCGAGTCGACGGCCATCCGCAGATCGAAGTACTTCGCCGCGTCGACGTTGAGCCGCTGCGCTTCCGTGCGCTGTTGTTCGTACGCCGAGCGCACCGAGCCTTCGCGCGAGGACGCGGCGGAGACTTGCGCGCGCGCTTCTTCGAGCGCGCGGCTGTAAGCCTCTCGCACCGCCGCCGCGCGCGCGAGTTTCGTCTTCTCGATTTGCTGCGCGAGGTCCTGCATGACCGGGTGCGCTTCGGTGTACTGCGCGCGCTTCGCGTTGAAGTCGCGCTGCAGCCGCGACAGTTCTTCGTTCAGATGGATGACCGTCGCGTCTTGCTGCGCCACGGTCTCGGGCGCGGTGCTCTGAATCGAGTTGTACCTGGCCTGCTTGTCGTACATGTCGCCCTGCGCCGAGGTCACGTCGGTGTTGAGCTTTCCGAGCTTCTGCAGCGTGACGTTGGATCCTTCATCGACGGAGATGATGCCTTTGCTCTTGCCGTACGAGAGGAGGTCCTGCCGGCTCTCTTCGAGGTTCGCCTGCACGGTCGCGATCTGCTGGCTGAGAAACTCCGTCGCCTGCCGCACGCTGTCGAGCTTCTTCGCGATGGTCATGCGCATGAACGAGTCGCCCCACGCTTCGGCGATCTTCTGCGCGAGCTTCGGCGAGCTGCCGGTGTAGGTGATGACGATGAGGTTCGTGCCGTGTTTGGGCGCGATGTTCACGCCGCCGAGGAGACCGCCGGCCATCGCCTGCGTGATCTGATCGATCTCCGCCTTCGTTTTCCCTTCGACGCCGGGACCGTAGAAGTCGCGGTCATTGAGCAGCTTGTGGTCTTCGATCACGCGCATCGCCAGGCCGCGCGATTTCAGGAGCTCGTACTGCGTCTGCAGGAACTCCTGGTCGGACGACGCGATGCCGAAGAGGTCCTCGATCGTGACGTTCTGACTCTCTTCTTCGACCTCGATCTGGATCCACGACTGATACAGCGGCTTGGAGAAGTAGCTCGCCAGGAACGTGCCGATCATCACCACGAGGACGATCGCGGCCGCGACTTTCCATCGCTTCCGGATGACGTTCCAATATTGCGAAAGGTGTACTTCCTGCTGGGTGTTCAGGTCCATGGCGTCCCCGGTCGCCTTACCAGTGCGCGATTCGCGGCGAAGTTTGCGCGCCCGGCAGAGGAATGCAGAAGGCAGAATTCAGAATGCAGAATTCAGAAACACGCCCGCCCTGGTCGGGGGGCGGGTTTCTCAATTCTGCGTTCTGCATTCTGCGTTCTGCATTCTCGGCCCGTGCTCGCAAATCCACCTTCGAGCAAAGAAAGGCCAAACAGCCCATCCCCCGTTCAAGTTTCTCGCCTTATTAGAATAAGGCTTCTTCGAGGATGATGGTGTCGTTATCCGCCAGGACGACGTCTTCGGTCTTGCCGCGGATGATGTCGCGGTAGTTCAGCGTGAACGTCTTCTGCTTCCCGTCCACGTTGCGCTTCACGATCACTCTCTTCGACGCGCGGTCGGTCGGACCGCCGGCGTCGGCGATCGCCTGCAGGAGCGTCGGGTTCTGCGAGCGGTGGAACTGCGCCTTGCCGGGCCGCATCACTTCCCCCATCACGTAAATCGTGATCGGCGGGTCGATGGGGATATTGACGAGGTCGTTCGGAGCGAGCGGGATGTTGAGGTCGGGATTGCCCTTGACCATCAGGTCGTCGACGTTGATCGAGAGCTGTTCGGAGAGGCCGTTGCGCGCGGTGCGCAGCACGTAGATCTCGCTGCCGTGGCCGGCGGCGAGGCCGCCTGCTTCGGTGATCGCCTGGATCAGCGTCGTGCTGCTGGTGGCGCCGATGCGTCCCGGCTTCATGACCGCGCCGACGACCGAGATGGGCTTGCTCGCGAACTCGACGATCTGCACCGATACCGTCGCCTTGGTGAGATACGCCTCGGCGAGCGACTTGAGCTTTGTTTCGATCTGGGCGGCGCTGAGTCCGGCGACGGCGACTTTCCCGATATTGCTGAGAATGATCTGGCCGTTGTCGCCGACCGTCACGCGTCCGCTCATCGTCTGGTCTTCGAGCACGCGGATGTCGAGGACGTCGCGCGGTCCGACGGTCGCATCGGCAGAGAGCAGAGGCAGATCCTGCGCGAGCGCCGGCATTGCCATCGCTGCCGCCACCAACACCGTCATCAGGATCGCTCTAAGCTTCATCAGGTTTCTCTCAGACTCTTACCGATCCGCACCGATCGGCTTCCAGGGGCGCGCTCACTACCTCGACTATCGGACCGTTTGGACGTGGACACGTTTACATTAACTGCTCGGCGTGACCAACGCGTTCCCGTGCTGTCAGTTGTTTGTGAAAGCGCGAGAGCGGTTACTGCTTATCTTGAGTTACGGGGTAAACGACAAATGCAGCACCCACCGTATTCCAGAGTCGTCCTCCGTGAAATTCGACTCTCGTGTAAACCAGCCGACGTCGACTCCGGTGCTGAGCCTGCTGAATGCGTAGATGAATCCGATCGAGGAGAACGTCAGGGTGTCGCGGCGCTTGATTCCGCCGACCGCAACTTCGTAATCGTCGCGCTCGCCGGCCGCACCGCCGCGCAACGTGAGCTTGCGCGTCGCGACGTAGTTGAGCGCAAGGTGCGCGGAGTTGGAGATGTAGTAGTTGTTGCTCTGCATGATCGAGAAGCCGAGGTCGCGCGTGGCGCCGAGCATCGTCGTCCAGCGGCCGGTCGCGCGCGACAACGACGCATCGGCGGTGACGCCGGAAAAATCGAGCTGCGCCGGATCCTCGAAGTCGAGCTGCGTCTGTCCCGCTTCCACGCGCAGCGTCGTGCGGCCGGACGCGCGGATGAAGCCGGCGCCGGCGTAGCGGCGCGAGCTGTCCTTGAACGTCGCGCGGTCGAATTCGTACTTGCTGCCTTCCGCGGCGAGAAAGAGCGTCGTCAGCGGAAACGTCTTGTGATGCAGTGAGACGCGTCCGTTCTTTTCCGTGCGGTCGAGGAGATTCACCGGCGTGTCCGACGGCTGCACTCGGCCTTGCGGGAAGCTCATGTCACGGAACCGTGCCGTGAAAAAAGCGCTGGTGCGGGATGAATACTTCATCTCGCCGCCGGCGCCGAACTCGTTCTCGCGCAGTGTGGCGAGGCGATTGATGTCCGCGACCTGCGCGCGCAGCTGATCGTTTTGCATCCCGTACACGTCGAGATAGAGATGGTTGAACAGGAAGTGCGCGTCGGCGCGCAGCGCGTAGTCGAACTGCCCGGTCTTGCTCTTGACGCCCGCCGTGCTCGTGCGGCGCGTGCCGAGGAAACTGTAGGCGGGGGTGGCGTCGAAGGAGAAGACGACTTTGCGATGCGGGACGAAGTAGAGACGATTCGGCGCTTCGATGCGCAGATTGATGCCGCCGCGGACGTCGCCGGTCGGCAGGTAAACGTCTTCCGAGAATCCCGCGTCGCTGAGCCGGATGCGCGAGAACATGTAGAACCGGCCGGAGTGAATGTTGGCTTTCTGGATTTCGCCGACGACTTTCTTGGCGCCTTCGAGATCGCGGTCGCGATCGCGGAGCGTAGCCGTATTCTGCGCGAGGGCAGAAACGGAGATCACCAACGTTGTTGCGGTAACGAGGACCCGTTTGACCGTTCCGCCCACCAAACCCTCCCAACTCCCGAGAAACCTCTGAACCCACGTCATCCTGAGCCGCGAAGACGGCGAGGAATCCCCCGCCGAAACACGACCAGCGCTCCGTCGGCGGGAGATCCTTCGCCGTCTTCGCGGCTCAGGATGACACTTGTGCAGAGTCTCCCTAAGTCCCGAAGCCGCGCGAGTTTAGCATCTTTGCTGAACCGTTGTGTGCGGCACGCCCGCGGTTGGGTACAATTTTGACCAGTTCAGTGAATTCCGAACAGTTCTGGATTTCCGCCGTCGAGCGCGTATGCCTCGCGATCTTCCTGGTGTGGCTGATCGCGCTGCCGCTGCCGTTCGGATCGATCATCGAGCGCGCGCGCATCGCGCTGATTCTCGTGCCGCTCGCCGTCTGTCTCATCGCGACGCTGTTGCGGCTCTATCTCTTTCGCGATCGCTCCGGCACATTGCGTCCGACGCGCGCGTGGCTGATCTGGGCTGGCGGCGCCGCGCTGTTTCTCATCGTCGCCGCGCTGCAACTCGTGCCGCTGCCGCCGTCGATGCTGCGCGTGCTCTCGCCCCAGTCGAGCGCGATCTGGAGCGCGGCAGAGCGCATCGGAACGCTCGCCGGCGTTCGCACGAGCGCGTTGCATCCGATCAGCATCGATCCGCCGGCGACGCTCTTCGAGCTGTTCCGCATCGCGGCTCTCTTTGCGACCTTTACTGCCGCCGCGCTGCTCGTGCGCACGCCCGTGCGACGCATGGTGCTCGCGTCCGTTCTTTGCGCCGCCGCCGTGTTCGAGGCGATGTACGCCGTGCGCGAAGGCGCGCTGCAGCGCTACCAGATCTGGGGGTGGACGAACCGGCTGATCCTGAATCGCATCAGCGGCACGTTCGTCAACCCGAACCACTTTGCGCACTATCTTGCCGTCGCGCTGCCGATGGCGATCTTCATCGGCGCGGTGGCGTGGTACCGCGCGGGCTCGCCGCACACGCCGCTGCGCCGGCGACTGGTCGCGCTCGTCGAGCGCCAGACGATCCTGACGGCGCTCTGCATCGTCGCCGCGATCGTCTGTGTCGCCGGCATTCTCCTCGCGCAGTCGCGCGGCGCGCTCCTCTCCCTCGGCGCCGGCACGCTGATCGTCGCCGCGTTTTTTCCCGGCCGCCGCTTGACGCGCATCGTGCTCGGCGCCGCCGCCGGATTGATCCTCGTGGCGGTGCTCGTCCTCTTCCTCGGCGCGGACCGCACGATCGCGCGCTTCGCTCCGTCGCGCTTCGAGCAGCGCACGCTCGTCGGACGCCGCATCGGCATCGATGCCGCCGTGCGCATCTGGCAGCGCTTTCCGGTCCTCGGCAGCGGCCTCGGCACGTTCGACCGCGCGATCTTCATGGAGCAGCGCGAGGACCTCGGCAAGACCTATCACCACGCGCACAACGACTACATCGAGATCGCCGCGACGGCGGGGACGATCGGTTCCGCGATCGCGGTCGTCGCGCTGTTCGGCGGCTACATCATGCTGGTGCGCATGACGTTCGGCCGCGATTCCATCGAGCTCTCATGGCTGCGCCGCGCGTTCCAGGCGGCCGCGCTGATGAGCATCACGATCGCGATGGTGCACGCGCTGTTCGACTTCAACTTCTTCATTCCGTCGAACCCCGCGACGCTTGCCGTGATCGCGGGAGCCGCGGTCGCAGCGGTCGATCAAGACAGACGCACGCGGCGCTGAACGCCGCTGCCGATACGCGGATTCACGAGCCGCACTTCGATGCGATGCACGCCCGGGGCAAGCGGAAGCGTGAAGCGCCGCGCGTCGACGACTTCGCCCTCGGCGACGCGCGCGTCGTCGGCGTAGATCTCGACGTACGGCGGAATGCGATCGGACTGCACGACCGCCATATCGATGTCGATCGATCCCGGCGAATACACGAGGGTCCTCGCCCAATCGCAGACGTCATTGCCGCCGCAGTTCGGGTTCCACTGGCGCGGCGCCTTCGCGCCGGCCATCAGCTGACGTCGATACTGCGCCGCGGCTGCATCGTTCTGAAGAAGGTCCGCGCTCTGTGCTGCCGCCGCGAACACGAGCGGATCGGAGCTGGACGCGAGCGCGCGCCGCAGTTGAAGCTCGGCCGCGCCGGCATTGCCGTGTTTCGCTTCGTACAGCGCGCGCTCCACGCGATAGCGGACCCACTCCGGCGCGACGGGACGCGCGGCGGCGAGCTCGATGAGCATCGCGGCGTCGGCGCGGCCCAACGCCAGCGCGAGGCGCGCGCGCGTCTGCGGCGGGATCGCCTGCGCTTCGATGAACGGCACGAGCGCCTCGAGCGGCTGCAGGTTGTGATCGAGCGCGAACTCGATCATCGCCGCCGTCGGCTCCTCGCGGAATTGCTCCGGCGCGAAGGACTGCCGGTGCAGCTCTTCCAGGATCGCGCGCACGAGCGGCTCGTCATCGGTGCTGAGGCGCTGCGGCAGCAGCGACGGCAGCTCGTGCGGCGGCATCGTCGCGCGCTCCTGCCGGAACGTCGCAAGACGCTGCTGTGCGAGCGCCTCACGCGTCTTCCGGTATTCAGCGAAGAGTCCGCGGCTCGCGCTCATCGCGCGCAGCTGGTCGATCGCGTCGATGGTGGACGGCGCGTTGCGCAGGAGGAAATCGAAGTCGTGCGTCAGGTCCCACAGCGGCGTGTGGAGATCGTCGAAAATCTCTTTGTCGTGCAAGAGCGGCGCGGCGACGTCGAGCACGGCCTTGCGATCGTTCGCTTCGAGCTCGTACCAGTGAAACAGCCCGTCGCGCACGAACGCGGCCGGCGCATTCTGCAGCCGCGGCGCGAGATGCAGCGCCAGCGCGTACGACGTCCGCCACAACTCCACGCGACGCGGCAGCGAGCCGTCGAGCGCCGCGTCGGAAATCTCCGCGGCGGTGAGCCAGTCGGCGGGATGCTTCTGCATCCACGCCGCCATCGCCGCGAGGTCGCGCGGCGGCGCCGGATCGTTCACGACGTCGAGGTCGACGAGAAAGAACGCGATCAGCGTCGCGAACATCGCCGCGATTGCGGTGAGGAGGATCTTTCGATTCGTTCTGCTCATTTGATCAGCAGGCGATCAGCAGGCGCTCAGCACGCGCTCCCACTCCGCGAACGCTCTCTCCGGCGCGAATCGTGCCAGATAAAGCGCGCGCCCGCGAGCGCCCATCGCTTCGGCTTCGTCACGATTCGCTTCGAGCGTGCGAATCGCGCGCGCCAATTCGTCCGCCGTTTCGACGACGATCCCGCAACGATGTTCTTCGATGATGCGCGCAAGCTCGCCGTCGCGCGCACCGATGAAAATGACAGGGCGCGCGACCGCGAGGACGCCGTAGAACTTGCTCGGCACGATCAATCCTTCGAGCCGCGGCAAGAGCGAGACGAGATGCACGTCGACGGACGACAGACTCTCGCTCAGCTGCTCGCGCGGCGCGTACGGACGGACTTCGATGTTCGTCGCGCCCGCGCCGCGAACCGCATCGAGCTTCGCGCCCCCGCCGGTGAAAACGAAGCGCACGTCGGGCAGCATGCGAACCGCGGCGAGGATCGTGTCGACATCGTGCGCGCGGCCGAGGTTGCCGGAGTAGCCGACGAGGAGAGCGGGCGTCCCGCCCGCCCCCGGGAGGCGGGCGGGACGCCCGCTCTCCAGCGAGGCGTCTGCCCAGTTGTGAATGACCACCGCCTTCGGCACCCGCCTCGCCATCAACTCCCCGAGAACAACATTCACGCGCGCACGGCGCAGCGACCAATCCCGAATGCGCTGCAGAAAACGCGGCGCGCGGATGCCGAGGGCTTGCGCGACCTCGGGAAACAGATCCTGCGTCCAGTTGACGACGTTGCGTGACGCGAGCGTTGCGACGACGGAAAGCAGCGGCGGATCGGTCATTGCGATGATGATCGCGTCGCGGCGCTTGCGAATCGCGAAGAACGCGCTGAGGTAGAACGTCGCGTAGTCGACGGCGCGCAGCGGAAGGATCGCGCGGCCGAAGCGCGTCGACCAGATCCGCTCCACGCGCACGCCGTTTTCGACTCCCGAGGGGAGGTTGGCGCGCGGGTCGTCGTAGCGCTGGCGGCTCGTGATCGCCTCCACCTCCCATCCGCGACTCGCGAGGTGAAACGCGAGGTCGGACGCCATCTGGCTCGTCGCCGAGTGGTCGGGATGAAAGTAGCGATTGACGAAAACGACGCGGCGCATGGACGCGGATACACTACCGCGCGAATGGGACGGAAATCACGACTTCGGCAGGAGCGAAGAACGGGAGAGCCGGCGCGAGAGAAGCCGCGCGTTGAAAAAACGGCAGTCCCGCCGGCCGACCGCAAGCCGATTCTCATCGCCTGCGCGCTCCTCGTCGTCGCCATCGCGATCGCGTTCGCGCGCGTGCGCTCGCAGGACTACATCACGCTCGACGATCCCGAGTACGTCACCGCGAACAGCACCGTGAAGAATGGCCTCAGCGCGGACGGCATCGGCTGGGCCTTCACCGCCTTCCACTCCGCGAACTGGCATCCGCTGACGTGGATCACGCACATGCTCGACGTCCAGCTCTTCGGCGTCAGCGCGCCCGCGGAAAAACTCGTGAACGTGGCGATGCACGCGGGCGCCGCGATTTTTCTGTTGCTCTTTCTCGTCCGCGCGACCGGCGCGCTCTGGCCGTCGGCGATGGTCGCCGCGCTCTTCGCGCTCCATCCGACGCGCGTCGAGTCGGTGGCCTGGGTCTCCGAACGAAAAGACGTGCTCAGCGCGCTGCTGTTCTTCCTCGCGCTCTATCTCTACGTTCGAGGAGTGGTGCGCGCCTCCGGCGCGCCTTCGGGCGGGGGCGCGCTGGGGGCACGCACCACTCCGATGATCTGGGTCGCGGTCGTCTTCGCGCTCGCGCTGATGGCGAAGCCGTCGGTCATCACGCTGCCGTTCGTCCTCCTGCTGCTCGACTGGTGGCCGTTGCGCCGCTTCGAGCGCACGCCGCTGTCGCAACTCCTGCTCGAGAAAGTGCCGCTCTTCGCGCTGACGCTCGTCTCGATCATCCTCACGCTGCGCGCGCAGACGGAGGCGATCGTGCAGACGTCGCTCTCCTCGCGCATCGAGAACGCGATCATCGCCTACGCCGACTACCTGCGCATGCTCGTCTGGCCGGCGGGACTGGCGATCTTCTATCCCACGCCGGCATCGGTTCCCGTCGCGACGCTCCTCATCGCGCTGGTTGTGCTCATCGCGATCACCGCACTCGTCATTCGCTACGCGCGCCGTTTTCCGTACCTTGTTGTCGGGTGGTTCTGGTACCTCGGAACCCTGGTCCCGATGTCCGGCATCGTCAAAGCCGGCATTCAATGGATCGCGGATCGCTACACCTACATTTCATACGTGGGCTTGTTCATTGCGATCGTCTGGGGCGTGAAAGAAATCGTGGAGCGGCGTCCGCAGCTCACGCGCCCGTTGGCTGCTGTCGCGATCGCGATCATCGCGGCGTTCGGCATCGCGACGTTTGTGCAGGCCGGCTACTGGAAGGACGCGCAGACGCTGTTCTCGCGCACGATCGCCGTCACGTCGAACAATCCGGTCGCCGAAGCGAATCTGGCGATGATTTTGTTCGACCGCGACAAGCCGAAGGAGGCGCTGCCGCACATCCGCGCGTCGGTCGCCGCCGATCCGTCGATCGCCAGCTCGCAGTACACGCTCGGCCGCGTGCTCGACGCCACCGGCGACCGCGCCGGCGCGGAGCAGGCGCTGCGCAAGGCGATCGCGCTCGACGCATCGTTCGCCGGCCCGTATCGCACGCTCGCCGATCTGCAAATGAAGGCCGGCAACAAGGACGAGGCGCTGCACCTCTTGACGAGAGCGAGTGAGCTCGACGGAGGCGATCCGGCGACGCGCGCGCAACTCGCGGCGGCGCGCGGCGACCTCAACGCCGCGCTCTCCGATTACGCCGCCGCGGTCGCCGCGTCGCCGAATGATGCGAACCTCCGCAACGACTACGCGACGATGCTCGCGCGCCAGCAGCGCGATCAGGAAGCGCTCAACGAGTTCAACGAAGTGCTGCGCCTCCGCCCCGATCACTACTTCGCGCACATGAACAGCGGCGCGCTCCTCCGCCGCCTCGGACGCGAGAACGAAGCGATCGAGCATTTCGCGAAAGCCACGTTTCTCCGTCCGGCGTCGCCCGATCCGCACGTCTATCTCGCGCTCATCCTCGCCGTGCGCGGCGAGCAGGCGCGCGCGATCTCGGAGATCGACACGGCGATGAAACTCGACGCCGTCGAAGCGAACCGCTACTTCTCCGAGCTCGTGCGCCTCCCTCCGCAAAACAACAATCTCGCAAGCTATCGCGCCGTGCTGCAGCAGCAGCTCGCGGCGAAACCGAAATGATCATTCTCGGACTCAACGCGCATCACGCCGACGCGTCAGCGGCGATCATCGCCGACGGAAAGCTCGTCGCCGCCGCGGAGGAAGAACGCTTCCGCCGCATCAAACACTGGGCGGGCTTTCCGAGCGCTGCGATCGAGTACTGCCTGAAGGAAGCAGGCGTCGCGCTGAACGACGTCGATCACATCGCCGTCAATCGCGATCCGAACGCGCGCCTCTTCCAGCGCGCGAAGTTCATGCTGGCGAAGCGCCCGTCGATCGGCGCGATCAAGCGGCGTCTCGCGAACCGCGCGAAGATTCGAGACCTCCGCACCGAGCTCGTCGAGACGTTCCGCCTCGACTCGCTGAAGCCGCGGCTGCATCATGTCGAGCACCACCGCGCGCATCTCGCGTCCGCGTTTTTCGTCGCGCCGTTCGACGAAGCGGCGCTGTTGTCGATCGACGGCTTCGGCGATTTCGTCAGCTCGATGTGGGGCGTCGCTCGCGGCAATCACATCGAGGTCCTGGGCGAGATCGGTTTCCCTCACTCGCTCGGCATCTTCTACACCGCCATGACGCAATACCTCGGCTTCCCGCACTACGGCGACGAGTACAAGGTGATGGGACTCGCGCCGTACGGACAGCCGCGGTTCATGGACGAGATGCGCGACATCGTGCATGTCGCCAACGGCCGCTTCGCGCTCAATACCGACTACTTCACGCATCACTCTGCCGGTCTCGAGATGGTGTGGCAGGGCGGCTCGCCGGTGATCGGTCCGGTGTACTCGGAGAAACTGATCGAAAAGCTCGGCCCCGCGCGCGCGCCGCAGGACCCGATGGAGCAGCGCCACAACGATCTTGCCGCGTCGATGCAGGCGATGTTCGAGGAGGCATATTTCGCGCTCGCGAACAGTCTCTTCGAAAAAACGAAAGTGCCGAACCTCTGCCTCGCCGGCGGCTGCGGCTACAACAGCGTTGCGAACGGCCTGCTGTTCGACCGCTCGCCGTATCGCCAGCAGTACATCCAGGCCGCGGCCGGCGACGCCGGCGGCGCGATCGGCGCGGCGTATTGGGTGTGGAACGAGACGCTGCATCAGCCGCGCTCGTTCGTGATGGACCACGCGTACTGGGGACCGCAATACAGCGACGGCGACGTCGACAAAGCAGTGCTCGCACGCCAGGCCGACCTCGACGAAGCGAAATGCGTTTTGCACCGCGTGCAAAACGAGCGCGATCTGTGCGCGCGCACGGCGCAGCAGATCGCGGCCGGCAACGTCGTCGGCTGGTTTCAGGGAAGGATGGAGTGGGGCCCGCGCGCGCTGGGCAATCGCTCGATCGTCTGCGACCCGCGCCGCGCCGACATGAAGAACATCCTCAACGCGAAGATCAAGCGCCGCGAGTCGTTCCGTCCGTTCGCGCCGTCAATCCTGCGCGAGACCGTCGGCGAGTGGTTCGAGACCGACTACGATGTCCCGTTCATGCTGCAGGTCTACCAGATCCGCGAAGAAAAACGCGCGCAAATCCCGGCGGTGACGCACGTGAACGGATCGGGACGACTGCAGTCCGTGACCGAATCGCAGAACGCGCGCTACTACCACCTCATCGAAGCCTTCCGCGACCTCACCGGCATCCCGATCGTGCTGAACACGTCGTTCAACGAAAACGAGCCGGTCGTGAACACCCCCCACGAAGCGCTCGACTGTTTTCTGCGGACGAAGATGGACCTGCTGGTCATGGGGGACCTGATGATTCAGAGACCCTGAACGCAGAAAGCAGAAAGCAGAAAGCAGAAGGCAGAAGGCAGAAGGAAGAAGTGAGAAAACAACTTCTTCATTCTGCCTTCTGCCTTCTGCCTTCTGCCTTCATCAACTCCCGCGACAAAATCACTTCCGCCACAAACCGCTCCCACGTGTATCGCAGCCCGGCAACTCCATCGAGGATCAGTCCCTTCACGAACAGCGTGTGAAAGAGCACCGCGAGCGGCGCGATCACGATCAGCTTGCGAATGCGCGCCGCGAAGTTGAGGGTGTGTGGATCGGCGGTGCGCAGTTTCTCGGCTTCCTGGCGCATGTATTTTTTTTGACGCTCGACGAATCGCGCGAAGCTTTTACGGTCGTCGTGAACGACGCGCGTCTCGAGGTCGCCTATGTCGCCTTCGGCTAGCACGCGATGCGCGTGGCCGTCCTGCCAAACTCTCGCATGCTCGTGATGCAGGAGCACGATGCGCGGCGGATAGAGCGACGCGCGCAGCGGTTTGCCGTTGACGGCGTACGTGAAGGCGGCGCGATACGCGCGCACATTCGGAGGAGGAGTGAGTGCGCGCAGTTCGTCTGCGAATGCGGGCGAGAGAATGTAATCGGCGTCGAGCAGTAACACCCACGGCGTGCGCGCCTGCGCGATGCCGAAGTTGCTCTGCGCGGCGAGGGAGTCCATCCCGCGCTCGACGATGCGCACGTTCACGAAGCAGCGCGCGATGGCGAGTGTGGCGTCCGTGGATCCGCTGTCGACCAGCACGACCTCGCGCGCCCAGGCGAGGCCGGCGAGCGAGCGCTCGATGTTCGCTTCCTCGTTGTAGGTGAGGATTACGGGCGTGATGATGTCGAGCATCGTCGATACGCCTCTTCCATCTGCGCCGCCACGCGCGGCCACGTAAAGTTCGATTCCACCAACGCGCGTCCGTTGCGTCCCATCTCCGCCCGACGCTCGCGGTCCCGGAGCAGCGACGCAAGCTCGTCAACCGTCGTGATGCCGGCATTCGCGCGCACGACGTCGTCCGCGAGTCCAACCGAAGGCGAGAGCACGACCGGCGTCTCCATCATGAGCGCCTCGAGCGCGGCATTCCCGAAATTCTCCGACATCGACAGCAGCACGAACAGCGTCGCGCGCGCGAGCAGCTCCCACTTCGCTGCGCCGTACACCGGCCCCGCAAACTCGACGCGATCGGCAACATGCAATCGTTCTGCGAGCGCGCGGAGTTGCGGCGTCAGGTTCTCTTCGTCGTTGCCGGCGATGATCAGCTTCGCGTCGATGCGCGGCAGCAGCTCGATCGCGCGATCGAGTCCCTTCTTCCAGTTGATGCGTCCGAGAAAAACGAGCGTGTTCTCATCGCGCGCGACGTCCGGCCGCGGCACGAGATCGATTCCGTTCGGCACGACGAACGGCGACGGCAGCGGAATGCCCGTCCGCTTCGCGTCTTCCTCTTCGATCGCCGACGTGAAGTGAATCGCCGACGCGCGAGCGAAGTTGCGCCGCTCGATCGTCGCCAGCCATGCGCGCTTCACGACGCGGCTCTTGCGCGCGATCAGCTCCGGCACGAGCATCCCGCGCGGCGAGATCACGAACGGAACGTTTGCGCGCCGCGCCGCGCGCGCGGCCGCGTAGCCGGGCCAGAGCCAGATCGCGTGGCTGTGCACGAGCTCGTGATCGATCGAGCGCAGCGCGCGGCGCATCGCCGGCGACCAATACAAGCGCGGCATCGGCGACGGAAAGTAATGGACGCGCACGCCGTCGAGGTCCACGGGCGTCGCGGTCGGAACGTCAAGCACTCCGTCGCCGTCGACATTCGTCGTGAAGACGTCGACCTCGTGCCCGCGCTCGCGCAGCGCGCGACAAAGTCCGTGCACCGCCACGATCGGCCCGCCGTAGCGTCGCGCCGGCAGATATGTCGGAACGACGTGCAGGAGGCGCATGTGTTTCTGTAGTTTATCCTTTGGACTGCGGCAGCTACGCTGCCGCTTTTGCACACCGGACACAAAGCGGCGTAGCACAGCGTCTCGCACCACTCCATGTGCATGCTCTCGAAAGCGGTGGCGTAGCCACCGCAGTCCAAAGAGGGTTACGCCGTGACAGGAACCGCCGCGGGCACGAGCGCGGCCGCTTTCTCCGCCGCCAGCTTTTCGTCGAGCGTCGCGGTCGCGAAGAGAGCGCCGAGGTAGAACGCGGCGGAGAGTGTGAGCACGGGATCGGAGTAGGCCTGCGCGGACGCCATGAAGTTCGCCATGTTCGCGATCACGATGCCGAAGAGGCCGCAGCGGAGAATCTGCGTCGTCCCTTCGACGTCGCCGACGGCGCTGATGCGCAGCATCATCCGCATCATCGCGATGACGAGGACGATCACGGCCAGCGCGCCGGGAACGCCCAGCTCGACGACGAGCTTGCCCATTCCGCCCTCCTGCCAGCCGAGATCCGTCTCCGTGCCGATGACGTGCCGCACGCCCTGCGTCGCGGCCCCGAGTCCCGCGCCGAAAATCCCGTGCTGCTCGATCGATCCGAACGTTCCACCCTCGAGCCGTTCGAATACCTCGGCGCTGCTCGTCCGCGTGCCTTTCGTGTACACGCTCGATTTTTCGGAGCCGCCGACGAAATAGACGACGCCCATCAGCGCGAGCCCGATCGCGAGGATCGTCGACAGCTGCGCGATGCTGAGCCGCTTGAAGTAGCGCCAGAAAAACGCCAGCGCGAACGCGAGCACCATGTACACCGCCTTGCGGCGTCCGCTGATGATGCAGTTGAGAAACGCCCAGCCGGTGACGATGATCCACGGCCAGGCCTTCGTCAGCACGCGCGCGCGCATGGTCATGATGATGCCGATGATCGCCAGCATCGACGCGTGCCAGCCCATGATGTCGGGCGCGCGATAGAAGCCCGACAGAATCGGGATCTGCAATCCCGGCAGGTGGCGGATGAAGCCCCACGGCATCGCGACCATGCCGATGGCGCGCGCTTTCACGCCGAGGTACTCGAGCGGCGTGCCGATGAGCGCGATCGACGTCAGCACGGAGTAGAAGATAAAGAACTTGATCATCTGCTCCTCGCGCGTCAGCCAGGAATAGCCGAGCAGCGTCGCCGGGATGGGGATGCAGTAGATGAGGAAGCTGATCGCCGGCACCTTCCACATCTCGATGCCGAACGTGGCGACGCCGCGCATCGCCGCGAGGACGAGAAAGATGATGACGACGGAGACCGCGCTGTAGACGTTGGGAAAGCGCAACGCGAAGTCGCGCCGGTTGCGATGCAGCGTCGCCGCCGCGGCGATGATGATCACGCCGTACACCAGGACGACGCTCATCGTCATCGCCGCCGGCGTGCCGGGCGTCATCTTGCGAAACGGGTCCTGCAGCACGCCGCAGACCATCGCGGCGAACCAGCCGTGCCGCCAGTTGAGCAGCGCGACCATGATCGCGACGAGGAGGATCGCTCCGAAGACGATGAGGATCATTGCGTTTCGGGCCTCTCAGCCTCCTGGCCTCCAAGCCCCCTCTTCACGTCATCCTGAGCCGCGAAGACGGCGAAGGATCTCAAATGCAGGTTCTTCATATTTTGAGATCCTTCGTCGCGCTTCGCCGACTCAGGATGACGACTTGCTCAGAGCTCCTAGGAGGCCGGGAGGCTAGGAAGCCCGGAGGCCGTCGTCCGGTGGAACAGTCCGCAAGCGTCTTCCCTTCCGATGCATTTTCCGGGCGAGCGCGAGACCGCGGAGCTCGCCGGCGATCTTCCCGGGAATCGTCCACGGATGAGCCGCGTGGTAACGCGTGAGGACGTTCTTCGCGAGCCGGCGCGCGGCGTAGCGCCAGAAGTGGGGGACGTGATGCAGCGCGAAGTAATAGTCGCCGGTGGTGTGCTCGGGGCTCGCGACCGCGCGGTGATCGCCGAACGTGCGCAATCCGCCGGTGGACAACTTGAGATGATGAATGGAGGCGCGCGGCTCGAACCAGATCGCGCCGCCGGCCACGGCGATGCGCATCGCGAAGTCGGTCTCGAAGCGATACGCGGCGCCGACGAAGTTCTCGTCGAAGCCGCCGATCTGCAGCGCGCGCGCGCGATCGACGGAGAGATTGCCGGCCATCACGTTCGTGATCATCCGGCCGCGGTCGCTGTTGAAGTGAAACTCGAGATCGTCGCCGCCCTCGTCGAAGGACTCTTGATCTTCGCCCGGCTGCAGCACCTGGCCCGCCACCGCCCAGACATCGTGTTCACGATGCGCGGCGACATGCGCGCCGGCGAGATCGCGCGCGGGGATGAGGTCGTCGTCGAGAAAAAGCACGAGCTTTGTCTTCGCTGCGAGCAGCGCCTCGTTCATGGCGTGTGGAATGGACGGCTCGGGAAGGCGAAGCCAGTGAATCGTGCCGTCGCGCGACCATTGTTCCAGCGCTTGCGCGACGTCAGACTGATGATCGCGCGTTTGGTCGGCGATCAAGATCGCATCCGCGCGCGGCTCGAGCGCGAGCAATCGCGCGATCGTCTCCACGAGGATCGCTCCGCGGTTGTAGGTCGGGATCGCGATCGTGATCACGTCTGCTCCCCACCCGCGATGCTCTTCAGCGCCGCGGCCACGCCGTCGACGCCTTCGGCGTAGCTCCACGTGGCGATGATCTCGCGCGAGCGCTGCGCCATCCGTGCGCGCATCTCCGCGTCGCGCGCGAGCGCGTCGAGATGCGTTGCGAGTGCAGCGTCGTCGCCGGGCGCGAAGACGTAGCCGTTCTCGCCGTGCCGCACGATGTCGGCCGACGGCCCGCAGCGATCGGTGATGACGATCGGCAGTCCGCAGGCCATCGCCTCGTTGACGACCGTCGCACGCGGATCGAAGTGTGACGGCAGGACGAACGCGTCGCCCATCGCGTAGTGCTTCGGCAAGTCGGTTTGGTTGACGAAGCCGACGAATGCCGCGCGGGACTTTGCCGAGCCTCCCGGCCTCCCGGCCTCCTGGGAGACTGGGAAACTGGGAGGCTCGGAGGCTGGGAGGCCATGGCTCGCGTAGCGCTCGAGATCTGCGCGCAGCGCGCCGTCGCCGAGAAAGACCGCGATCGCGGGATGGGTCATGCGCGCGAGTGCGCGGAGCAGCGTCATCGGATCTTTGCGCTCGATCAGTTTGCCGGAGTAAATGACCGCGAGCTCATCGTGCGCGATGCCGTAGCGCTCGCGCATCGCGTCGCGCTCGCCGGGCGCGAACGCGCTCCCTTCGACGAAGCGCTCGTTGTCGATCGCCCACGGCAGCGGAAAGAATCGCCGCGGGTCGGCGCGGTAGTGTTTGTAGTAGTCGCCGTTCAATTTTCCCGAGATCATGAACGCGCTGGTCATTCCGAACAGCGCACGCATCACAGCGGCGCGCAATTTCGCACGCACCGATTTTTCGTCCGGCACGTAGCTGCTGTCGCCGTACAGAAAAATCGGAATGCGCGCGACGCGGCAGGCGGCGAAGCCGATCCAGGCGGACAGCCATGCCCATCCGGTCATGAACAGCACAGCGTCGAAGTTGCCGCGCACGAGCGTGGGCACGAGGCCGGGATTGACGAGCCGAAAGAATCCCTCTCCCCATCCGAAGTTGCGCAGGAAGCGATGGTCGTAACCCTGCAGCAGCTCGAGGTCCCATCGCAGCGTCGTGCCCATGCCGACGTCGTGGTACGTTTTCGCGCCTTCGGCCGAGCAGAACAACACCGTCAGCTCGATGTCGGGATGCGCGGCGAGGCGGCGATAAAACGGATCCTGATACTGGATCACGTGCGACGCGACGACGGCGAGTCTCATCGGCCGAGGAGGAGCGAGGCCCACGCGCGCCAATGTAGCGGATTGCGCGCGATCGCGCGCAGCGCGTACGACCGCCACGCGCGGTTGCCGCGGCGCAACAGGCAGCGCGCGATGAAGTACAGCCCCGCCGCTTCGTCGCGCGGCTTCGCGTTGCGCGACGGCTGTACGCGTGCTGCCTCCGCGAGCAGCGTCGCTTCGTCGCCGCCGTCGCGCAACTCGATCGCGATCTCCGTCAGCCGCTCCTGCTCGGCGCGATGCAGGCTGCTGATCGAGCGCGGCTCGATCGTCGCTTCGTACAGCACGTCGTCGAGAATCGCGAACGTTCCGCGCCGTGCGAGGCGGATCCAGAAATCGAGGTCCTGCGCGAAGCGGAATTGCGCGCGATAGCCGCCGGCCGCGTCGTAGTCCGCCTTGCGGAACATTGCCGACGCGTGATGCGGAATGCCGCGAATCGTCGCGCGACCGGCGTGCAGCACGCTGAGATGAATCGCGTCGCCGTCCGCCTCGGCGATGTACAACTCTTCGCCGCCCGGTCCGCGAAATCGCGTCGCGCTGGCGACGAGCACGTGATCGCCGATCGCGGCGAGCTGCTTCGCGAAGCGTTCCGGATGCGAGCGGTCGCCGCAGTCGTGTCGCGCGATCACGTCGCCTGTCGCTTCGGCGCAGCCGCGAATCAATGCGCGCGTGAGTCCCGCGTTCGGTTGGGGGATGACGCGCAGGCGCGGATCGTCGAACGCTGCGAGGATCGACGGCGTCTCGTCGGTCGATCCGTCGTCGATAACGATCAGCTCGAAGTCGCGCTCCGTCTGCGCGGCGATGCTCTCCAGCGTCGCGGGCAATCGCGCCGCGCCGTTGTAGACCGCCATGACCACGGAGATCTTCGGCATCGCGTGACTATGCTCGCACGCGGTCTGCGATCGCCGCGAGCTTTCCCGCGGCGCTCCATCCGACCACGCGTGCGAGCGCGGCGTACACGCGGAACTGCACCCGATCGCGATCCGCACCGGAGGCATCGCGCGCGAGATCGAACAAACGTTCCGACTCGTTCGCGAGTCCCGCTGCGCCGCATTGACGCGCGAGCAGGAACAGCTCGCGCGAGAAGTGGCGCATCTCCGGCGTATCGATCGCGACTCCAGCGCGCCACGCGTGCCAGAAAATTTTCTCGTGCGCCGCCGCGCGGTCGCGGTACGCGGCCACGTTCGTTCCGCCCGACGCGACCGGCTGATGGTGCGAGCGAACTTCCGCGAGAACCTCGTCGACGAAACAGAGGCGCACGCCGAGGGCGGCGACGCGCGCGTCGTACTCCCAGTCCTCCTCGACGCGCAGCGGCAGCCACGGACCGGCGGCGTCGAGCACGGTCGCGCGATACAGCGGCGTGTGTGTCGTCCACCAGCGCGACTGCAGCATCGCCGGAAACATCGTCTCGATCCGCTCGCCCGTGCGTCCCCACGCGGTAGGAACGAGCGTGCCGTCGCGCCGCCGCCATTGCGTCCTTCCGTACGCGACGGCGCACTCCGGGTTCGTGCGCAACGCCGCGACCTGCAACTCGAATTTGCGCGGCAGCAGCACGTCGTCACTGTCGAGGTGCTGACGAAATTCTCCGCGCGAGAGCCGCCGTCCCGCTTCGCGCGCCGCTCCCGCGCCGCCGTTCGCCTGACGCACGATGTGAATCTCCGGATGCGCGCGCGCGAGCTCTCTGGCCACGTCGCCCGTTTCGTCGGTCGATCCGTCATCGATGATGATGATCTCGATCGGCCGGTACGTCTGCGCGATCACACTCGCCACCGCCTCACGCAGCATCGCCGCGCGATTGTGCACGGGGATGATCGTGGTCACGAGATCGGGAATCATTCAAGGAAGTGTAGCTGCACGGTGGAGCTGGGACTTTAGTCCGCCGGATCATCTCGGCGGGTTAAAGCCAATGGCCTTAAGTTTGACGCGAGTTCGCCCCTCACCCGGCCTTCGGCCACCCTCTCCCCGGACGCGACGTAGAGAGTCTCGCCTTCCGGGCCGGCGTACCGCGCGGAGCAGGAGACCAGAACGACTTCGTCGTTTCGCAGCGCGGCGAGCTGTTGCTGAAAACGTCCAGGCATCGATGTGTCGCCGCAGTCATGCCTTGCGATGACGTCCGCGAGTGCTGCCGCGCAGCCGGTGATCAGCGCGCGCGTGAGGCCGCGATTCTCCTGCGTGATCACGCGCATACGCGCGCGGCGTAGTCGCGAAGAATGGCGAGTGTCGCGTCCGTGGACCCATCGTCAACGACGATCAATTCGAAATCGGATTCGGTCTGCGCGAGGATGCTGTTCAGCGTCCGCGCTAGCCGCGCGGCGCCGTTGTACACCGGCATCACTACCGAGATCTTCGCCATCGCAGCCTGTCGGACATCGTAGCGAGCTTACCGGCGGCATTCCAGCCGATCGTCCGCGCCAGCGCTGCGTACGCGCGGAACTGGATGCGCGCGCTGTCTGCTCCTGACGCCTTACGCGCGAGCTCGAACAACAGCTTCGATTCCGACGCCAACCCCCCGGCGCCGCACTGGCGCGCGAGGAGAAAGAGCTCGCGTGCGAAGTGCCGCATCTCGGGTTGCGCATCGGTGATGCCCGCGCTTCGCGCGTGTTCGTAGATGCGCGCGTGCGCGGTCGCACGATCGCGCAGCAGCGCCGGCTCGAGGCCGCGTCCGGAAAGCTGTCCGGAGCCGTGCTCGCGCACTTCGCAAACCCACGCCGGAACGTGATGGAGCCGCACATCGAGCGACGCTACGTGTGCGTCGAACTCCCAATCCTCTTCCATGCGCAGGGCCAGCCATGGCACCGCGAACCCGAAGCGATACAACGGTGACGGCGTGTCCCACCATCTCGATTGCAGCATCGTCGGAAACATCGTTTCGATCACCTCGCCGCTGCGCTTCCAGGGTGCGGACGGCACGCTGCCGTCGCGAAAGCGCATCCGCGTCCATCCGTACGACACGCCGCATTCGGGATGTGCGTTCAAGCCTTCCACTTGCGATTCGAATTTTCGAGGCTCGAGCACGTCATCGCTGTCGAGATGCTGCAGGAAGTTGCCGCGCGCGATGCGACGTCCCGCTTCGCGTGCAGCGCCCGGCCCGCCGTTCGCCTGGCGAATCGCCCGGATTTCCGAATGTTCGCGCGCGAGCTCCGCGATCACGCCGGGCGTGTCGTCGGTCGAGCCGTCGTCGATGATGATGATCTCGATCGGCCGGTAGGTTTGCGCGAGGACGCTGGCGACTGCCTCGCGCAACATCGACGCTCGATTGAAAACCGGGATAAGCGTCGAGACGAGGCTCACCGCGCGAGACCTTTGAGGCGCGCGATCCGCTCCACGGCCGGGATCTTCTCGATCTCGCGGTAACGCGCGACGGCCGGAGCCGCATCACCGAGGTTCTTTTCCGGCTGAGGAGCATGCCAAAGATGAATCAGCGGAACTGATCCGTGCCTCTGCACTTTGCGCGTCGAAGCACGATCCCAGAAATCGTTGTCTTCGCCTCCCCAGCCGATGAACTCCTCGTCGTAGCCGCCGATGTCGAAGTATGCGGATCGCCGTGCCACGACGGATCCGCCCTGCGTGTTCTCGACGATGCGTTCCGGCGGTTCTTCGAACGACGCCTCGGAACCGCGAACATAAAACAGAAAACGAATTAGATTCGCGAAGTCGTAACCCGCGTCGATCGCCTTCGCGGCTGTCGCGGCGTAGTCGCGCGGAACGACGACGTCGTTGTCATGAAGGATCAGCACGTCGCCGCGCGCGAGGCGCGCTCCGCTGTTGAACGCGCGCGAGCGGTTGTACGGTTGGGACACATCGACCGGCGTGTGAAGGTAACGAACGCCCCGGGACAGATGTTGCCGCGCCTCCTGCTGCGGGGACTGTTCGACGACGACGCATTCGACCGGCACGCCGCGCTGCCCCGCGATCGAGCGAATCGTGTTCAAGAGGTGGGGCAGGCGTGCGACGCCGCGATGTCCGATGATGAAAGAAACGCGCGGCGTTTCCGTTTCGGCGAGGTTCTCTTCGAGCGCAAGCGGCCACTGCGCGAACGCGGTCCGCAGCAAACGCCGCCCCGTCGACGGAAACACGTTGGCGATATGCAGATCGGACGTCCACCGCCAGTCGCAACGCACGCCATCGCCGTCGATGTCGACCGAATCGTGCCGGTTGCGAATGTGTGTCCAGTTGCGGCGCAAGCGCAGTTCAAACGGGATCCAGTCGTAGACCATGGCTCCGACTTTATGTCGAAGAGTACTCATCAGAAGTGCGACTGAATCCGTTCCGCGAACCGATCCGTGCAGCGCGCGAGCTCTCCGTCCGTCCAGGACCAAAGACGCTCCGGGTGTTGATCGATCGAATTCGGGATCCAGTCGAAGCCGCAGGGGGCGAAGAATGCGCCGAGGAAGTGCACGTAAAAGGCGAACAACGCGGCGATCGCGAGGATTGCGTAGTTGGGGCGCGCCTTCATGAAGTACCGCTCCCATCCAACAGCCAGGAGAATTGCGAGAAACGGCACCAGCTCAGTGAGCAGCCGGTATCCGAACGAATATCCTCCCCACCAACTGTACCACTTGGCATAAACCGTGATCGTCGCCACGATGCCGAGGCTCATTGCAGTCAGCAGAGGATCGCGAAGCGGACGCGCGAGCACGGCGAACAGCATCAGAATGCTGAAGAGAAATGGCGGCGTGAAGATGAGAAGCCCTCGCGACGGGCTGAAGAACAATCCAGCCACGCCCGCAAAAAAATGACCGAGGAACCAGTTGCCGGCCGGATATTGACCGAGCGTCGTCACGGTTCCCCAATAGTGATACGAGTACCAGGCCATCAAGGCCGCCGGGATTGCCGCGACCGCGCAAAACGGCAGAAAGACGCGGCGGTGCGACCACAGGACGTACAACGCGAGCGGCGCGACGAGAAGAAGATTCATCGGCCGATTGAACACGGCGAAGCCGAGTGGAAGCCCCGCGAGCGCAATGGAGACGCGGTCGCCGCGCGCGAAGAGCCATAGTCCAATCGTGATGAACAGGAGCGAAGGCCCATGTTGCCACATTCCGCGCGCGGCGACGCTCATCGCCGTCGTCCCCATCGCATAGAGAATCGTCGCGCCGATCGCAATCGAACGACGCGTGACCATGCGAGAAACCGCAAGGAAGAAAACTACGACCGAAGTTGCGACGACGAAGCTCGCGGAGACCATCGACAACATCGAGCGATGCATGCTGTCGAGAGGAACGCCCTGCCACCGCGCGATTGCATATGCTGGAACGTTGAAGAATCCGGGAACGATCGGATAGCCGGATACGAGGTGTCCGTTCAGCCGGTAAAACCACCACGATCCCGGTTCCTCGAGACCGTCGAAATACAAACTGTGATTGCGTTCCAGCGCCAGCGGCAGCAACTCGGCCGGCGTCGTATCGCCGCCGGCCGACCAGATTCGATATCGATAGTTGTATAGATAAGCGCAAAGCGAGAGCACGAAGAGCGCCGCCGCGATCCAGCCCCGATGAATGGTGCTCAGTTTTGCCATGACCACGCTCGCGCCTCATCGTGGCGCGTGTAAAAAATCTTGCGACGAACGAACAGCAGGACAACTACGACGACAAGAAACATCAACGCGCCGGCGATCGAGAGAGCGAGCGTCATTGCGGCATGTGGACCTGTCCGGCCGCGAGATCTGACAGGAACGTGCGGCTGTAGGTCTGCAGAAATGCGATCGGCAGACTGCCGGATGCCGGCGGCAGGAGACGATCCGAATCATCGGGAACCTGTTCGAGCGCGCGCTCGTACCAGTTGTGGTAGTGCGTCACGACGCCGTCGAGCGCATAGAAGTTGCCGAGGCCGTACCGATACATTGCAAGCTCGGGCTTCCACAGTGGCGCGTCGAATCGCGGCGCATAAATCGCCGCGTCTGTGCGCGGTGAAGTCAGAACCTTCATCATGGTCCATGTAAGTCCGTGATCGGCAAGACGAACCGGCAGGTTGTACGTGATGTGATCGCCGCTCAAGTCGAGCGCGCGATAAGGAACACGCAGTTTGAATCGCTGGCGCCAAAACCATCGTCGCGTCCGTCGAGCCGGCGCAGTGCGAAAGAGAAGGAAGGAGCTCTCCGGTTTTTCAGTGCCGAACGGCCGCGTGTACGGACCACATCCGATGTCTTCGGGACTCACGAGTGCGACGTTGCCGGTCAAGTGCGGACGACAGACGTCGAGCCACCGCGGATTCAAGAGCACGACGTCCGCGTGAATGAGCAAGGTGAATTCGCTGCGCGACCAGTTGAAGAGGTCCATCAGCGCCGCGGCCTGACCCGACCTCCGCTTCACGACCTCTGCACCGAAGGATCGCGCGATCGCGACCGTATCGTCCGTTGAATGATTGTCGAGGACCACGATTCGCGTGCGTGCCGCGTCCGTGGTGTTGCGTACACCGCCGAGACACGCGCGCAAGAAGGTCGCGCTGTTCCAGGTCGTGATCCCAACGAAGAGCTCCGCGTTCAATGCGGCCACTCCGAACCCGGCTCGGCGTGACGAAAGCTCCGACCGAGGAGATGACGAATGCGCGACGTCGCGCGCATTCCGAGGCCGAGGCGCGCGATGGCACCCGGCGAAACGAGCGAGGGGAGAATGGCTTTCACGTCGCGACGCTCCGGCATCGCGATCGCGGTGTGTAGTGCTTCATCCCAGCTCGCTTCGAACGCCGTTTGTGTGTAAGCGGCAGGAAGCTCTTTCTGTGCGTGAATCGAGATCTCACGCAACAAGCCGGGCGAGGCTTTGCTGCGAATCAACTCGACGGCGCGCTGCATATCGCCGACAGGAAAGACGAGTCCCGTTTCTGCGTGACGAATGACGTTCTCCTCTCGACGCCCCACATAGTCCGATGTTACCGGAACGACGCCGTGAATCATCGCTTCCCACGCGACGATCGGCCCGGTTTCCGCCTCGGAGAAAAGAAGCAGCCCGTCGATCTCGGGATAGATCGTTTCATAGAGCCTCTCACGCGGGATGTCGCCGTGAAATACGACGTTCGAGTTGCTCAGCGCATTGCGCAGATCGGCCTCGGCGGGCCCGCTGCCGACGAAATGAATCCGATCGATTTCCGGAAGTGCGCGGACGAGCGGAACGGCATCGTCAATCCGCTTGTCCGTATCGAGGCGGCCGATGTAAGCGAGACGGCGAAACTGTTCGCGCGGCGCCGTACCGCGAAGAGGCGGCGGCACGCCGGTTGGAATGTGCTGCACCCGCGCGGGATCGCCCATCACGTCCAGGAGCCGATTCGCAACGCGTTTCGAAACGCTGCCGGCGAGATCGATGAACGGTGCGTATGCGCGCACTTGATCGATGCGATCCTCACCCTGACCGTGAACACAAACCACGAGACGCGTGGCCGCACCGCGCGCTTTCCAATAGGCTGCGGCCGCGAGCGCATCGGCGAGATTCACCGGCACAATCACATCCGGTCGCATGCGGTTGAAGAGTGCGAGCAGCGCAAGGATGCGATCTTCACGAAATCCCGAAGAGCCGTCGATCGCGACCGGCGCGATCACGCGGTGTCGCTTCCCGTACGAAGAAGGATCGTGAAATCTGCCCTGCGCGAGCGCGGTGACCACGTCCCAACCGCGCGCGGCCAGCGCGGCGCTGAGCGTTTCCATCCATGCTTCGACTCCGCCGCCGGTGTGTGCTGCCTGCGAGCAGAAGAGGATTCTCATCGCCGGCCGGCTGCCTCGGCGAGAATGCGCGTGAATGCGCGTCCGGTCTCGCACTTCGCGCGTTCGATGAACTCCGCGCCCTCGTGTTCCTGGTTCTCGTCCGGCCCTGCCTCGGCGGCGGACCAGATCTGCGCCATTGCGGTTGCCCACGCCGCCGGGTCGTCGAGCGGCAGAAACGTTCCGCGCGCGGGCGCCTGCTCGCGATGCACGGCAAGATCGCTCAGCAGAATCGGTTTGCCGAGCGTCTTCGCGTCTTCGACGACCGTCGACCAACCTTCGAAGCGCGACGGCTGCAACATGCAGATTGACCGGCGCATCAATGCGACCTGCTCCGCTCGATCGATGAGACCGAGAATGCGGACGGAATGCTCGAGGCGATGTTCGCGAAGGAACGACTCGACGCGCTGCATGTAATCGTCGCCGCGAAATCCGTAAGTGCTTCCGGTGCAGGCGATGGTCGCTTCGATGCCGTACGTGTCGCGAAGGATGCGCAGTGCCTCGAACGCGACGAGATGATTCTTGTGATGCGAGAACTGATTCGAGAGGACGAAGAACATTTCGGGCAACGAATATTTTTGCGCGACCGATGGGGGATCGAGGGACCACCATTCCTTCGTCGGGATGCTGCAGAAGTGCAGCACGCGCGTCTTCTCCGCAAATTGCGGAAAGAATCGTTCGAGGTCGCGGCGGCCTTGTTCGCTGCTGACGACGATCCGCGCCGCGGCAGCGCCGTTCTCGCCATAGTGCCGGGCGTACCACGCACGTAATTCCCCGGAGAAGAGGTCCGGCATTCGCCATGGCTGGAAGTCAGGCATCCAGAAAACAAGCGGGATCCCCGGGGCGGCGCATGGCGCAATCGGGAAAAGAACGTCGATGCCGGCATCGATGAAAAGATCGCGCGCGTCGGGCCATCGATGGAGCGTTCTTCTCGCCCGACGGACGAGCCGCGGTACGAGCCGATCCGGTGGTGCAATCACGACCCTTCTGGCCAGCAAGGGGCGCACTTCGGCGAAGGGATCATCATGCGGGTCGGTACCCCACCAGACATCTGCGAAGGCGACCCTCTCGTCCGGCGGCAACGCGGCGACGCAGCGCACGAGGTGCTGCAGGTAATAACGTCCGCCGATCCATTTCCGCTCCGGATCGACGCTCACCAGGCCAACGCAAGACATGTGTTGGTATCGTACGATACGTCTACATGCCCGAGCACCGTCGCGTCTTTCAGCTCACGTTCGCGCTTGGCGTCGCGATTAGCTATGGCGTCATTGCCTGGGAAATCTCGCACGCGCATTACTCGCTGGTCAGCGATTACATCGACATGACGCTGATCCATGGCGGATGGTGGCCGGAAGGGATCGTCAGACAGTTATGGGATTTCTCCTCGCCGGGCGCGTGGGTCTATCGGCCGTTTGCTGACGCAGCATCGTGGATCTTTGGGGTTCGACTCCAACAACATGTCGGGGCGTGGCACGTCATCCTGATCGGGATTCGATTGATTTCAGTGGTGCTTGCTTACCGGGTGGCTCGTATTACTTCGAAAAGTGAGGCTGCCGCGTGTGTGGCCGCAGCGTACTTTGCCTTCTTTCCGGCGATTTCGGAGATCAACCTGACACGGGTCGAGACATACGCAATCCTGATGCTCGCCTTTGCATTTTATGGCTTATGCCGTGATGCACATGGACTTACGGCGGCTGCGTTCATTGGCGCGACGATGTGTAAAGAAGTGTTGGCGCCGGTTCTCATTGCGTTTCTGGCGTTCGCGGCAGCGATGTTCTGGCGACGCGGTGTAAGGGGCCGGCTCGTGCTCCTCGCGATGTCGATCGCCGCGCTGATTCAGACCGCGCACTTTTTGCTTTTGTATCATGCTCCCTATGCGCAGCAGAGAGGCAACCTCTTTGATCAAACCTGGTGGACGGTGAAGATCCTGTCGCTCGCCACGACGAATTTTCCGCTTGTCCCGCTTCTGCTCGCGATCTGGGTCACATTGGGGGCCGTCGCGTTCTTCCGCAAACGCGACTCCTTGAGCTTCGCTACGATGGCGCTGCTGATTCTGTCGGTGGCCATGGCGTGCAGGGCTCCTTATCCCGCATTGCGGTATTTGTCGCCGGCGGCGTTATTCCTGGTACCGGTCCTTGCCGCTGGAATCGATGAATCACGTAAGAGGATGCGGTCAATCACCGATTCACTCGCGTACGCGACGCTTGTCTTCATGATCATCTTCGGCGGCGCGGTTCTGTGTGCCCAGGCAGCATCGATGCGAAACTCGAGCAATGAGGATTGGCGACTGCTTCAAACTGCGGCGAGAGCCTTGGCCAGCGGTCGCGACGTGGTGATGCTGGAGGACTACGATTTCGAAAGGGCTTTCTGGGCGCGCGCCGAACTCGTTGGCGTCGATCCGCGAGCGTCCTTCGTCGGGTATGTAAGTAGCCAGACATCGCGAGGCTTGCCGGTGCAATGGCCGGCACCGCCGATTTCTCCAGTGAATCTGACGGGACTGGTTCCGAGCAATTCGAAGGCGCGTTTCAGTACGGCTCGCGGTCTAGCGGGAGTCAGCAGAGGCGCACTGTTGATTCCGGCGAACCCCCAGGTTCGTTCCGTTCGCGACGACGACGATCTGGTTACGCGCGGTGCCACCAAATTCGAACGCGTTGCGAAGAAGCTCAATCCGAAATTTCACTATCCGTTCGATCTCGGCGAAGCGGTCTTTCCTGGTACGAAGTGGCCATGAACAAGCGAACGGAAGTGCTCACGGTCGTCGTGGCGACGGTCCTGCTGCTCACCGCACGAGCCGTCGCACTTCGATTCGAAATGCCGGCGAACGTGAATCCGCTGCTTACGGATCACGATATTCCTTATTACGCCACCATTGTCGCCAATCCTGAGCCGGATCTCACGCTCGCGCGCGACCCAACGTTTGGCGGCCAGGCTCCGCTGTTCTGGCACGCCTCGCCGGCATATTTCTTTACGATGCGCTTGGTGTACGTCGCTGCGGGTCACGAGCTCGGGAAGACTCTCGAGCTGTTCCAACTCTTGCTCCTCGCTATCTATTTTCCATCGATGACGTTTTTCTTACGGCGTACCGGAGCGACCCTCCCGACCGCGCTCGCGGTAGCTGCGGTTTCCCTGGTCAGCTCGTGGTTTCTTGTAACCGGAACACGATGGGGAATCTTCACGCCACCTGTTCCGCTCGTCATGACTACGGCCGTGGCGCCGCTCATCGCGCTGGCCGTGTTGCGCTCCAAGCGACACCCGGTTGTAGCCGGCACGCTCGTGGCCTTGCCCATGCTGCTTATCAATCCCGCCTCCGGCGTGGCAATGGTGGAGCTCGCACTGATCGTTGCGTTTTGTTCGACATTCGTTTGGCATCTGCCATGGAGAACCTTCGCGCTTTTCGCAGCCACGATCGCCGTTTGGCTGATTGCGGCTCAATTGAAACTGCGGTCCGCTGGAGGCGCGCTGAGTTTCTCCGACGCAGACGAGATGATCCGCACCTGTCAGGACAACATGGTGTTCCCCTTTCGCGGAGCGTCGATGCACGGCATCGGCATCGTGCTGGCCGCACACGTGATTCTTACCGTTGCCGTCGCGCTCTGGTACTGGCGGGCGAATTCAAGGCGTGCCGTGCCGCTAATCTTGTTGTGCGCTATTCAGGCCTCATATGCAGCCTTCTTCCTTCGCGCTGGTTGGCTCGTTCTTCTTCCTCTGTCGAACACGATTCGGAGGCGAAGATCCGAACTGTCGATGTGGCTGCTTCTCGGCGCGTCGATTGCCATCGGGCCGTTGCAGCAGGCTGTATTGCTGTTTCTGTGGCAGCGTACACATTGGGCGGCCCTCCCGCCGCTCATTGTCGAGGGAGGTCGATTTCTACACTTCGCGTACCTGGTCCTTTATGTACTGGTAGCGAGAACAATCGAGGACATCAAAAGTACGGTGAATGATCCACTGCTTCGCCTTGCGGTCGTTGCATTCATTACGTGCGGTGTGTATTTCAACCTCGACGTGCCGCCGCTCTCCGTGCGCGTTGGAATTCTCTGGATCAGCGTTGTCAGCGCCCTTTGGTTGACAGAGGAGTGGTGGCGGCCCTGGTTTTCAGCTGAGGGTGCGGATCGAAAGCGCGCGGTGACGGCGCTGGTGTTCGGTGGCGGTGTTGGCGTTGCAATGATGCTGGCACTGTATGCGCTTCACATCACCACTTGGCGTATCCCTTTCGCGGCTGGTGCATGCGTCGCTCTCGTTCTCTTCGCAATGGGGGAGGCGAAGAACGATTTCAGGGGATTCCTGGCGGCGTCTGCGCTGGCCATCGTCGTCGGCGGAGGTTGGATGCTGTTACTTCTCAATGAGCCGGTGGGACAGAACGGGCTTGGTTTCACTCTCAAGCTACCGCGCGCAGAGCGAAACCGTCGGCAATCCTACGCGCAGTGCGATCCGCGAGTGCTCACTCCCGACTTCAAGGTAATGACCGAATTCATTCGGGAGCACCTCCCTCCTTCGGCCGTCTTTCATTCGATGACGTTTGACCGCAGCTTCCGCGCTTATGCTCAGCGAGCCATGCTTCCGGTTTCTGACGAGTGGTTGATGTTCGGTGTCCCGGTCGAACGATTGCGGCTGGAAGCTTCAGAACTGTGGAACGCCCGCGACAGCCTACCTGAAAGTCGTGCTCTGGCCCGGCAATACGGTGCGGACTATCTCATTCGCTGCGGTGGTGACGATCTGGTCCGGCCCGTTTTCTCGCGGGGCTCGTACGCAATCGAATCACTCAAGTAAGGCTGCCACGGATCCGAACGTAATCACGAGAGTCTCCTCAGCACGCGGGCGGGATTCCCCCCGACGAGCGTGAATGGCTCGACGTCATGCGTCACGACGGACGCCGCGGCGATGACCGCTCCCCGGCCGAGCCGCACACCCTTCATGATCGTGCTCTTCGTACCGATCCACACTGCATCTTCGATGATCACGTCCGCGGCGTCGACGCGGCTCCACTCCATCGGCTTGCGCAGCTCCAGGTGTGCGATCGCATCCTCGTGTCGCGCTGTTGCGTCGAGCGAATGCGAGTCGTTGTCGAAGATATCGACGCGAGGCGCGATCAAAACGAAGTTTCCGATGGTGATGCGCCGCTGGATCCACAGACGCGACTCCGCTCCGAGAAATGAATGCTCGCCGATCACGCAACGAGCGTCAGGGGTGAGCAGAGAGATCTCGCCGTCGATGTAGCTGAAGCGGCCGGCCTCGAGGTGCTCGCGCGGTGCGGCACTGAAGACCCTCGCGCGATTCGTCACGGTTGCATCGGCGTGAAAAACGCCGCGTGTCCGCGCCAGCTCCGCGTGGTACCGCGAAGGATGATGGTGCTCGAGATGATCGAGCCGCGAACGAACCCTCAGCAGAAGCGGGTCGAGAAGTCGCCAGAACAGGCTCACGAGCATTCCTCCGCTCGCCATTCGAGCAGCGGCGCGATGATGCCCAACCGCGCGTCGCGTGTGGTGAGGCTGTTCTGCTCCGTGACCGTGAACGCGAAGATGCGCTCGCGAAGAACTTCGACCATGTCCACCTGCTCCGAGATTGTGACGAAGTATCGTCCCGGTACCAGCAGATGACCCGGAATGGTGCAGCGAACGCGCTGTCGTCCGAGCTTCCAGGGCTCGCGGATCGCCGACAGGCGATCGGTGCTGGTCGACGTGAAGATCGGAGTTCCTTCCGCTGACGCGATCAGGAGAGCGAGCCGCCCGGGATGCATCGGTTTCTTGACCGTGAAGTCGTACACGATGTCGAAGGCGCGATCGGCGGCGACCGTGCCGGCGTCGCCGGAGCCGCCGTCGATCCAGACGCGGTGATATTCGAAGGTATCGCCGAGCGGCGCGTCGGGAATCCATTCCGCGCTTCCGCCGACTCCTTGCGCCATGTACGCGGCGATGACTTCCCGCGTGGGGCCGCTGCGAACGACTTTCCCGCCGTCGAGCCACAACACGTTCTCGCAGAGTTGCGAGATCAAGCTCATGTTGTGGCTGACGACGAGGACGGCGCGGCCGGTTCGTCGAATGTCTTCCATCTTGCCGAGGCACTTTCGTTGGAACGCGATGTCGCCGACGGCGAGCACTTCGTCGACGATCAGCACGTCGGGCTCGAGGTGCGCAGCTACCGCGAATGCGAGTCGCACGTACATTCCCGACGAGTAGCGTTTCACCGGCGTGTCGATGAACTGTTCGACTTCGGCGAAGGCCACGATCTCGTCGAACTTCCTTCGGATCTCGACGCGCGACATGCTGAGGATTGCGCCGTTCAGAAAGACGTTCTCGCGACCCGAGAGCTCGGGATGAAATCCAACACCGACTTCCAGCAGGCTCGAAACGCGGCCATACAGGTGCGCCGCTCCCTCGGTCGGCTCGGTGATCCGGCTGATGATTTTCAGCAGCGTGCTCTTGCCCGCTCCGTTGCGGCCGATCACGCCGATCACTTCACCGTCGTGCAGATCGAACGACACGTCGCGAAGAGCCCAGAACTCCGCCGGCGCACGCTTCTTCTTCCCGATCGAGCGCACCGCGTCGGTGACGCGGTCGCGCAGAGACAACGCCAGCACCAATTCGCCGAGCTTGTACTTCTTCCCGAGTGATTGTGCCGAGATGAGGAGGTTCGACATCAGATGATGTCGGCGAAGAGCCGCTCCGTATTCCGGAAGTAGTACGCGCCACCGATCAGCGCCGCGATCGACAGCACGATCGAGATCGTCAATCCCGGCACGTAAATCGGGTTTCGTCCGCCGAACAAAGACCAGCGGAATCCGTCGATGACGCCCACCATCGGGTTGAGCGAATAGACGAAGCGCCAGCGCTCCGGCACCATCGAGCTCGGGAACCCCACCGGCGAAATGTACAAGCCGAGTTGCACGATGAACGGAATGAGGTGCCGGATGTCGCGGTAGCGAACGTACAGCGCGGCGAACCAGATCCCGGTCCCCAGGGCGATCAGGAGACAAAGGAAGATGAACAGCGGCAACCATACGATCGATGGACTGAGCGGCACGCGATACCAGATCATCAACACTGCAAGCATGGCCAGCGCGACGAAGAAATCAACGAGCGAGGCGACGACCGCGCTCAGCGGCATGATCATGCGCGGAAAATAGATCTTCGAGACCAGCTGGGGGTTGCTGACGACCGAAGAGCTGCTTTCCGCGAATGCGGTGGAGAAGAGCTGCCACGCGAGCAATCCTGCGAGCGAGAGCACGGGATAGGGCAGCGTTCCGGTCGGCACGTGCGCGAAACGTCCGAAAACGACGCTGAACACGACGATCGTCAGGAACGGGCGGAACACGGCCCACAACACGCCGATCGCCGTTTGTTTGTAGCGCACGAGGACGTCGCGCCAGGCCAGGAAGTAGATCAGCTCGCGAAACTCCCACAGCTCTTCTAGGTTCAGACGTGCCAGTCCGCTGCGCGCCCGGATGATCTTGTGCACATCGTCGAATGTACGCGATCTGCCGCGATAATAGGAAGCCGACGCTCATGCCGAAGACCGTGATGATTACCGGCGCTGGCGGTTTCCTCGCGGGACACATCGCCGGCGCGTTTGCTTCGGTTGGATGGCGCACCATCGGCGTTGGACGCAGTGACGTCAACGCACAGCGCGGACGATTCGATGCGTTCGATCGGTATGACATCGCGGATGGAGCGCGCAACGTCGCGCTGCTGCAGCGCGAGGAACCGCAAACGATCGTTCATCTCGCCGCTCCGGCGAGCGTTCCGCAGTCGATGCGCGATCCGCTGGCCGACCTGCGTGATCACATCCTGCCGACCGCCGCGTTGTTGGAGAGCATCCGCGTCGCATCGGTCGATTCGCGCGTGATCCTGATCTCGTCCGCCGCCGTCTACGGGAACCCGAAGACCCTGCCGGTGCGCGAGGACGCGCCGCTCGCGCCGATTTCTCCGTACGGATTTCACAAGCTGCAACAGGAATTGCTGCTCGACGAGTACATCGGCATCCACGGCTTGCGCGGATGTAAGGCGCGTATCTTTTCGACCTACGGCGAGAACCTTCGCCGGCTCGCGGTCTGGGACATCGCGCGCCGCGCGCTTTCGGGACAGCATTCGGTGTACGGCAGCGGCGACGAGACGCGCGATTATCTCTATGCCGGTGAAGTGGCGTGCGCGGTTGCGCTCCTCGCCGAACGAGCGGAGTTCCGCGGCGAAGCGTGGAATGTCGCATCGGGGGAGTCGGTCACGATTCGCGATCTCGCGCAGAAGATTTTTCGCGCCGCGCACATCGAGGCCTCGCCGCAATTCACAGGCGAAGCTGTTCCCGGCTCGCCGCGATGCTGGCGCGCCGACGTCTCCCGAATTCGCGCCCTCGACTTTACGCCCGTGCACTGGTCGTCGGGTCTTGCGAGGACGATCGACTGGATCCGTGCGCAGCCCTGAACTCTCCGTCGACCAACAACGGCACCAACTCCCCAAACTTCGTCCCCGCCTCCCACCCGAGATCCCGCTTTGCGTTCGATGCGTCGCCGCCGCGACGTCGCTGCCGCGGCGGATGCCGTCGCGCGTCTCGATCGCGATCGCGCGTTACTGCGGCGACTGTCCGACGCCGCGCGCGCGTCGCAGACGAGGATCCGATCGCATGAAGGAGCGCTCGATGCGTGGGCCGAAGCGTTCGAGTTCGCGCTTGATGCGCCGCAACGACGTGGATCTGCGCTGCCGCGCGCTCCGCGCGATCGCGGACGGCTCGCCGCGCTGCCGGACGCATTAACCGAACCTGTCCGCCGCGCGCGGCGCATCGTCCATGCGGACGCCGGTGACGAGTGGCCGCACTGGAGCGGCAACGCGGACGAAGCGTTATTCGAAGAGCTGCGCCGCTTCGGCGGCCGCTAGAATCTGATGCGATGGCCTCGCTCCGTCACCGTATCGGCGCGCTGATCTACGACGGGCTTCCGTTCGAGCGAACGCTGCGCGCCGGCGATTGGCTGCTGTTGCGCAACCGCGCTGAAACCATCACCAGTGACGGACGCGGCGTGCAGTGCCTGTGGGCATTGAGCTCCGACATCCACATCGCAAATGTCTTTCCGTCGACGAGCACGCGCATCCTCAAAGCGGCGCTGCGCGACTGGCCGATCGCACTCGAAGACGCGCCGCCCTCGATCAGCGGCGAAGAGCCGGCAGTGTCCTTCGTCATCGGACACCGCGGCCTGACGCGGCTTCCTCATCTATTACAGACGTTGCGCAGCATCGCCGCACAACGCGACGCCGCCATCGAATGCATCGTCGTCGAGCAGTCGTCGACGCGCGAGATCGAGCCCGCGCTCCCCAATTGGGTCCGCTATCTTCACACGCCGATCCCTTCGCCCGACTTCGATTACTCGCGCTCCTGGACGTTCAATGCCGGCGCCGGGATCGCGCATGGCCGCATTCTCGTATTACATGACAACGACATGCTCGTCCCACAGCACTACGCGCGCGAAATCCTCGCGCGCGCCAACGAAGGCTGGTCCTTCATCGACCTCAAACGCTTCGTCTTCTATCTCGACGCACGCTACACGCAACGCCTTTTCGACACCGGCTTGCTGTCGACTGACGTCCACACGAGAGTCGTCCAAAACCTCCAGGGTGGCTCCGTCATCGCCGCGCGCGATGCCTATTTCGACATCGGCGGCTTCGACGAATCCTTCATCGGCTGGGGCGGTGAAGACAACGATTTCCGCGAACGCGCCGACGCTCACGGCGGCGTCTATCCATTTGGCTACTTACCGATGGTGCACCTCTATCACGAGCCTCAGGCGGGAAAAATCCAAGGCAACGCCGCGCCGGCCGTGCAGCGCTATCACGAGCTGGCAAAGATTCCGGCGGAGGAGAGGATTCGGCGATTGCGGGAATTGAGAGACAAGAGATGAGCTGGATGTCCCGTTCCCGCGCTGGCGAAGACGGCCCGTTACTGTGTTAGGCGCCTGGCGCCGTCCTGACCAGCAACGGCACCAACTCCCCGAACTTCGTTGCCGCCTCCCACCCGAGATCGCGCTTCGCCTTCGACGCGTCGCCGCGGCTGCAGCGGATGTCCGTCGGCCGGAAGAGCGACTTGTCGATGTCGACGTGTTTCTTCCAATCGAGTCCTACCTCGGCGAATGCCGCGGCGACGAATTCTTCGACGGTGTGGCTCTCGCCGGTCGCGATGACGTAGTCGTCGGCGCGGTCCTGTTGGAGCATGCGCCACATCGCGTCGACGTACTCCGGTGCGTAGCCCCAGTCGCGGGCGACGCCGAGGTCGCCGAGGGTGAGGCGGTCGCGGTGGCCGGCGGCGATGTCGATGGCGCCTTGCACGATTTTCTTGGTGACGAAGCGGTCGCTGCGCAGCGGCGACTCGTGGTTGAAGAGGATTCCGGAGCAGGCGAAGATGCCATAGGCCTCGCGGTAGTTCGCGGTCGCCCAATGTGCGGTCGCCTTCGCGGTGGCGTACGGGCTGCGCGGCATGAACGGGGTGGTCTCGCTCGACGAGGTGTCGGGCGCGGTCTCGCCGAACACTTCGCTCGACGATGCGTTGTAGATACGCACGGGGAGTTTCATGTAGCGGACGACTTCGAGGAGGATGAGCATCGACTGCGCGATGCTCTCGATCGCTTCGATCGGCTGCGAGAAGGAGAGGCCGACGGAGGTTTGTCCGGCGAGGTTGTAGATCTCGTCGGGGCGCACGTTGGTGACGAGCTGCAGGACTTCGCGGAAGTCGCGCAGCGACGTCGAATGCGTGCGCACGTGGTCGCGCACGTTGAGCTGATGCAGGCTGCGGAACGGCTGCAGTTCGGCATCGCGCGAGGTGCCGTGCACTTCGTAGCCTTTTTCGACGAGGAGGCGCGAGAGGTAGGCGCCGTCCTGTCCTGAAACGCCGAGGATGAGCGCGCGCTTCATGTGCGCCGACATCATACGATCGCGCGCAGATACGACTGAAAGTTCTCGAATGAAAAGTACTCGAGCCGCGGCGGGATGACACGCGACGGACGGGCGAGCAATTCGCGGATCGCCGCCTCGATCTCGGCGGGGTTGGCGGGATCGACGAGGAGGCCGAGCTCTCCCTCGAGCAACGCCTCGCATCCGCCGTCGTGTTTGCTGCCGATCACCGGCACGCCCGAGGCGAGCGCTTCGAGAAACACGAAGCCGAATCCCTCGCCGCGGCTCGGCATCACGTAGACATCGGCGAGGTTGTACAGGTCCGGTTTTTCTTCTTCGGGAAAGAGGCCGGTGAAGCGGACGCGGTCGGCGATGCCGAGGCGCGCGGCTTTTTCTTCGAGGCGCGCGCGGTCGTTGCCGCCGCCGCCGATCATGTAGACGACGTCGCTCGGAAGATGCGGAAGGACTTCGAGCACTTCGTCGAATCCTTTGTAGCGTTCTTCGGACGCGAGCCGTCCGATCGTCAGCAGCACGCGTTTTCCGTCGAGGTCGTAACGTGCAACCAGATCGTTGCGCTTCGGACGGATGCCGTAGTTCTCGGCGTGGATCGCGTTCGGGAGGAGATGCACCGGCCCGTGATATTTCGACCACGTGAGAAAACGCTCGCAGGTGATGCCGCTGATGGAGATGACGCCGGCACAGCGATGCAGCAGTCGATTTGACACTGCTTTGCGCAGGCGCTTCCACGCTTCGATGCCGTAGATCATCAGCAGCGGATGCGCCGCGATCGAGCACGCGACCGGCAGCAGGTTGACGTGGCCGCAGATTACGACGTCCGCGTTCGCGCGCCGCACCTTCGCGATCGCGCGCATGTAGTGCAGCGGCCCGCGCGCCGCGTCGGCAAGAAATGTGATTTTTGGAGGAATGTCGCGCGGCTCGCTGCGAATGACGCGCGGCACGACGATCACTTCCTCGACGTCCCCGCGCAACGCAAACGCCTCGGCGAGATCGCGGTTGTACAGCGCGATGCCGCCGTGTCCGCCGTACGCGTCGGTGCAGAGGAGGAGGATGCGCATGCGCTCATGTTAGCTGCGCTGGTGGCGGCTACGCTGATGGCATGGCGGATGGCAGATGGCAGATGGCAGATGGCAAGAGCGTGGGCGGTGTGGCCATCAGCGAAGCCGCCGACCGCGAAGCCGCCGACCGCGAAGCCGCCATCCGGCGCAGCCGTGCGTCAGCGCAGTGCGTCGAACACGTAGTGCGCCCAGCTTCGCATGCGCGTCGACGTGCCGTCGGGCGGCAAATCCATCCACTGCCGCATCGGCACGAAGAAGCCGGTCTTGGGGCGCTCGCGCAGCCAGCGCGGGAGCACGGCCGCGAGAGCGTCTTTGCAGGAGCTGCCGGCTTCGATGAGGAGCGGCGCGATCTGGCGGAGCAGCGCGGCGTCGACGAGCGGCGTGCGCACTTCGACGGAGTGGGCCATGCTCGCCCAGTCGGTGTCGCGCAGTAATTGATTGCGCATGTACAGCGAGGCCTCGAGTGCGGCGATGCGTCCGTACGGAGTTCCGGGATCGGGTGTGATCGCGTTCTCGAACACGTCGAGAATCTTCAATCGATCGAGTCCGTATTCGGCTTCGTCGCGTCCGAGAATCGCGTATAGATCGGGCGGCATGTACAAGCCGCGCTGCAGCAGGTATGCGCCGGAATACGTCGCACCGTAGTTGCGCAGGAGGCGCTTTTTCGGATGTTTCGAGAATTTCGCGGCGATGCCGGCGATCGGCGTGCGCGCGAGGCGGAGCATCTTCGGGACGTTGATGAACGAGGGATAGCCGCCGAACAGCTCGTCGCCGCCGACGCCCGACAGCGCGACTTTCACGCCGCCTTCGTGCACGGCCTTGCTGACGAACCAAGTGTTGACGCCGTCGATCGTCGGCTGGTCCATCGCCGCGAGAATCTTCGGCAGGTCGGCGTGGAACTCGTCGCGCGTGACCATGCGCGTCGTGTGAATCGTTCCGCTGTCGCGCGCGAAGCGCTCCGCGAGCGGAGCCTCGTCGCCGCTCGATCCGCGGAACTCTTCGAACGCGAGCGTGAACGTGCGCAGCGGCTCGGTCGCGATGCGCGACGCGATCGTCGTCAGCGCGGACGAGTCGATGCCGGACGAGAGGAACACGCCGACCGGCACGTCGGACACGAGATGATGCGCGACGGTTTCTTCGATGCGCTCACGTACGGCGATGTCGGGCTCGGTGAGATGCGCGATCGGACGCAGAGTGCACGCGCGCCGCAACACGCCGGCGACGGAGACGTGATGAAGGACGTCGCCGTGTCCGTGCTCTTCGTCGACGAAAAAGGAAGTTCCGGCCTCGACCGCGCGCACTTCCTTGCGAATCGTGAACGGTTCGGGAACGGATCCGGTGAGAAAAAATCCGGCCGCGCCCGCGGGATCGATCGTGCGTGAGACCGTGCCTCCGGCGAGGAGCGACTTCACCTCCGAGGCGAAGCGGATCGTTCCGCCGTCATCGGCGAAGTAGAGCGGCTTGATGCCGTACGGATCGCGCGCGACGAACAGTCGCCGCATTCGCGTGTCCCAAATCACGAACGCGAACATCCCGCGCAACAGCCCCAACATGCGCTCGCCGTCGCGTCGATACAGCTGCAGCAGCACCTCGGTGTCGGTATGCGAATGAAACCGCGCGTTCGATCGCTCGAGTGATGCGCGCAGCTCGCGGTAGTTGTAGATCTCGCCGTTGTACGCGATCACGAGCTCGCGCTCGACGTCGAACATCGGCTGCGTGCCTTCGTCCGACAAGTCGATGATCGCGAGTCTGCGCGATCCGAGCCCCACGCGCGCGTCGGGCGAGATCCACGTGCCGCCGGCATCGGGTCCGCGCGCGCGCATCGACTCGGTGATCGCCGCGAGCTCGTTCGAGCTCACGCCATCAGCTGTCGAGCGGTAGCTGAAGATCGCGGTGATGCCGCACATTGCCCCAGTATCGCAGCACGATCATCGCCAAAAGAGCAATACAGCCGCTCACGTAGCCGATGTTCTTCGTCGACTGCACGACGGTCAGCACCGCCGACACCGCGAAGAGCAGCGTGATGAGCCAGATGAAGATGATCGTCTTGGCGGTGCTGCCGTAGCGCGCGACGAGGATGTGATGGATGTGGCGGCGGTCGGCGCTGACGACGCGCGTGAGCCGGCTGGCGAGCGACGTGCGTTCGCCGCCGAAACGCTGCTTCATCACAATCAACGTATCGATGACCGGCAGCGCGAGCGCGATCATCGGGCCGACGACGATGAGCAGCGTCGGCGACTTGCTCGGCTTCACGATCGAGCCGGCCGCGAGGAGCAGTCCGATGAACATGCTTCCGGTGTCGCCCATGAAGATCTTCGCCGGCGGCTTGTTCCACGGATAAAAGCCGATGAGGCTTCCCATCAGCGCGACCATGATGATGAGTGAGAAGTAGTCGTAACGCAGGATCCCGATCACCGTGAACGCGGCGGCGATGGTGATCGAAACGACGGTCGCCAGCGAGTCGATGCCGTCGATGAAGTTGATGGCGTTGATGATGAAGACGATCCAGAGAATCGACGCCAGCCACCCGAGAACGCCGAGCTTGAAGGAGAGGCCGGCGATGGAGATCTCCGTGAAGCGGAAGCCGTAGGCGACGAGGATGAGCGCGGCCACCCCCTGGATCGCGAATTTCTTCGGCGCGTTCGCACCGATCAGATCGTCGTACACGCCCAAGCCCACGATCAGCGAGCCGCTGGCGAGGAGGCCGAAAAGGTAGGTGAGATTTTTCGTGACGAGGTTCACCGCGTGCGGATTCGCGGCGAGGAGGAGCAGGGGGAAACCGAATCCGAAAATGATCGCGAGTCCGCCGAGGCGCGGCGTGGCGACTTCGTGGCGCTTGCGGTCGTCGTCGGGGAGGTCGACGAGCCCGATGTGCGACGCGGTCTTGCGCACGACCGCCGTCGCCACGAACGACGTGAGCGCGCTGGTGATGAGAAGCAGGGTGAGAGGTACGTACTGAGCCAGCACTCGGAGGAAGATTGTAGTGGAGCGGCGGCCGCCCTCGGCCGCCGAGTTGCGAGCGTTCAGGCGCGAAGAGCGCGCCAGTTCCGGCGGCCGAGGGCGGCCGCCGCTCCACTACAATGCGCCACCGAAGGAGCACTGAATGGCCGAATTGCCCGGAATCGAGCGCGAGACCCTCGAGGTCGACGTCTGTATCGTCGGCGCGGGACCTGCCGGACTCGCGGCGGCGTACAAGCTCGCCGAGCTGATTCGCGCGCACAACGAATCAGGCGCCGAGCAAAAGTTGGAAGGCATCTCGATCGCGGTGCTCGAGAAGGGGAAAGAGATCGGCTCTCACGGAATCAGCGGCGCGGTGATGGATCCGCGCGGCATCTCCGAGCTGATGCCGGACTGGATCGAGCGCGGATGTCCGGTCGAGTCGCCGGTCACGTCCGACGCGTTCTGGTTCATGACTGAGAAGTACAAACTCGCGGCGCCGGTTATGCCGCCGCCGCTGCGCAATCACGGCAACTACGTCGTGTCGTTGGGCGAGCTCGTTCGCTGGCTCGCGCCGATCGTCGGCGAGATGGGCGTCGATCTGTTCCCCGAATTCGCAGCGACGCGCGTGCTCACTGACAACGGACGCGTGATCGGCGTGCGCACCGGTGACAAAGGCATCGACAAGCTGGGACAGCCGAAGGCGAACTTCGAGCCGGGCGTCGACATCAAGGCGAAGATGACGATCCTCGCCGAAGGTCCGCGCGGCACGTTGTCGAAACAGCTCGCGGGTCTCTTCAATCTGTACGAGGGAAAAAATCCGCAGGTCTATTCGCTCGGCGTAAAGGAGCTGTGGCAGCTTCCCGACGATCGCTATCCCGCCGGCACCGTGATTCACACGATGGGATATCCGCTCGACATGGACACGTTCGGCGGCGCGTTCATCTACGGGATGAAGGACCGCATCGTCGACATCGGACTCGTCGTCGGTCTCGACTATCGCAACCCGACGCTCGATCCGCACGACGAGCTGCAGCGACTGAAGCTGCATCCCGACATCAAGAAGATCCTGCAGGGCGGCACGATGATCTCGGCGGGCGCGAAGGCGATCCCCGAGGGCGGCTACTACTCGATGCCGCGACTCTTCGGCGACGGTTTCATGATCCTCGGCGACAGCGGAGGATTCCTCAACGGCGCGCGCTTGAAGGGAATCCATCTCGCGTTCAAGTCCGGCATCCTCGCGGCGGAGACGGCGTTTCACGCGCTGCTCAGCGGCGACTCTTCCTCCGCGCAGCTGCAGGAGTACGACGCGCTGTTCGAGGCGTCGTGGGCGCGCGAGGAGTTGTGGTCCCAGCGAAACTTCCATCAGCCGTTCGAGAACGGAGTGCTCGCGGGACTGTTCAACGCCGGCGCGGGAATCGTCACCGGCGGCCGCGGCTACGGTGTCGCGAACAAACTCGAAGGACACGCGGGACACGAGCGGATGGAGCGCATCAAGCGCTACTACGCGTCCGACGATCCGCATCCGCCGGCGAAGGTGAAGTACGACGGCGCGTACACGTTCGACAAAGTGACGAACGTCTACAACGGCGGCGTGATTCACGAAGAGAACCAGCCCGCGCATCTGCTCATCCTCGACACCGAGGTGTGCATCACGCGGTGTACGGAGGAGTACGGAAATCCGTGCTTCCACTTCTGTCCCGCAAACGTCTACGAGCCGCAACCGACCGCGGACGGCCGCGGCCGCGTCCCGTTCCTCAACTTCACGAACTGCTTCCACTGCAAGACCTGCGACATCATGGATCCGTATCAGGTGATCACGTGGGTCCCGCCCGAGGGCGGGGGCGGGCCGGAGTACAAAAAGCTTTAGGGTTACGCGGTTGCGCAGTCACGCGGTTGCGCGGTAACGCCGCGCCGAGAGACTGCGTAACCGAGCAACCGAAATGGCCCGGGCACGCTTTTCGTTACCTCGACGACAGCCCGGTCGTAGAAGAAAGCAATGAGCACGGAACCGATCAGCACGCCGCGGTCGCTGGAGCGCATTTCAGAACTGCAGGCGAATGTCGAGAAAGTCATTCGCGGCAAGTCGGAGGTCGTGCAGTTTTGCATCGCGGCGCTTCTCGCGCGCGGGCACATCCTGCTCGAGGACGTACCCGGCGTCGGCAAGACGACGCTCGCGCATGCGCTGGCGCGCTCGCTGGCGCTCTCGTTTCAGCGCATCCAGTTCACGAGCGATCTGCTTCCCGCCGACATCCTCGGCGTCTCCGTCTTCAATCAGGACGCGCAGGAGTTCGAGTTCATCTCCGGTCCGATCTTCACGAACGTGCTGCTCGCGGACGAGATCAATCGCGCGACGCCGAAGTCGCAGTCGGCGCTTCTGGAAGCGATGAGCGAGGGCATCATCACGATCGAGAAGCGGCGGTTGCCGCTGCCCGATCCGTTCCTCGTGATCGCGACGCAGAACCCGATCGAGCACGTCGGAACGTATCCGCTGCCGGAGTCGCAGCTCGATCGATTTCTCATGAAGCTGACGATCGGCTATCCGAACGCGGGCGACGAGAAGAAACTGCTGCGCGCCGGCGGAGCGCAGGATGCGCTCGAGCATCTCCAGCCCGTCCTCGACGCGGACGAATTGCGCGAGCTGCAAGCGCGCGTGAACGACGTGCACGTGAGCGAGTCGCTGGTCGAGTACCTCATGACGATCGTGCAGACGACGCGCACGCATGCGGAGGCGGCGCTCGGCGTTTCGACGCGCGGCGCGCTGACGTACTTCAAAGCGAGTCAGGCATTGGCGATGGTCAACGGCCGCGACTTCGTCATCCCCGAAGACATCAAGCGCCTCGCCGTCCCCGTGCTGTCGCATCGCATCCTGATGAAGGATCGGCGCATGGCGAGGGGAGAGTCGGCGCCGGAGGCGCGGTTCGTTGCGCGGATCGTGAACGAGACCGCGGTTCCGAGATGAGGTGCTGGGTGCTGGGTGCTGAGTGCTGCGTCAGCCGAGGCTGCCGATGACCACGCAGCACGCAGCACTCAGCACGCAGCACTCCTTCGAGTTCAATGGCGTCGTCCGCCTCACCAAAGTCGGCACGACCTACATCCTGGGCACGATCGTGCTCGCGATCGCTGCGCTGAACACCGGCAACAACGCCATCTACATCGGCGTCGCCTTCATGCTCGGATGTCTGCTGCTCTCCGGCATCGCGTCGAAGGGCGGACTCAAACATCTGCACGTCGAAGTCGGCGCGATCGAGGAGGCGTGGGCGGGGAAGCCCGCGGATGGAACGCTGCGCGTGCGCAACGCGTCGCGCATTTGGAACGTGCGCGACGTCGTCTTCGTCTCCGGCGATCTCGCGGCGCCCGTCATCGTTCCATTGCTGCCGCGGCGCAAAGAGATCGTGATCCCGGTGCAGTTTCTGTTTCAGCGCCGCGGCATCGCGGAGCTGACGCAGCTCGACTCGTACACGCGCTATCCGTTCGGCTTCTTCCTGAAAAAACGGCGGCTGCGCGTGCACAGCGAGGTCGTCGTCTATCCGCGCATCCAGCCGGAGAGCGCGGTGCGCGAGCGCTTCCGCACGATCAGCGGCGGCGAGACGAGCGAGCCGCGGCCGGGCGAGGGGACGGAGATCCATTCGTTCCGCGAGTACACGCGCGGTGACTCGCTGCGCCGTGTCCACTGGAAAAAGTCCGCATCCCTCGGACGCTGGATCATGAAGCAGAACGAAGCCGAAGGCGCGCACGCGATCCAGGTGGCGGTCGATCCGTACAAGCCGCGCAACGTGTCGGACGACGATTTCGAAGAGATGATCAGCGACGCCGCGACGTTCATCTTCGACGCGACGGAACGCGGCTTCGACGTCACGCTGTCGCTGCCGCGCGCCGACGTCCGCTCGCGCGAAGGACAGTTCCGCGCGCTCGCGCTCGTCGACGCGATCCACGAGCCGGTCGAGCTGATCGTCGATCGCGACGCGGTTTATTTCTCCGTCTCCGGTGGAGCGGCGACCGCTTCGGCCGCCGGTTTTTCGCGCAAACCGGCGCCCGAAGCGGGCGCCGCTCCACTCGATCAGAGGGCGTCATGACGCGAAGAGCGCGTGAGATCGAGACGCTGCTGCTGGCGATGTTCGCCGCAGTGCCGCTCTATTTCACCGCGGTGATCGGCAAGACCTCGCTGATGCTGTTTCACGGCGCGATGCTGCTCATCCTGCTGCGCGTTATCGCCGGCTGGACGCCGGAGCTCCTGCCCGCGCGCGTCATGCGCTGGCTGGCCATCGCCTACCTGCCGTTCTACTTCTACGACTGGCGCGGGATCTCGTACAGCGCGATCGCGGCGTCGACGCATCTCGTGCTCTTCATCGCCGTTTACCAGCCGATCGAGGCGATGCAGCGCAACAATCACGCGCAGCGGATTCTCACCGCGGGACTGATCTTCGTCGCCAGCATCGCGACGTCGACGCACATCACGATCGTCGCGTTCGTGATCGCGTTCGCATTCTTCGTCTTCCGCCAGCTGATGCACGTGAGTCATCTCGAGACCGTGCAGTCGGTCGGACGCGAGTACACCGAGGCGCCGCTCGGAAGGTCGGCATTTTTCTATGTCGCCGGAACGGTGCTCATCGGCGCGCTGCTGTTCCCCTTTCTGCCGCGCGTGCGCAATCCGTTCGTGCAGGGATTCGCGGGCGAGCTCTCGAGCTCGACGACGGGTCTGTCAGACACGATCGATTTTCGCGAGCCGCGCGTGTCGCCAGCCGACGCGACGATCGTCGCGCGCGTCTGGATGAATTACTCGACGCGGCCGTTCTTCATGCCGATGCGTTTGCGCGGCAACATCTACGACGCCTACGTCGACGGCGCGTGGCGCTCGCGTCCGCGCGGACTGCGCCCGCTGCCGCTGCGCGAAGACGGCTATCACCTCGCGCAACCCGCCGGCGTGCAGGGCGGCGCGCTACTCCAGATGCGCACCGAGCAGGGGAAGGTGTATCTGCCGAGCGGCGTGTATCGCGTGCGCGGCATGGGCACGTTGTACGAGGGACCGGCGCGCGACATGTACTACGCGTACGCGCGCGGACTCGTGACTGCCGACGTGCGGATGGCGATGGACGCGGAGCCGCTGCGGCTCACGCATGTTTTGACGGCCAACTATCCGGTCACGCCGCCGATCGCGGCGCTGGCGCGGCAGATCGTCGGCAACGAAACGCGTCCTGAAAAACAGGCCGCGCTGATCGAGCAGTGGATGGTGCGCAATTTCCGCTACGTGCCGAATCCGCAGACGCCGCCGGCGATGCCGATCGAGCGCTTCCTGTTGCGCGATCGCATCGGACACTGCGAATACTTCGCGGCCGGAATGGTCGTGCTGCTCACCGCACTCGACGTGCCGGCGCGCATCGCCGGCGGATATTACGGCGGACGATTCAATCCGCTGATGGGCTACTTCACGATCCGCCGCGACGACGCGCACGCGTGGACGGAAGTGTGGGACGGCAAGCGCTGGCGCACGTTCGACTCCACGCCGCCGTCGCTGCGCCCGGGCGCGGACAGCGGCGGGTTGCTCGGCGACTACGCCGCCGCCCTCGGCGACTCGGTCAATTATTTCTGGGACCGCTACATCCTCACGTTCGGCCTCGCCGACCAGATCACGTTCTTCTCCGATCTCTTCGACGCCACGCGCGTCGCGATCGCGAATTTGCGAGCCGGCGCGATTCACCGCGTGCGCGATCTCTCCGACCGCACGTTCGCGACGCTGTCCGGAATCCTCGCCGCGATCGCACTCGTCGTGTGGTTGTTCATGCGCCGGCGCCGCACGACGTTCGACCTCCTGGCCGCGCACCTGAAAGTGCACGGCATCGAAGTCGGATCGTCGATGACGGTCGAAGACGCGCTGCGCGAGTTGCACGCGCGCGATGAAGACTTTGCGATCGAGATCGAGCCGATCGTCGCGCTCTACGAAGAGATCGCGTTCTCGCCGCGCGGCGATCGCGAGCGCAAGCGACAGCTGCGGCGGATGCTGATGTCAGCGGACAGTGGGTAGTCGCCGCGGCGCGCGCATCAGCGCCGCCATTTCCCGCACGGCTGCATCCAATCCCACGAGCGCCGCGCGCGAGATGATCGAGTGTCCGATGTTCAGCTCCTCGATCTCCGGCACCGTCGCGATCGCGTCGATGTTGCGATAGGTGAGTCCGTGTCCCGCGAGAACGACGATGCCGAGCTTCTTCGCCGCACGCGCGGCGGTTGCGATCTTCTCCAGCTCCGCGGGCCAGTTGCCGCTCTTGCCGCTCTTCCAGGCGTCGGCGAATTTGCCGGTGTTGATCTCGATCTTCGGCGCGCGCAGCTTGTGGCAGTGGCGGATCTGCTCGAGATCGGGATCGACGAAGATCGAGACGTCGATGCGCGCGTCGAGCAGCTGCCCGACCACCTTCTCGACGTTTCCCGAATGCAGCACGACATCGAGTCCGCCTTCGGTCGTGACCTCGTCTTTTCGCTCCGGCACGAGCGTCACCTGATCGGGCTTCACCGTCTGCGCGATGCGCACCATCTCCGTCGTGCCGGCCATCTCGATGTTGAGATGCGTCGTCACTGTTCTGCGCAACAGCTCGACGTCGCGGTCCTGGATGTGCCGCCGGTCGCCGCGCAGATGCACGGTGATTCCCTGCGCGCCTGCCAGCTCGCAAATCACGGCCGCTGCGACCGGATCCGGCTCGTCGGTCTTCCGCGCCTCGCGGATGGTGGCGATGTGATCGATATTCACTGCTAATCTCATAGTTCCTCTCGTGTGGAGCGGCGGCCGCCCTCGGCCGCCGAATCGTTCCGGCGCCCGAGGGCGGGCGCCGCTCCACTGGATTGCGTTAACTTAGCAGCATGGCTCCGCGTCACATTCGCAATGTCATAGTCGCCGCGGTTTTGGTGCTCGCGGCGGGCGCGTTTGTCGTCTTCGGACGCGGCCTCTGGTACCCGCTGCTCCTGCAAATCACCGGCGGCACGCCGTCCGTCGCCGGCGTTGTCGTGCGCTACGGTCCCGCGGCGCGCGCTCGACTCAAACCGCATTTCACACAAGTGGGCGTTGCGTATCCGCCGAAGAAGATCGCGCTGCTCGTGTTCAAGCGTGAGCGCCGCGTTTCACTCTGGGCCGACGGAAAATTCGTTCGTGCGTATCCGATTCTCGCCGCGAGCGGACACGCGGGACCGAAGCTGCGCCAAGGCGACTATCAAGTTCCGGAAGGTTTGTATCGCATCGAGTTTCTGAATCCGGCGAGCAGCTATCACTTGTCGATGAAGGTGAATTATCCGAATGCCTTCGATCAGCGCATGGCCGCGCGCGATCACCGCACGAACCTCGGCGGCGACATCTTCATCCACGGCAAGAACGTCTCGATCGGCTGCGTCGCCCTCGGCGATCCGGCAATCGAAGAGCTGTTCACGCTCGCGGCGGACGCGGGCCATCAGCGCATCCGCGTCATCATCGCGCCGAACGATCTCCGCACCGGCGGCGCGATCTTCGACGAGACCGCGCCGCAGTGGGTCGGCGAGTTGTACCGCATGATCGGCGCCGCGCTGGCGGAGTTCCCGGTGTGGATGGAATCGAACAGCGCGATGGACGTGAGCGGACGATTCAAGACGAAGGCGTTTCGTTAGTTCGAGAATGGCCAGCCGGTGCCAGATCTCGGCGGACGGGTGCACGGAAGCCGCCTACACCTCCACGAGCGTTTCGTCGCAGCTGTTCGTCGTGCGCGGCATTCGTTAGCGGGCGCTGTCATCCCGAGCGTAGCGAGGGACCTGGGTGGGTGGCGCGCGATCGATGCCCCTCCCGCCCAGGTTCCTCGCTCACGCTCGGAATGGCATGCCTCGCCTGTATCGTTGACTGCGACCGGCAATGCTCTATCGTTTCGACAACATCGAGAAAAGTTACGGCCCGCACGACGTCCTCAAGGGCGTGACGTGGCAGCAGAATCCCGGCGAGCACGTCGGCCTCGTCGGCCGCAACGGCGCGGGGAAGACGACACTCTTTCGTTTGCTGCTCAAGCAGGAAGAGCCCGATCACGGCACGATCCTTCGCGCGAATGGATTGACGATCGGTCACGTCGGACAGCACCTCAACGCCGAGCCGGGGATGTCGCTCTTCGATTTCGTCGAGACCGCATTCGATGAGGTGTTGCGGATTGAACGGAAGATGCGCGCGATCGAGCACGATCTCGCCGATGCATCGCGTCCCGATCACGAGCGAATGCTCGAGAAGTATGCGGAGCTCCAGCACGACTACGAGCACGCCGACGGATACACGCTGCATGCGGAAGTGGAGCGCGTGCTGACCGGCGTCGGGTTCGCCGACAAAACGGAGTGGGATCGCGACATTCAGCAGTTTTCCGGCGGACAGCAGAACCGCGCGATGCTCGCGCGCGTGCTGCTGACGCGCGTCGATCTCCTGCTCCTCGACGAGCCGACGAATCATCTCGATCTCAAAGGGATCGAGTTTCTCGAAGAGTTTCTGCAGGAGTTCAAGGGCAGCTACCTCCTGATCTCGCACGACCGCACGTTTCTCAATCGCACGGTCGCGAAGATCGTCGAGCTCGCGCACGGAAAGCTCGTCGAGTATCACGGCAACTACGAGAAGTTTCTCCAGCTCCGCGCCGAGCGGATGGAGAAGATGGCCAAGGACTACGAGCGGCAGCAGGAGTACATCGCCGAGACGCAGGACTTCATCCGCCGCAACCTGGCCGGACAGAAAACGAAGCAGGCGAAGTCGCGCCGCAAGATGCTCGACAAGCTCGATGAGCTGGAGCGTCCGGAAGCGGACGAGACGCTCGCGAAGTTCAACCTCGACGGCGGCGCGCGCTCGGGTGCGGTCGCGCTCACGATCGATCGAGTGACCGCCGGTTGGGTAAGCGATCGCCCTGTCGTGAACAACTTCACGTTGCAGGTCCGCCGCGGCGAGCGCTACGCGATCATGGGGCCGAACGGCTCCGGCAAGTCGACGCTGCTCAAGACACTCGCACAGCGCATCCCGCCGCTCGCCGGCACGATCGCGCCCGGCCACAACGTGCGCGTCGGCTACTACGACCAGACCCTCGGCGACCTGAAACCGGCCGGCCGCGTGATCGACGAAGTCTGGGACCTCGATCATTCGCAAACCGAGGAAGAAGTGCGGTCGTATCTGGCGCGGTTCTCGTTCTTCGACGACGACGTGTTCAAGAAAACGCGCGACCTGTCGGGTGGCGAGAAGGGACGGCTCGCCCTTGCGAAGATCATGTACGTCGGCGGCAACGTGATGCTGCTCGACGAGCCGACGAACCACCTCGACGTTTACACGCGCGAAGCGCTCGAAGAAGCGCTCGAGAATTTCACCGGCGCGCTGATCGTCGTCTCCCACGACCGCTACTTCATCGACCGCGTCGCCGAGAACATCATCCTCGTCGAGGATGGACACGCCGAGGTGTACACCGGCAACTACTCCGAGCTCGTGGAGAAATTCAAAGAGGGGACGGCTGCGCCGCAGAAAGTCGACGTGGTGGAGGACAGGCGATCTCGCGCGTCCGGACAGGCAGGATTGCCTGTCCTCCACGCTGAATCGAGATCCGATCGCACCGAACAAAAGAAGCGCGACAAGCGCATCAAGAAGATCGACGAAGAGATCGCGCTCCTCGAGTCGCGCATCTCCTCGGCGGAAGGTGAGCGCGAGCGCAACGACCTCCTGCTGTGCGCGGAAGAAGTCTTCCGCGACGGCGAGCGCGTGAAGAAAATTCACCAGCAGAACAGCGATCTCAAGGCGATGATCGAGCTGCTGTACGGGAAGTGGGAAGCGCTGGCGAAGGAGAAAGAAGAATTGGAAAGCGCGGTGGTATGAACGCCTCCATCATCGCCGTCGGCTCGGAGATGCTCGGGCCGACGCGCACTGACACGAACTCTCTCAAAATCACCGCGGCGCTCGAAGACTTCGGCGTCGGCCTCGTGCGCAAGTCGATCGTCGGCGACACGCTTGCCGATCTGCGCGACGAGATCCTCTACGACGTCGAGCGCGCCGACATCCTCGTCATCACCGGCGGCCTCGGTCCGACCGAAGACGATCTCACGCGCGAAGCGCTCGCCGCGGCGTTCGGCCTGGAGATGGAAGTCGACCAGTCGATCATCGACCGCATCGCCGCGCGCTTCGCGGCGCGCGGCTGGGTCATGCCCGAGGTCAACAAGCGGCAGGCGAATGTCTTCAAGGGGCAGACGACGCTCACCAACGAGCGCGGCACAGCGCCGGGATTTCACATCGAGACACGCGGGAAGCACGTTTGGATTTTTCCCGGAGTCCCGCACGAGCTGGAGTGGATGATTGCGACGTACTTTCGTCGGTGGCTCGAAGAGCTCAGCGGGGGACGCGCGCGCCATCGCCGCGTTTTGAAAATCGCGGGACTCACCGAGTCCGGCGTCGAAGAGAAACTGAAGCCGTACTATGACGCGCACGCGCCCGAAGTGCCGACGATCCTCGCGTCGCAGGGACACATCGAGATTCATCTGCAGTCCGACGGCGCCGAAAACGAAGCACGCGCGTTGCTCGCGGCGCGCGAGCGCGAGCTCGCCGACATCTTCGGCAACAACGTCTTCGGTTACGACGACGACACGATCGAAAGCGTGATCGGCGCGCTGCTCAAATCGCGCAACGAAACGCTCGCCACCGCCGAGTCCTGCACCGGCGGCCTCCTCGGCTCCCGCATCACCGACGTCTCCGGCAGCTCGTCGTACTACCTCGGCGGCGCCGTCTGCTACACCGCCGCCGCAAAAATCGCGATGGCGGGCGTCGACGAAGCGCTGATCCGCGAACACGGCGAAGTCTCCGAGCCGGTCGCGATCGCACTGGCCAACGGAGTCCGCGAAAAATTCGGCGCCACCTGGGGCGTCGGCATCACCGGCATCGCCGGCCCGACCGGCGGAACGCCGGAGAAGCCGGTCGGCACCGTCCACATCGCCGTCGCCTGGCCGGAGGACGTCAAGCACCGCAAGTTTTTCTGGCAGGGCCCGCGCACGATCATCAAGTGGTTTTCGACGCAGTTCGCGTTGGACATGTTGCGGCGGTCTGTTTTAAAGCGTAGTTGACGCGACGCAGACGTTGAGCACATGTTGTGTGTATGAAGCGCTTGAATATCGCGGTAGACGGAGACTTGCTCGAAAGGACCATGCAGGTCAGCGGCGAACGGACGTATGCAGCAGCAATCACCAAGGCCATGAAGGAATTGGTACGCGTGTCCGATCTCAAGTCGGCAATCGAGGCCATGCGCGCCAAGAAAGACTTCTTCTATCCCGGCTATTTCGAACAGATTCGGCCGAATTCCTGGTATGCACTGGAAAAGAAGGCGAAGGCGGAACGATCGTCGAAGCCGTCAAATAAGGCGACTCGTGGCCGTCGTGCTCGTTGATGCGAGCATCTGGCTGGACGTTGTGCGCGGCCGAAGCGACGATCTCAGGCGCGTTGCGCCGCTCGAAACCGCAGGTCGTGAGGTGGCGATAAGCATGCCGTGAGGCGGAGCAATCCACGCAGCCGGCCGTGCCGGCTAGCCGCTCCGCATCCGCACCCAATTCGTGATCACGTCGTTGTAGAGCACGACGATCATCAGCGTCGCCAGCACGGCGAAGCCGAGTTGTTGGATGCGCTCTTTCACCTGGAGCGAGAGGTCGCGGCGGGCGGCTCCTTCGATCAGGAGGATCATGATGTGGCCGCCGTCGAGGACGGGGATGGGGAGGAGGTTCATGACTCCGAGTTGGAGGGAGATCAGGGCGACGAGGTTGAGGAATTCGGCGACGCCGCGCCTGAGCATGTCGCCGGAGATTTTGGCGATGGAGAAGGGGCCGCTGAGCTCTTTCACGCTGCCGTGGCCGCGGACCATGCGCCCGAGGGCGGTGCCGGCGAGCTTCAGCATCTTGATGTTTTCCTGGACGCTGTAGCGCAGCGCGGGGAAGAACGAGAGCTTGAAGGGAATCGTCGGCGGGATGATGCCGCGCGTGGTGTCGCCCGCGTCCTTCGGCGGCGCGAGCCGCACGCTGCGGCGTTCGGCGCCGCGCATGATGTCGAGCACGATCGGCTTCTGAATGTTCTTGCCCGAGATCTCGGCGAGCTGCTCCATGATCTGCACGGGATTGCCGTTCACGGCGACGATCTGGTCGCCGCTGCGCAGGTCCGCAGCGGCCGCGGAAGAACCGGGCTGCGTGCGGTTGACGATCGCGTCGATTCCGTAGCCGATGCCGACGCGGCCAACGGGTCCGTAATCGCTCTCTTCCTGCACCGGCGTCATCGTGGTCGTGTGCCGCACGTTGTTGCGTAGGTACGTGACCTTCAGCGGTGTGCCCGCGTTCATCGAGAAGACGAGCCGTACGTCGTCGTAGTCCTTCACCGGCTCGTTGTTGACGGCAACGATCTGGTCGCCGGGAAGCAGTCCTGCTTTCGCCGCCGGATAGCTCGCGGTCACGCTGCGCACGATCGGACGGATGACGTATTCCTCGCGTCCGATCATCGCCAGCACGGCGATGAGACCGAGGGCGACGAGGATGTTCATCGTCGGGCCGGCGATGAGGATCAGGAAGCGCTGCCACTTCGGCTTCGACAGAAAGTCGCCGGGATTGGCGGGGACGTTTTCTTCAGGCGTATCGCCGGACATTCGGACGTAGCCGCCGAGCGGAAAGATGGAGACGCGGTAGTCCGTCTCGCCGATGCGGAAGCCGAAGAGCCGCTTGCCGAACCCGAGCGAGAAGACGAGCACGCGGACGCGGAAGAGCTTGGCGACGAGAAAGTGACCGGCCTCGTGGATGAAGACCAGGAAGCCGAGGCCGATGATGATGCCGACGACGTTATAGGCGTAATCGCTCATGAGAATGGTTCAGTGCCGGACTGCAACATCGAGACCGCGCGCTTCGTTCCGCGCCCAGCCGTCCCAATGCAATGCATCGTCGACGGATGCGATCTCGCTGATGTTTCCGGCATGGCGTTCCAGGGTACGCTCGACTATGTCTACGATTCCGGTGAACGGAAGTTCTCCGGCCAGGAAACGCTCGACGGCGATCTCGTTCGCGGCGTTGAGCACGGCCGGCATCGAGCCGCCGGCGCGGACCGCGGAATAGGCAAGTGCGACGGCGGGAAAGCGGCGCGCGTCGACGTCGAGAAATTCGAGGGTGCGCATTTTCGCGAGGTCGAGTCGCGCGAACGGCGCGGCGACGCGCTCCGGATAGAGCAGCGCGTACTGGATCGGGAACTTCATGTCCGTCGTCGAGAGCTGCGCGATGATCGAGCCGTCGACGTATTCGACCATCGAGTGCACGATCGACTGCGGATGAATGAGGATGTCGATGCGCTCGGCCGGCATGTCGAAGAGGTGATGCGCCTCGATCACTTCGAGGCCCTTGTTCATCATCGTCGCCGAGTCGATCGAGATTTTGTTGCCCATCCGCCAGGTCGGATGCGCGAGCGCGGCTTCGATGCTGATGTCGCCGAACGTCGAGAGCTCGCGACGGAGAAACGGTCCGCCCGACGCGGTGAGGATGATGCGCTGCACTTCTTCGTGACGTCCCGCGCTCAGCGCCTGGTGCACGGCGTTGTGCTCGGAGTCGACGGGGAGAATCTCGCCGCCGAATTCGCGCGCGGTGCGCGTCATGACGTCGCCGGCGGCGACGAGCACTTCCTTGTTGGCGATGCCGACGCGCTTACCCGCGCGCAGCGCGGCGTGCACCGGCGCGATGCCGGCGGCGCCAACGATCGCGGCGATCACGGCATCCGCTGAAGGCAGCGCAGCGACAGCGCACGCGCCTTCGAGACCGGGAACGACTTCGATGTTCGGAAACCGCGCGCGCAGATGCGCGGCGTCGTGCTCGTTGCGGACGGAGACGAGCTCCGGTTGATAGCGCTCGATCTGTTCGGCGAGCAGCTCGACGTTGGAGCCGGCGGCGAGGCCGACGACGCGCAATCGATCGGCGAATGCGTCGACGACGGCGAGGGTGCTGCGGCCGACACTGCCGGTGCATCCGAGGATGGAGATCGTTCGCATATCAGGCGGACATGATGTTCAGCGAGCGGAAGCCGTGCACGATCAGCGTCCAGTAGCAGTACAGAATCGGCGCGGTGAAGAAAATCGAGTCGAAGCGGTCGAGGAAACCGCCGTGGCCGGGGATCAGCGTGCCGCTGTCTTTCACGTCGGCGGAGCGCTTCCACATCGACTCCGCGAGATCGCCGATCACGCCGGCGAACGAGAGAATCACGCCGGCGATGATCGCGTGCAGGAGAGGGATCTCTTTGAAGAACGTGAAGTGGATGACGACCGCGGCGATGATCGACGTCGCGATGCCGCCGGCGAGTCCTTCCACCGTTTTCTTCGGGCTGATCCGCGGCGACAGTTTGTGCTTGCCGAGCGATCTCCCGACGTAATACGCGCCGCTGTCGCCGAGCCAGACGACCAGCAGCAGAAAGAAAATCAGTTTCGCGCCGACGGGGAAATCTCCGCGCAATCGAATCAGCGATCCGCCGAGCATGCCGACGTACGTCGTCGCGAGGACGGCGATCGCGCTCGACGGCAGCGAGTCCTCGAGCGGCTTGCGGCCGAGAACGTACGACGCCGGAATCACGAGCAACGCGGTGAACATCCCGAACTCCACGGACAGCTCCTGCAGGATGAACGCCGCCATGATGACGAGCATGATCGCGATGCAGAGATAGATCGGGAGGTCGTAGCCTTTCGCGCGGCCGAGCGAGAGAAACTCGTGCAGCGCGAGAATCGCGATCAGCGCGATCGTCGCGTCGAAGACGTAGGGCGTATTTGTCAGGACGACCCAGATCGCGATCGGGGCGGCGACGAGCGCCGTGAGCTCACGGGCGAAGCGCATCGGTTGCGGTTGCGCGGTTACGCGGTCTCGCGGTTGCGCGGCACCATTCACCGCGCAACTGTGCAACCGCGCACCCGTCTATGACCCGTCCTCCGCTTCGACGAACATCTCCCTCTCCTCGGCCGGCTCGACCGCTCCATAGCGGCGCTCGCGCGCCTGGAAGTCGATGATCGCTTCGAAGAGATGGCGGCGGCGGAAGTCGGGCCAGAGCGTTTTCGTGACGTGGATCTCGGCGTACGCGATCTGCCACAGCAGAAAGTTCGACACGCGCAACTCGCCGCTCGTGCGGATGAGGAGGTCGGGATCCTCGACGTTCGCGGTGTAGAGATGATCGGAGAAGAACGCCTCATCGATCACTGCGTCGCTCATCTCCTTCTCGCGAAGGAGATTCATGATGCGATTGCAGGTGTCGACGATCTCCGCGCGTCCGCCGTAGTTGAGCGCGATCTGAAACAGGAGTCCGCTGTTGCCGGCGGTCTTTTCTTCCGCGTAGCGCAACTCGCGCTGCACCGTCGGATCGAGTCCGTCGATGCGGCCGATCGGAGTGAAGCGGATGTTGTTCTCCATCAGCGTCGCCAGCTCTTTGCGGAGGTACTCCTTGAGCAGCATCATCAGCGTCATCACTTCGATGCGCGGGCGCTTCCAGTTCTCGACTGAGAACGCGTAGAGCGTCATGACGCCGAGCTCGAGGCGCGCGGCGGTTTCGACGGTTTCACGCACCGAGGTGATGCCGGCGCGGTGGCCTTCGACGCGCGGCAGGCTGCGCGCGCGCGCCCAGCGGCCGTTGCCGTCCATGATGACGGCGACGTGTCGCGGGAGGCGCTTGAGATCGATTTTGTCGAGGAGCGTCTCCTCGATCGAGCCGGGCACGGCCAGCTTGCTGACGTCGATCACAGAGCGGGGATGTTAGCACCGGTTACTCCGTTGCGCGGTTACGCGGTTACGCGGCGCTGCGCAACCGCGCGACTGCGCGACCGAGCAACCTCAGTATCGAATCTCCTTCAATACCAATCCCTTCGCCGGAGCCGTCCAGCGTGCTTCGTCGAACAGCGCCTCCGGCTCGATCCGCCCTCGTCCGATCTCGATGAGCGATCCGGCGATGCGGCGGACCATGTAGCGGAGGAATCCGTCGGCGGTGACGGTGATGCGGACGGCGTTGCCCTCCCGTGCAACCTCGATCGACTCGATCGTGCGCGTCGTCGACTCCACTTCCGGCTCGGCAACAGTGAATGCGCGGAAGTCGTGCGTGCCTTTGAGCGCTTGCGCGGCGTCGTGCATGCGCGCGACGTCGAGCGCATGCGCGACGTGCGCATGCGTCTCGCTCGCGAACACGTCCGCCACCTCGGCGTTCCAGATGCGGTACTCGTACGTCTTCGCTTTCGCGGAGAAGCGCGCGTGGAAGTCGTCTGCGACTGCTTCGACGCGCGTGACGCGCACGTCGGACGGCAGGAGTTGATTGATGCCGAGGATCAGTCCGCGCGGCGGGATGTCGAACGGGGGATCGATGTGCGCGCGTTGCGCGAGCGCGTGCACGCCGGAATCGGTGCGTCCGGCGCCGTGCACGCGCAGCGGCTCGCGGAAGAGTTTCTCGAGCGCCTCTTCGACGACCTGCTGCACGCTCAACGCGTTGGCCTGGCTTTGCCAGCCGGCGTAGCGCGTGCCGAGGTACTGGATCGTGAAGAGGACGCGCATTTAGGGTGCAGAGTGCAGGGTGCTGGGTGCCGGGTTGCGCGACTCAGCACCCGGCACTCAGCACCCGTTTCTATCGCGTGTCGCGCGCGATGATCTGTTCGCGCGAAAAGCCCGACTCGTTCGAGATCTGATCGACGACGCCGATCGAGATCTTGTTCAGACCCGGCTCGGTCAGCAGCTCCAGCGTGTACGTGTAGAACTTCCCGCTGATCGTCTTCATCTGATCGTTCGGGACGTGGATCTGATGTCCCTTGCGCGCCACGTCGGACATATCGTTGTCCTTGTTCGCGACGACGACGTAGATGTCGAATCCACCGGCGTACTCGCTCTCCCCCTGCGGCAGGAGCGCGAGCTTGGCCATCGGGATCTGCACGTCGACCGGCACTTTGAAGTAGCCGTCGCCGGTCGGGATCGCCTGTCCGAGCCGCGTAAGAATGCCGAGGTCATTCTCCTTGACGCGATAAAGCAGATTGGCGACCACGCGGTCGCTCATCTCCGCGTACACCGACTTCTCGACGAACGTCTGGCGGCTGCGGACGATGAGGTCCTTGCGATTCTTCAGCTTGACGGAGAGATAGCGCTGGCGGTCGACGCGCTCCGTACCGGCGCGATAGCCGAGGGAGTAGTACGAGTCGAGATCGCGCTGGATGCGCTGGAAGGCGGCGGCGAAATTGTTCGACTGCACCGACGCGAGTCCGCCGGTCATGTCGGCCATCAGCTGCATCGACTCCATCGAGTTCGTGCTCGCGGCCTGCGTCACCGTCGTCGACGTCGGGTTCGAGTATTCGGCCGACATGTCGGTGCCGCCGACGAGACCGGCCGCGTGGATCGTGTACATCGTGATGTCGTTCGCGTTCGCGGTCTTGGCGACCGACTGAATGAGATTCGAGGCGTCGTACGACACGGTCTCGAGCATCGTCGAGCCGACGCCCCATCCCTTCGTGCGCTGCATCTCGTCGATCATGTAGAACGCTTCGCGGCCCGGCTGCATCGGGAAACCCTCACTGGTCAACACGAGGATTTTCTTTCCCTCGACGCCGGCCAGCGTCGTGAGCAGGCCGTTGAGCGACGCGACGCTCTGCCGCAGGTCGTGCTCGTTCGACGACGCGTACGAGCGCGCAATCGACATCGCGTCGTCGTAGCTTTGCGCGTCGCGGATCTGGTCCTGCACCTGCTTCCATTCACTCTTCGCCGCGACGCCGAGGCCGGATTCCTTTGAGATCGTGTCGATCATCGAGATGATCTGATTGATGTCGCGCGTGAACGGCACGCGGATCTTCATGCTGCGGTTGTACGTCGCCATCATCGCCTCGTCGCCGGGGCGCATCACCTTCTGCACGAATTCCTTCATCTGCTGGAAGACGCGGTTGCGGTTGAACGGCGCGAGCGAGAGGTTGTCGACGTAAAAGATGATGCGGCGCTTCAGATTTTCGTTGAGCTGGTCGTTCGACGGCTCGGCGGCCGGCTGGCCCGGCACTTCGACGGCGACGTTCTTCGCCTTCGTCCCTTCGACCTCGTAGAAGTTCGTGACGACTTTCTTCGTGCCGTTCTCGTAAACCTCGAAGTCGTCCTTGGTGAGGCCGGTGACCGGATTTCCCTTGCGGTCAGTGACGATGACGTCGACGTCGATGACGCGGATGTCGATCGACTCGACGAGCTTCGGCTGCGCCGGCTCAGGCGGATTCTTCTGCGCGGCGAGAGGAAGGGCGACGATCGCGACGATCAGAGCGAGAGTACGTTTCACTGGTTTTTGGCCTCCGGAGCTCGGGCTCATGGGCTGATAGGCTCACAGGCTCATAGTGTTCTGTTCTATGAGCCGATGAGCCTTTGAGCCTCTGCGCCTAGGTTTGACGATCACTGCCGCGCGCACGTTACAGCGCTGGCGTGCTCCGTGCGAGAATACGGGCGCGAATACGAAAATTCCGATGCGCGGAATCAGTCAAGTGCAAGGCGGTAAACAAGATCCGCTCACGTTCTCGAAGATGGCAGGAGGCGGAAACGACTTCGTCGTCATCGACAATCGCGGCGGGAGGGTGACGGATCCGGGCGAGCTGACGCGGCGCATCTGCACGCGCGCGCTGTCGGTCGGCGCGGACGGGCTCATCCTCATCGAGGGCGCCTCGCGCGCGACGTTGCGCATGCGCTACTACAACGCCGACGGTGGACTGGCGGCGTTCTGCGCGAACGGGACGCGTTGCGCGGCGCGGTTCGCGTTCCTCAACGTGATCGCCGGACGGCGGATGACGATCGAGACCGATGCCGGGATCGTGGCGGCGGAGATCGGCGAAGGCGGATGGGTGACGCTGACGCTCCCCGCGCCGTACGCGTTCCGCGCGCAGCGGCCGCTGATGGTGGGGGATCGGTTGATTCACGGCAGCTCGCTGATGGTCGGCGTGCCGCATTACGTGATTTTCCTGCGCGACGATCTCTGGTCGCAGAACATCGCGCCGCTGGGATCGGCGATCCGCAATCATCCCGACTTGCAGCCGGACGGCGGCGCGAACGTCAACTTCGTCGTGATTCGCGACCCGCACGCGATCGAAGTGCGAACGTACGAGCGTGGAGTCGAGAACGAGACGCTCTCCTGCGGCTCGGGCGTCGTCGCGTCGTCGGTGACGAGCGCTTTGTTCGGCAAAGTGAAGTCGCCGGTTTCGGTGCTCACGCGCAGCGGCATCACGCTGGAGGTGTCGTTCGCGCTCGCGGGCGGCGCGGTCGACAGCGTGCAGCTCAAAGGTGACGCGCGGCACATCTATCGCGCTACCATCACGCCCGAGACTCTCGAAGGGTTCGATCCGGAATTCGTCCGCGACCCGGCGTCGAGAGTCGCGGTCTCCTAAAGAGTGAAGCACGTTCAGTGGATCATCGCCGTCGCCGTCTCGGCGTTCGCGTCGCATTTCGCCTTGCAAAACGCGACGCCGATCGATCGCGCGCTGCCGTTCATCGCGCTCGTGATTGCGGTCGTGGCGTGGACGTTCGACGACGTCGCGACGCTCATCGCCGTACCGCTGTTGATGGTGGCGGAGATTGCGATCGCGGATGAGACGATGCGCCTGGTCGCATTCGGCGTGATCGTCGCCGCAGCCCTCATCCCTCGAATTTCGAGCCTCGAGCTTCGAACCTCCTCGATTCTCACGATTGCCTCGATTCTCGTGCTGCGCTGGATCCCGCGCCCCGATCACATCGTGCGCGAAATCGTCATCATCCTCATCGCCCTCGCCACGACCTGGGTCCTCGGCCGCACTCCTTTCGCCGTCACGGTTGCCGTCCTCGCGGCGCTCTTCACTCCCGCGGTTCCGCTGCGCACGCTCGTGCTTCCGCTGCTCGTGCTCGTCGTCGCGACGCTCGCGCGTCTCTTCGGCATGCCGCGCCTCCGCCTCGCGCTTCCCTCGGCGATCGCGCTCGCGTTCGCGCTGATCTTCTTTGCCTGGAGCGGCATCGTCGCGCGCGCGTTTCCGTATTTTCTGAAGCCGCCGCGTCCGATTGCCGAGCGTTACACGATCAACGCCGCGCTTCCCGCTTCGCGGTCGGAGACGTTCGTTGTGCCCGGCGATGCGCACGCGCTCATCGTCTCCGGCGCCAACGTTTCGCGCTTGCGCCGCGGCGCGCCCCTCGGCGTGATCGAGCCCGGCAACATCGCCGTGCGCATCGGCGACGCCGCCGATTGGGGCTACCTCCGACGCGACCAGTTTTTCGGCACGCACAATCCGCTGCCGCGCGATCCCGCGGGACAGCTGCGCGAGTACGGCTACGACGCCTGGATCGACGGCGCGGGCCGCATCGCATTGCCGCGCGGCGCGCGCACGATTCGCATCACCGCGGACGCGAGCCTGCCGCCCGGCGCGTCGCTGCAGGTCGAGGGATTCGAGATCGTCCGCCGATGATGATCTGGACGATCTTCGCGCTGGTCGCCTTGCCGCTCGTCGTCCTGCGGCGACGTACGCTCGTCGCGTACTACGCGACCGACATCGCGACGTGGCTCCTCGCGTTGCTGCTCCATCTGCGCTTCCCCGAAGTCGACGCGTACCTCGGCTTCGTCGCGGTTGCCGTCCTCAAGCTCGCAACGTTCTCGCTGTTTCTCGCACGCGGCACGGACGTCCGCTGGTCCGCGAATCGCGCCGCGCTCGTCGCGGCGATCGTCTACACGTTGACCATCCCGGCGATGCTGCGCACGCCGATCGACGGCGACGAGCCGTACTATCTCCTCGTCACCGAGTCGATCGTGCACGACGGCGATCTCGATCTTGCCAATCAGTACCGCACGATCGAGCACACCGCCAGCGGCCGCCGCGACCTCGGGCCGCAGTTCGGCGATCCGGTCGGCAAACACGGCGAGCAGTACTCGCGTCACGAGCCGTTCCTGCCGCTGCTGATGGCGCCCGGCTACGCGATCGCGGGACTTCCCGGCGCGATTGCCGTCATCGCGCTGTTCGGCGTACTCCTCGTCCGCTCGACCGTGCGCTGGATGGAAGACGAAGGCGTGAGCGACGCCGCCGCGCGCGCCGTCTTTCCGTTCTTCGCCTTCGGCCCGCCCGTGCTGTTCTACGCGACGCGCATCTGGCCCGAAGTGCCGGCCGCGTTTTTCTACGTCGAGAGTCTGCGCGGATTGCGCAATCAGCGGGTGCAACGCTGGCTGCCGGCGATGGTCGCGCTGGTCTTGTTGAAATTGCGATTCGTGCTGCTCGCGATCGGCCTCGTCGCGATGCATGTCATCCCGAGCGTAGCGAGGAACCTGGGCGGGCGGGGCGCGAAGACCAGACCTCGCAGCCCCTCCCGCCCAGGTCCCTCGCTCACGCTCGGGATGACAATCGTGGCGATCCTCGCGATTCCGCTCCTCATCGCGTACCTCGTCACCGGCAACGCGTTCCTCGCGCACAACTGGCGCGAGCTGGTCCCTGCCGGCAATTACGCGCGCGGCATCGCCGGCCTTCTCGCCGACGGCATGAGCGGCATCGCGTTCCAGGCGCCCTTCTATCTCCTCGGTCTCTTCGCGCTCACGCGCTGGCGCTCGTCGCCGCGCGGATTTCGCACCGGCATGCTCGCGTCGCTGCTGTACATCCTCTATCTCGCGCCGCGTCCGGAATGGTTCGGCGGCTGGGCGCCGCCGCTGCGCTACATCGTCTTCCTCACGCCCGTTCTCGCGTTAGGCGCAGCCGCGGTGTGGGACCGCGTCTCACCCGGCTTCGTCGCGATCATCGCCGCGTGGACGATCGGCCTCACGATTTACGGCGTCGCGCGCCCGTTCCGTCTCTTCCACATTTCCAATGGCGAGAACGCGATCGGCGAGTGGCTGTCGAGACACTATCTCGCCGACTTCTCGCGCCTCTTCCCGAGCTTCATCCGCATGAACGCCGCCGCGTGGATCGGCGTCGCTGTCGTGATCGCGCTGATTCTTCTCGTGATCCCGAAGCGCAAGATCGATCTCGCAATCCCGCTCTTTGCGCTTGCCCTCGGCATCGGCTTTCGCACGGGCTTGAATCCCGCGAACCATGTCGAGTTCGAAGACGCGCACGTGATGCACGACAGCAGCAAGCTCTATCCGAAGTTCTACACGTTGATGCGCGTGGCGTATCGCGGCGGATGGGTGCTCGAGGCGCCCGACTCGATCTCCTTTCTGGCGAACGAGGGAACGTGGAGGCTCGACTACATCAGCGGTCCCGGCGCGACGATCGAGCTCGCCGGCCGCACGTACCACGCGCCTGCGACCGATCGCTACGCGTCGATCCAGGTCGTCGTCCCGAAGTCGGGACGCGTGCAGCTGCGCTGCGTTGACGGATCGATCAATGTTGATCGGATGGTCCATGACTGACGTCGATTTGGAGATTGATCTGATCGTCCTCGACATCGACGGCGGTCCAATGCTCGACGAATGTCTCTCCTCAATCCGCGCGCAGACGGCCCCGCCGCGATCGGTCGTCGTATTCGACAACGGCTCGCGCATTCCGACGCGCGCACAGAACGTCATCCGCAGCGAAACGAACCTCGGCTTTGCACGCGGAGTGAACGAAGCGTTCGCGCACACGACGGCGCCGTACGTCGGCGTCATCAACAACGACGTCGTGCTCGATCCTGACTGGCTCGAACACGTGCGCGGCGCGCTCGATCGCGACGAACAGCTCGCCGCCGTGCAGACGATCATCCGCCGCCCCGACGGCGCGATCGACGGCGCCGGCGTTGACATCAGCGACGGTACGTTTCGCCAGATCGGTTACGGCCAGGAGATCGGCGCGCCGCTTGCCGTCGCCTGGGGCGTCTCCGCCACGGCCACGCTCTACCGCCGCTCCGCTCTCGGCGGCCGCGTGTTCGAAGAACGCCTCTTCGCGTACTACGAAGACGTCGAATTGTCCGCGCGCCTCCGCGCTTCCGGCTGGCGCGTTGCCGTGCTCCCCGTCGTCAAGGCCACGCATCGCGGCTCGATGAGCGCGCGCGTGCTCGGCCGCCGCGCGCTGCGTCTCCGCACGCGCAACCGCTACCTCGTCGCGCGCATGCATCGCGGCGCGGGACGCATCGGCGCGCTGTTGTGGGAAGATGCGCGGCTCGCGCTGCGCGGCCGCACCTCGCTCGCCGGCGTGATCGAAGGTCTATGGTCCAGGTTGTAGTCCACACCCCAGACGTCGTCGGCGAGCGCATGGCCGGCCCCGGCATCCGCGCCTCGCACCTCGCAGCGGAGCTGGCCAAACATTTCGACGTGACGTTGATCGCGCGAATGGAGGATAGGCAATCTTGCCTGTCCGGACAGGCAGGATTGCCTGTCCTCCACCACGGCAGCGCAGCCGCCCGCTCCGCCATCCGCAACGCCGACGTCCTCATCGGCCAGCCCGCGCGCGGATTCCGCGTGCGCCGCCCGCATCAGAAAATCATCTACGATCTCTTCGATCCCACCGTCCTCGAGCTGCGCGAGCTTTACGGCAACAAGCCCTCTTTGCGGCAGCGCGTGCATCTCGCGGCGGAGTGGTGGCGATTGTCGGAAGCGCTGATGCGCGCGGACCTCCTCATCTGCGCCTCGGCGAAGCAGCGCGAGTTCTACGCGCAGCTGCAGAGCAGCGACCCGTCGTGGATCGAAGTGCCGTTCGGTGTCGACCTGAACGAAGTGCGCGCATGCGAGAAGCCGCGCGACAACATCGTCGTGTGGGGCGGCGGGTTGTGGGAGTGGCTCGATCCGGCGAGTGCGGTCGATGCGATCGTGCGGCTGAATCGCGAAGGCGTGCGCGCGAAGCTCTTGTTTCTCGGACGCGCACGTCCGAACGTCAATCTGATTGATCGCCGCCGCGAGGATCGTTTCGATGACCTGCTCGTGCGCGGCGAAGGACACGTGGCCGCGAACGCCGAGTGGGTTCCGTATCGCGAGCGCCTCGCATGGCTGCGCTCCGGCAAAATCGCTATCATGCTCCATCGTCGTACGGCGGAAGCCGACTACTCGATTCGAACGCGGCTCTTCGACGCGATCGCCGCCGCCACACCGGTCGTGGCGACGGCCGGCGGGTTCGCCGCCGATCTCGTCGCACGCGAACGCCTCGGCATCGTCGTTCCGCCGGAAGACGCCGGAGCGGTAGCGGAGGCGATTCGAGTGCTGCTCACGAACGACGAATTCTTCGCGGCATGCGTAGAACGGTTGGAAGCGATCCGGCCCGGGTTCGCGTGGGAGGTCGTGACGCGTCCGCTGGTGGATGCGATTTTGAAATGGCAGTGATAGAAACCGATGTCATCCTGAGCGAAGCGAAGGATCCTCCGCGTCCTTGCGCCGGGGCTCCTTCGCCGTCTTCGCGGCTCAGGATGACGGATTTGTCCATCCTGATCGTGACGTGGAACAGCGAGCGCTGGATCGATCGCTGTCTTCGCTCAATCCCGGCCGCGTGCGAAGGGCTCGAATACGAAGTCGTCGTGCACGACAACTCGCACGAGAACATCGGCTTCGCCGCGGGAACGAATCGCGCGTTCGCAAAGTCGCGCGGCCGCTATGCGCTGCTCCTGAATCCCGACTGCGAGCTCGAGCCACGCGCGCTCACGCAGCTGTACGACTTCCTCGAGTCGCGTCCGCACATCGCCGCCGCGGTGCCGCTGCTCGTCGACGACCAGGGACGAGCGCAGCGCGAGTTCCAGCTGCGGCGCTTTCCGACGCTCGGCTCGTTCGCGACGGAAGTGTTGTTGCTCGACAAGCTCTTTCCGCGAAATCCGACGACGGCGCACTATCGCTATCGCGACCTCGATCTCACGGAGCCGCGCCGCATCGAACAGCCGGCGGCGGCGGCGATGCTGATCCGGCGCGATGCATTCGACGACGTCGGACCGCTCGACGAACAGTTCGCGCCGGCATGGTTCGAAGACGTCGACTTCTGCCGGCGCCTTGCCGAACGGAAGCGCGAAGTGTGGGTCGTGCCGGATGCGCGCGCGCGCCACTTCGGCGGCGCGAGCCTCGAGCACATGCCGGTCTCGCGCTTCATCGAAGTGTGGTACGCGAACATGTGGCGCTACGCGAAAAAGTGGCTGCGGCCGGCGGAGGCGGAAGGACTGCGCTGGATCATCATCGGCGGCATGATGATGCGCTGCGCGGCGGCGCTCGTCGGCGTGAAGCACCGCGGCGCGACGCGCGGCGAGGCGGTGCGCGCATACTTGAGCGTGATGAGGAATGCGTTCGGACGTTGGAAGCCGAACTGAGGGTCGTCTCGATCGTCGTCGTCACTTGGAACAGCGCGCGATATCTGCCGCGCTGTCTCGAAGGCATCCGCGCGCAAACGCATCGCGACCTCGAAGTGATCGCCGTCGACAACGCGTCGAGCGACGATTCCGCGTCATACTTTGATCGCGTCATCCGCAACGCCTCCAACCGCGGCTTCAGCGCGGCCGTGAATCAGGCACTCGCCGTCGCGCGCGGCGAATTCGTGCTGCTGCTCAATCCCGATTGTTTTCTCGCGCCCGACTACATCTCGCAACTGTTGCCGGTTTTTGATGATGAGCACGTCGGCTCCGCGACAGGCTTGCTGTATCGCGAGAGCGGAGACGGAGTCGACTCCGCGGGCATGCGGATGACGCGGAGCGGACGCCATCTCGACATCGCGGTCGCGCCGAAAGAACGGACGGAAGTGTTCGGAGTCAGCGGCGCGGCGGCGATGCATCGCATGTCCTTCCTGCGCGATGCCGCGATCGACGGCGAGATTTTGGACGAAGATTTCTTCGCCTATCGCGAAGACGCCGATCTCGCCTGGCGGGGGCGTCTCTTCGGCTGGCGCGCCGTCTGCGAGCCGCGCGCGATCGCGCATCACGTGCGCCGCGTGACGCCGGAGACGCGGCGCACGTTGCCGCCTGAAGTGAACATGCATTCGGTGAAGAACCGCTTTCTGCTGCGCTTCAAAAACGAAGGCGCATACCTCGCGCTGCGCAACGCGCCGTTCGAGCTGTTTCGCGACTTCGTCGTCCTCGTTGCCGCGCTGACGATCGAGCGGACATCGCTTCCCGCATTCGCCTGGCTATGGCGCAATCATGCGCGCGTGCACGCGAAGCGCCGCGCGATTCAGCAACGCCGCAAGGTGAGCGACCGCGAGCTCGCGAGGTGGTTTCGTTGAAGATCGCCATCCTCGGCACGCGCGGCGTTCCTCCCGCGTACGGCGGCTTCGAGACCTTCGCCGGGGAGTTGTCGACGCGGCTCGCGCATCGCGGTCACGACGTGTACGTCTACTGCCGTAGTGGAGCGGCGCCCGCTTCGGGCGCCGGTTTGTGCGAAAAGCCGGCGGCCGAAGCGGCCGCCGCTCCACTTTGGAACGGCGTCCATCGCATCGAGCTCCCCGCCATCCGCCACAAATACTTCGAGACCGTCAGTCACACGCTCCTCTCCGCACTCGACGCGCTGTTCCGCGACTTCGACGCCGTCCTCGTCTGCAACGCCGCGAATGCGTTCGTGCTCCCGCTGCTGCGCGCGAAGCGCATGCGTGTCGCCATCAACGTTGACGGCATCGAGCGCCGCCGCCGCAAGTGGAACGCGTTCGGCCGCGCGGTGTACGCGATCGGCGAGGCGTTCTCGGCAAGCTTCGCGACGGTCATCGCCGACGCGGAAGTGATCGCGCGCTACTACCGCGAGCAATATCAAATCGACCCGGTCGTGATTCCGTACGGCGCGGAGTTTCCCGACGAAGAAGACTCCGACGTGCTGCAGCGACTCGGCGTGAAGGACTACATCCTCTACGTCAGCCGCTTCGAGCCGGAGAACAACCCGCTCGAAGTCGTCCGCGAGTACGAGCGGCTCCGAAACGCGCCGCCATTGGTGATGGTCGGCACCGGCCTATACGCCCTCGACCTCGTCGCCGAACTGCATCGTCACGCCAGCGACAAGATCCTCCTCCCCGGAGCGATTTACGGACGCGATTACCGCACGCTCCAGCGCAACGCACTCCTCTACATCCAAGCCACGGAAGTCGGCGGTACGCATCCCGCGCTCATCGAGGCGATGGCCTCGGGTGGCCGCGTCCTCGCCCACGACACCCCCGAGAACCGGGAAGCGGGAGGCGATGCCGTCGGTTACTTCGATGTCCATGCGTCCGGCGAGCTGTCAGGCATGATTTCCGAATTCCTCCGCAATCCGTTGCAACGGGACGAGTTACGCGCGCGCGCCCGGCTCCGCGCGTCCCGGCTATACTCCTGGGAACGGGTCACGGATGCGTATGAGCGACTGTTCGGCTCGCACGGGCTAGACGCTTGATCTGCACGCGCCGTAGTAGAAGAAGCGAAGACTGACTGGACAATGCTGAAACAGAAGGCACTGGTGATCGCGAGAATCGTCTACGGAGTCGATCTCGCCATCACTACGGTCGCATTCTTCACGGCGTTCTACGTCCGCGACGTGCTTCTGCCGTTCGTCGATCCCGGGCACTTCCCGACCGGCCTCTATCCGCTGCAGGAGTATCTGAAGATCTACCCGATCGTCCTCGTGATCTGGTCGGTGCTGCTCTTCACGTACGACAGCTACCACTCGCACCGCACGATTCCGCTCACGCGCGAGGGAGTCAACACGTTCCGCGTCGTCGGCGTCGGAACCGTGCTCCTCGCGACGCTCGCGTATCTCATTCCGCTGCGCCAGCTCTCGCGATCGTGGTTCGTCCTCTTCGCGATCCTCTCCGCGACACTCCTGGTGGCCGAGAAAATCCTGGTACGCTCGATCGCGCGCTGGGTCCGATCGAAGGGCCTCAACTACCGGACGCTCCTCATCGTCGGCACCGGTCGCCGCGCCACCGACATCGCCCACATGATCCTCGGCCACAAATATTGGGGCTACAAGATTCTGGGCTTCGTCTCCGATGGCCACCATCTTTCCAACGGCTGGGCGCGCTATCGCGTGTACGGCAGCGTGCCCGATCTCAAACGCATCCTCGAGGCGCATGAGATCAACGAGCCGATCGACGAGGTCGTCTTCGCCGTCACGCGCAAGAAGCTCGACGAGATGAAGCAGATTTTCCTGATGTGCGAAGAGCTCGGCATCCGCACGCGCGTGGCGATGAACTTCTTCCAGAACCGCGTCGCGCGCCTGGAGATCGAAGAGCTGGAAGGCGTGCCGTTCCTCACGTTCACCACCACGCCGTCGAACGAAACGCATCTCGCGTTCAAGCGCCTCATCGACGTCGGCGTCTCCCTGGTGATGCTTGCGCTCGCGGTACCGGCGATTCTCATCGCCGCGCTGCTCATCAAGCTGACCTCGCCGGGATCGATTCTCTTCAAGCAGCCGCGCGTCGGCCTCAACGGCCGCAAGTTCACGCTCTACAAGTTTCGCACGATGATCGCGGACGCGCACGCGCGCCGCGAAGAGGTCGCGCATCTCAACGAGATGAACGGCCCGGTGTTCAAGGCCAAAGACGATCCGCGCGTCACGCCGGTCGGCCGCTTCCTGCGCCGCTTCTCACTCGACGAGCTGCCGCAGTTCTGGAACGTGCTGAAAGGCGACATGAGCCTCGTCGGCCCGCGCCCGCCCATCCCCGAGGAAGTGGCGTCGTATCACCGCTGGCACCGCCGCCGTTTGTCGATGAAGCCCGGCATGACCTGCCTCTGGCAGATCAGCGGCCGCAACGACATCGACTTCGACCGCTGGATGCAGCTCGACCTCCAGTACATCGACAACTGGTCGCCGACGCTGGACTTCAAGATCCTGCTGCGCACGATCCCCGCCGTCCTCTCCGGCAAGGGCGCGTCGTAGTGGTTGCGCAGTCGCGCGGTCTCGCGGTTGCGCGGCGGTTCTTCACCGCGTAACTGCGCGACCGCGTAACTGAGCAACCATATACTTCGGGCCCATGCCGAAGTTGGATCCCACCACCGCCGAATTCCGCAAGGCCGCGCACGCGATCGTCGACTGGATCGGCGATTACTTCGATCACATCGACGACTATCCCGTGCTCTCGCGCGTGCAGCCGGGCGACGTCGAGAAACAATTCGCGAGTGCGGCCTCGGAGACCGGCAAGCCGTACGACGCGCTGCTGACGGAGTTCGCGCAGAAGATCATCCCCGGGATCACGCACTGGAACCATCCGTCGTTCTTCGCCTACTTCTCCGTCACCGGCTCGCAGGCCGGACTTCTCGGCGAGATGTTGAGCGCCGCGCTGAACATCAACGGCATGCTCTGGCGCACGTCACCCGCCGTCACCGAGCTGGAGACGGTCGCGCTGCGCTGGCTGCGCGATGCGCTCGGGCTGCCGTCGCATCACTTCGGCATCATCAACGACACGGCGTCGATCAACGTCTTCCTCGCCCTCGCCGCCGCGCGCGAGTTTCTCGGACTGAACATCCGCGGCGAAGGAATGACCGGCCGCGATATGCCGCCGCTGAAGGTCTACATCTCCGAGCTGACGCATTCGTCCGCCGAAAAAGGTGCGCTGGCCTTGGGCTTCGGCCAGAAAAACGTGGTGAAGATTCCGGTCGACGACAACCTGCAGATGCGTCCCGACGCGCTCGAAGCTGCGATCGCGCGCGATCGGGCCGCGGGCTCGATTCCGTGCGTGATCGTGGCGACTGTTGGAACGACGTCCTATGCGTCCGTCGATCCGATCCGCGCGATCGGTGAGATCGCCGCGCGCGAGAAGATCTGGTATCACGTCGACACCGCGTACGCCGGCTCGGCAATGATTTGCCCTGAGCTGCGCGTGCATTGGGACGGCATCGAGTACGCCGACTCGATCGTCGTCAATCCGCACAAGTGGCTCTTCACGCAGGTCGACTGCAGCGTGCTCTACACGCGCCATCCGGAAACGCTGCGCGAGACGTTCTCGCTCGTCCCCGAATATCTGAAGACCGCCGACACCGCCGAGATCAACTACATGGACTACGGCCTTGCCCTCGGACGCCGTTTCCGCGCCCTGAAATTGTGGATGGTGATGGAGCACTACGGACTCGAGCACATGCGCGCAGTGATCCGCGAGCAGATCGGTTACGCGCAGCGGCTCGCCGCCGAATTGCAGAAGCGGCCCAATGTCGAGCTCCTCGCGCCGCAGTCCTTCAGCGTCGTCGTCTTCCGCAAGAAGGACGAGGACACGATGGCGCTCCTCGATCGCATCAACGCCAGCGGCGAGCTCTTCGTCTCGCACACGAAACGCGGCGAGCACTACGGCATCCGCGTCGCCCTCGGCAACGGCGCAACGGAGTGGCGTCACGTGGAGAAGATTCTCAGTTTCCTCGAATAGGTTTGCGCGGCAGAAACGACGACCTCAGGCGCGTTGCGCCGCTCGAAACCGCAGCACGTGAGGTGGCGATCAGCATGCCGCGAGGCGGAGCAATCCACGCAGCCGGCCGTGCCGGCTAGACGCGGCGCGACGCGGTCGCGTATGAATTTTCATGCGATCGATTGCGATCTGCTGTCTGCTCTTTTTTGCGTGCAACGGCGAGCTGCCGACGGAGCCGCGGATGGAAGCGCGGGAGGCGAACGTCATCGCCGCCGGATGCCCGGCACAAGCCGCGGCGCTCGATGCCGATGCGATCGTGATGAAACCGAACAGCGTCTACACCACGACGGTGCGCGTCTGCTTTCCGCCGGCGGCGTTGCCGTGGGATTTTCTCGTCGGTCCGCCGGAGATCGCCGAGGGACGGGCATCGATCGCCGCGGGCCAGAGCAGTACGACGCTGACGATCTTCGCGAAGTCGCCGGGAATCGCGGCCGTGACGTACAGCGTGCCGAGGTTCGGACACGCGAATTCGACGGGTCTGATCGGGCGCATCCTTGTCGCCAATTCATTCAAGCGACGCAGCGCCTCGCACTAAGTGCACGATCGCGTCGCCGAACGCTTCCAGCTTCGTGTCGCCGATGCCGTAGATGCCGCGCAACTCGTACGGTGTCGTCGGCCGCACGCGCGCGAGCTCGCGCAGCGTGCGATCGCTGAAGATCACGTACGGCGGGACGCCGCGCTCTTCCGCTTCGCGCCGCCGCCACATGCGCAGCGTCTCGAAGAGATCGCGATCGTACGCGGCGAGATCATCGAGCGGAGTGCGCGTCGCGCGTTTGTTCGTCGCATCCGCTTTCTTCACGGCCGGCTGTCGCAACCGCACGTCCGCGAATCCGCGCAGCACTTCCCGTGAGCGTGTGCCGAGGCGGAGGATGGGATACTCGCCGTCGGACTGCGCGAGAAACTCCTGTGCGATCAGCTGATAAATCCACTCGCGCACGTCCTGGCGCGTGTATCCCTTCAGCAGTCCATACGTCGACAATTCGTTGTGATGGCGCTCGCGAATCTTCTCCGTGTCTTCGCCGCGCAGCACGCCGACGACGTGCGAGACGCCCCACGACTCGCGCAGGCGATAGACGCACGACACGATTTTCTGCGCGATCGTCAGCGCGTCGGAGACTTCTTCCGTTTCGCCGAGGCAGATGTCGCAGGCATTGCAGTCTCCGGTGAACTTCTGGCCGAAGTACTCGACGAGCGCGCGATGGCGGCACGCCGCGCCGGAGCAGTAGCGGTCCATGTCATTGAGATGGCGCAGCAGCGAATCGGCATGCGCGGAATCGCTCGTCTCGGTCTTCAACATCGAGCGCCACAGCATCGGATCGGCGCCGGAGTAGAGCAGCACGCACTCCGCCTCGAGTCCGTCGCGTCCCGCGCGTCCCGATTCCTGTTGATAGTGCTCGACCGACTTCGGCATCGCCGTGTGCAGCACGAAGCGGACGTTCGAACGGTCGATGCCCATCCCGAATGCGACCGTCGCGACGACGAGATCGCACTGTTCCTTCGCGAATGCATCCTGCGCGACGCGCCGCTCTTCTTGTGTCAGGCCGGCGTGATAGGCGACGGCGTGATGTCCGCGTTTCTGCAGCTTTTCGGCGAGCGAGTCGACGTCGCGGCGGCGCGTGCAGTAGATGATGCCGGCCTCGCCGCGATGACGCTCGATCACGTCGAGCACCTGCTTCGCCTCGTCGTGGCGCGGCAGCACGCGGTAGGTGAGGTTCGGCCGATCGAAGTCTCCGACGAGCACGAGCGGATCGCGCAGCCCGAGCTGCGTGACGATGTCGCGCCGAACCTCGGGAGTCGCGGTCGCCGTGTACGCGTGCATCGACGCGTCGGGAAACTCGTCGCGCAGTGTGCGCAGCTGACGATACTCCGGACGGAAATCGTGTCCCCAATGACTGATGCAATGCGCCTCGTCGATCGCGAACGTCTTCACGTCCGCGCGCCGCAGCATCTCGCGAAAGTACGGCACCGACATCCGCTCCGGCGAAACGAACAGCAGCTTCACGTCGCCGCGCAGCACGTCGCGCTCCACCGCGCGTACTTCTGTCAACGGAAGCGAGCTGTTCATCTGCGCCGCCGGAACGCCGCAGGCGATGAGACCGTCGACCTGGTCTTTCATCAGCGAGATGAGCGGCGAGACGACGACCGTCACGCGATCCTGCAGCACCGCGGGCGCCTGATAGCAGAGCGATTTGCCGCCGCCCGTCGGCATGACCACGAGCGAGTCGCGCGAATCAAGCGCGGCCAGCATCGCCTCCTCCTGCAGCGGGCGGAGCGTGTCATATCCCCAATGTTTGTCGATGAGCTCGAGGAGGCGGGCCTTCACTGCTTGCAATGGTACCTCGGGTGGTGGACCGCCCACCCGGGTTGGAAAGGGATCGTGACGTCTTGATTCGCGCGCACTGCACCGGAAGGCAGAAGGCAGAAGGCAGAATGAAGAAACCCGCCCTCGAATTCGACGCGGTGGGACGGGCTTCTCAATTCTGCATTCTGCCTTCTGCATTCCGGTCCCGTGCGCGTAGATTTCGCGCAATATCGCAACACACGATGAGCCACTACGCGTGACGGTCCCCCCGCAATGTGCTATCTCTCCCCTCCCATGCACTCCGTCCGCGCCGGCGCGTCTCACGCGCAAGCGATCCACGCGATCGCCGAGCTGCTCGAGAAACTGCGCATCGAGTCGATGTTCGTCGGCAACGTCGCGCGGTCGGCGTGGCTCGGCAGCGAAGTCGAGAGCGGCGCGATTGATGTGCTCGCGTTGATGAATGCGCCGCAGAAGAATCAGATTGCGATGATGGCGTCGAACCGCGGATTTCGCGTGGAGCAGAGCGAGATCGAGCAGAGTGAGGAGTTGGATCTGGTGCCGCTCAACCATATTTCAGCAGGGGGCGACGTTCGCGTGCACGTGCTGCTCGCGAGCAACGCGCTGTACGGACGAATGATGAATAACGCGAAGCCGGCGCAGATCGACGAGCGCACGATTCGCGTCGCCGCCGCGGAAGACCTCGCGCTGATGCTGCTCGTCGGCGAAGATGAAGCGGCCGTGCGCAAACTAACCATGCTGCCGGAGTTCGATCGCTCCGCGTTCCACGATCGCCTCACATCCATCGGCCTGGGAGTCGCGGCCGAATGAACTGGATCGACCGACAGGATGCGCTCGACGCCGCGCTGCAGCGCGTCGGAACGCAGGCGGAAATTGCCGTCGACACCGAGGCGGACTCGCTGCATTCGTACTTTGACAAAGTCTGCTTGATTCAAATCTCCGTGCCGGATGAAGACCTGATTGTCGATCCGCTAGCGAACGTCGATCTGCATCGCTTCGGTGAATTGCTCGCCGATCCGTCGATCACGAAAGTCTTTCACGGCGGCGACTACGACCTCCGCATCATGCATCGCGACTTCGGCTTCGTCGTCCGCAATCTCATCGACACGTCGATCTGTGCGCAGCTCCTCGGATACGAGGCGTTCGGACTGGCCGCGCTGCTGGAGCGCCACTTCGGCATGAAGCTGAACAAGACCCATCAACGCGCCGACTGGTCGATGCGTCCGCTGCCGCCGGACATGCTCGAGTACGCGGCCACCGACACGCACTATCTCGCCGCGCTCGCCGCGAAGCTGCGCGAGGAGTTGCAGGCCCTCGGGCGGTGGGAATGGGCGGTCGAAGAATTTGCGCGGCTGGAGAACGTGCGCTATCGCGAAAACGATGACGACAACGAGCCGTGGCGGAAGGTGAAGAATATCGGCGGACTCGATCCCCGTTCGCTCGCCGTCGTGCGCGATTTGTACGAATGGCGCGACAAGCTCGCGCGCAAAGCGGACCGCCCGCCGTTCAAGATCATGGGCAACGACGCGATCGTCGAGCTGGCGAAAACGAAGCCGGCTTCGCCTCGCGATCTCACGGCCGTGAAGGCCGTGTCTCGCTATCACTCCGAGCGTTACGGCCGCGACCTCGTGCAGATCATTCGCGCGGTGCTGGAGATTCCGGAGGACGAGCTGCCGGAGAAAAACGCGCCGAAGCCGTGGATCCGCGACAAGGCGCTCGAAGCGCGCATCGATCGACTGAAGAGAGTGCGCGACCGTGTGGCGAAGGAGTTGAAGATCGATCCATCCATCGTCGCGCCGCGTCACGTGCTGACCGGCATCGCCACGACGAACACGCTCGACGTGCCGGCGATGCGCGAGTGGCAGAAGAAGCTGGTCGGCGGGGCGCTGCTCGCGGCGCTGGAGCCGGAGCGGAAACTGTTTTGACCGTTCCTTCTTCAGTTTATCCCGCGCGCAGACGCGGGATCTCGGGTTATCCCGCGTTGATCGAGATGATGGACGAGTCCCGCGGTATCACCCGAGATCCCGCGTCTGCGCGCGGGATAAACTAAGGGCCATGGAACGCGTCACCGAATATCAAGTCATCATCATCGGATCGGGCCCTGCCGGATGCACGGCCGCGCTCTATCTCTCCCGCGCGAACATCCAGTGCATCGTCCTCGAGGGCATGCAGCCCGGCGGACAGCTCACCATCACGACTGACGTCGAGAATTACCCCGGCTTCCCCGAAGGCATCCTCGGACCGAAGCTGATGGAGCTGATGCGCCTGCAGGCGGAGCGCTTCGGCGCGAAGTTCTCCGCGCTGGAGCCGGTCGAGCGCGTGAATTTTCTCGAGCATCCGTTCGAGGTGCAGACCGATCAGCGCATGTACGTCGCGCCGGCGGTGATCGTCGCGTCGGGCGCGTCGGCGAAGCAGCTCGGGCTGCCGAGCGAGCAGGCGCTGCAGGGCTTCGGCGTCTCGTACTGCGCGACGTGCGACGGATTCTTTTTCAAGCAGAAGAACATCGTCGTCGTCGGCGGCGGCGACTCGGCGATGGAGGAGGCGACGTTCCTCACCAAGTTCGCGAGTAAAGTCACGATCATCCATCGCCGCGAAGAGATGCGCGCCTCGAAGATCATGCAGGAGCGCGCGCTCAACAATTCGAAGATCGAGTTCATCTTCAACACGACCGTCGACGAAGTGATCGGTACGAAAGAAAACGGCGTGAAGCAACTGAAGCTGCGCAATCTGAAGACGAACGAAGTGACGGACTTCGATGCTCAGGGACTCTTCGTCGCCATCGGACACACGCCGAATACGCAGCCGTTCGCCGGACAGCTGATACTCGATCAGGCCGGCTACATCACATTGCCGCACGCGCATTCGACGGTGACGAACATCCAGGGCGTTTTCGCCTGCGGCGACGCCGTCGATCACATCTATCGGCAGGCCGTGACTGCGGCGGGCTCCGGATGCCAGGCCGCGCTCGACTGCGAGCGCTGGCTCACGCATGAGCGTATCACCGAACGCTGGGACCTGCCGAAGGGTGAGGAAGAGCGCGTGGATTAGCCGGCACGTCCGGCTGCGTGGATTGCTCCGCCTTGCGGCATGCTTGTCGCCACGTCACGACCTGCGGCTTCGAGCGGCGCGACGCGCCTGAGATCGTCGTTTCTGCCGCAACTCGTAGCCGCGCGCTACGCGACCCGGTCGCGTGCGCCTTTCTCACCCACCTCGCGCGCGCAATTCGCGCAGCAGTAGAACGTCCCATTCGCCTCGATGCCGTGTCCGATGACCATGCACCCACAGTGCGCGCAGCGCGGCGCGAGCTTGTGAATCGCGCACTCGAAACTATCGAACGTCCCGCTCCCGCGCGGCCCCGTTACTTCGAACGCCTTGTCGTATTCGTTCCCGCAAACATCGCATTTCGCCATGGTGCTCGCGACTGCACGTCCCGAGCCCGCGCTCTCGCGATGCCTTGTGGAGCGGCGCCCGCCCTCGGGCGCCGAGATGGAAACACGCGAAAACGAAAACGGCGGCCGAGGCGGCCGCCGCTCCACTGTGCGTCGCGAATGGGGTTAGAACGCGTTCAGGATGTACGCGAGCGGATTCACCGGCTGGTTGTTGATGCGCACTTCGTAGTGGAGGTGGGGGCCGGTGGAGCGGCCGGTCGAGCCGACGTAACCGATGACCTCGCCGCGCTTCACGCGCGAGCCGGGGCGCACGGCGTAGCTCGAGAGGTGGCCGTAGCGCGTCGAGTAGCCGTAGCCGTGCGAGATGTAGATGACGTTGCCGTAGCCGTTGGCCCACTCCGCTTTCACGACGATTCCATCCGCGGGCGCGCGGACGGCCTGTCCGACGGCGGAGGAGATGTCGACGGCGTTGTGCTGCCCCGGCTCACCGGTGAAGGGATCGGAGCGGCCGCCGAAGCCGTCGGTGAGGATGCCGCGCACGGGCGCGATCGACGGAGTGGAGGAGAGGAGCTGCGATTGCGCGACGAACTTCTCTTCGACGACGTTGAGATCGTTCTGCAGGCGATGCGAGCGGAACGTCATCTTATCGACGTCGTCGCGATACGGATTGTTGTTGTCGTCGTTGCGCACACCGCCCGTACCGCCCTGGCTCGACTCGTCGAGTGTCGTGATGCCGGCGATGATCGCCAGCTTGCGCGTGCGGTCTTCCACCGTGTGGAGCTGCGTCCGCAGCGATTCGACCGACTTGCTGAACTGCTCGTTGGCGGTTTGGAGCTCGCGGTTTTCGTTGCGCAGCTTCGACAGCTCGTGGGTCTGCGTGAGGGAGGTGAAGTACTGGACGGAGAAGAAGGTCGAGAGACAGAGCGAAGAGGTCACGAGAGACAAGATCGAGAACAGAAACCGGTGAGACACCTTCAACTTTCGGAATTTGGCCCGCGCATGCGGGACAAAGATGATCGTTGAATAGCGTTTATCCATGTGCACTCCCTGTGACCGATTCGTGAACTACGGCCCCGATGAACGAAGGGCGTATTCTGTTGAATGCGGTAGGTCGAGTCAACCCAAAAAGCACCCAATCTCGGAAGATCTTCGATAAATGTAAACCCTCGTAAATAAAGCACTTCCAGGCCAGAATTATGATGAAACCGCATAAAGCATCCGCGAAGTGGGATGTTCTCGTTCGTAATGTCAAATAAGTGTGGCGACTACGCGGGGTAGGGTTGTGATGAGCGTCACGCGGGCGAAATGTTGCACATCACTTGGCTGCGCCCGATGGCTGCGC
>Ga0066652_100000049_pt1 | contig 81300 bp, 75 predicted proteins | sample GraSoiAngelo_101_FD_71413 | JGI IMG/M metagenome (GOLD analysis project Ga0066652, IMG submission 71413) | Grasslands soil microbial communities from the Angelo Coastal Reserve, California, USA - 14_0903_02_30cm | ecosystem: Environmental > Terrestrial > Soil > Grasslands | place: USA... | reverse complement strand
GCACCTTCTCCCCGCATGCGGGGAGAAGGGCAACAAATCTCGATGCTCGTACATGTTGCCCCTCGCCCCGCATGCGGGGAGAGGGTGGCGCGAAGCGCCGGGTGAGGGGCGGTCATTACGGCCGAGGTCTGCGCATCGCGCGGTGGGCCGGCTCGGATGACGGACATTCTGACTTGTTCAGAGTCTCCCTGGCGCTCGGCGTTCGACTTATTGCGGTTTCGGCATCGCGGCATCGGCGGCGGCGGCTTCCGCATCGGTGAGCAGGCGGATGATTGCGTACTGCGGGTTGCGCGCGACCAGGAAGGTCTCTCCCGGCTCTTTGCCGGTGAACGCCACTTTGAAGTCCTGCGTCAGATCGGCGAACGGGACCCGGCCGACATATCCACCGTATTGTGCAGACGGCTGCGATGAGTATTTCCGCGCGAGGTCGGAGAAATTCTCGCCTTCCTGCGCGCGCCTCAGAACGTCGTACGCGATCGTGCTGTCGGCCACGACGATCAGGCGGAAGGGCACGGTGCGGCCCGACTCTCCGCCGGACGCCAGATCTTCCGCGGTCATGAACGGCCGCGTGAGCACACTCTTCGCGATCGTGAGCGTCGTCTCGTCGAACACCTTTTGCGACGGTCCGTCGAGCTCGAACTGCGCCGCGAGTTTGTCGTCGTGGAAGCGGAACCCGATGTCCATCGACTTCGTCCCGGTGACGCGCTCGGCCGCTGCATTTCTGTAGATCCACGAATGGACGTTGACCATCCGCTGGAACTGCGGCATGGTCGACCCAAACGGCTGCCGCACCGCCGTGACGATCTGGTTCGGCTCGCCGAGGAGGACGTACACGAGGCCGCGGTCCGTCTGCGAGCCCGGCGTCTTGCCGAAGCGGAAGCGCCGGTCGGCTTCGGTGATGCGCGTCTCGATCTGCTGCCGCAGCTCGTTGACCGGCGTATCGGGAGTGGGATCGCGGCGCGCCCAGAAGAGATCGACGAACGCCTTCGCCTCGGCATCGGTCCGCAGCGCCGCCCACTCCGTCTTCTCGTGCTTCATCATGAGATAGCGGATGGCGCTGTTTCCCCAGTTCAGGTACTGAGGCGAGACTTGAGCGGCGACGTTTGTCGCGATGAGGGCGGCTAGCAATAGAGTCGTGCGGCGCATGGTGGTTTCCGCGATCAGGATGCATTGTACGGCCGTGCGCGGGCGACCGGGATTCTTGGACGCGCTGATCATCCTGCGTTGCCTGCAAGAGCGGCAGCATGTTGCCTCGCTTTTTCGGCTTTGTCCGTGAGCCCAACCGCGGCGTATCCACGTGCGGCGGACTCGAAACATAAGATCGCCTGCCGTCGGTTGTGTCCCGGCTCGCCGGCCGCCATCTCCTGGTACGTGACGCCGAGGTTGTGCTGTGTCGTCGCCCAATCAGCCGGGAACTCGCGCTCGGTCCAGACACGCAACGCCGCCTCGTAACAGGCGATGGCCTTGGCGAGGTTCTCGCTTCGCGAGTAGGCATTCCCGAGATTGTTCTGCGTCATCGCCCAATCCGCCGGGAACTCGCGCTCGGTTCGGACGCGCAATGCCGCCTCGTAACAGGATATGGCCTTGGGAAGGTTCTCGCTTCGCCAGTAGGCAGTCCCGAGATTGTTCTGCGTCAGCGCCCAATCCGCCGGGAAGTCGCGCTCGGTCCAGACGCGTAAGGCCGCCTCGTAACAGGCGATGGCTTTGGTGAGGTTCTCGCTCCGATCGCCGGTCGGTAGGGACCAATATGCGTTTCCGAGATTGTTCTGCGTCGTCGCCCACTCTGCCGGCCCCTCACGCTCGGTCCACACATGCAACGCGGCCTCGAAACAAGCCATAGCCTTGGCGACGTTCTCGCTCCGATCTCCGGTTGGCAAGGAGCAATACGCGCTTCCGAGGTTGTTCTGCGTCCTGGCCCACGCGTCCGGATCCGACTCGAGGCTCAATCGACGAAGACGCGCTTCGTTCAGGCGGACATCTTCCGTGAAGCGGCACGTCTGGTTGAGGTAAATGCCGTACGCCCAAACAGCACGCGCGAAGAGCTCCGGCTCCCGCGCCTCCGCCCATCCCACCGCCTGCTGCACGTTGTCGTATTCAGTGTCAATCCATCTCCGTGCGGCCCGCTGCGCTTCGCCCCCTTTTGCCCGCAACGCGTCGTCCGCTTGATCGAGGCGCTCGATGAACCAGCGCGCGTGCGCGCCGGCGAGTTTTGCCTGCTCGTCCTCAGCGAGGCGCTCACCGGCGAACTGGCGCGTCGTGGCGAGCACGGAGTAGCGTCCGGTCTCGCGATCGAAGCGGAGCAGCGACGCATCGACGAGGACGTCGAGGCTTGGGAGCGGAGTTTCAGCGACGCCGAGGGCGGCCTTATCGTCGAAGCCGCCCGCGAAAACGGCCAGACGCGGCAGCGCCTCACGCTCTTCCGCCGGCAGGCGCTCGAGCGCCCATTCGAGACATGCTTGCACGCTCGCATGCCGCTCGGCGAGCACGTGCCGCGCGCGCACGTCTTTGAGCCGCGTCTTCAAGTCCGCCGCGAGGTGTTGGAGTTGGCGCTTCGATGCGACGGCAGCGACGAGCTCGATGAGGTAGGGGAGCCCGTCGGTCGCGATGAGGACTTCCCTCATCGCGACGTCATCATTCGGCTGCCACCGTCTGTCGCGTTGTTGCGCGAGACCGACGAACAGGCGGTAACTCTCCAGCGCCGTCAGGTCGTCTTTCGTCTTCGTTTCCATCGGCTCGAGATCGACCACGCGCTCGCCCGGCACTTCGAGAGCGCGCTGGCTCGTGACGAGCACGCGCACGCCGGGCGTCGCCGCGACCCGCGGCACAAATCCCGCGGCGCTCATCACCGATTCGAAGTTGTCGAGGAGCAACAGCCGCTCGGTGCCGTGCAACTGTCTGCAGAGCGCGTCGAAGTCCGCCGCGTCCACCTCGGTGAGTCCAAGCGCATCGCGCAGCGCACCGAGGAGACCTTCGGGTGTATCGGATTTCGTCTCGAGCGACACGAACACCAGCTCGCGCGGCAGGCCGGCACCGCGCGCAAGGAGCGTCTCGATCGCCAGCCGTGTCTTGCCGACGCCGCCGGTCCCATGAAGCGTCACCAGCCGGTCCGCGCGCAACGCCTCTTCGAGCAGGGTCATCTCGCGTTCGCGGCCGACCCACGACGTCAGCCATGGATTCGGCAGCCGTTCGTGCGGCTGCGGCGGCGGCGCGGGCTGCATTGCGTCGTCCCACAGCACGTCGAAGATCTCGATCCGCTCCGAGACGCCTTTGAGCTGATACGAACCGTAGCTGTGATAGCGGAGGCCCGGAGCGGTCTTCGCGAGTGCCTTGGTCTCGCCCGAGCAATAGATTCGCTGGCCGCCCTTGAGCAATCCTTCGACGCGCGCCGCGATGTTGACCGCGTCACTGTCGTAGTCGTATTTCCCGTCGCGCGTCACGAGCGTTGCCGCCCCGGTATGCATTCCGATGCGCACCGCGAGCGACTTCCCCGCGGCGTCGGCAATCGGCTCGTCGCGCAGGCTCCGCTGGATGGCAACCGCGCAGCGAACCGCGTCCTCCGCCTCGGCGAACGCGATGAGGAACGAGTCGCCGATCGTTTTCACTTCGAATCCGTGATGTTCCCGGAGAAGGGCGCCGATCCGCTCGTTGTGCGGACCGAGGAACCGCTCGCGGTACAACCGATTCCCGTCGCTCCCGCCGTGCGCCTCAACGAGCGTGTCGCGCAACGCCGTCGAGTCGACGATGTCAGTGAACATCAAGGTGACGGTGCCGGTCGGCGGCTGGCTGTTCAGGGGATCTCCCACACTTCGGAGTGACGGGCGGGGATCATTCCCTACCTCGGCAACATCGCGCTACGCCTGCTCGTCCGGAAGCGGCGGCAGGACGGCGGGCGGGGTGCGGGGGCGGCCGGCGGCGACGTGGCGGACGAGCTCACCCGGATCTACGCCGAGGACGAAGGCGAGATTGATGACGCAGGTGAGGCTGGGGAGATTGAGTCCGCGCTCCAGCAGGCCGAGATAGGTGGCAGTCATGTGCGAGTTGAGCGCGAAGCTCTGCAGGTTCCAACCGCGCTGCAGGCGCAGGTCTTTGATGAGCTGTCCGAAGCGGAGCGCATCGGGGAGGACGGATCTCGATCGAGGCATCGTGCCGTTGATTATAACCAAGGATTCCAATCAGGCAACTGCCGATTGAAAGCTTGATAACCAAGGATTGCATGTCAGGGAATCATTTGATAGTGGCGTGATAACCAAGGTTGATTGAATTATCACTTGGCTGGGTTTGAGTGCGTTCCTTGGTTGTCATCAATGACGATTCATTTCTCATGCGTGCGTTCCTTGGTTATCGTCCATGCATTCCTTGGTTGCCATGCAGATGTTCCTCGTTGCCGCATTTGCATTCCTTGGTTGCCAGGGATGCGTGATGGTTCTGCGAAGATAGCATCCATGGTTATCATCGATATCAACCGGTTTGTGCAGGTCATCAACCATGGATCACGTCTTTGGGAAAGCCGACTATTTGCGACAGATCCAAGGTTGCATCGCAAGAGAGGAACGCTGTTGATCGATACGACCCGTCTGCCGCGAGTCGCGACTACCACGGTCGCCGCAACGACGGACGTGATTTCCGCGATTCGGACGCATGAGGGGGAGCCGGCGCGCCGGCTCCCCGTTGCGGCATCAGCTCAATGACTGAAGCGCACGTAGTAGGGCAGAACCGAGGAGTCGGGGCGATGGGTGTAACCGGCCGCCACGAATTGCATCGGGTTCGAGGCCGACCGCCGCACGGTGTGATAGTGACCGTAATTGTTCTGGCTGACGTCGCTCAGTCGAGGGTAATAGATGACGAAGTCACCCCAGACGCCGACGCCGCTGCTGGCGTTGAACGTTCCACCGCCGAAGGCGACGATCATTCCTAATTCGCCCTTTTCGGCATTGATATCGAAATAGGGATAGGCGAACGCAAACGCGGGATTCCAGATCTGAAACTGGCTCTGGAGCGTCCAGGTGCCGGTGTTGATCTGCACGATCTGAACGTGAGACTGCGGAAAGCCGCCTCCTTTCGCCGCATTCCAGGCGAAATAGACGCTATTGCCTCGCACGGCCGCGGCGCGGACATAGGTTTTCAGCGCCGCATCCTGCAGCCAATCCGTTCCATTTGCCGCAATGGACGACGATGTTCCGTTCGGCCAGGAATTGATCGGCACGCTGCGCCAGCTGTAAAAGCCGTCGGCGTCCATCATGCTGTAGACGCGCAGCGTGCTGTTGTCGACGTGGCCGGCCCAATAGACGCCGTTCGAACCGCTTTGCGACACATGTGACCAGGTCGCTTGCGTGGCTCCGGTGAATTGGAAATGGATGGTGCCCATCGCAGCCAACTCGCTCAGCGGAACACGAATTACATAGCGGTTGGAGGCGCCGCCCACGCTGCTCGTCCAGTAGAGGTTGGTGCTGCCGAAGCTCATGTCGTTGTAGTCGAGAGTTCCGCTCGCGGCAAAAATATCGTTCGTGAAATCCCAATAGGTCCAAGCCGTACCGTTGCTGCTGCTCACGACCGAGGTTTTTTGCACGGCGATGCGAATCGCGTTCTTGCCCGCGCTCGTCCGGTACTGGAGAAGCCATACGAAGAGGTCTTGGCGCGGCACGTACGTCACCACCTGATCGCAGCAAAACCCGCCGTAATCCTGCGGGAAGATGGTCGTGGGATTGACGCTATTGAACGTTGCGCCGCCGTCCTTCGACAACGACATCCAGAAATTGCCGGTCGTCATCACGATCTTGCCGTTTTCGGCGACGCTCGGCTCGGGATTGAACATGTGGGCGCTGGGCGTCGCGTCCTTGATCGGGGTGTTGGTGTGGAAAATGACCGGCTCTTGTGTGCTCTGCTGTTTGGGCGCCGGCTTCGGCGTGATTTCCTTGTTTTCCGGACGCATCTTGCCGCGGTCCGGTCCTTTGGGCACGACGACCAGCTTTTCGTCATTGAACTTCTCAGTCAAATTCGGCTTGACCGGGCGATATTTTCCGCCCTCCACCTTGTTGGGCTTCGCTTCGCCGGTTTTGACATCCACTCTCCCTTCCGTCTGCGCGGCGGCAGGACGCGCCGCGGCCGCGGCCGCCGTCGTCGTGGTCGTCGTCGTGGTTCCGGTGGTTTCAGTCTTGGGATTGCAGTACAGCAACAGGCCTGACAGGGCAGCTGCGGCGAGATAGGCAGGGATCGATCTCTCATTCCTCATGACCGGGCTCTCCATGGTTGCTTCAAATCAATCGTGGCTCTCGTCGGTTTCGCGTTCATCTTCCTGATTCAACGGCTGGTTGAGGTCGTGAATCACCGGGGGCAGATTGCCGCCTTCGACACGTTTCGGCGCGAGCTCGCCGTCGCGAAGGTCATCGCATTCTTCGTTCATCGGAACGGGGTCATGGTACGCCTGTTGGGGAAGGAAGTATCGCTGGACGCAAAAAAGGCGACCCTTGCGGTGTGACTCAGTGCGTCGTCGCTTCCAGCCGTTCGACACGGGACTGGAGATCTGAAAACGCCTGTTCCAGCGATCGCACGCGCCGTTCGAGCTCGGCATGCGAGAACCTGATCATTGCCTGCGTTTCCGCGAATCCACGATCGAGTTTCTCATCCAGGCGATCCACTTCGCGGCGCATTGTTTCATCGAGTTGGGCGACGGCCTCAGCGACCAGATGTACGTCGTGTTTGAAAGCTTCCGTCGAGATGTCGAAGTAACGTCGATTCTCGGCCGCGAGCCGCTCCGCGGTCTGCTCAAACAGCCGGCGCGTCTCCGCCTGGGTGACTTCCAGCAGTTGCTTCAACTCGTGGTCGGTCACGAATTCATTCTACAACCGTCGCGAGGCGGGCCGACCTGACAACGAAAAAAGGCGACCCTCTCGGGTCGCCTTCGGCTTGATGCGATGACGGTTATCGCGACTAGAACGTCGCGTCAAGAAAAGGGCGGAGCTTCTTCGAGCGCGACGGGTGCCGCAGTTTGCGCAGCGCTTTCGATTCGATCTGGCGGATGCGCTCGCGGGTGACGTTGAAGGAGCGGCCGACTTCTTCGAGGGTGTGCTCGGCTCCGTCGCCGACGCCGAAGCGCATCTTGAGGACTTGCTCTTCGCGCGGGGTGAGGGTGCGGAGGACTTTGCCGGTCTGCTCTTTGAGGTTCGACACGATGACGTGATCGATGGGGGAGATCACGCCGCGATCTTCGATGAAGTCGCCCAGATGCGAGTCTTCTTCTTCTCCGATCGGGGTCTCCAGCGAGATCGGCTCCTGCGCGATCTTCATGATCTTGCGGACCTTCGCCACCGGCATGTCCATCCGCTCGGCGATCTCCTCGGCCTGCGGCTCGCGTCCGAGCTCCTGCACGAGCGCGCGCGAGGTGCGCGTGAGCTTGTTGATCGTCTCGATCATGTGCACGGGGATGCGGATCGTGCGGGCCTGGTCGGCGATCGCGCGGGTGATGGCCTGGCGAATCCACCACGTCGCGTACGTGGAGAATTTGTAGCCGCGGCGGTATTCGAATTTCTCGACGGCCTTCATCAGGCCGATGTTGCCTTCCTGAATGAGGTCGAGGAACTGCAGTCCGCGGTTCGTGTACTTTTTCGCGATCGACACGACGAGGCGGAGGTTGGCGACGATCAGTTCCTGCTTGGCCTGATCCGCTTCTTCTTCGCCCTGACGAATCTCGCGAATGGTCTTCTTCAGTTCATCATGCGAGACGCCGTAGAACGTCTCCAGCTCGGCGAGCTTCTCCTGATATTTCTGCAAGCGGCGGCGGTAGAAGTCGCGGCGCGTCTTATCTTTCTCGCGCTTGAGCGCCTGCTCGTCCTTGCGGATCATCGACACCGCCTGGGCCAGCTCGTTGTCGATGTCTTTCAGCTTGTTGATCATCCGGTTGCGCGTGGCCGGAGTGAAGTCGACGCGGTGCAGTTCGTCGGCGAGCTCGAGCTCGAGCCGCTCGACGGTGCGCTGCGCGTTCTGCAGCGCGCGCTGCGAGAGCTTCTTCGCGTCGGCGAGCTTGGCGACGTTGTCCTTGATCCGCTTGTCGAGCTTCACGATCTTCTCGAAGATTCCGAGAATCTCGTGGATCTTGTTCACCGTCGCCGCGGGCATCTTCGGCTCGCCGTCGCCGTTGGTGGCCTCGACGGTGCCGTCGTCATCCGGCATCGCCAGATCGATCGTCTCCTTGATGACGCGCGTGTCTTTCTTCGCGGCTTCATAGATCTTCAGGATCTCGTCGCGAATGATCTTGTTCGCGGAGAGCGCCTTGAAGACCTTGCGCTCGCCCTTCTCGATGCGCTTGGCGATATCGACTTCGCCCTGGCGGTCGAGCAGCTTGACGGTTCCCATCTCGCGCAGATACATGCGGACGGGGTCGTTGGTCTTGTCGACGATTCCGCTGGAGGCGGCGATGATGTCCTGCTGGACTTCCTCGCGCTGGTCCATCTCTTTCTCTTCAATGGTCCCGTCGATGGTGACGATGCCTTTCGGCGTCGTCTGCAGCGGCTTTTCGGCGTCCTCGAGCACGTCGATGCCGAGGTCATTGAAGCGGATGTAAATCTCATCGAGCTCCTCGGGGAGAGAGGTGATCTCTTCCGGAAGGACCTCGTAGATCTCGTCGTAAAGCAGAAAGCCTTTTTCTTTCCCGATTGCGATGAGCTGCTTTACTTCCGCATATTTTTCTTCCACGCTCAAGTCGACAACCCCCTCGTCTTCAAAAGTGGATTCCGGTTCGAGACTCGAAGTGCGCAGGCGTGTCGTCATGTCGTTCGCTCCTCGCAATCAGGCAGCGGGTTGCGCTGTCAGCACTCTTCGGCCCCCCCGGACGAGGCCTTGGCTGGATGGTCAAAAGGGACTTGACAAGCCGGCCAAAGTATCGTCCATCGTGGACACAGGCGTAATCTTTTGGGGACGATAATTATTTCAGGCTGCTCAACATACGGGACAGCTCGGTCTTTTCGGTGACCAGCTGGTCAAGCCGGGCAAGGTCTCCATTCTTTTCAGCGTCGATGATCTCGCGTTGGATCTGCTGTTTCCGCCGATCGAGGTGGCTACGCTCCATGGGGAGGAGATTCTCGTCGAGGCGTTCGAGCGTGCGATCGTCAATGTCGTCGCGAAGGCTGAGCTCCGCAAGCAGTGCAACTTCTGCTTCACCCCTAAGTTGGGTCTCAAGTGCGTGAAAATCAATAGGTTCGTCGTTGACCAGATCATTTTTGATGATCGAAAACAGCGTTTTGCAGCTCGGATCCTCGAAGAACTCCTCTCGCAACCAGCCGGCCTGCTTCGGCGTCAGACGCCCCTGAATGGCCGCCGTCAACACGAACTTCTCCGCCGTGCTCTGCGGTGCGGAGAGCTGCCGCTCCTGATTCGGCGCCGTGCTCGCCTTGCCGCGCACGCGCGACCAGACCGTCTCGAACTCGAGGCGGAATGCATCGGCGATCCGCTGCGCGCCCTCGTTTCTGACGACCGGATCCGTGACGGCGGACAGGAGAGGTACGAAGCGCTCGACGCGTTCGGATTTCTCCCTCCCGGAGAGTTGCCCCGCATCGGACGCCCATTCGCGCAGTCCGAACTCGAAAATGTCGCTGGCGTTCGACAGCACTTCAAGGAACTTATCCGTTCCATGTTTCTGAATGAGCGAGTCGGGATCCTTTTCCCCTTGCAGGTCGAGCGCTTCCACGTGCAGTCCTGCCGATAACAACACCTGCGCCGCGCGAAGCGTTGCATTGCGTCCGGCATCGTCGCCGTCGTAGGCGATGACGACGCGTCGCGCGAAGCGGCGCAGGAGCGAGGCCTGACCGGCCGCCAGCGACGTGCCCATCGACGCGACGACGCCGGGGATACCGGCGTGATCGATGGCGATCGCATCGAAGTAGCCTTCGACGAGGATCGCGCGATCGTTGCGGCGCATCGCGTCTTTGCTGCGATGAAGGTTGTAGAGGAGGCGCGATTTGTTGAAGAGATCCGACTCGGGCGAGTTGAGATATTTCGGATCGCTGCCGTCGAGCGAGCGTCCGCCGAAGCCGACGAGCGCGCCAGTGTCGGAGTGAATCGGAATCATGAGCCGATTGCGGAAGCGATCGTAGTAGCCGGTCTTCTCCTTGCGCGCCATCACGAGGCCGACCGCTTCAAGCCGCTTCTCGCCGTGCTTCTGGCTGAGGCGGCGAAGGATGTAGTCCCACGATCCCGGCGCGTATCCGAAGCCGTATTTCTTGATGATGTCCGCCGGCACGCGCCGATTCTTGAGGTAATCGTCGGCATCGTTCGGCGTCCACTCCAGCGCCTGATGAAATGCCTCCGACGCGTCATCCATCAACTCCAGCAGATCGTCCTTGTCGTTCTCGCGCTGCGTGCGCTTCTTCTTCGGCAGCTCGATGCCGTAGCGCGACGCCACGTGCTCGACGGCCTCGGGGAACGTGAACCGCTCCGTCAACGTGAGGAACTTGAAGACGTCGCCGCCGGTGCCGCAGCCGAAGCAGTAGAAGAGTCCCTTGTCGCGATCGACATGAAACGACGGCGTCTTCTCGCGATGAAAAGGACAAAGCCCTTTGTACGACTTACCGGCGAGCTTCAGAGGCGTGACTTGATTGACGAAGTCGACGATGTCGGCGGAGCTTCGCACCTGGCTGATGACGCTGTCGTTGAGGTCTACGAATGCCATAGGTTTCGCGGTTACGCGGTTACGCGGTTGCGCGGCGGTGCTGCGTGACCGCGCGACCGCGAAACTGCGAAACCCTACGTGTCCAACACCGCCACCGTAGCACCATCCCCACCTTCGTTTTCCGCGCCGGGTCTCCAAGAACGCACGGCCGGATGTTTTCGCAGGTGCTCGCGGATCGCTTTGCGCAGGGTGCCGGTGCCGAAGCCGTGGATGATGCGCACGGCTTGTTTGCCTTCGAGCAGCGCGCGGTCGAGGAATTTGTCGGATTCGTCGAGCGCGTCGTCCACGCGTTGACCGATCAGGTTCAGCTCCGCGGCGATGACGACTGTGTCGTCGCTTCGCTGCATCGCACGCGTGCGCGTTGGTGCGGCGGGTTTGGCGCTCGCCTTCGTGATCAGGTCGCGCACGTCGACCGTCATCTTTCTTCCGCTCACGAGCAGAACGGCTTTGCCTCCGTCGATCGAGATCACATCGCCGGTCACTTTGAACTTGCGATGTTCCGCGCGGTCGCCGACATGCACTTCGCGCTGTTCCTCGGGGATGAACTCGAGCGCTTTGTCGATCGACTTCGTCACGCTCTTCACCACCTCAGGCGCGTTGACATTCGAAGGCCGCGACTCGCGCAGCGACTTGATCTCGCTCGCCAGCGTGCGCGTGACGTCGTCACGCAGACGGTCCAGCTCCTCGCGGTACTTCACGGCGAGGGAGGCGCGCTCTTTTTCCAGCTGCGCGAGTTTGTCGGCGAGAGACGCGCGCTCGCTTTCGAGCTGCTGCTGCGACGATGCGAGCGCGTCCTGCTGCGCGACGATCTCGGACATCTTCTTTTGCAGCGTCGCGAGCAGTGAGTCGGTTTCGCCGTAACGTTCGCCGAGGCGCTCGCGTGCGCCTTCGATGATGGACGAGGGGAGGCCGATCATCTTCGCGATCTCGATGGCGCGGCTGCGTCCGGGGATGCCGGTGATCATGCGATACGTCGGCTGTCCGGTCGCGGAGTCGAACTCCATCGACGCGTTGACGATGCGCGTGTCGTTGACCGCGAAGCTCTTGAGCGCGGAGAGGTGCGTCGTGACGATGACGAGCGCGCCGGTCTCGAGCAGATGCTCGATGATGCTCGCCGCAAGCGCGGCGCCTTCTTCGGGATCGGTGCCCGATCCCAATTCGTCGAGCAGCACGAGCGAGCGCTTCGTGGCGCGGCCGAGGATGCGCTTGAGGCGGACGAGATACGCCGAGAACGTCGAGAGATGTTCGAGGACGCTCTGGTCATCGCCGATGAGAACGTGCAGCGCGTCGACGCACGGCAGCACCGTGCCGTCGGCGGCGGGAACGGGGAGGCCGCTCATGCCCATCGCGACGAGCAGTCCCGCCGTTTTCAGCGCGACGGTTTTTCCGCCGGCGTTGGGACCGCTGACGACGAGCGCGGGGGAGTCCGCATTGAGATCGATCGTGAGCGGAATGACGCTGCGATCCGATTCTTCTTCGCCGAACGCCTCGCGTCTCGCCTCCGCGAGCCGCTCGTCGAGCAGTGGATGACGTCCGTCGATGATGTGCAGCGCGCGGTCGGCGCTGAATGCCGGACGCGAACCGTGGGTCGTGTCGTGAAAGACCGCGCACGCCTGCAGCGCATCGAGCTCGCCGGAGACGCGCACCGCGTCGAGGATCGCTTCGCTCGCATCGAACAGCGTCTGCGCGATGTACTTCGTGATGCGCGCGATCTCTTCGCGCTCCTGGATCAGGAGATCGGCGAGGTCGTTGTTCAACTCGATCGCCGCCATCGGCTCGATGAAGAACGACGCGCCCGATCCCGATCGCTCGTGCAGGATGCCGGGCACGGCGTTGCGATGATCGCTGCGCACGGGGACGCAGTAGCGATCGCCGCGCATGACGATGAGCGGCTCCTGAATCGCGTCGATGCTGCGATTCATCACGTCATTCAATGTCCGTTGAATCGCCGCGCGCTTCGCGTGCACCTTCGAACGGATCGCGCGCAATTCGACCGACGCGTCTTCGCGCAGCTTACCGTCGCGCGTGAAGTACTTGTTGGTCTTGGCGATGACTTCGCCGAGGTCGGGGATTTCGGTCGCGAGGGTCGAGAGGCGAGGGAAGCCGCTGGTGCGGACAAGCGCCTCGCGCATGGCCTGCGTTGCGCGTACGGCGCGTACTGCATGCCACGATTCATCGAGCTCGAGCACGCTCTCGCGTTGAAAGAGCGGCGCGAGCTCCGTGAGTCCCGCCAGCGGCAGCAGCCCCTCGGTGTGCACGTACCGCACGATCTCGCTGAGATCGGCCTGCGCGTTTTCACACGCGGCGATCGTGGAGTGCGGACGGCGCCGCGCGACCGCACTTTTTCCCGGCGCGCTCTTCGCTTCCATGGCGATGAGCGTGAGGACGCGATCAAACTCGAGGGTGCTTAGCGAATCCATGTTGTTCCGTCATCCTGAGCCGCGAAGACGGCGAAGGATCTCTCAATGCGAACGATTGCGTATTCTGAGATCCTTCGCCGTCTTCGCGGCTCAGGATGACGGGATAAAACAAAAACGCCCGCGATCCATTCGCGGGCGTTCACTTGCTGGAGTCTTGGAACGATCAATAACCGGTACGCCGTTCTTCCGCAAGCTTGCGCAGCACCTTCTTCCGGGCTGCGATGGCTTTGCGTTTACGCTTCGTGCTCGGCTTCTCGTAGTGTTGGCGCTTCTTCAGCTCGGAGAGAATCCCCGACTTCTCACATTTCCGCTTGAAGCGGCGAAGCGCATTCTCGAAAGTCTCATCTTCTTTGACGTGTACGAGAGGCATCCCCGAAATCTCCCCCCCTTCGGCTTGAGCTGTGGGCGCGTGTAGCGCTGCTATTCTACGGTCCGCCAAACGAATCAGTCAACCTGTGGACTTTCTCGTCTGCCGGGCCGACACGCTTCAACCGCCGCTCGCGCCCGCCGATTCCGCAAACGGCCCGACTTGTTGTAAGTTGCACAGCCGCAAAGGAATCTGGTTCATGCGCAAATCGACAATAACTCTTCTGGCCCTCCTCGCCGCCGCCTGTGCGACCGCTCCCTCAACAAAACCCTCACAGCGAATCCCGCCTCCGCCTCAGACAGAAGTGCGGCCGAGGGCGGAGACTCTCCATGAGGTAGACATCACCGATCCCTATGCCTGGCTCGAGAACCAGACGGCGCCGGAAGTCCGCGACTGGATCGCGAAGCAGAACGCCTACACCGACCAGCTTCTCGGCACGCGTCCGGAGATCAAGCAGTTCGTGCCGCGGCTCACGGCGCTGATGAGCACGGACCAGTTCGACTTTCCGACGTATCGCAACGGACGCTACTTCTACAAACGCCGCGCGGCGGGACAGGACCTCTATTCGATTTATGTCCGCGACAGCGTGAACGGTCCGGACCAGCTGCTCATCGATCCGGCACCGATGAGCACGAGCCACACGATCAGCGTCGACATCGCCGACGTCTCGAACGACGGATCGCTCCTCGCGTACAGCGTGCGGCAGGGAGGAGCGGACGAGTTCGAAGTCCGATTCTTCGACGTCAAGCAAAAGAAAACGATCGGGCAGCCGCTGCCGGAAGCGCGCTATCAAAGCGTCAACTTCCTCACGCTCGACAAGGCCGGCCTCTTCTTCACGCGCATGACGCGCGACGGCATGCGCCTGTTCTACCGCGACGTCGCGGGCGGCGGCGAGACGATGTTGTTCGGCGACAAGCTCACCGCGGACAAGATCCTCTTCAGCAGTCTCTCGCCCGACGGCCGCTATCTATTGATCCACATCTTTCACGGATCGGCGCCGAAGAAGACGGAGATCTACGTCGAAGACCTCAGCGACGCCGATCCGGTGGCGACGGTGGTCAACGATCTCGACGCGCGCTCGGTCGCGTTTCTGGCCGGCAAGAAACTCGTGATCCAGACGAACTGGAACGCGCCGAACGAGCGGATCATGATCACCGACATCGAGCACCCGCAGCGCACGAACTGGCGCGAGCTCGTTCCCGAAAACAAGAACGCCGCGATCCAGGGAACGACCGTCGCCGGCGGACGCGTGTACGTGCGCTACCTCGAGAACGTGCAGCCGCGCATCACCGGCTACGACCTCGACGGACATGAGCAGGACACGATTCGCTTCGACACGTACGGAAATCTCGAAGACATGCAGGGGAGCTTCGAGGAGCCGGTCGCGTTCCTGCGATTCAGCTCGATCCACGTTCCGCCGACGGTCTATCAGTACGACGTCGCCAAAGGCGAGCGCACGATGTTCGCGCAACAGAACGCGCCGGTGAATGCCAACGACTTCGTCGTCGAACAGGTCTTCTATCCGTCGAAGGACGGCACGCGCGTCCCGATGTTCATGCTCTACAAGAAAGGCCTGCAGAAAAACGGCACCAACCCCACCTACCTCGGCGGATACGGCGGCTTTTTGCAAAGCCAGCTGCCGACGTTCTCGCCGCGCGCGGTCGTGTTCGCGGAGAAGGGCGGCATCTACGCGGTGGCGAATCTGCGCGGCGGCGGCGAGTACGGCGAGGCGTGGCATCGCGCCGGAATGCTCGACAAGAAACAGAACACGTTCGACGACTTCGCGGCCGCGGCCGAGTACCTGATCCGCGAGCGCTACACATCATCCGAACATCTCGCCGTCGCAGGCGGCAGCAACGGCGGACTGCTCGTCGCGGCGTTCGCGACGCAGCATCCCGACCTCGCGAGCGCCGTCATCTGCCGCTTTCCGCTCATCGACATGCTGCGCTATCACAAGTACCTCGTCGGCAGTTTCTGGGTCCCCGAATACGGCAACCCCGACAACGAGGCAGACTTCAAGTGGATCTATCCCTACTCGCCGTATCAGCACGTGACGAAGGGGACGAAGTATCCGGCGATGCTCTTCATCAGCGGCGACTCCGACACGCGCGTCGCACCGCTGCACGCGCGCAAGATGACGGCGATGATGCAAGCCGCGAACGCGTCCGACAATCCGATCATGCTCCGCTACCACGTCTCGTCCGGACACTCCGGCGGCGAGCCGTTGCACGAGCAGGTACACAACCAGGCGGAGGAGTTGGCGTTTTTGTGGTGGCGGCTGAAGTAGGCTCAGAGGCTCAGAGGCTCATGGGCTCAGAGGCTCATGGGCTCATAGGAGATCGTTCCACTATGAGCCTGTGCGCCTATGAGCCCCTGCGCCTACGCTAGTAAATGCTCCACCCTCGCGATGATCGCCTCGATCGCGACCTGATTCTCACCCCCCTCGGGGATGATGAGATCGGCGTAGCGTTTCGACGGCTCGACGAACTCTTCGTGCATCGGACGCACGGTCGTCTCGTATTGCGTGATCACGGAGTCGACGCTGCGTCCGCGCTCGTTGATGTCGCGCTTCAGGCGCCGAACGAAGCGAATGTCGGCGGGCGTGTCGACGAACAACTTGATGTCGATCCGCTTGCGCAGCTCCGACTCGGCGAGGACGAGGATTCCTTCGACGATGACGACCTTGCGCGGCTCGACGCGCGTCGTCTCCGGTCTGCGCGCATGGGTCGTGAAGTCGTACAGCGGCACTTCGATCGACGAGCCTTTCGACAGCACGTCGAGATGACGCACGAGCAGCTCCGTCTCCAGCGAGTCGGGGTGATCGAAGTTGATGCCGTGGCGCTCTTCGGGCGAGAGGCCGTCGAAGTTGCGGTAGTAGGAGTCGTGCGAGATCCACTCGATGCGGTCTTTGCCGACGCGGTCGTAGATCGAGCGCGCGACCGTCGTCTTCCCCGATCCCGTTCCGCCGGCGATGCCGATGACGATCGGGACTTTCAGGATTGCTCCTCGAGCTCGGCCTCGGTCAGAAAATCCGACGGATCATCCGCGCCGCACGTGTTGCACACGACCTGCGCGAGCTTTCCCTTCACGTACTCGAACTGATACGTCGGCGTGTCGCACTGAAGACAGATCAAGTATTCGGGTTCGTCGCTCATCGGCGGGAAAGGATAGCTGATTACGGGTTGCTCGGTTGCGCGGTCACGCGGTTGAATGCCGCGCAACTGCGCGACCGAGCAACTGCGCAACCGTTTCATCTGGTGGCCACCCGCGGCTGCACGAACCTGCCCGTGTGCTCGTTGTCGATCACCGATCCATAAACATAGGTCTCGCGCGACGCGCTCTCGATCACGACCGTGAAGTCGTCACCCTGCGAGATCGTCGGAAAGAGCGACTGGATCGATCGATGGACGAGGGACGTCGGCGGGACGGTGATGTACGAGATCGCGAGGTTGCGTCCGGGGATGCGTTGCAGCGCGAGCAGAAACTCGGCGGGCGTTTCGCCGAAGTTCACGAGGCCGATGTTGGTGCGGTAGTTGTCGGTGAAGGAGAGGTTGTCGAGCGCGCGCAGCGGGTAGTAGGCGAGGCCGCTGTAGACGGCGATCGGCTCGGGCTTCGTCATCTCGCCGTTGTGGATGCCGAACACGGTGGCGCGGACGGTGAGCGCGCGGCGCGAGTCGCTGGTGACGCGCAGCGGCGAGAGCGCGAACGGGACCGTGGGGAACGTCGCCATGATGTCGGGGAAGGTTTTCGACTCGCCGGGCCCGAGGTCGAAGAAGGCGACCGGATTTTCGGGAGCGGTGACGAGATCCATCGCGACGTTGACGGGACTGCCGGTGTCGTTCACGACTTCGATGGTCGTCTTCCAGAGCACGCCGGGTCCCATCATCGTTCCGACCACCGGCACGATCACCGTCGATACAGCTTCCTGTGCGCCGGCGCTGACGGCAAACGACAGGACTGCGAGGAGCAGGCGAAACCTCATTCGACAGATACGACGGTTTTAATTATCAGGGAGTTTCAGACGAAATGCGGACGCAGCACGCGCGTGCCGACGACCAGCACTTTCTGCAGCGGCGTCAGCGAGAGGCGTTTGCGGATGGCAATGAACGGATCCTTCTTCAATTTCGCGAGCACCGTTGCGTAAACGCCGCCCATGAGCAGGGTCGGAAACCGCGCATCGAACGCGAGCTCGCGCAGCAGCGGCTCCGCATCGCGGAAGTACTGCTCGGCGCGATCAAGTTGAAACTCGATGAGCTGCCGCATCGACACGTTCTCGACGCGAGCGAAGACGTCCTGTTCCGCGACGCCGAACCGGCGCAGTTCTTCGAGCGGAACGTAGATGCGATCGCGCGCGAGATCGTCGCCGATGTCGCGCGTAACGTTCGTCAGCTGCAGCGCGGTCGCGAGACTGCGTCCATGCGCCGGCGCAGCGTCGGAGCGATAGCCGAAGATCGACAGCGAGATGTCGGAGATGGACGTCGCGACGAGATCGCAGTAGTGCAGCAGCTCGTCGAACGTTTCGTAGCGCGACTTCACGAGGTCCTGGCGACAGCCGTCCATCAGCGCGATGAATGCGGACTTCGGGATGTCGAAGTGTTGGAGCGCGTCGGCGAGGGCGATGGTGATGGGGTGGGTGGCTGACGCGTCGTACGCGCGATCGAGCTCGCGCTGCCATTCATCAAGAACCTGTGGAGCGGCGGCCGCTTCGGCCGCCGAATTCTCGCGAGGGCCGACGGCCGAAGCGGCCGCCGCTCCACTGTCGTCATCGACGATATCGTCGGCCACACGGCAAAACGCATACGCCGCGTACACCGCGCGCCGTTTCACTTTCGGCAGAAAACGAAAGCCCACCGAAAAGTTCGCGCCGTGTTTGTGCGCGATCGCGCGGCAGTAGGCGTAGGCCTCGTCGATCTTCATTGCACCTCCGGAGTGGTGCGGGCCTCCGGCCCGCCTTCCGAAAGCGCGCCGGAGGCGCGCACCACTCCAGGCACCGGTCCCAGCGGCGGCACTTTCATTTCCGTGTCGCGTGCGCGGCACCAATGCTCGCCCGGCTTGTGCTGGCAGCGGCCGCGGTGGTGCCACACGCGGCGCACGAGCGGCGCGAGCAGCGCCTTCCACCAGCGGCGCTGATGCCATCCATTGAGATATCCGCGGAAGTCTTTCGCGTTCGCGGCCTGCCGCACGAACATCGAGAGTCCGGTGTTGCCGCCGGCCTCGTACAGAAATCGATTGACGAGACTCGTCTCCTGCTTCGCTCCGAGCTCGCGCGTCCAGAGCTCATCGAAGTCGCGCGACTCGAGAATGCTGCGCGCGGCGAGCCAGCCGCTGGTGAGCGCGTAGCGGATGCCGAGGCCGAAGAGATAGTCCTGAAACCCTGCGGCCTCGCCGACGTAGCGCGTGTCGCCCTTTGTGGCGTGGTTCTTCAGATGAAAGTTCATGTACGAGTAGCCGGTGCGCGTCTCGGCGGGAATCACGAACGGATGCACGCGCTGCGCGGCGGCGAGCGAGTGATCGAAGTACTCGTCGATCTTCTTGAAGTCGGCGACGATCGCGCAGCCGAACGTGGCGATGCCGTCGAGGATGAAGAGATACGAGTAGCCGCCCGGCGACAGGTGATGATTGAAGAAGACGTCGATGCGCTCCGGTTCGTCGTCACTTTTTGCAGGGCGCCACGTCATCTCGCGCGCGAGTCCGTCGGGTGACGCCGGACCGGTGGCGATGATGTCCGCGTCCTGCAGCCGGCTGTTGAAGATCACGTTCACGCCCGCGGCTTTCGCCTGCGCGAGGAGACCGCGATCGAGCGTGTTGTCTTCGGCGCCGCGCCGGATGAACCAGCCGTACGGCTCGTTGCTGCGGACCGTCCGCTTGCGATCGCGCGCGTCGTAAAACGTCGACCAGTCCGCGGGACGAAAGTAGAAGTTCGTGTCGATGCCGATGCGCTTCAGAAAGTCCGGCACCGGCTCGCGCTCGGATGCCGACTCGATGATTTGCAGGTCGCCGATGAAGCGCGTCCCGACGTCCGCTTTCGCCTCGTGCACCTCGACCGCGCGGCCTGCGCGCGCGAGCACGATCGCGGCGGCAAGGCCGGATGGTCCCGCGCCTGCAATACGGATGGGTTGAGGTTCGGACATGTCAGTGCGCGGTTGCGCAGTCGCGCGGTTACGCGGTGCCGCGCAACCGAGTGACCGCGTAACTGCGTGACCGTGTATCTTAACGCGCCGTGTCTGACGTTCACTCCGCAACCGCTCCCAAGCCGCGCGCACGCTTCGGCGGCTACGCCGCGCTCGTCGCGGCCGGGATCCTTTTGAGCCGCATCGCCGGCCTCATTCGCACGCGCGTGATGGCGCACTACCTCGGCAACTCCCGCGCCGCCGACGCGTTCGCCGCCGCGCTCAAAGTCCCGAATTTTCTGCAGAATCTCTTCGGCGAGGGCGTGCTCTCCGCGTCGTTCATTCCCGTCTACGCGCGGACGCTCGCGCGCGGCGAAGAAGAACTGGCCGGGCGCGTCGCCGGCGTGATCGCCACGATCATCACGTTCGCCACGTCGATCTTCGTCCTTCTCGGCGTTCTGCTCACGCCGTGGCTGATCGATCTCATCGCGCCGGGATTCCAAGGCGAGGTGCGGCTCCTCACGATCAGGCTCGTGCGCATCCTCTTTCCCGGCACCGGGATCCTCGTCCTCTCCGCCTGGTGCCTCGGCATCCTGAACAGTCACAAGAAATTCTTCATCTCCTACGTCGCGCCCGTGCTTTGGAACGCGGCCATGGTCGCGACGCTGGTGATTTTCGGAACGCGCCTGCACGAATTTGATCTCGTCATCGCGCTGGCCTGGGGCACGGTCGTCGGCTGCGCACTGCAACTCGGCGTTCAGCTGCCGTTCGTGTTGCGATCGGCCAAGCACCTGAAATTCGGGTTCTCGATCTTCGACGAGATCCGCGACGTGTTTCGATCGTTCGCGCCGATCGTCGTCGGCCGCGGCGTCGTGCAGCTCAGCGCATACATCGATCAAATCATCGCGACGCTGTTGCCGTCCGGCGCCGTCATCTGCCTGACGTACGCGCAGACGATCTATCTGATGCCGATCTCACTCTTCGGCATGTCCGTCGCCGCGGCCGAGCTGCCGCAGATGGCGGGCGAGGTGGGGGAGGAAGAGAGCGTGAAGGCCGCGCTGCGCGGGCGGCTCGCACGCGGACTGCGACAAATCTCCTTCTTCGTCGTGCCGACGGTCGTCGCGTTCGTCGCGATCGGCGATCTCCTCATCGGCGCGATTCTGCAGACCGGCAAATTCACGCCGGAAGTCACGCGCTACGTCTGGTACATCCTCGCCGGCTCGACCGTCGGTCTCCTCGCCGCGACCCTCGGCCGTCTGTACTCGTCGGCGTTCTACGCGCTGCGCGACACGCGTACGCCGCTGAAGTTCGCAACCGTGCGCGTGATCCTTACCGGCGGGCTCGGATATCTCTTCGCGTTTCCGCTGCGCTTCGTCATCGTCGACCTCATCGAGCTGCTGCACATGCCGATTCCGAAAGTCCAGGGCGGAACTGTTGCTCTGGGTGCCGTCGGCCTCACCGCATCCGCCGGCGTCGCCGGCTGGGTCGAGTTCCTCCTGCTGCGCCGCGCGATGCAAAAGCGCATCGGCCGCATCGAGGCGGCGGGCACGTTCGAGTTGAGACTCTGGATCGCCGCCATCGCCGCCGGCGCGATCAGCGTCGCCGCCGATCGACTCGCACTGCGTCATTTGCTGCGCCACGTGCCGCTTCACACGATCGCCGGCGCGATCGCCGCGAGCAGCATCTTCGGAGTGACGTACTTTGTCGTCGCGGCGCTGCTCGGAGTCGGCGAAGTGCGCTCGTTCCTTGCGCGCTTCCGGCGGCGCTAGTTCCTTTGGACTGCGGCAGCATCGCTGCCGCTTTTGTATAGTCGTATAGCAAAGCGGCGGCGCAGCCACCGCAGTCCATATCCATGTCAGAGCTTTGTAAGGAAAGGCCGCGCGCCGTTTCGCCGCTGCGCGGCGCTGCTACGCTCGCGTTGCAATGAAGGTGATCGGCGGCTTGCTCTCCGCGGCGCTCGTGCTCGCGGCGGTGATGACGTGGCGCACGATCATCGCGGAGCGCGAGCGGCGGCTCGTGGCCGAGCGCGCGATCAAGGCGTACGCGGCGATGATCGCCGAGGAGCTCGTGCGGCGGACGCTGTTCGAGTACGAATACTTCGGGTTCGCGCCGGTGCGGCAGGAGATCGTCGACGGCGTCGATCGCACGGGACGCGTGCCTTCGGTCGACGACGTGCGCGCCACGCCGTTCGTGCGCAACCGCGAGGCAGGGAGCATTCCGGAGCGCATCTTCCTCGCGGACTTCAACACGCGCACGGTCGAGCCGCCGCTGCCGCCGGAGCTGCAGCAGTGGGTGTTGCAGCATCTCGAGCGCATCGCGCGCTCGCGCCCGCGGATCGGAAGCGATCAGGTCATCACGCTGCCATTCGCGGACGGCGAGCACTTCCTCGTTTACGCGTCGGCGTTTCTCGATGAGCGCAGGATCCCGGCGTTCTTGGTGCGCAACGACGGGTTGCGCGAGCTCGCCGGCCGCGCGCTGGAACGCCGCTCGCCGTTTCCCGCGATCTTCGAACAGAGGCTGACGCAGCGCGATCTTTTCTTTTCGATCTCGCGCGCCGGCCGCGTGCTCTTCGCGACGCCGGGGCGATTCGACCCGACTCGCGGAAAGCGGATGATGATGCCGTCGGCGATCGCGACGACGCTGCGCGGCGCGACGATCGAGTGCTCGCTCTCGCCGCGCGCTGTCGCGACGGTTGTCCCCGGCGGCATTCCGTCGTCGCATCCGGCCGCGTCGATCGCGATGTTGATCGCAACGGCCGGCGTGTTCGGCGCGCTGCTCATCGTCGTGCGCCGCGCGCGGCAGCTCGATCGCGTGCGATCCGACTTCGTCGCCGGAATCTCGCACGAGCTGCGCACGCCGCTGACGCAGATCCGGATGTTCGCGGAGACGCTGTCGCTGAGCAGGCTGCGTTCCGAATCGGATCGGCAGCGCGCGCTGGAGATCATCCGCCGCGAAACGGCGCGGCTCGCGAATCTCGTCGAGAACCTGCTCGCGTTTTCGCAGGGCGAGCGCGGCGAGTTGCGCGTCGTGCGCATCGAGCACGACCTCTGCGCGCTAGTCGGCGACGCGGTGAATTCGTTTTCGGCACTCGCGGCCGCGAAGCAGAACACGCTGCAGTTGTGCGCACGCGAGCCGTGTGTCGCGCCGGTCGATGAGGATGCGCTGAAGCAAATCGTCCTCAATCTGCTCGACAACGCGGTGCGTTACGGCCGGCGCGGACAGACGGTGGTGATCGAAGTCGCGCCGGCGGATTCGTTCGTGCGCATCGCGGTGGACGACGAAGGAGCGGGGATTCCGGCCGAGGAGCGCGATCGCGTGTGGATCAAGTTCTATCGCATGGATCGCGATCGCGAGACGCATCACACCGGGAGCGGGATCGGGCTGGCGGTGGTGCAGGACATCGTCGAGAAACATGGCGGACGTTACTTCGTGGAAGACGGACGCCGCGGCGGCGCGCGGTTCGTGGTGGAGCTGCCGACATGACTCGCAAAATTCTGGTTGTCGAAGACAACGAGGAGCTCGCGTTCGGACTGCGCACGAATCTCGAGATCGAAGGATACGAGGTGGAAGTCGCGACGGACGGCGATGCGGGATTCGAAGCGGCGAAACGATTCGCGCCCGAGCTGATCGTGCTCGATCTCGTGTTGCCGAAGAGCGACGGATTTCGCGTCCTTCGCGCGGTGCGCGAAGCGGGCCTGCGCATGCCGGTGCTGATTCTGACCGCGAGGGGAGAAGAGGCGGACAAAGTGCGCGGACTGAAGCTCGGCGCCGACGACTACGTGACGAAGCCGTTCGGCATTCTCGAGTTTCTGGCGCGCGTTGAAGCGCTGATCCGCAGAGCGGCCGCGCCTCCGCCGCGGCCGATCGATCATTTCGGCGACGTCACGGTGAATCGCGAGGCGCGCACCGTGACGCGCGGCGGGAAAATCGTCGCCGTGACGCCGAAAGAGCTCGACCTGCTCATTGCCCTCCTCGACCGCGGCGAGCGTGCGGTCTCGCGATTCGAATTGATGCGCGACGTCTGGGGATACTCCGATTCCGTCATTACGCGTACGGTCGACAGTCACGTTGCGGAATTGCGGCGCAAGCTCGAAGACGACCCCCGCACGCCGCGGCACATCCTCACGGTGCAGCGATTCGGCTACCGACTCGTCCTCACGCCGGAGACCTCGTCATCCTGAGCCGCGTAGACGGCGAAGGATCTCAATTACAGGCATTCGCATTTTAAGATCCTTCGTCGCGCTTCGCCGACTCAGGATGACGGGATTTCGTCACGACCTCTCAGGATGAGTGTGATTTCTTACAACTCCATGACTTTCCTCTGACACCGGTCCGACCTGTTGTACGTGCGCACGGATTATCGTCGATCCATGTTCCGCTCTTTCCTCATTGCGCTCGTCATGACTACACGGTTGTGCGCGCTCGACATCCTCGTCTCCGGCCGCTTCAGCAACAGCATCGTTCGTTATGACGGCAATACCGGCGCGTTCAAGAGCGTATTTGCGTCCGGCGGCGAATTACAGAACCCGAATGGACTCGCATTCGGACCGGACGGGCGGCTGTACGCGGGACTGGGCGACACCGGAGTCGTTCTGCGCTACGACGGGAAAACCGGCGCACTCATCGATCGCTTCATCGACACGACTGCATTTGCCGGTGCGAGGGACATTGTCTTCGGACCGGACGGCGATCTGTATGTCGCCGCAGGCTCGATCGATAAGATTTTGCGCTTCGACGGCAAAACTGGCGCGTTGAAGGGCGTGGCGGCGGAGGGCGACACGCTCGTCGGGCCGGTCGGACTCGATATTCGCAGCGACGGCTTGATGGCCGTCGGCGGCGCGATCAGCAATGCCGTCTATTTCTTTCGCGACGGACAATTCGTCCGCCGCTGTTCCAATCGCACGCTGCACGGCACGATTACGGGTGTACTGTTCGGCGACGACGGATTTGTGTACGCGGCGACCGCGCAGCGCAACAGCGTCGTCCGCGTGAATCCCGAAACGTGCGCCGAAACGGTATTTGCGCAGGGATCGGGTCTCGACGTCGCGATTTACATGGCCTGGGCTCCGGATGGAAATCTGCTCGTCGGCTCGTTCAATGGCGACAGTGTCGTGAAATTCAATCGTGCGAGCGGCGCGGCGATGGGAACGTTCGTCGCGCCACGGCTGGACGTTCTCGACGGCGTGCACGACATCGTCATCGACCGCAGCCCCAACATCCGCCGGCGTGCCGTGCGTTCGAGCGCCGGATTGTAGAACCATCCCTACAATCCTTCGACCAGCGCTTCCAGCCTGTCGCGATAATTGGGACTGAGGCGCAGCCTCGTGCCGTCCTGCAATACGACGATGTGCTCGCGCGCGAACGACGGATGCATTTCTGTAATCCGATCGACATTGACGATCGTCGAGCGGTGAATGCGCACGAAGCGCGACGGATCGAGGCGCTGTTCGAGCGCGACCATCGATCCGCGGAAGAGATGCGAGCCGTGTCCGATGTGTAATCGCACGTAATTCGCGGCCGCTTCAATCCAATCGACCTGGTCCAGCCGCACGAATTGAATGCGCCCCGCGGTTTTGACTGCGACGCGCATCAATTTCGGATCGGGCGTGCTATTGGGTGGTGCAGAAGATCGCGCAAACAGTTTGCGCACCCGAGTGAGCATGCGCGCGAACCGCTGCGCGTCGAATGGCTTCAGCAAATAGTCCGTCGCCTCGGCGTCAAACGCCCGCACTGCATACGACTCGAACGCCGTCACGAACACCACATACGGCCGAAGCGACGACGTCGAGCGCATTCTTTCAATGACATCAAAACCCGACAGCGCCGGCATTTCGACGTCAATGAATACGAGCTCCGGCCGCGACGTCGTCAGCTCGCGCAGAAATGCCGTCCCGTTGCGATATTCACCGACCAGCTCCACATCCGTTTCGCGCTTCAGAAAATCGCGCAGTCGTTCGCGGGCGAGAGGCTCATCATCGAGGATCGCGGTGCGCATGGATCGAAGCTCCAGACGTCTTGAACTATGGTGTTTCCATCCTGCCGCGAAAATGCCTAATAACGTGTTTCCAAACAGCAACGCTTTGCGTTGGTGTGCGTATACACGGCTGCGGCTCGCGCGAAAGTTTTTCAGCGGACCCGCAATGCGCTTTTTCGCGTGGGAACGCGGACGAGAGGAATGACGACAGTCACGATCATTCCGCCCAGAGAATTCTTCTCCAGCTGAATGCTCGCTTCCGGTCCATAGAGCGTCGACATCCGCGCGCGCATATTGCTGATGCCGACCCCGTCCGACGGAACCTCGGGGTGGGACACAGGCTGGCCCGCGGTGTCCGACACCCGGATCAATACGGACGCATGGTCCTCGCTGATCTCGACGCGGATCGCGCCGCCGTCGTCGGAGTGCGAGATTCCGTGCTTCACGCTGTTCTCGATCAGCGGCTGCAGCAGAAACGGCGGGACGAGCACGTCCTGATGCTGCAGCTGCACGATCCATTCGACGGAGAGGCGATCCGAAAAGCGGATTTCCTGGATCTCCACATACCGCCGCGCAAATTCCAGCTCTTCGCTGATCGGCACCTCGTGCCGCTCCGCGCTCGCGAACGACATCCGCAACAGATCGCTGAGCAGCGTGATCATCCGGTCCGCGCGGTCGGGCGCGCGATGCAACAGCGTGGTGATCGAATGCAGCGTGTTGAACAGAAAATGCGGCTGCAACTGCGACTGCAGCATCCGCATTTGCGCCTGTGCGAGTTGCGACTCCAGCGTCGCGGTGCGCGTCGCTCGCCAAGTCGCCAATTCGTGCGCGCGCAACGCGTAGACGACGCCGAACACGATGACCGCGTCGAGGAGCGCGCGATGGAAGCGCGTGTACGCGATGTGGTCGAGGCCCAGACCGTCAGGCTGGTCGCGCAGCAGGACGGAGAGCGCGTAATCGGCGCCGGTGCTCAGGCAGGCGACGACGATCGCGGTCGGCGCGAAGACGCCGATGACCGTGCGCGGCGAGAGCGGAATCGGGAAGAAGCGCGGGAACTGAAAGATGCACTGCGTAATGACGGCCCACAACAAGCCCTTGAGCGACTGATGCACGAGGACGCGGACGCAATTGGCGGCGGCCATGCCGAGGAACAGGTGGGCGGCGCATTCCTGCGCGGTGAAGTAGACGGCGATCAATAAAAACGCGATCACCAACTGCAAAAAGGGCGGCGCCTTGAATTCCTGCGACAACACTCCACGCTACAGCGTTCTCGCGACGCGGGGATCGGTGCAGGGACGAAAGCTACATTTGCAGGGACGAAAGACCGGGATGTCACCATTCTTGCTACCATCCGCCGCGTGACGGCTGTCGCTGACGTCGATCCGCTGCTCGAAGTCCGCAAGCTGCGCACTTCGTTCTTTACGTCGGACGGGGTGGTGCACGCGGTCGACAATGTCTCGTTCAGCGTGCGGCGCGGCGAAGCGGTCGCGCTCGTCGGCGAGTCGGGATGCGGCAAGAGCGTCACGGCGATGTCGATCATGCGGCTCGTCGCCGTCCCGGGAAAAATCACGGCCGGTGAGGTCCGCTTCAAGGGCCGCGATCTCGTGCCGCTCCCCGAAAAACAAATGCGCGCGGTGCGCGGCAACGACATCGCGATGGTGTTTCAGGAGCCGATGACCTCGCTGAACCCGGTGTTCAAGATCGGCGCGCAGGTCGCCGAGGCGATCCGCATTCATCGGAAGGTGTCGAAGAAAGAGGCGTGGAAACTGGCGGGGGAGATGCTCGACCTCGTCTCGATTCCCGATCCGGTCAAGCGACTCGACGACTATCCGCATCAACTCTCCGGCGGCATGCGGCAGCGCGTGATGATCGCGATGGCGCTTTCCTGCGATCCGGAGCTGCTGATCGCCGACGAGCCGACGACCGCGCTCGACGTCACGATCCAGGCGCAGATCATGGAGCTGCTGGCGTCGCTGCAGAAGCGGCTCGGCCTGGCCGTGCTCCTCATCACGCACGACCTCGGCGTGGTCGCCGAGTTCTGCGAGCGCGTCATCGTCATGTACACCGGCCGCGTCGTCGAAGAAGCGCCGGTGCTCGATCTCTTCGAGCGCCCCGGACATCCGTACACGCGCGGACTTTTGAAATCGCTGCCGAGCGTGGTGAAAGAAGAGTCGGCCAAACGACTGCCGACGATCGCCGGCATGGTCCCGTCGCTGACCGCGCTGCCGCAGGGCTGCAAGTTCAACCCGCGCTGTCCCGACGTGATGGAGATTTGCTACGGACGCGAGCCGGCGCTGATGCAGGTGGGACCGGCGCAGACGGCAAGGTGCTATTTGCATGGGGATGCGGCGGATCCGGAGAGAAGCTGATGAAGGCAGAAGGCAGAAGGCAGAAGGCAGAAGTAAGAAGCGTGCCGGGCGCGCGCTTGCGTGTCGAGGCCTTCTCACTTCTGCCTTCTGCCTTCTGCCTTCTGCCTTCATTCGGAAAGGTTCGCGATGGCCGCTGAACCTCAACAAACCCCAAAACTCCCTCTCGGCAGGGGCGAGCCGCTCCTCATCGTCCGCGATCTCAAAAAATACTTCCCCGTAAAACGAGGTGTGCTGGGCCGGGTGGTTGCGCAGGTCAAGGCGGTCGACGGCATCAGCTTCGGCGTGTCGGGGGGTGAGACGCTGGGGCTCGTCGGCGAGTCGGGGTCGGGGAAGACGACGGTCGGACGCTGCATCCTTCGCCTCATCGAGCCGACCGACGGGGAGATCGTGTTCGAGGACACGAACGTGCTCTCGCTCGACAGCGGCGACATGCGGCGGATGCGGCGCAACATGCAGATCGTGTTTCAGGATCCGTACGCGTCGCTCAATCCGCGGATGACGGTCGGCACGATCGTCTCCGAGCCGCTGATCATTCACGGCGGCTTGTCCGCGAGCGAGCGCAGCGATCGCGTCTCGCAGCTCCTCCTCAAAGTCGGACTGAGTCCCGACTATCGCAAGCGCTATCCGCACGAGTTCTCCGGCGGTCAGCGGCAGCGCATCGGCGTCGCGCGCGCGCTGGCGACGAACCCGAAGTTCCTCGTCCTCGACGAGCCGGTCTCCGCGCTCGATGTCTCCGTGCAGGCGCAGGTCGTCAATCTTCTGCAGGACCTGCAGGACGAGCTCGGACTGACGTATCTCTTCATCGCGCACGATCTCTCGGTCGTAGAACACATCTCCACTCGCGTCGCCGTGATGTACCTCGGCAAGATCATGGAGCTCGCCGACCGCGCCGCGCTCTACGAAGATCCGCTGCACCCGTACACCAAAGCGCTCCTCTCCGCCGTGCCGATCCCGAATCCGACCGTGCGGAAGACGCGCATTCTCCTCAAGGGAGACATCCCGACGCCGCTGAATCCTCCCAGCGGCTGCGTGTTCCACACGCGCTGCCCGATCGCGCAGTTCCCGATTTGTGCCGCGGAGGTTCCACCTCTCGTAGAGCACAAGCCCGGACACTTCGCCGCCTGCCATTTCGCCGGAGCGCCGCTGCCGGCGGCAGACGCGGAGAGGCTCAAAGGCGCATAGGCTCATGGGCTCATAGATTTTGAGCCTGTGGCCTTTGCGCCTGTGGCGCCCGGAGCTCAGGTCAACGAATTCGCTCCGGCAGCGGATCCGGAGAGGCTCATAGGCTCATGGGCTCATGGGCTCATAGCTTTGAGCCTGTGAGCCTTTGCGCCCGTGCGCCTCCAACCCTGGGTCAACGAAAGCGCTACCCGTGCGTATTACCCACCGGGAAGCTTAGAATGCGCGCCGTCGGAAACCAATGGCGCGGAATCACGTACAAAAGGCGTGTTTGGGAGGACTTGCATGACCGCTGTTCGACGGTTGATCACCACTTTGATGATGTTGCTCGCAGCGACGGCGCTGATCGCTCAGGAGGCGCAGGTGCCGCGGACGACCGAGGCGGTGGCGGCCGAGACCGACCGCGACGCAGACAATCCGCGCGCTTTGCACCTCTCCCTCGATGAGGCGCTCGGCACCGCGATGAAGCAGAACCTCGGCGTTCAGATCGAGAACTACGAGACGCGCATCTCCGGCTACAACCTTCGCAGTACTTACGGCGTGTTCGACTTCTTCTCGGACGGCCGCGTGCTGCTCTCGAGCTCGAACAGCCCGACCACCAGCGCGACGCAGACGAGCGCCGACCGTTCCATCCTTGCGAACGCCGGAGTGACCCAGCTCCTGCCGACCGGCGGCACCTACTCGTTCGGATTCGACAACTCCCGGTCGAGTGCGGTCGGCGGCTTCGTGAACATCAACCCGGCCTATAAGAGCAGCCTCGATTTCAACTTCACGCAGCCGCTGCTCCGCGACTTCGGCGTCGACGTCACGAAGCGCGGCATCACCATCGCGCGCAACAACCTCGGCATCACGCAGGGGCAGTTCCGCACGGTGATCATGGATACCGTCTCCGCCGTCGAGCAGGCCTACCTCGATCTCGCGTACGCGCGGCGCAACGTGGAAGTCGTGAAGGAAGCGCTCTTCCTGGCCCGCGATCAGGCGCGTATCACGCAGATCCGCATCGACGTCGGCGCGTCGGCGCCGCTCGACATCCTCCAGCCGAACGTGCAGATTGCAACGACCGAGGAGTCGCTCGTCACTGCCGTCTCGTCGGTGCGCGATGCGGAAGACCGCATCCGCCAGTTGCTCAATCTTCCGCGCGAAGAGTGGGACCGTCCGATCATTCCAACCGGCAACATCGAGTACAACGCGATGCAGGTCAATTTCGATCAGGCCGTGGAGCAGGCGCTCGCGAATCGTCCCGAAGTCACGCAGCAGCGGCTGAGCACCGACACGGCGCGCGTCAACGCGATCTACACGCGCAATCAGACGCTGCCGACGGTCGACTTCACCGTCGGATACGGCGTCGCCGGTGTCGCCGGCAAGACGCTCGACGTCGACGCTGCGGGAAATCCGATCGTCGTTTCGTCGACCGGCTACGATCGCACGCTCTCGCAACTCTTCGGCCGCGACTTCCCGAGCTGGAGCGTCGGCTTCAACTTCGGATATCCGCTGATGAACATCGGCGCGCGCGCGAATGCACGCGCCGCGCAGCTCGACTACAAGCAGTCGCAGACGTTCGAAGCGCAGACGCGCCAGAACATCACCGTCGAAGTACGCAACGCGGCGCGCCTGATCGAAACGTTCGGCCGCACCATCGCCGCCTCACGTGCCGCGCGCGACGCCGCCGAGAAAAACGTCGAGGCCGAGCGCAAGCGCTACGAGAACGGCATGACCACGAACTTCCAGGTCCTCGAAGTGCAGAAGCAGCTTTCCGACGCGCGCGTGCGCGAGCTGTTCTCGCTGGTCGGCTACAACAAGGCCGTCGCCGCCTATCACCGCGCGGTCGGCGACATCCTCGAAATCCACAACATCACGGTCGAACAGCCCGAGCTCCCCGGAGAGCCGGATTGGAAGACCACGTTCTTTGATCGCTACAATTGGCTGAACTACGGACCCAGAGTGAAATTGGAGGAACAGCCAAAATGAGCGAGAACGCGGACGCGTTACAAAGCCCGACCCTTCCTCTTCCGCCGCCCAGGAATTTCTTTCAGCGTTTCATCGGCGTCATCATTTCCCCGGTCGAGACCTTTCAGGACATCGCGCGCAAGCCTGATTTCCTGATGCCGATGATCGTCTTCATCCTCATCAGCTACGCGACCGCGTTCTTCACGATTCCGAAGATCGATTGGGAAGCGGTCACGGCGCAGCAGGTCGAGGCGATGAAGGCGAAGAACCCGAACATGGCGCAGAGCGACATCGACCGCATGACGCGGATCACGCAGACCATCGGCAAAGTGTTCGGCTGGTTTGGACCGATCCTGGGAATCATCATGTGGTTGATCCTGGCCGGCGTCCTGTTCCTCGCCTTCAAACTGTTCGGCGGGCAGCAGACCTTCAAACAGGCCTTATCCACGGTGCTCTATTCGTGGGTCCCGATGGTGTTGTATGGGATCGTGCTGGCGATCATCATCGCGGCGCGTCCCGGAAATTGGGACCCGACGCACATCGCGACGATCGTCAAGTCGAACCCGGCATTCCTCGTGAACATGAAAGAGCACGCAGCGCTCTACTCGCTGTTGTCCGCGATCGACATCTTCACGATCTGGACTCTGATTCTGCTCATCATCGGCTTCGCCATCTGCTCGAAGGTGTCGCGCGCAAAAGCCGCGACGATCATCATTTCGCTGTGGGCGATCGTGATCCTCGCCAAAGCAGCGATCGCAGCCCTCGGCGCCGCGCGGATGAAGGCTAGTTCGTGAAGAAGAAGCTGCTCATCGGCGGCGGGCTCGTGCTCGTCGCCGCCATCGTCATCGCCAGCATCAGCGGCGGCGGACCGGATCGCGAGAAGGTGTACGTCGAGCCGGCGGGCACGCGCACGCTGGAGGCGCTCGTCAGCGCGCCGGGCGAGATCGACCCGAAGATCAAGGTCAACATCAGCGCGCACATCGTCGGCAAGATCGAGCGCCTTTACTTCAATGAAGGCGACACGGTGAAAAAGGGACAGAAGCTCGTCGACCTGGAGCGCTTTCTGTACGTCGCGCAGCGCGACCGCCTGACCGCCGAGCTGGCGTCGCGACGCGTGGAAGCGCAGCGCGCGCGTGCGGCGCTCCATACGGCCGAGTCGAGTTATCAGCGTGCGCAGAACCTGTCGAAACAGGGGATCCAGGCGCAGGAACTGTTCGATCAGTCGCGGCTCGCGTACGAAAACGCGCGCGCGGGCGTTGCGGCCGCAGATCAGGGCATCCAGGAAGCGGAAGCAGGACTGCGATCGGCGACGACCGATCTCGAGCGCACGACCCTTCATTCGCCGATCGACGGCAAGGTCGTCCAGCTGAACGCGCACGAAGGCGAAGTCGTCGTTACCGGCACGATGAACAACCCGGGATCGGTGATCGCCGTGATTGCCGATCTGTCGGAGATTCTCGTCGAAGCGGAAGTCGGGGAAGGCGAAGTCGTGGCGGTGAAACTCGGACAACCCGCGAAGATCAAAGTCGATGCGGTGATGGACAAGGAGTACCACGGCCACGTCGTCGAGATCGGGAGCTCGGCATCGCAACGCGCGGGCGCGTCGGCCGTGCGCTTCTTCAACGTCAAGATCGCCATCGACGACTCGGACGAGCGTCTGCGTCCGGGCATGACCTCGCAGGTCGCGATCGTCACCAACAGCGCGCCCCACGCGGTGATCGTGCCGATCCAGTCGGTCGTCGAGCGCGTGCCCGGCGCGAAGGGCGACGAGAGCGGCGACGACGACCAGCCGAAGAAGAAGTACGTCTTCCTCGCCACGCAGGGCAAGGCCAAGCAGGTCGAAGTCACGACCGGCATCAGCGACGCCACGCACGTGCAGATCCTGAGCGGCGTCGCGAAAGGCGCCCCCGTGATCACCGGTCCGTTCCGGACGCTCAAGAGCCTCAAGGACGGCGCGGACATCGAAGTGACGAAGGAAGAGAAGAAGACGACGTCCAAGTCCGGCGAGAAGGACAAAGACAACAAGGATAAAAAATGAGCGCTCTCCCCGAGCCCGCACCCGTCCACCTGATCAAAATGCATGAGCTCACGCGCATGTATGACCTCGGTCCGCAAACGATCCGCGCCCTCAACGGCGTCGATCTCGAGATCGATCAGGGCGAATACGTCGCGATCATGGGACCGTCGGGCTCGGGCAAGTCGACGCTCATGAACATCATCGGCTGCCTCGACACCCCATCGTCGGGAAGCTATCTCCTCGACGGCGTGCCGGTCGAGAGCATGAACGACGACGAGCTCGCCGCGATCCGCAACAAGAAAATCGGATTCGTCTTTCAGACGTTCAATTTGCTCGCGCGAACGACCGCGCTGCAGAACGTGGAGCTCCCGCTCGTCTACGCGAAAGTGCCGCGCCAGGAACGGCGCGAGCTCGCCGTAGAAGCGCTGACCGCAGTCGGCCTCGGCGACCGGATGAGCCATCAACCGAACGAACTGTCCGGAGGCCAGCGCCAGCGCGTCGCCATCGCCCGCGCGCTCGTCAACCGCCCGTCACTGCTGCTCGCCGACGAACCGACCGGCAACCTCGACTCACAAACGGGACGCGAGATCCTCGACCTGTTTCACGAACTGCACTCGCGCGGGAACTCGATCATCCTGGTGACGCATGAAGATGATGTGGCGCGGGAGGCGGCAAGGGTGATTCGGTTGCGGGATGGGAAGATTGTTGCCTAGTGCTGGGTGCAGAGTGCCGGGTGCTGAGTTGAGATACGCGGAGTAGAGTTTTGTTGAAGTCGCGCATTTGCTGAAGAATCGTTGTATGAAGAAGATCGAACGATTCGAAGATCTCGAGATTTGGCAAGAAGCTCGTGCCTTGGCGGGTAACATTTATCGAGCGTCCAGAAGTGGTCCATTCGCGCGCGATTTCGGTTTCCGTGATCAGATCTGCCGCGCGGTGGTTTCCATCTCATCGAACATCGCGGAAGGGTTCGAACGTTACAGTCCTCGCGAGTTTGCCTACTTTCTCCGAATCGCGAAGGCATCGTGCGGCGAGGTGCGATCGGAGCTTTATCTGGCATTTGACTTTGGCTACATCGACGAGATGACGCTGGCCTCCGTTCTCGCCGAAGCCGAAACCTGTGCTCGTCGGATCGGCCGACTTCGCGTCATCATGGAAGGTCAATCAGCCAAGCGCAAAACATCTCCCAGCACCCAGCACCCAGCACCCAGCACCTAACGACCATGTTCTTAGAAAACCTAAAGATCGCCCTCCGCGCCATCGCCGCCAACAAAATGCGGTCGATCCTCACGGTATTGGGCGTGATGATCGGCGTCGCCGCGGTCATCGCGGTCGTCTCGATCGTGCAGGGGCTGCAGTACAAGATCTCGAACGATCTGGAGAGCATCGGGTCGAAGTACATTGAGGTGTATCCCGATCCGGGTGAGCAGCGGAATCCGTTTTTGCAGAAGATGCCGGATCTCACGATTGACGATGCGGCTGCCGTTCGGAAGCACACGACCGCGATCAAGGACTTCACGCCTCTGTTCATGACCAATGTCGAGACGAAGTCCGGCAATCAGCGGCATCGCGTGCAGTTGTATGCGGTGAACGGGTCGTATCAGGAGATTCTCAATCACTGGGTCGAGCATGGACGGTTCTTCACGCCGGTCGATGAGGAGCAGAAGAAACACGTCGCGGTGATCGGGCTGCAGGTGCAGGAAGATCTGAATCTCGGCGACTATCCAATCGGGAAACAAATCCTCATCGACAACACGCAGTACACGGTCGTCGGGGTGATGGAGAAGAAGGGGGGGACGTTCGGGAACAATCAGGACGATGTCGTGCTGATCCCGTTCTCGACCGCGACGTCGGCGTACGGACGCGAGAACATGCGCAAACTGATCCTCGCGTTCCAGATGCAGCCGGACGCCGATCTCGATCTCGCCAAGGAGCAGGTGAGGGACGCGCTGCGCTCGCAGCATCACCTCGCCAAGGACGCGAAAGACGACTTTCGCATCCTCGCGCAGGAAGAGATTCTCAAAACTGTTTCGTCGATCCTCGGCGGCGTGACGATGGTCATGGGCGGCATCGTCGCGATCGCGTTGCTCGTCGGCGGGATCGGGATCATGAACATCATGCTCGTCTCCGTCACCGAGCGCACGCGCGAGATCGGCATCCGCAAGTCTCTCGGCGCGCGGCGCAAGGACGTGCTCGTGCAGTTCCTCATCGAGGCGATCGCGCTTTCCGGGATCGGCGGCCTCGTCGGCGTCGCCGGCGGGTTTCTTCTCGCCAACATCGCACGTTTCATCATCGGCCGATGGACCACGCTGCCGCCCGTCCACACACCGATCATCGCCATCACCGGCGCATTCGCCTTCTGCGCGCTGATCGGCATCATCTTCGGCATTTACCCCGCCGCGAAGGCGTCGAAGCTCGATCCGATCGAAGCGCTGCGCTACGAATAGCGCTTTTCAGTTTATCCCGCGCGCAGACGCGGGATCTCCGGTGATACCGCCGCGAGTGGCACCATCGGCGCGGATCGTGCGGTCGCAGTGGTGCGTTTTCGCATGTCGGACAGTTCCTGCCGGTGTTATGCGGTCGCACTGGTGCGTTCTCGCCTGTCGGACAGTTCCTGCCGGTGTTACCAGAGATCCCGCGTCTGCGCGCGGGATAAACTGAAGACCCAAACCCCTGGCACGCGAAATGGACTAACCTCACTGGTGGTTCAAACGAGCGTGCGCAACTTCCGCCTCATCCTTATCCCTCTTCTGCTCGCCGTCAGTGCAGCCGCGACTGCGGCCGAGCGCATGCCGCTCGATCAAGTGCAGAAGGGGATGAAGGGCTACGGCCTGACCGTCTTCGAAGGCACGAAGGTGGAGAAGTTCGACGTCGAGATTCTCGGCGTGCTGCACAACATCGGACCGGATCAGAACCTCATCCTCGCGCAGATCGACTCTCCCGTCGTCCGGCGCACCGGCATCATCGCCGGCATGAGCGGCTCGCCGATTTTCATCGACGGCAAAGTCATCGGCGCGCTTGCGTATGCATGGCAGTTCGCGAAAGAGCCGGTCGCCGGCATCACGCCGATCGAAGAGATGATGAAGATCGCGCAGCGCACCGCGCCGGCGGGCGCCACGCTGGCGGGCGCGACGCCGCGCATGAGCGGCAGCGAGTTCCTGAAAGCAATCAGCGGCCGCAAAACCGATGGCGCTTTTGAAACACTTGTGAAGGGACTCGCGCCGTCCGCAATGAGCAGCGTCAACGGTGCGCGGCCGATCGCCCTGCCGCTTTCGCTCTCCAGCTTCGCTCCCGAAACGATCGCGCGCTTCGCGCCCGCACTCGAAGGACTCGGCTTCGTCGCGACTCCCAGCGGAGCGACGTCGAGCTCGACTACGACGACTCCCGCGAAGACGACGTTCGAAATGGGCGATCCGATCGGCGCGGCGCTGCTCACCGGCGACTTCACCGTCGCCGCGACCGGCACCGTCACCTACATCGACGGCAATCGCATCTACGCGTTCGGCCATCCGTTCCTCGACATGGGCGAGATCAGTTTTCCGATGGCGACGTCGGAGATCGTGACCGTCCTGCCGAGTCTCGCCAGCTCGTTCAAGTTCTCCAACACCGGTCCCGTCGTCGGCGTGCTGCGGCAGGATCGCTCCGCCGGCATCATGGGCGTCCTCGGCGAGGAGCCGCAGATGATCCCGGTCGAAGTCACGCTCAACGGCGCAGGTCCGGAGAAGGTCTATCACGTCGACGTCGTGCGCCACTCGCGTCTCTCGCCGTTGATGCTGGCGATGGTCACGGACTCCGTGATCGCGAACGCGCAGCGCGCGGCCGGCGAGCGCACGGTGCTTCTCGAATCGGAGATCAAGCTGAAAGGCTTCGAGCCGATCAAACTGCGCGAAGGGTGGGCGGGCGAACAGGCGCGGCAGTCGATTCCGCAGTACCTCGCGATCGTCTCCGGCTATCTGATGTCGAACGAGTTCCGCGATGCGGAAGTCGAGAGCGTGAAGGTGCACATCCGCCATGACGATCAACTGAAGATCGCCAAGCTGATGGAAGCGTCGCTGGTGACGCCGGACAAAGGATTCGTTTCGCCGGGCGACACCGTGAAAGTGCGGGCGGTGTTGAAGCCGTTCCGCGGCGAGTCGTTCGTCGAAACGCTCGACGTCAAGATTCCGGATGACCAGCCGGCGGGCAATGCGTATCTCCTCGTCGGCAGCGGATCGGTGATGAATGCCGTCGACTTCACGCTCGTACCGCCCGATCCGCGGACGCTCGAGCAGGTCCTCGGCGTCCTGCAGCGTCTCCGTCCGTCGACCGATCTCTCGGTCGGCCTCTACGCGAGCGCCGAAGGCGCGGTGACGTCGGGCGTCTATCTGCCGAATCTCCCGCCGTCGATGCGCGCGGTCGTCACCGCGGACACGTCGAACGGCGCGCAGGCTCCGGTGAAGTACCATCCCGCCGGACAGCAGTCGCGCTCCCTCGGCTACATCATCGACGGCGCGACGAAGATCGATCTCGAAGTCCGTCCACAAATCTGAAAACGTTGAAGGTCTTGGCTCTTAGGTCCTGGCTCGTAGGAGTCTAAAGGCTGGAGAACGCGTTGCCCATGAGTCGTCATCCTGAGCCGGCGCAGCGCGACGAAGGATCTCGAAATGCGAAACACTGCAATTTTGAGATCCTTCGCCGTCTTCGCGGCTCAGGATGACGTGATGCCTGAGAGCTGCTGGCTAAGAGCTGATCGCTGTATCGAAAGGATGTTCATGCGTAGAGTTCTGTTCGTGATCGCCGCGATTGCGGCGGCATTCAACGCGTTCGCCGTTGCGCCGCAGTTCTGGCGCGTCAACTCCGCCGAGGATTTTCTGGCCGGCGAAACGGAAGGATTCGCGATCACGTCGCGCGGCGAGCTGCGTCCCGCGCCGGCGATGAAAAAGATCGCCACGCTAACCGATCCGTTCGTGCTCTCGCAGACGACCGCACCGAACGGCGATCGTTTCGTCGGCACCGGCAATGACGGCAAGATCTATCGCCTGCGCGGCGAGGAACTGAAACTTTTCTATACCGCGCCCGAGCCCGAGATCTACGCGGTCGCGTTTCGCGACGGCGCGCTTTACGCCGGGAGCTCGCCGAACGGCAAGGTCTATCGCATCGATCCGGAGAGCGGAAAGGGGACGGTCTTCTACGATCCGAAGTCGGCGTACATCTGGGCGATCGCGCCTCTCAGCAACGGCGATCTCGCCGTCGCCACCGGCGTCGAAGGAAAGCTCTTTCGCGTGACTCCGAAAGGCGAGGGGAAAGTTCTCTACGACTCCACCGACACGCACGTCCGCTCCATCGCCGAACGAAAAGACGGCAGCATCCTCGCCGGCGGCTCCGGCAAGGGACGCATCTACGAGATCGCGGCGAACGGATCGGCGCGTGCGCTCTTCGACTCGCCGCTGAACGAGATCAGCGCGATCTACGTCGACACGAATGGCGTCGGTTGGGCAGCGGGAGTCAGCAACGTGCTGCCGAGCAGCGTGCCGGCGAAGGCGCAGCCGAAGAATCAACAGCAGCAGCAACAACAGCAGCAGGGCGCGCAGCCGTCAGGCGACGCGAAAAAAGAAGGCGAAGCGACGGCGAACGTCGAGGTGAGCTTCTCGTTCGACGACGGCGGATCGCCGGCGGCCGCGGCGTCGCAGGCGGGCAGCGCCGAGGTGTACAGGATCAGTGCGGACGGATTCGTGGAGAGCGTGCGGAAGTTCGACCGCGAGATGATCTACGCGATCAGCGGCGGCAACAACGGCACGGTGCTGATCGGCACCGGCCCGAACGGACGCATCTACGAACTGAAAGACGGCGAGCTCGCGCTGATCGCCACGACGCCGGAGAAGCAGGTCGTCTCGATCTCGAGCAGCAACAGCACGACATTCATCACCACGACGAACAGCGGCGCGGTGTATCGCCTCGAGAACGGACTCGCGCAGAACGCGGAGTTCCGCTCCGTCGCGAAAGACGTCGAGCGCTTCTCGCGCTTCGGCCACTACCGCATCATCGGACGCAATCTCGCCGACGGCGGCGTCGGCGTTTCGTTCCGCAGCGGCAACACGCGCACGCCCGACACGACGTGGAGCAGCTGGAGCACGCCGCAGTCGACGATCGAGGGAACGGTGACCGCGCCGGCCGCGCGGTACGTGCAGTGGAAGCTGACGATGCCGAAGCCGGCGAATGACGCGGCAGTCGATGAACTGACACTCGGCTACATCAATCGCAACGTCGCGCCGGAGATCGACGCGATCGCCGTGCAGGATCCCGCGGTCGTGCTGATCGGCTCCGCGTATCCCGCGTCGCCGCAAGTCGTCGAGGCGACGAATCCCGACGAGTACGGAATCTTCGCGAGCCTCGACAATCCGCGCGACCGATCGACTCCCGATCAAGGCAAACGCGTGTTCCGCAAGGGCTATCGCACCGTGACGTGGCGCGCGTCCGACGACAACGGCGACTCGCTTCGCTACTCGCTCGCGTTCCGGCAGAAGGGGGCGGCGAACTGGCTGCGCCTCCGCGACAACATGGACGAGACGCAGCTCAACTTCGACACGTCGCAGCTTCCCGACGGACAATACGAGCTGCGCCTCACCGTCACCGACGCAACCGACAATCCCGACGCGCCGCTGACCGACACGAAAGAAGGCGTCGAGTTCCTCGTCGACAATCGTCCGCCGTCGATCTCCGTCAGCGAGAAAGGCGACGACGTGGTCGTCCACATCACGGATGACGCCTCACCGGTCGGCAAAGTCGAATACTCCGCCGACGCGCAGAAGTGGATCCGCATGACCCCGACCGACGGCATCGCCGACTCGCGCGACGAAACGTACGTGCTGAAGCGAAACGCCGTCGCCGGAAAATTCGTGATCGTGCGCGCGGTGGACGGCTACTACAACGTGGGGACGCAGGCGATCACGTTGCGGTAATTTTTTGGAGCGCGGGTTGGGGCTCGGCGCGTGTTTGGATGCCGACATGATGTTGCGCGCACGGCAGCCGAATGCAGAACGCAGAAGTCAGAATGCAGAATTGAGAAGCCCGCCCGGGAAGCATCGTGGGGTGGTCGTGCTTCTCAATTCTTCCTTCTGCATTCTGCGTTCTGCATTCCTGGCCGGTGCGCGGAAAAGGTGTTCAAGCCGTGAACGCGCATCTAGGGTCGGCCGGCTCCCATACCAGCGCCGGCCATGCGGCCGACGCACACTGCGTGTGATCCTCCTATAATCATTCCCCGTGAAGCGTCCCCTCACCTGGTTGTCCCTCCTGCTCGCTCTCTGTCTGTTCGCTTGCAAGCGGGAACCGACAGCGCTGCAGCAGACCACGTCCGCGGTCGTCGATGACACGCCGCAAGATGGCGGGACGCTCGTCCGTCGTCTCGATTCCGACATCGTTACGCTGAATCCCGTCGCGGCGCATGGCCGCTACGACACGTACGTCGCGAACTATCTCTTCACGCCGATGATCTACATCGACCGCGGCCTGCAGCCGGTGCCGGGTCTCGCGAAGTCGTGGGAGGTTTCGAAAGACGGGAAGCTGTATCACTTCGAGCTCGATCCCAAGGCGACGTTCTCCGACGGCACTCCGGTGCGCGCGAGCGACGTGCTGTTCACGCTGCGCAAGATCGTCGATCCCAACAGCGAAGCCCTGCAGATCTCCGGATCGTTCGAGCTGCTCGATCTCGCCCACACGAAAGTCGTCGACGATCACACGATCGACGTCGTGTTCCGCGAGCCGCTCGCAACGCAGCTCGATCGCTTCAAGGACGTCTTTGTCCTCCCCGAGCACGTCTACTCGAAAGGCGACTTCCGCAACGACTACATCGCGACCGCGGTCGGCAGCGGGCCGTACAAGCTCGTGCGGCGCGACGTCGGCAAGGCGATCGTCCTCGAGCGCCGCGCCGACTACTGGGGAACGAAGCCGCACATTCAGACCGTGATCTTCAAACCCATCCTGGATCACGGCACGGCCTGGAACGCGCTCAAGAAGCAGGAGATCGACGAGACGCTGATCGCATCCGACACCTGGTTCCGCGAGCACAACGATCCGGTGCTCAATCGCTACATCGACTTCCGCCGCTTCTACACGCTGAACTACAACTACATCGGTTGGAACGAGCACAATCCGCTGTTCGCGGACAAACGCGTGCGCCGCGCGCTGTCGATGTGCATTCCGACCGACGCGGTCATCAACGATCTCTATCACGGCACCGCGCGCGCGATGAGCGGACAGTTCACGCCCGACGAATGGGCGTACAACCCGAACGTGCCGGTGATCCGTTATGACCCCGAGGGAGCGAAGAAAATCCTCGGCGGGCTCGGATGGGCGGACCGGGACAACGACGGCGTCCTCGAGAACGGCCAGAAGAAATTCGAATTCGATCTCCTCGCGCTGAGCGGCAGCGCCACCGGCAAACAGCTCGTGCAGATGGTGCAGGCCGAGATGAAGAAGGTCGGGATCAGCGTCAACATCCTCATGCCCGACGGCGCGACCGGGATCCAGCGCGTTCTCGGCGGCAACTACGACGCCACGTATCTCTCGTGGGACCTCGATCCCGATCCCGATCCGTACGCGCTGTTCCACTCCGCATCGATGCCGCCGCACGGACAAAACTTCGTGTTCTATTCGAGCGCAGAAGCGGACCGTCTGATCGACGCCGCGCGGCGCGAGCTCGATCGCTCGAAGCGCAAAGAGTTGTACTGGCGGCTGCACGAAGTGCTCTCCGAGGATCAGCCGTATACGTGGGTGGTGCAGGCGTCGGCGAAGTGGGGGATCAACAAACGCGTGCGCGGCGTCGACGCGAGTCCCGGCTACGGATTGTTCCTCTGGTATCCCGGCGAGCTGGGATGGTGGATCGCGAGCGCGCCGCAGAAGTAGGGCGATGGGCGCATACCTTCTGCGTCGTCTGCTCTACGCGGTCCTCACATTCTTCGGCATCACCGTCGCGACGTTCACGCTGATCCATATCGTCCCGGGCGATCCGATCACGTTCTACATCGGCCACGCCGGCGTCACCACGATTCCGAAGGCGACGCTCGACGCGATCAAGCGCGAGTATCACCTCGATGAGCCGCTGCCCGCGCAATATCTCTACTGGCTGCGCGGCGCGGTCACGCTCGACTTCGGCCGCTCGACGCAGGACCGCCGCCCGGTCACGGAGCGCATTCTCGAGAAACTTCCGAACACGCTGCAGCTGAACATCGTGGCATTCGTGCTCGCGGCGCTGTTCGGAATCCCGATCGGACTCTGGAGCGCGACGCGCTCCGGCCGCGCGACCGAGCGCGCGTCGGCCGTCTTCTTTTTTCTCCTGTACTCGCTGCCGAGCTTCTGGGTCGCGCTGATCCTGATGCAGATCTTCTCGGTGAAGCTGGACATCCTCCCGCTGTTCGGAATGAACAGCGACGACTTCCGCGAGCTCGACACGTTTCACTTCCTCCTCGATCGCACGAAGCATCTCGTGCTGCCCGTGATCACGCTCGCGTATGCGCAGCTCGCGATCTTCGCGCGTTTCTCGAAGTCCGCGCTGACCGAAGTCATTCGCCAGGACTTCATCACCACCGCGCGCGCGAAGGGGGCGGGGGAGGGGGTGGTGCTGTGGCATCACGCGCTGCGCAATGCGCTGATCCCGCTCATCACGCTGCTCGGTCTGACGATTCCGTATCTCATCTCCGGCAGCGTCATCGTCGAGCAGATCTTCCAGTGGGACGGCGCGGGGATGCTGTACTACGACGCGATCCTGTCGCGCGACTATCCGACGGTGATGGGGATGACCCTGATCACGGCGCTGATCACGCTCATCGCGGGCCTCTTCGCCGACATCCTCTATGTGTTCGCCGATCCGCGCCTGCGTCTCGGAGAATCGATCCGATGACGTCGCCGCAGACGTGGACGCGATTCCGCCGCAGCAAGCTCGCGCTGTTCGCGCTCGTGTACGTCGCGCTGATGACGCTGATCGCGCTTCTCGCGCCGGTGTGGCGTATCGATCCCGACGCCATCGATCTCTCGCATCGTCTCGCTCCACCCGACGCGGCGCACGTCCTCGGCACCGACGAGCTGGGACGCGACATCCTCGCGCGGATGATGTTCGGCGCGCGCATCTCGCTCGCCGTCGGATTTTTCGCGACGCTCATCTCCGTCGTCGTCGGCTCGTTCTTCGGCGCGATCGCCGGCTATTACGGACGCGCGGCGGACTGGATCGTGTCGCGGCTCATCGAAGTCGTGCTCTGTTTCCCGTTTCTCTTTCTCGTCCTCGGCATCGTCGCGCTGTTCCGGCCGTCGCTCATGACGATCATGATCGCCCTCGGTCTCACGACGTGGACGAACGAGGCGCGCTACATCCGTGCCGAGTTCCTGCGCATCCGCGAGCTCGAGTTCGCGCAGGCCGCGCGCGCGAGCGGCGCTCGCGACGCGCGCATCATCTTCCGCCACCTGCTGCCGAACGCGATCGCGCCTGTACTCGTCTCCGCGAGCTTCGGCGTCGCCTACGCGATCCTCACCGAGTCCGCCCTCTCGTTCCTCGGCCTCGGCGTTCCGCTGCCGACAGCATCGTGGGGCAGCATCCTCTCCGACGCGAAGAGCCAGATCGAGTACGCGTGGTGGCTGATTCTTTTTCCCGGACTCGCGATCTTCACGACCGTCGCCGCCTTCAACGTGATCGGCGAGCGCATTCGCGACGCGCTGGACCCACGAAGCACGTGACGGCGCAGTCCTATGGTCCTATAGGTCCTATTCGTCTTATCTGTCCTATTCGTCCTAGGACCTATAGGACAGATAGGACCTATAGGACAGGTAGGACCTTTAGGACCTAGGTCTAAGTCGTTGTTACCCCTAACCGCGCGCGCAACGCGTCGAGGACGGGTGGGGGGACGAGGTGCGAGATGTCGCCGCCGAGGCGGAACACTTCCTTGACCAGTCGCGAGGCGACGAACGTGTACTCGACGGACGGAAGCATGAAGATCGTCTCGACGCCGGGGTGCAGCTCGCGATTCATGAGCGCCATCTGCAATTCGTACTCGTAGTCGGAGACGGCGCGGATGCCGCGCACGACGACGGTCGCATCGAGTCCGCGCATGAAGTCAACGAGGAGTCCGCTGAACGAGCGCACTTCCACGCCGCGCATGCCGTCCGTGCAGCGCAGGATCAGCTCCATCCGCTCCGGCACCGTGAACAGCGGCGATTTCCCCTCGTTCTCGAGCACCGCGACGACGACGACGTCGAACAGATTCGTCGCGCGGCGAATGATGTCGAGGTGGCCGTTCGTCAGCGGATCGAACGAGCCGGGATAGACGGCGATGCGCATGCGCGGATGGTAGCAGACGGGGCTCAGGGGCTCACAGGCTCAGGGGCTCATAGCCGAGGCTCAGGGGCGCACAGGCTCAGGGGCTCATAACCACTGTGAGCCCATGAGCGGCTTTGCACACAAAGTCTACCTTGCACATAAAGTCGTGAGCCTGCACATAAAGTCCGCACGGGCCCTACGCGTCGCCGATCACCTTCCTGATGGTGGCAGCGGCACGGCGCAACAGTTCGCGCTGTTCGTACGAGAACGCGTACGCCCGCTCCCCGAGAATCCAGCCGACGCTTTCTCCGGTCGCGCGCGCGATCCTCATCACGGTATCGAAGGACGGCTTGTACATGGTTCCCGTCAAGATGCGCGAAAGCGTCGCTGGCGCGATGCCCGCCGCATGCGCGACGGCGCTGTATTTCTTGCCGGTGCGATCGACAGCTTCCCGGAGGCGCACCCGCCACTCGTCCGGTTGTTCACTTTTAGACAATCGCTACCCGTCCTGCCGGTCGTTCGAGAAGGCGTCCACCACTGCATCGAAGTCTTCCCGCACGGTCACGGTGTCGCCGCTGGCGAAGGTGATGAGCGTTCCCTCTCGATCTCCGAGCGGGTTGTCGGTGAACGTCTGGATGTGCAGGCCGTTGACGCAGCGCGCCTCGTTCGTTTTCGAGTCGATCAGCACGACGATGGGTACACCCTGAAAGCGAGAGTCCATGACCATCCTCCCCAGCGAACAGCGCGACGGCGCGAGTTCCTTTTATGTTGGAGCGACAGCATACTGTCTGGAAGCGAGCAACACAATAGTGTTCCCTTGCTTCCGAGATATGCCCTCGGACACGCAACGGCTTCGCGCCCTCGGAACGAGAGTCCGAGAACTCCGGACGGCGCGCGGGTGGTCGCAAGAAAGACTCGCGGAGGAGTCTTCGATTCACGAGAATCATTTGCGCCGGATCGAGGGCGGGACTGCGAATCCGTCCTACCTTGTCCTGCTCAGGATTGCGCGTGCCCTCGAAGTACGGGCGGGGAAGCTCATCGAGGAGTAGGGTGTTCCGCGCCTATTTTGCCATGGGGAGGTAGGCTGCTTGAATGCGCGTTGCAGCTTCGTCGGGTGCATGGATCGGGGCGGCCTTCACGTTCGCCGCTTTCGGGATGGGCTTTCTGATGCTCATCTCTCCTATTCCGCACGATATAGCCTTGGGCCTAGCGGTGGTGTTTTTCGTGCTCGCAGGGATCGCCGGCTATGGAGCATGGGTGGCCCACTACCGGACAGCTCATCCAACGAAGGACGCTTCCGCCGGCGCTCCAATACTTCCCGATGATTCTGCGGCGGTTGCGGCACTGCGAGAGCATACGGCGGCTTTGCGGCAAGCTGACTGGCGAGCCAGAAACGCAGAAATTAGACAAAGGGTGTACGGCGTCCGGGCGGATTTGCAAAGCCGTGTAGCGGAGTTAGAGACCTCTCAGCGCGACCGGGAGCTAAATGGAAAGCAACGGAAAGCGATTATTCACGTCATGTCCGAGTGCATGTCCGAAATCAGGAAGTGGGAGAAACAGCAGCCGGATTACGACGATGACCCGCAACCCGTCTACATACGGATTACAACGATCGGCACGGAGCGTGAGACGCTGCACTACCGCGACGAGTTTATTGCGGCATTCAAAGCCAGCGGATTTGACGTCGTACTGGGTGAATGGAACGCAGGCGCGATAGAGCTGGCAACCTGGCGAGGATTTTTATCTGTCCTGGAAACCGATCCGCGAAACGTTGTCCAACCTAAAGTGCTTGCAGCTTTGAAGGCCGCAGGGTTACCCGTCCGAGAAGTTGAATTTCCAAGTGGGCGATACGCACTTGAAAGCCTGTCGTCGGGTGATCCGACAGGGGCCGCTCATTTAGTCGTGGGTCAACGCGAGTGAGCGTCACGCTTTGTCTGCGTCAAGTTCGACGCTTCCGGTCCGGTGGCATCGGCAGCGCCCCCGCCGCGCGCAGCGCTAGCTGACGCAGCCACGCGGACAACTCCAGACCCTCGCGAGCGGCAGCGTTGATGAGCGCTTGTTTCTGATCTGCCGGGATGCGCATGCGGACCACGTCATCTTTGCGTTTCTTTCCCGCCGATGGTCTCGCTGGTTTCTTGTCTTTCATGGTGATAACAACGTAGCTACAAAATGCTCCTTTGTCAAGTGCGCCGCATCTTGACAAAGTGACACGTTGGAAGTACATTGTAGCTACATACATCGGAGGCCATGAACATGGAACCGCGTCAGGAAAAAGGACTTCAGATCGCAGCAACGCTCAGGATTCAGACGAAGGGCGAGGCGTGGATCGTGCCGTCGCAAACGCTAAGCGGAAAGTACACCGTGACGCGCAGCGAGGACACGTTCCATTGCACCTGCCCGGACTTTGAACTGCGTCGAACGATCTGCAAACACGGCTATGCCGTTGAGTTCTTTTTGAAACGCGAAACCATGACCACACCCGACGGTGAAACGACCATCACAGAGACGCGCGCGATGCGCGTTACCTACTCGCAGGACTGGCCCGCGTACAACGCGGCGCAGTGCGCGGAGAAAGAGTTGTTTCTCCACCTGCTCCGCGATCTCTGCTCTGCCGTTCCCGAGCCGGTGCGCAGCATCGGCCGTCCCTCGATTCCGATCTCTGACGCGCTGTTCTCCGCGTGCTTCAAACTCTACAGCGGCATGAGCGCGCGTCGCTTCATGTCCGACCTCCGCGATGCGGCAGAGAAAGGATTCATCGGCAAGGCGTGGCACTTCAACAGCGTCCTCGGCGTCATCGAAGACCCGACCATCGAACCAATTCTGCACGCTCTGATCGCGGCATCGGCCGCGCCTCTTGCGTCCGTGGAAAGCACGTTCGCCGTGGACTCCACCGGCTTCGGAACTCAGTGCTACTACCGACACTTCACCGCGAAGTACGGGCAGGAACAGACGTTCCGCAACTACGTGAAGTTGCACGCGCTCGTGGGAACGAAAACGAACGTTATTGCTCGCGCAACGGTGACCGATCGCGACCGGCACGACTCGACGCAGTTCATTCCGCTCATCGAGGACGGAGCGAAGACGTTCACCATGACCGAGATTTCGGCGGACAAAGCCTACTCAGGACGCGCCAACGTCACGGCAGTGACGGCACTCGGCGCGGAGCCGTTCATCCCGTTCAAGTCGAACGCGATCGATGACAAGAAGTGCCCCGCGTGGAGCAAGCTGTTCCACCTGTACAACTACCGCGTGGATGAGTTCCTGCCGCACTACCACCAGCGCAGCAACTCGGAGAGCACGTTCTCGATGATGAAGCGCGTGTTCACGGACACGATCCGGAGCAAGGGCTTCGACGCGCAGCGAAACGAGGTTCTGTTGCTCGTCATCGCGCACAACATCCGCACGCTGGTACACTCGATCTTTGAGCTAGGCGTGACGGTGCCGGGACTTTCAACCTGCACACAAAGTGCGCTGGCTGCACATAATGTCGGCTAGAAACGGGACTTTATGTGCAAAGCCCCCATGAGCCTATGCGCCCATGAGCCTATGCGCGCCTCGTCCAGAAGCGAGTTGCGCGGGACTACAACGTCCCGCGCAATTCTCACTCTTGCGAATCGGAAGTGGTTTGCTGCGGTGCCGGCGGCGCGGGTGGAGGCGCGATCGGCTGATGTCCGTTCGGTTGCGGCTGCTGCGCGGGCTGCTGATGCGCGGCGCCGGGGTACTGCATCAAACCGAGCGAATACGCCGTCGCGTAGTCGGGACGCGGCGGCTGGCCCGGCGGAATGTAGAGCGTCGAGATCGCCGACACGCCGGAGTAGGGGAGCATGATCAGCGACGTCGGACGGATCACCGGCTCCACGCCGGGGAACAGCGGCGCCTCGTACACATACGCGACGTGATACGGGCTGTAATACTGGAAGAGCTTCTGCAGAAGCTGCGGCCACCCTTTCGTGTCGTACGCGACCTTCTTGAACGTGGCGTCGCCGAGGACGCCGATCTGCCAGAGGATGACGTGACTCGACGGATCGATCATGCGGCCGTTGATCAGAAAATCGGTGGCCTCGTACGACTGGCATCCGGACATCGCCGGATCGATGTTCATGTCGGCGAACAAACAATCCTCGGCCGACACGCCGGGGAGCATGCGCGCCTTGAATCCCTCGGCCTTCGCGCGCCGCACGGACTCGTGCGTCGGATACGCGAACACGCCGGGATGTCCGTATGCGGCGAAGCAGACGCGCTTGCCTTCGCGGACATAGCCGAGAACTTTCTCGATCATCTCGTTGTAGGTGTCGATGCGCTGCTTATTCTCGGCGTAGAGCTGATACATCGACTCCGCGCCTTCGGGATTCAGCGTCTTGATCAGGTTCTCCGCGATCGGATCGCTGACGATGTACACGACCTTGTCGGCCTTCTTGATCCAGGCGATCGACTCGGTCGTCATCTGGCCGATCGTGCGGATGCCGGTGCCGATGACGACGAGTTGTTCGTCATGCATAGCGACCCCCTCCCGCGTAACAGAGATAGTACGTCGGCGGATATTGCTGCTGCTGCTGCTGCGGATACTGCTGCGGATACTGCTGAGGATATTGCGGCTGCTGCGGATATTGCGGCTGCGGCGGCTGGGGTTGGGGCTGCGGCGGCGCGGCGGCGGCGTTCTTGTCCGCATCGGTCTGCGTCATCGAGATGCCGCCGAGCGCGACGTAGATGCGTCCCTGGTCGCCGGAGAACAGCGCTTCTTTTTCTTCGTCGCTCAACCCCGCGGCGTCGGCGGCGGCTTTCGGATCGGCAATGAAATCTCCGAGGCGATCGACGTTGCCGGCCAGTTCGGTCATGAACTGCTTCAATGCATTCGGAACATCACCCTTCACACCTTCATCCATTCCGCGGTCTCCTTTCTGAGACGTGAGTCGAAGGGAAGAGCCCGGATGGGCCCTTCCCTTCATCGACTACGCGTAAGTATGGATCAACCGAAGAACGGGAAATGGATCTGCGGTGCAACCACGACCTGCGGGAAGACCTGTGGGAAGACCTGCGGATGCACGACCACCTGCGGCGGTGTGAACAGCGGATGAATCTGCGGTGCGATGACCACCTGCGGCGGCGTGAACAGCGGATGAATCTGCGGCGCCACGACGAGGTTGGGGAAGAGCGTGAACGCACCGACCTGTCCTTGTGCCTGAGCCGGTCCGGGCGCAACCATCATCGGCTGCGGTCCGGGGAACGCAAAGATCTGCGGCACCTGGATGATCGGCTGCACCATTTGGAACACGAGCTGTGGCGGCGGCAGCGTGTGCACCACCGGCGGCGGAAACGTTTGGATCGTCGGGCCTTGGTGGATGAGCATCGGCGGCGGAGGGAAGGTGTGGAACGTCGGTGGCGGGAACGTGAAGTGAACCACCGGCGGTGGCGGGAACGTATGCAGCATCGGTGGCGGGAACGTGACCGTCGGCGGGAACGTGAAGTGAACGACGGGCGGCGGAGGGAACGTATGCAGCATCGGTGGCGGGAACGTGACCGTCGGCGGGAACGTGAAGTGGACCACCGGCGGCGGCGGGAACGTGTGGAACGTCGGTGGCGGGAAGGTCGGGCCACCTCCGCCTGCAGTTGGGGGAAACGTCAGCGGGCCGGTTGGAGGAAACGTCTGGGGAGGAAACGTCTGCGGGGGAAACGTCTGGGGAGGAAACGTCTGCGGGGGAAACGTTTGCTGCATCGGAAACGTTGGCTGCATCGGAAACATAGAGGCCTCCTTATTCTCTCGGGGGTCGGAATTGTAGCAGCTATTATCGCCAGAAAGAACAGCTTACCTATTTAACCGGTATCCAGACGGCGATTCCATCACTTGGTCAACTGCTTGACGATCAGGCGATCCGCACTTATGATGTTGTCAATTCGAGTCGGGAGGGTGTGATGACGCGGGATCGACTTCAAGTCAAACGCTCGAATGGGCCGGCGCTCAAGAACCGGCTGATCTCCACGCTGCTCACTTACCTGCCGGGTGCGTGGATCGATCCGAAAGACCACGAGCTCGTCGCGCTCTATCGCCTTCGCTACAAGATGGCGATGGAGGAACAGAAGTACGACACGGCGATGATCTTCCTCAACAAGATCCTCGAGCTCGACCCGATGAATCTCGAGGCCAAGCTCTGCAAGGGCGAGATCTATCACCGCTGCCTCGGCGATTACCCCGCCGCGATCGACCAGTACAACAAGGTGATCCGCCTCTCCGCGAACGGCAATGACCAGGCCGTCAACACGCGCGCGCGCGCCGCGATGTCGGAGATCATGGAGATGCTGTCCTGACGGTTACGCGGTTGCGCAGTCACGCGGTTGCAACGGCCGCTCCGCGTAACCGCGCGACTGCGTGACCGCGCAACCGACTCACCGGTCCCTCGTGAGAAGGCTCCTGGGCTCATAGGCGCATAGGCTCACGGGAGTACGGTTTTTCTATGAGCCTGTGAGCCCATGAGCCTGTGAGCCTCGTCTACCGGTCCCGATCCAGCACGAAATCGAGAGCCACATCCAGCGCTTCCTTCGCCGGCGAAGCCGGGAAGGGATCGAGTGCCACGCGGGCGCGGTTCGCGTAGTTGCGCGCGTACTCGCGGGTCTGCTCGAGGGTGTCGTACTTGTTGACGATGGCGATGATCTCGGACGAATCGATGCCTTCGAACGATTTGTTCGAGACGACGCGCGCCATCAGCTCGCGCTCGCGTACCGTTGCGCGCGGGGTGGCGAGGATCAGCGGCAGCGTGATCTTCCCTTCCTTCAAATCGGAGAGCGCGGGCTTGCCGAGGACTTCGGTGCTGGAAGTGAAGTCGAGCAGGTCGTCGATCAGCTGGAAGCAGATGCCGAGGTTCACGCCGTAGTTGAAGAGCGACGAGGCGTGCGACTCGGAGCTGTCGACGAGATACGCCGGGATGCGGCAGCACGCACCGAACAGCGCGGCGGTCTTTCGATTGACGATGTCGAAATAGTCGTCGATCGAGAGATCGGCGCGGCCGTTCTGCTCGAGTCCGAGTATCTCGCCCTCGATCATCCGGATCGTCACGTTCGACAGCAACCTCAAAATGTCGAGGTTCCCCTCGGCCAGCGCCATGTTCATCGAGTGCGTGTAGAGATAGTCGCCGACGAGGACCGTGAGGTTGTTGCCCCAGCGATAGTTGATGGAGGTGCGGCCGCGGCGGACGTCGGCTTCGTCGATGATGTCGTCGTGGACGAGCGTCGCGGTGTGGATGAACTCCACGACGGCCGCGTAGATGACGTCGCGGTAGCCGTCGTAACGGAGCATCTGCGACGCAAGGAGGAGCAGGGCAGGGCGGAGGCGCTTTCCGCCGCCGCCAAGAATGTGCTCGCCGACTTCGTGAATGGTCAGGATCTGCGACTGAAAATTGCGCCGCAATTCATCCTCGACCAGCTCGAGCTTCGGCCCGATGAGGTCGAGGAGCCGGTCGGCGTAGGCAGTCTGACCGTTGAGAGTCCGTGAAGAGGTCACGCGGCGGACAGGATAGTCGATAGGGTGCTGAGCGCTCAACCGCTCGAGTTCAACCCCGGTAATTCGTGTATTGCAGCGGAATCCCGAAGTCGTTTTCCTTGACCAGGGCCATCGCACGCTGCAAGTCGTCTTTGCTGCGCCCCGTGACGCGCACCTGGTCGGCCTGAATCGACGCCTGCACCTTCAGCTTCGCGTCCTTGATCGCCTTCACGATCGCCTTCGCTTTCTCGATCTCGATGCCCTGCACGATCTTCGCGCGCTGACGAACCGTGCCCATCGCCGCGTCCTCGAGCTTCTGATAGTCGATCGCCTTCAGCGAGACGTGGCGCTTCACGAGCTTGGACTCGAGGATGTCCTTCACGCTGCGCAGCTTCCCCTCGTCATCGCTGACGAGAATGAGCTCTTCCGCCGTCAGCTCGATCGAGCTCTTGCTGCCTTTGAAGTCGAAACGCTGTGCGAGCTCTTTTTGCGCCTGCTGCACAGCGTTTGCGACTTCCTGCATTTCGGTCTTGGAGACGATGTCGAAGGAAAAGTCTTGTGGCATGGCTGGTCCTTTGCTCGATCTCGCTTTAGTTTATCCCGAGCCCGAGCCCGAGCCCGGGGTGGGCGCGCGCAGCGCGTGATCGCGTTTGGATCGCTTCGCTCACCGCCCACCCCGGGCGCGGAAGCGGGCTCGGGCTCGGGAAATCGGATCAGTCTGCGTGAACGATCTGCGTCCCCGCGGGCGGATCGAAGCGGAACGTGGCCGCTGAGGCGGCGCGGCGATGATATCCCGAGAAATCGAACGAGGTCCGGTTGCCTTCGCGGTCGCTGTATTCGATGCGCGAGATGAGGTGCGTCGACGGACTGATCGTGACGACGACGTTGCGCACGAGGGCGGACGCGGAGCGCGGCTGGAGCGTCGTCACGATCGCGCCGCTTTTCGATGTCTGCTTCACGATGAAGTGTTTGGCGCGCGCGGCGGGATCGCCGAGGAGCAGGAACGGCAGCTCGCCTTTCTGCGCGTCGCTCACGCGGCCGAGGGTGACTTGATTGTCGGCGGGGACGTAGAACCATGACTGCGAGCCGTCGAAGACGAACACTTTCTTCTCGGGGCTCGTGTAGCTCCAGCGCATTTTCGGCAGCGAGCCGAAGACGACGGAGCCGCTCTCGACCTGGCTGTTCTTGAATCCTTTGGCGGTGAAGCGATGCGTGAAGCTCGCTTCCATGTTCGACATCGCGCCGGCAGCGCTGTCGAGCTCGATCGTTTCTGCGGTGAGCGTGGCGGCGAGCGCGAGCGCGGCGAAGAGTGTTGTAAGTCGCAAAGTGTTCCTCCATTCGTCATCCCGAGCATAGCGAGGGATCCCCGGCGCAGAACGATGCTCGCTCCGTCGGCGGGGGATTCTTCGCCGTCTTCGCGGCTCAGAATGACACCTGTTGCTAGAGCTTCTCTACCTCGATAGCAACAATCGCGCTATTCACGACGAAAATCCTGTCGTTCTTCGTCCGGTCGGCGGGAAAAAGGAAGAATCCGTTGCGCTCGGGGTTGTAATGCGCCGTTCCGCGGATGACCTCGCCGTCGTTGAACTCGATGGAAATCTCCGATCCACTGGCAGGCTCGAGCGCCTCATCGGGCACGGTGCGCGGAAAGAAGACGGCTTTCAGGTCGCTGAACGGAACTTCTCCCTGCGAGCCGTCGTCGTGACGCACGACGAACACTTCGCGGGAGGGATCGATCGGCTCCAGCGCCGCGCGCTCCGTTCTTCCGTCGCGATAGCGAAGGACTACTTTTTCATCCATCAGAAAAGCTCGAGACCCCAGAGATCGTGGATGTGAATGATACCTTCGACCCGCCCTCCGTCGTCCACCACGAAGAGCGAGGTGATCTTGCGTTGTTCCATGATTTGTAACGCGGCCGACGCCAATTCGTCGGCGCGGATCGTGACCGGATTCGGTTTCATCGACTCGCCGGCCGTATGACGCAGGACCTGTTCGTCTTTCTGCAAGAGCCGGCGCAGGTCGCCGTCGGAGATCACGCCGCGCAGTTTTCCTTCGTCGTCGACGACGGCCGCGATGCCGAAGCCTTTGTTCGACATCTCGTAGATGACGTCGTGCATGCTCGTCGACTCGCGCACGAGCGGCAACTCTTTGCCGGCGTGCATCAGATCGCGCACGGCGAGGAACTGCTTGCCGAGTTTTCCGCCGGGATGGAGGAACGCAAAGTCTTCTTCCTTGAAACCACGCCGCAGCAGGAGCGCCATCGCCAGCGCATCGCCAAGAGCGAGGGTCGCGGTGGTCGAGGCCGTAGGCGCGAGCCCGAGGGGACACGCTTCCTGCGAGATCGCGGCAGAAAGGTGATGATCGGCGACGCGCGCGAGCGAGGACTTCGGATTGCCGGTAATGGCCACGATCTCCGCACCAATCCTCTTGATGCGCGGCAACAATCGCACGAGCTCCTCGGTCTCACCGGAATTCGAGATCGCCAGCACGACGTCGCCTTTGACGAGCATGCCGAGGTCGCCGTGAATGGCTTCGGCGGGATGCATGAAGAACGAGGGAGTGCCGGTCGACGCGAGCGTCGCGCTGATCTTTTTGCAGATGATGCCGGACTTGCCGAGGCCCATCGTGACGACGCGGCCGTTGCAGGTGGCGATCAGCTCGACGGCATCGACGAAATGTTGATCGAGATGATCGATCACGCCGAGAATCGCGGCCGCCTCGACTTCGAGAACTCGCTTCGCTTCGGCGATCGCGGGATGCACGGGGGGAGTTTATAGGACGGATAGGACAGATAGGACCGATACGACGAACAGGACGGGTCCTATCGGTCCTATTCGTCCTATCCGTCTTATTCGTCCTACGCGCGAGCTTTCTCCTCCTGCGGCAACAGGCAGGAATAAAGAAAGCTTGCCACAGGCGCAGCCACGCCGCTTTCGCGCGCGAGGCGCACGACCGCGCCGATCTGCGCGTCGAGCTCGGACGGCTTGCCGTCCAGGACGTCGCGCTGCAAGGACGACGTCGAATTCGGCGCCATGTTGTCGTAGCGCTCCATCGTCCGCTGCAGCGCGTCGTCGCCGGGATCGACGCCGCGCGCCTTCGCGATCGCGATCATCTCGCGCAGCGAGTCTTCGGCGATCGCGCGCAGCTCCGGCATCGTGCGCCAGACGCCGATCGGCACGCGCGTCAGCGCGCCGATCGCGCTCATCGGGACGATGAAGAGGAACTTCGTCCACATCGAATGCAGGATGTCGTGCGGGACGTCGGCTTTCACCTTCGCGTTGCGGAACGCGTCGCGCAGACGGATCGCGCGATCGCTCTCGCGATTGTCCAACTCGCCGAACATCACGAACGGCTCGGCGGCGATGTGTTTGATGTGGCCCGCCTCGGCGACGAAGCTGACGATGCCGCACAACCCGCCGAGGACGTGTTCGCGGCCGACGATGGGCGCAAGCACGTCGGGCGCGTCGATGCCGTTCTCCATCGGCACGACGATCGTGTCGGGGCCGATCATCGGCGCGAGTCGCGACGCGGCTTTGGGGATCTGCCACGCTTTGACGCAGACGAGAATCGCGTCGACGATGCCGACTGACGACGGGTCCTCGGTCGCATTCACGCGCTCGAGCGTGAAGTCGCCGTCGATGCTCTCGACGCGCAAGCCGCGCGTTCGCAGTGCGTCGAGCGTCGCGCCGCGCGCGATGAAGATCGTATCGACGCCGGCGTGGGCGAGCTTGCCGCCGAAATATCCGCCGACGCCTCCGGCTCCAACGACTGCGATGCGCATTACGCCTTCGGCTTCCAGACGTGGTCCTTGTGCGTGCGCATCCAGACTTCGTCGATCGCGCCCGCCTCGAGCATCTTCGCGATCCAGAGAATCTGCCCGGCATGATTCGCGACGTGCACGCCGATGTTCACGATGTCCTCGAACACGATCGTTGCCATCCGCGGCTCCGGCGAAGGCTCGCCGAGCCGCTCGATGGTGAGGTTGTCGAACGTGCGCTGTGCGTTCGCGACCATCTCATCGAATCGCGCGAGGAGCTCGGCCTTCGGGATCGTGCGCCGCTCGTTGAACTCGGCGGGACGGTCGCGTGTGAAGTCGAGACCGCCGAGGTTGTGATTCAGGTAGTGATCGAGCGAACCGGAAAGGTGGAGGACGATGTTGCCGATGGAGTTCGAAGACTCGTTCGGCCGCCACCAGATCTGCTCGTCGGTCAGCGCATTGACAGCGGCGCGCACCTGATCGGGAAAGACGTTGGTGATGCGGAGGCGAAGGGCGTCGTAGGCGAGTTGAAGCGTATCCATGCACTGCACATTCTGCTGTAGAATCCCGCGCTCCGGAACATCGGCGCGATCCTTGCGCCCAGCTTGACCCGACATCAAACGGAAGAGGATCCCAAGCATGAGCGACATGGTGACGGCTACGAATCTGCCCACGGCACGGCATTCCGTCAAAGTCTCAGAAAAAAACGAGAAAACGCTGCCCATCGAGGCGAAGTCAGTGGTGTGGAACCCGACGCCGGAACAGCTCCGTCAGTTCGCGTCGGAGATGCCGAATGCGCGCAACACGGAGTTCGGCAATCTGAACGTCGCAACGCGCGTCGTCTCGCGCTCGAAGCTGTCGACGTTCGTCGCCACCGACACTCCCGAACAGCATTCCGATCAGACCATCACGCGCGCCGAGTACGCACGCGTCGCGCAGCTGCAGAACGACTACATCAAGACGCGCGACATGCTCGTCGTCGAGGGATACATCGGCAACGATCCGCAGTTCCGCGTCCCGACGCGGCTCGTCATCGAGAAGGCGAACGCCAACATCGCCGCGATGCAGCACATCCTCTATTACCCGGCGACGCCGGAAGAGTTCGAGCACTTCGAGCCGCAGCTGACCGTCATCTACACGCCGAACCTGAAGGCTGAGGGGTATCCGGACGAGCGGCTGATCGCGGTCGACCTGGAGAACTACACGACGCGCGTCTTCAACTCGGACTATTTCGGCGAGTCGAAGAAGGGCGGGCTGCGGATGTGGAACAAGCTCGTGTACGAGCGGGGAGGGCTTGCGCTGCATTCGGGGTGCAAGGTGATTCCGGTCGGCAACACGAAGCGCGTGGGATTGATCGTCGGACTGTCCGGGACGGGGAAGACGACGACGACGTTTACGAAGCAGAATGACTCGCAGCCGGTGCAGGATGATTTCTGCGCGTTGATGCCGGGCGGGAAGGTATACGCGACCGAGAACGGCTGCTTCGCGAAGACGTTTGGCCTCAATTCGAACGACGAGCCGACGATTTACCACGCGTGTGCGTCGCAGCATGCGTATCTCGAAAACGTGTCGCAGAACGACGAAGGGAAGATCGATTACTTCGACACGTCGTACACGCAGAACGGACGCGCGGTCATCCGCATGCAGGACATCGCCGGCGCCGCCGACGCGCGCGAGCTCACGAAAGCCGACTTCCTGCTGATCCTCAATCGCAACGAGAACATCATCCCCGCGGTGGCGAAGCTCGAAGGCCCGCTGGCCGCCGCGTACTTCATGCTCGGCGAGACCAAGGGCACGAGCGCGGGCGGCGCGGCGGAAGCCGGCAAGTCGCTGCGCGTGCCGGGCACGAACCCGTTCTTCCCGCTGCTGCACGCGTTCCAGGGCAACCGCATGCTCGAGCTGATGAAGGACAACCCGATGGACGTGTACCTGATGAACACGGGCGCCATCGGCGGCGACGGCAAAGCCGAGGGCTCGAAGAAGGTGAAGATCCAGCATTCGTCGGCGGTCGTGAAGGCGATCGCCGAGGGAACGATCCGGTGGGAGAAAGATCCCGACTTCGGCTACCTCGTGGCGACGGAAGTCCCGGGCATCGATGACGCGGACTACCTGCAGCCGAAGAAGATGTACGAGCGGCAGGGGAGACTCGACGAATACAACGCGCTCGTCGCGAAGTACAACACGGACCGCCGCGAGTATCTGCGGAAGTGGAAGGGACTGTCGGACGAGATCGTGAACGCGATCTGAGGTTGGTTCGACGTTCAGTTACCACATTTGGTGGGATCGATGAGCTCGCGGAAGTCAAATTGACATCGCGGAAAGCATCGATCCATTCGCCGAAGTCAAATTGACATCGCGGAAAGCATCGATCCATTCGCCGAAATCAAATTGACATCGCGGAAAGCATCGATCCATTCGCCGAAATCAAATTGACATCGCGGAAAGCATCGATCCATTCGCCGAAATCAAATTGACATCGCGGAAAGGATCGATCCATTCGCCGAAGTCAAATTGACATCGCGGAAAGCAAATTGACATCGCCGAAAGCAAATTGACATCGCCGAAAGCACCGAAGCATTCCGGCTAACTTACCGTCATCTTGAGCCGCGAAGACGGCGAAAGATCTCAAAATATGTAACTTGAGATCCTTCGCTTCGCTCAGGATGACGGGAATGGAGTACTCAGCCCGCCGCTCCGTTACGTTTCGACGTGTAAGAACATGTAGATCGCCACGAGCGCAAATAAAATGTTCGCGCTCCACGCGCTCAGGAGCGGCGGCAGGTTCCCCACCTCGCCGAATTTCGTGAAGACGGCGAAGATCATCCAGTAGAAGATGCCGAGGATGAGGGCGATGCCGATGCCGTAGAGGGCGCCGCGTTTGCCCATCCGGAACGCGAACGGCAGGGCGATGAGTGCCATCACGATACTGATGACCGGCCACGACGTCTTCGCGTAGAGCTTCACCGTCAATTCTTCCGCCGCGTATCCGGAGTTGCGGATGGCGTGGATGTAGCGGCGCAGTTGCGCGTACGTCATCTGGTCCGGCGGCTTCACGTCGGACGCGAAATCTTCCGGCGTCTCGGGATAAAACAGCGCCAGCGGCGTCGTGATCGGGGTGAACGTCGAGCGCCCGTCGTCGGTGAAGGAGCGCATCCAGCCGTCCTCGAACGCCCAGGCCGATCCGTTCCAGCGCGCGACTCTCGCGTAGACGCGGCGCGTCATGCGGAAGTCGGTCGGATGAAGCTCGAAGACCTGCACCTGCGAGAGCTCGCGCTTGTTCCGGTCGTAGGAGAGGAAGTTGATGATGTAGCGGCCCTTGCCGAGGTACCAGAGCTTTTGCTCCGAGGCCTTCGTGGCGGCGGGTTTCCCTTCGATCCTGTTCTTGATCTCGCCGGCCCGCTCATTTGCGTACGGCAGGACGAAGTCGAGGATGAGGTAGGCGAAGATGCTCACCACCGCCGCGACCGCGAGGATCGGCAGTGCGATGCGGTAGAGCGACACGCCGTTCGACTTGATCGCCGTCACCTCGTTGTTCTTCGAGAGCATGCCGAACGTGACGAGCGTCGCCACGAGCACGGAGATCGGCAGCGTCCAGTTGAGGACGTAGAAGATCTGGAAGCGGTAGTACGAGAGCAGCGTCTCCAGGCCGATGGCGTGTTTGCGGACGTCGCTGGCGATCTCGTTGTAGTCGACGATGACGAAGAGCGCGATGACGGAGATGAGGACGAGCGCGAGGATTTTGATGAACTCGCGGAGGATGTAGCGGTCGAGGATGTTCGGGAAGGTGATGTCGAGGCGGCTCAGGAGTCCCGGCCCTTCGTCGACCGTCGCCGACGACGACGGCTTGCGCGGGCGCAGCTTCGACGCGATCGCGCCCACCATCCGCCGCACGATTCCCCGATCGCGCGACGAGCTGATGTCGCGATTCGCGCGGCTGAGGAGGTACATGCCGAGCAGCAGCAGGATGATGTTCGCGCCCCACATGCCGAGCCAGGGCGGAATCTTTCCGGTGACGGCGAGCTGTTCGCCGTTGTTCAGCGCGACGTAATAGAAAAGGATGATCGCGACACTCAAAGAGAATCCTGAGCTTTTTCCGCCGCGACGATTGGTGATGCCGAGCGGCAACCCGAGAACGCCGAAGGCGATGCACGCGAACGGGATGGCGAACTTCTTGTGGATCTCGACGCGCGCCATGTTGCGCGTCATGCGGTCTTCGGCCGTCGCGCTGCGTCCGAGCTCGCGCTCCTGGCGCAGCAGCTCGCCGAGCGTCATCTCCCGCAGCGAGCGCGCGATCTGCGAGATCGCGAAGTCGCCGCCGCCGGACGGCAGGAGAATGCGCTGCGTCTCGTTGCGCGTGTGGTCGTAGCGGTCGGCCCGGCGCGGGTCCCAGATGTGCGTTTCCGCGCCGTAGAGATTCATCCAGATGTCTTTCGTCGGCTTGGTGACCGAGAGATTGCCGCTGCGCGCGACGATCACGCGCTGTCCCGAGGCGTGCTGCTGCAGCGCGGCGATGCTCGCTTTGTCGCTCGCGGGCGCGTTGGCGATCGCGTTCGCGGCCTGCTGCGGCGTCACGATGTCGCGCGACTCGTCGGCGCGGTTGTCGGCGACGAACACGCCTTTCCACTGGCCGGTGGCCGGATCGACATCGTTCACGTAAATCATGAGGTTTGCGTATTGGTCGTAGAAGATGCGCGGCTTGATCGCTTTCTCGGCCGAGGACGTCATGATCTCCGCGCGCAGCGCGACGAACTGCTTGTTGCCGCGCGGCATCACGAAGTTGATTAAGTAAAGGTTCAACAGAAAGATCGAGAAGCTGAAGAGGAACACCGGCCGGTAGATCGTGCGCGTGGAGATGCCGAGCGCGCGCATGGCGACGATCTCCGAGTCGGCGGAGAGGCGGCCGACGGCGATGAGGATGCCGAAGAGCAGCGACATCGGCACGGTGAGCACGATGATGTGCGGCATCGAATACAGCAGCAGCTTGCCGACGGCCGACGCGGGAAGCGAACGGCGAATGATCATCGCGGCCATGTCGAATAGCCGCTGCATGAGGATGATGGAGGTGTAGAAGATGAACCCGAGAAAGGTCGGGGTCACCATCTCCTTGAAGATGTAGCGGCTGAGGATGCGCATCGTCGAGAGGGATTATAGGCAACCGATGCAACCGCATCGGTTGCCGATGAGCGCGGCGAAGCGGCGATTCGCCTTTGGTGATCGCGTAAGGGATGCTTTTCCGCAGCGTCTGATAAGATGGATTATGTTAATTACGCCATGCTTTATGTGGCGACCGCTGCCCTCAGCGGTCGCGGCGGCGCGATAAGCGCCGCTGGCGCCTGTGACCGCTGAGGGCAGCGGTCACCACAACTAGAGCTTCGCGAGCGCCTTCTCGATCTCCTCGTGCAGGTTCGCCGGCGCTCCGTAGAACACGCGCACGATCTTCCCCTTCGCATCCGCCAGCACCATCGTCGGTACCGCGGGCGGTCCGTCGAAGGCGGCGCGCAGTTCGGCTGATCCGACGACGACGCGCGCGGCGGGCTTGAGCCTCTCCACCACCGCGTCGATGTCTTTCTGCGGCGAGTCGACGGCGACGGCGACGACGGTCACGTCCTTCGGGTCGAGCTTCTTCAGCCAGGTCATCGTGCTGAGACACGGCGGACACCACGTCGCCCAGAATTCGACGAGCACCGGTTTGCCGCGCAACGCGGCGAAGTCGATGTCCTTCGTGTTCGGAAGGTATCGCTCGATGTCCGCGTGCTTGGTCGTGGTGGACGCGACGGTGCCGCCGCTGAGGCGGATGTCGATCATGCGCGTGAGATCGGTTTGGAATTTGCGGCGATTGGCGACGTCATTCCACGGCAGATACTTGCCGGTCGCCGGTCCGCCCCATGCGTAGAAATCCTCCGGCCGCGCGACGAGCGACTCGTCGACGAAGATGGCCGGGTATTTGTCGACGCCGAAACGGTCGGCGAGCTTCGATGCGCCGAGGTCTTCGACCACGAAGCGCGCGCGTCCTGCGTAGCGATTGATGACTTCCTGAACCAGCAAACTTGCCGGATCGGAGAGGCTTCACGTATAGGGCCAGCGGACGAGCGTGACGGTGACCGCCGCGGCCGCGACGACGTTCTTCGCGGCGAGCGGCTGCAGGAGTGTCGCGTAGAACGGCACGACGTCGCGCGCGACGAGCACCGGCACGGGCGCCGGTCCTTCTTTCACGTACGACTGCAACAGCGCCGGAAGGCTCTCGTCCGGATCCTTCGCCTGCGCCGGCGGCTTCGCGCCTTCGTGCACGAACCCGGGATCGGCTTCCGCCTTTCTGCGCACGAGCGCGAGCTTCGTTTCGACGAGTGCGAGCGTCGCGCCTTCATCGAGGTTGGCGTTGAGCAGCTCGCGCGCTTCTTTCAATTTCGCGCTCGGCGAGATTGCACCGCCCGCGCCCGGATTCTTTTCGAAGAGCGCGAGCGTCTCTTTCTCGAGATCGTTCGCCGCGGCGATCATGCGCTGATGATCCGCGCGCGGCTCGTCGTTGCGTGCCACGCCGTTCGGCAGCGACGCGACGAAGTCGCGGAACTTCAGATTGCCTTCGGCATCGCCGAGGTAATAGAGACCGCCCCACATCGGATCACTGATCTTTGCGTACGGCGCGCTGGCGAGGTACAGCACGCGCGCGCGATTGGCGGCCTGCTCGATGAGCGCGCGATAGAGCAGCGGACCGTCCGACGATTTCTGCTTCGCGTAATACGCGGGACGGCGCGACGCGACGAGATTCTTCAGCGTCGCCAGATCGTCGCCGGCTTTGCGGTAGGCGGCGAAGAAGGCCAGGTTCTCGATGCCGATGAACGTATCGCGCAGGCGATACAGCCGCAGCATCGGCGACTTCGTGCCGCGAATGCGCGCGAACGAATCCTGGTACCCCTTCATCAGGCCGGCGATGTCTTCCGGCAGCGTGGTCTTGTCGATCGCGCGGAGCGCCGTTTCGAGCCGTGCGGTCTCGGCGGTGAGCCGCGCGTCCAAATCGGCGACCGCGTTTTCGCGCGAATGACAGGTCGTAAGCGCAATCAGTGCGACGAGCGCGAGTGTTCTTCGCATCGCGTGAGACTACGGCAGTGCGGGGCGCTGCCGCTATCACGCTTTTTGACTGGATAGGACTAGGACGAATAGGACGGATAGGACTGTAGGACAGGTCCTATTCGTCCTATTCGTCCTATCGTTCCTATCCACACTCGAGAACATCCGCAAGCAGCGCGGCCGCCGTAGGCATCGAGCCGGCTCCCCTGCCGCTGAGGAACACCTCCCCCACCGCCCTCCCGCGAATGACGACGGCGTTCTGTTCGTCGATGACGCGCGCGAACGGATGATCGATGCCGACGCGCCGCGGCTCGACCAGCAGCTCCACTCCTCCCGCCACCCGCCGCGCCTCGGCGATCAATTTCCCTCGCGTCCCCGACGCGATCCCGCGCACGACTTCGCGGTGCACCGGCGCATCGAACGCGACTTCGGCGAGGATGCGCAGCTTCTGCGCGGCGTCCTGTCCCGAAAGATCGAGCGACGGATCCGCTTCCGCGAATCCGCGCTCCTGCGCGTGCACGACTGCGTCACTGAACGACACGCCTTGTTCGACGCGACTCAACACGTAGTTGCACGTGCCGTTCAGGATGCCGGTGATGCTCTCGATGGTGTCGCCGGCGAGACCGCGGCGCAGCGCGCCGATGACCGGCACGCCGCCGCAGACGCTGGCTTCGAATCCGATCGTGACGCCGCGCTCGGCCGCCGCGCGAAACAACTCACGCCCGCACGCGGCGAGGAGCGCCTTGTTCGCGGTGACGACGTCGCGGCCGCGCGCGATCGCGCGGCGCACGAACGTGCCGGCCGTGTGGACGCCGCCGATCGCTTCGACGACGAGATCGCAGTCGCCGTCGATGACTTCGAGCGCGTTCGTGGTCAGGAGCGCACGATCGACGCCGGCGTGCGACTTGTCGAGATCACGCACGAGAATGCGCGTGATCTCGAGGTCGACGCCGTAGCGCGTCCGGATGCGTTCACGTTCAGCGTTGACGAGCCGCACGAAGCCGCCGCCGACCGTGCCGCATCCGAGGAGCCCGATGCGGATTCGCTTCATGCAACTGCCTCCTCGGAATGCGGAACGCCGGCGGTACGCGCCAGGCCCTGTTCGAGATCGTCGATGAGATCGCGGACGTCTTCGAGTCCGACAGAAAGGCGGATCAGGCTGTCGCTGATGCCGACGCTGCGGCGGACGTCGGGCTCGACCGACGCGTGCGTCATCGTGGCGGGATGACAGAAGAGACTCTTCACGCTGCCGAGGCTTTCCGCGAGCGTCCAAAGCTGCAGGCGGCGTGTGAACGCGCGCGTCTCGTCGATGCCAGCGTCGAGCTCGAAGGAGACGATCGCGCCGAAACGCGTCATCTGCCGGCGCGCGACGGCGTGATTCGGCTGATCGACGAGTCCCGGGTAGTAGACGCGGCGCACGCGGTCGTGCGCGAGGAGATACTTCGCGACTAATTCGGCGTTGGAACAGTGGCGCTCGATGCGCAGGCCGAGCGTCTTCACGCCGCGCAGGACCAGGTAGCAGTCCTGCGGTCCGGGAACGGCGCCGACTGCGTTCTGCAGGAACTTCAACTCTTCGTAAAGACCATCGTCGTTGGTGATCACGGCGCCGCCGATGACGTCGCTGTGGCCGTTGATGTACTTCGTGGTCGAATGCACGACGATGTCGGCACCGAGGAGCAGCGGCTGCTGCAGGACAGGAGTGGCAAACGTGTTGTCGACGGCCGTGGTAATTCGGCTCCCACGAGCGATGGCAGAACATCTGGCGATGTCGGTGACATGCAGCAGCGGATTGGACGGCGTCTCGAGCCAGAGCAGTTTCGTGTTGGGACGGATCGCCGCCTCGACGTTTGCCGGCGACGTCGTGTCGACGAACGTGAACTCGATGCCAAAGCGCGCGAACACTTTCGTGAAGATGCGCCACGCGCCGCCGTAGAGGTCCTGCGTCGAGACGACGTGATCGCCCTGCCGCAGCAGCGACAGCACGGCGTGAATCGCGGCCATGCCGCTGGAGAATGCAAGTCCGTGCCGCGCTCCCTCGAGCCCGGCGAGGTTTTCCTCGAGCGCGCTGCGCGTCGGATGTCCGGTGCGCGCGTAGCAGAAGCCTTTGTTCACTCCCGGTTCCGTCTGGCGGAACGTTGAGGTCTGGTAGATCGGTGTGGTCACGGCGCCGGTCACGGCGTCATCGGGCTGCCCGGCGTGAATCGCACGGGTATCGAATCGATAGGACATTGTTTTCCTCCGCAAGGTTCGGTGCGTTACGTGGATGCGGGAGAGCGCGGAAGAACCCGGGTCAGCAGACAGGCGTAGAGCTACGCCGTCGCGCCCGGGCGACGCATCATCATTCGGCCCACGAGGAACAGCGTGTGGTGAACGAGCGTCATGTTGGCGGCGGAGGTTACGCTCCGCCCTGCGTGCTGTCAAGCACGTACTTTTCGATCTGCTGAATGAACGCGAGGTGATTCGCGGTCTTGCGGATGTATCCGCGCGCGCTCGACTTCGCGACGAGCGCCTGCAGCTCTTCGTCGCTCTTCGCCGAATGCAGGACGATCGGGATGTTGCGCAGGAAGTCGAACATCTTCGAGAGCTCGAGCACGTGCTCGCCGCGCAGCGCGGGCATTTCGACGTCGAGCAGCACGAGATCGGGCTTCTCGCGCTGCACGATGACCGGCAGCTTCAGCGCGGACTCCGACGTGATGACGTCGTAGCCCGCCGCCTCGAGCTGCCGCCTGGCGATGCCAAGCGCTTTGTCGTCATCGTCGATGACGAGGATCTTCGCTTTTCCCGGCATGAGCGCCAAGTATAGCCTCCCGGCCTCACCGCCTCTTTCAACGAGGAATCTGTGGAGCGGCGGCCGCCCTCGGCCGCCGAATTTTCGCGAGAGGTCGGCGGCCGAGGGCGGCCGCCGCTCCACAGATGGGGAGGCTTGGCGGCTCTCACCGCGACGTTTGATCGATGAACGTGTCCCAGTCCTTCTGCATCTTCGCCGCGGATTTCTGCTCGAGATACACCATGTGTCCGGCCCAGTAGCGCGCGTAGCTGATGTTCTTCTGGTAGCTCGCGGGGAGACTGAGCTCGTGCATCGTGTACTCGGCCTGGTAGTACGGCGTGGCGAGATCGTAGAAGCCTTCCATCACCAGGACTTTCAGGAACGGGTTGCCGACGATCGCGACGCGGAGCGGTGAGATCGTTTCCTGAAATCCCTGCGGACCGCCGGGCGCCTGCGTCGTGCCGGTCGAGCTCCAGAGGAACATGCCGGACTGCTGCGCGGACGTGTAGTACGGCATGTCGGTTTTGTAATTGAGCTCGGTGCGCATGTAGTTGTGGAACGTCATCGTGAACGGCGGCGTCGATTGGATCGACGCGGGATCGGTCGGCGCGCCCTGCGCTGCGGGACGCGATCCGGGGAACGCCGGCTCGGGCAGCGCGTAGCGGCCGTCGAGCCGTCCGACGCGCATACGCTGATCGAGCAGTAGCTCGTGATCGAACGTGCCGACGTCGATGCGCAGATTGTTCTCCTCGATGACCGCCTTCGTGAGACCGGTGTAGCGCGCGAGACCATTCACGATGGCTTCCCGCTGCTGCGCCGTCATTGCATCGCCGCGCGCGAGCGCAGCCGCGTAGTCGGTGATCGCCCACTCTTCTGCTTCGCGGATCGGCGCGCACGGCGCGTCGGGGTCGGTCTGACAGCGATCGATTGCCGCCTGCAGCTCCGGCGAGAGTTTGTGATGCCAGTACGCGATCGCCATGTACGTCGGCACGTTCCACGGATACGGCGCGTCGTTCGCCGGCGAGAACGCGAGCGTCTGGAAGTTCAGCGCCATCGACAACAGCCCGATGCCGTTGAACACGATGCCGCGGCCTTGCAGGTAACCAGCGAGGCCGGCCGAGCGCGTGGTGCCGTAGCTCTCGCCGAACAGATACAGCGGCGAGCTCCAGCGCTCATTGCGCGAGATGTACATGCGAATGAACTCGCCGAACGCCTGCACGTCGCCGTCGGGATTCTGATACTTGCGCGCCGCCGCCGCATCGGCCGCGCGGCTCCATCCCGTGCCGATCGCGTCGATGAGGACGACGTCGGTGCGATCGAGCGGCGTGTACGGATTGTCGTGGATGCGGAACGGCGGACGCGTCATGAATCCCTGCGGATCCATGACGACCGTGCGCGGCCCGAGGGCGCCCATGTGCAGCCAGATCGACGCGGAGCCGGGGCCGCCGTTGTACGCGAACGTCAGCGGACGCGTTCCCGCATCCGCTCCATCCACCGTGTACGCCACATAAAACATCAGCGCCTCGGTCACACCCTCGCCGTTCTTGATCGGCATGCGGCCCGCCGTCGCGGTGTACTTCAGCGCCTTGCCGCCGACGTTGATCGAATGATGCGTGACGCTCGCCGGCGTCTCCTTCATGTCGAAGTGAAAGTTCGTGTTCTGTGCGCCGCCGCCTCCCACTGGTGCGGGCGCGGGCGTTTCGGTTCGCTCGCGCTCTCGCGCCGGCTGCTGCTGCTCCTGCGTCATCTGCTGCGTGCGTGCAGATGGCTCGGGCTCGGTGCTCTGCGGAGTCGGAGTCGGCGGCGTTGATCGTTGCTGAGAAAAGGCGGGAATTGCGATTGCGAGAAGAAGAGCGAGCGCAAGGCGGCTTTTCATACGCCGCATTCTATCGATGCCTAACGCTCGTTCTCCAACCGCCGCAGCAGCTCGCGCACCGCCTCGATCACTTCGCCCTTCTCGACGTTCGGCTTCTTGAACGCGAGATTGAGCGTGAACGGCAGCGCTTTGTCCTTCAGCGCGAACACATAGTTCTTCGGCCGTCCCGCTTTTTTCGGCTCCGGCTTCGTCGCGGTCTGCTTGCGCAAGTCGTCGCGCGACAGCTCCCCTGCTCCGAACGAGCGGACGAGTTTCTCCATCGCCTCTTCCGAATTCGCGCGCGCCACCTGCACGAGGACGCTCTTGTTCGAGATTCCGGCCTCGCGGCACATCGCGCGGATGCGGTCGGGGATCTCGTTGATGAGCAGCGTCTCGGTGATCGTCGTTCGCGACTTGCCGATGACCTGCGAGATCTTCTCGTGCGTGTATCCGAATTTCTGTTGAAGGAGCGCGAAGCCTTCCGCTTCTTCGAACGGCGTCAGGTCTTTGCGCTGGATGTTCTCGATGAGCGCGATCTCGAGCTGCTCGCGGTCGTCGACGTCGAGCTCGATCGCCGGAATCTCGTCGAGTCCCGCCAGCGACGCCGCGCGATAGCGGCGCTCGCCGGAGATGATCTGATAGCGGTTCGGCCCGATCTGACGAACGAGGATCGGCTCGAGCACGCCCTTCTCGCGCACGCTCGCCGCCAGCTCTTCGATGTTGCCGAGCTGCGTGCGTGGCTGTTCCGCGTTCGGCTCGATGAACTCGATCGGCAGCATCGACCCGATGTGCCGGCCGGAGCGCCGCGTCAGCTCGTCGACGTAATGCGAGTCGTGGCGCATGCCTGTCCGCTCGGGAAGTCCTCGTTTAGCCATGGGGGTCCTTTCGCACTGCGAAATGATTCGAGGAACGCAGAACGCAGAGCGAAGAATTGAGAAATCTCTTCGTTCTGAATTCTGCGTTCTGCGTTCGCGCTCATACTCGCGACAGCAACTCCTCCGACAGCGAGTAGTACTCGTTCGCGCCGCTCGATTTCGGCGCGAACGTGAAGATCGATTCCCTGTACGCCGGGCTTTCTTCCAGGCGGATCGACTTCGTGATGACGGTGTTGAACAGGCGATCGCCGAAGACCTGTCCGATCTGATCGTGAATGTCTTTGGCGAGCGTCGTGCGCTTGTCGTGCATCGTGATCACGACGCCGAGGAGCTGAAGATTCGGATTCGGACGCGCCTTGATCTTCTCGATCGTCTCGAGCAGATCGTCCGTCCCTTCGAGCGCGAAGTACGACGACTGGATCGGGACGAGGACGTGCGTCGAGGCGACGAGCGCGTTGACCGTGATCATGCCGAGAGTCGGCGGCGTGTCGATGAAAATATAGTCGTACTCGGTGGGCGCATCTTTCATCCGGTCTTTGAGACGAAAGGGGCCGTCGAGATCGCCGATGAGCTTCGACTCGAGCTTCGCCAGCGCGATGCGCGACGGCGCGATGGAGAGATTCGGAACGGACGTCGGAACGATGACGTCCTTGAACTCCATCTCCTCGCTGACGAGCACGTCGTACATCGACTTCGTGATCGCGCGCGCGTCGACGTAGCTCATCGTCGAATTCGCCTGCGGATCGAGATCGACGAGCAGGGTCTTCAACCCTTTGTTCGCGACGGCTGCAGCTAGATTGATGGCGGTGGTCGTCTTTCCGACGCCGCCTTTTTGGTTGGCTACGGTAATGATCATGTGGGCCGGTGGGATTCTACGGAGCCGCTTCCGGTTTGGGAAGCACGGTGATCTCTCGAAGCATGATGCGAGTGACATCGAAGCGGAGCGGATCGCTCACGCGGACGGGATAGACGGCGATCGTGCGGTCGGGAGACGTGGCGAGAATCGGCACGCTTTGCTTCACATCGACGGGAACCGGCGGTGACGCCAGACGGGCGTCATCGAACGTCCCTGCTCCGTCCCACAGCACGGCTTCGTCACGCTCATCGCCGGGCAGCATCATGACGAACGCTCCATGAGTCCAGATCGCGGCGTGAGGACCGTTTTTCGCGAAAAACTGCTGCTCGCCATGGCTATTCACCACGAATGTCTCGCGCTGATACGACGTGGCGTAGCCGAGAAGGAACGTCGTCGCGCCAACGAGAGCGCGATCGTTGCCGTCTCCGGCGATGGCGAGGATCCAGCTCTCCTTTGCCGACTCGACCGGCAGATCGATGTCGGAGAGCCGGCTGAAGTTGCTCGAGTATGCGGCGACGTGGGATCGATACATCTGTATGCATGTGACCGGCCGGTACGCCGCAATCATGTGCCACGCGAGAATGAATCCCGCCGGCGTCGGAGTCGCGTGAAGCGAATAGATATGGCCGACGTGCGGGATGAGAACGAAGCCTCCCTCCGGCGTGACGACCGTGCCGTCGCGCCGCACGCGCGCGGCGTACAGCACCGACTCGACGGGCCAGCAGGGAGCGTCGAGGTTTTGATGGGCGTCCTGCCAGAAAACGATGAAGTCCTGTCCGTCCCAGATCACGTCCAGCGGTGTGCCGGCGCCAAGGACGATGGGCCGCGACGGCGCTCCTTCCACTGGAATGATCTGCGCCAGGACGGACGCATATGGACCGCCGACAGCGAGAAACGTCGACGTGCCGTCGCTCGCGAGGTAGTCGTAGCGAAGGTCTTGCAGGCCGAGGCCGTCGAGCGCCACGCCGTTCCGGAATCGCCCGGCTTTCGGCGTCTCGATGTACGACGGTTGTCCAATGATCGTTTCACGCCAGGCGATGAGATCGACTCCACCCGCCGTCGCGGCGTCGACGGGTGACTGGTTGACCGGAGTGAATGCGAATGCCGTCGCGTTCGAGATCGCCCGTCCATCGATCGTCGCGAGCATCACCTCGGCGACAGGTGCACCACGCGCGATCAACACGTTCGCACCGTTCCACGCGATCACTGCCTCGGTCGAAACAGCGGGGATCCTGAGCTCGCGCGCGATGCCCAACAACGGAATCCGAAACGCTCTCACGCCGGAGCGATCGCGCACGAGAATCACCGGCCGTCCGTTGACCTCGATCGCGTCGAAGATCGTGCCGCTCACGATCGGTTCCGGCAGATCGCTCGATTCACCGCGATCGTTGAGCGAGATCGCGTACGTGCCGCCCGTCTGCGGCGAAAAGAGAACCATCGCACCGAGCGGCGTGGTTACGACGAAGAGTGCGCTCAGCGGTGACGCGCCGGACGCGATGACATGCTGCGCGGCCGTGATCCCGTCCGCGGTGATGAGAAACGTCTCGATCCCGCGCGTGGTGTGGCACGCGACGATGAAATTGGATCCCGCGCGCGCGACGCCGAGGGCCACGTCTTCGATTTCGCCGATGGACCATACGTTCGAGACTTGCCGCCCCGCGCGATCGAACATCGCGGCACGAAGCGTTCGCTTCAAATCCCAACGAACCGACCAAAGAAGCAGATAGCGGTCATCCGTCGCCGCGAGGCGAATGGCTTCTCCGTCGAGAATCAATTGGTCTCTTGCGACGATGGATTCGGAAGTCTTCGATCCATTGGCGTCGAGCTGCGCCACCGCGATGCGGTAGTCCATTTTCCATACGGCGAGATATCCGTCGCCGCTGCTCGCGATCACGGGCGAGTTTCCGAGGAACGAGAGGAGCGCCGGCGGCGCCGGCTCTCCGTGCGGACTGACGGCAGTCGTGATCAATCGCCCCGAGAACCGGCCGGCGATCACGAACCCGCGCCCGTTCGAGGCCACATCCATTTCCGTGACGGCTGCGCGCACGTTCGACTTCGCTGGAATCTCGAACGGTTCGCTGAAGGAGAGTGACTGGGCAGCAGCGATTCGGGCGAAAATCGCCCAAATCAAGACAGTACGCGAGAGTCGCATACTGTTATTTGTACTACATTTTGTACTTGCCCATCTCGTCCGGCTCGAGGTTCTCGAACCACTTCTTCATCTTCTCGTCCTGGTCTTCGCCGTCGGGGGAGATGGTCTGCGCCTGATCGAGGACGGACTGCGCGACATAAATCGGCGCCTCGGTGCGCAGCGCGAGCGCGATCGCGTCGCTGGGGCGGGCGTCGACTTCGAGCGTCTTTCCGCCGACGAGGATGCGGATCTGCGCGAAGAACGTGGAGTCGCGGAGGTCGTTGATCACGACGCGGGTGACCTCCCCTTCCAGCTCGTTGATCATGTTGCGGAGAAGATCGTGCGTCATCGGACGCGGGGTGGTGATGTTCTCGAGCTGCAGCGCGATCGCGTTCGCCTCGAAGATGCCGACCCAGATCGGGAGGAAAAACTTTTCGTCGTCGTCCTTCAGCACGACGATCGGAGAGTTCGAGACGGGATCGAGCATCAATCCCTTGATCGTCATCGAAACCAAATCGTTCATGCGACGGCCTCCCCGCGCAGCGTGTGATGTTGCGCCGAATCGATGCGCACGCCAAGGATACTCCCGAGCGGCGTCGATGGGTCGCCGTGAAAATTCACGACCCAGTAGTCATCGGTTCTGCCTGACAACATCGCCGGATCGTGCTTGCTCGGTCCTTCGACCATTACCGGCACGACGCGTCCGCGATACGACTCGAGCCGCTCGCGCTTGATGCGCTCGTGCAATGCAAACAGACGCTGCAGACGATCGTCGGCAATCGATTCGTCGACGGCCGCGCCGATGCGCAGCGCCGGCGTTCCGGGTCGCGGCGAGTATTTGAACGCGAAGAGCGATCCGTATCCGACTTCTTCGATGAGCGACAGCGTCTCCTGAAAGTCCTCCTCGGTCTCGCCGGGGAAGCCGACGATGATGTCGGTCGAGAAGTGGATGTCGGGGATCTCTTTGCGAATGCGCGCCATGGTCTCGAGATATTTCTCGCGCGTGTACAGCCGTTTCATCCTGCGCAGCACGCGCGACGATCCCGATTGCACCGGCAGGTGCAGGTAGCGTGAGATGTTCGCGTGATCGCGCATCGCGGAGATCATCGAGTCGCTGACCTCGGCGGGATGCGACGTCGTGAATCGCAGCCGCACGACGCCTTCGATTTCCGCGACGGCGCCGAGCAGCGCGCCGAAATCGTTTCCGGTGACGGGACAGCGATACGCGTTGACGGTTTGCCCGAGGAGCTCGATCTCGACGCGGCCGCTCTCGACGGCGGCACGCGCCTCGGCGACGACGTCATCAAACGGACGCGAGACCTCGCGGCCGCGCGTCGTCGGCACGATGCAGAACGTGCAGTTCTTGTTGCAGCCTTCGATGATCGTGATCCACGCCTTCGTCGGCGACGTGCGGTCGAGCGCGAGGTAGTCGTAGTTGCGGTCCTCGGGGAAATCGATCGCGAGCCGCCTCCCCTCTTCGAGCACCGCGTCGAGATGTCCGACGTTGCCCGGGCCCATCACGAAGTCGACCCATGGCGCGCGCTCGAGGATCCGCTTCCCTTCCTGCTGCGCGACGCAGCCGCAGACGCCGATCGTGACGTCGCGCTCGCGCTTCAACTCGCGCAGGCGTCCGAGGTGCGAGAACACTTTCTGCTCGGCCTTGTCGCGAACCGAACAGGTGTTGAGCAGAATCAGATCGGCGTTCGCCTCTTCATCGACGCGCTTGTACCCGCGCAACTTCAGATTGCCCGACAAGCGCTGCGTGTCGAGCTCGTTCATCTGACAGCCCCAGGTTTCGATGAAGAACGTTTTCATGGCTTCTGTGGAGCGGCGGCCGCTTCGGCCGCCGGTGCTCGCGAGAATTCGGCGCCCGAAGCGGGCGCCGCTCCACTGAGCGTCGCAAGTTGTTTCTTCGCCGCGTCCAACTTCGCTTTCTTCTCCGCGAACTGTCGCGCGATCACGTTGTCGCGATCATCCAGATCATTCGTTGCGAAGTAGCTCGCCTCGAGCGCCGCGACGTCTTTTTCCAGCGCGTCGATCGTCGACTGCAGCTCCGCGCGATTCGCTTCCGTCGCGAGCCGTGCCGTTCGTTCGGCGGCCTGCTTCTCCATCAGCGACGGTTCCGGCTTGACTTCGGCGGTCTTCGCTTTCGACGGGGACAGCTCGGTCAGCTTCCCTTTCGACTTCTTCACGTCCGCGTTCGTGATCACTTTCGTGGTCGTCGTGCCGCTCTTCTTCTTCGCCTTCGCTTCTTTCGAAGCTTCGACGAGCGCGGTCGTGTCGCTTTGCAGCGACGCGATGAGCAACGCAACGAGGAGGAGTTTCATACGCGGCCGTAGCGATCTTCGAGTCGAACGACGTCATCGAGCTCCGGCGTCGAGACCTCGGCAACGTCGGTGTCGGCGAGCGCTTCCATGCGATGGATCAGACGCGGCGGAATGTGAAATGCCTCGCCCTTTCGCAACGTCAACTCGCGCCGGTCGCCGTCGTGCTCGATCGTCAGCCGCAGCTCGCCGTCCACAACGTACAGCGTCTCTTCTTTCATTTCGTGGAACTGGAGGCTCAGCGACTCGCCGCGATTGATGTGCAGAATCTTGCCGACGTAACGGTCGGTGTGCGCGAAGATCAGCTCGTAGCCCCACGGCTTGGGGATGCGCTTGATGTCGTGAATTGAGAACAGATCGCTCATAGGCTCTTGCTGGCCAGTCCTTCGGGGAAACGCATGGCCACGCTCTCGATGATGAATTCTTCGATCTCCTGCGCAGTCTTCTTGTTCAGGCAGGCCTCGGCGATGCGCTTGCAGTCTTTGTAACGCACCGAACGGATGACGTTCTTCACGACGGGAATCGAGCTCGGATTCATCGAGAAGATTTCGAGGCCGAGGCCGAGGAGCACGATCGCGTAAAGCGGATCGGACGCCATCTCGCCGCACATCGACACCGGAATGCCGGCGCGCTTGCCGGCGTCGATCACACCTTTGATGAGCCGCAAGAGCGCGGGATGCAGCGGCTCGTACAGGTAGCTGACGTTCTCGTTGCCGCGATCGATGGCGAGCGAGTACTGAATGAGATCGTTCGTGCCGATGGCGAAGAAGTCGGCTTCGGTCGCGAGCAGATCCGCGATCACGGCCGCCGACGGCACCTCGATCATGATTCCGATCTGCAGGTCTCTGTTGTACGGAATCTCCTGCGCGTCGAGCTCGAGGCGGATCTGCCGCACGAGCGTTTTCACCTGACGCAGCTCCTGCACGCCGGAGACGAGCGGGAACATGATCTTGATCTTTCCGTACGCGGACGCGCGGAGCAGCGCGCGCAGCTGCGTCTTGAACATGTCGCGGTGCTGCATGCAGAGACGCAGCGCGCGCAGGCCGAGGACGGGATTGTCTTCCTTCGAGCCGATGATCTCGCGCGCGAGTTTTTTTCCGCCGAGGTCGAACGTGCGGATGACGCACCAGTTCGGCGCCGTCGCCTCGGCCAGCTTTCGGTAGACGTTGAAGTGCTCTTCTTCCGTCGGCAGGAACGGGCTCGTCGAGATGTAGAGAAATTCGGAGCGATAGAGGCCGATCCCCTGCGCGCCGAATTTCTGCGCGTCGTTCAATTCTTCGATCAGCTCGATGTTCGCCTGCATCGAGATCTCGTGATGGTCTTTCGTCTCGGCGGCGAGCTCGCGATTCTCGAGCAGCTTCTTTTCCGCTTCTTCGTGACGCGAGACGCGGCTCTGATACTCCTGCACCATCGCCGGCGTCGGATTGACGATGATCAATCCTTCGTAGCCGTCGACGATCACGAGCTCGTCGTTGTCGACGATCTTCGTGAGGCGCGGCACGCCGATGACTGCGGGCATGAACAGCGACTTCGCGATGATGGACGTGTGCGACGTGCGTCCGCCGACTTCGGTGGCGAAGCCGACGATCGGCCGGCGGTTGAAGTGCACGGTGTCGGACGGCGTGAGGTCGTCGGCGAGGATCACGACGTCGTGCGTGATCTCGGAGAGGTCGTGATGGGAGATGCCCTGCAGATTGACGAGCACGCGCTCGGCGACGTCTTTCACGTCGGCGACGCGCTCGCGCAGGTAGTCGTCCTCGAAGCTCGCGAAGCGCGCCTGCAATTCTTCCTGCACCTCGGCGAGCGCCCACTCCGCGTTCACCTGCTCGTTCTCGATCTTCTGCACGACTTTGTCGGCAAATGAGGCGTCTCCGACGATCATCGCGTGCGCCTCGAAGATCTGTGCGTACTCGTCTCCCATCGAGCGCGAGACTTTCTGCTTGAGGTCGAACAGCTCGTCGCGCGTCTTCTCGAGCGACTCCAGGAGCCGCGTGACTTCGGACGGCACTTCGTCCTCGCGAATCGGCACGCGATAGACCGACGCGACGCGCTTCTCGACGATCACCGCGCGCCCGATGGCGATGCCCGGTGACACACCGATGCCCTTGTGCGTGCGGATGTCGGAACGTGTTTGAGCCGCGGGCATTCGGCTCATTCTACTTCGTCAAATTTCGCCTCGATCAGCTTCTCGATCGCGTCGAGCGCGTCGCGCTCGTCTTCGCCGTCGGCTTTGAGCGTGATGACGGAGCCGCGGCCGGCGGCGAGAAGGAGGATGCCGAGGATCGACTTGCCGTCGACCTCCTCATCGCCTTTGCGGATCTTGATGTCGGATTTGAAACGCGCGGCGGTGTGCACGAGCTTCGCCGCGGCACGCGCGTGCAGTCCGAGCTTGTTCTTGATCTCGACCTCGCGGGTGACCATCACGCCATCCCGCCCGGATGGCAGATGGCGGATGGCAGATGGCAGATCTCCCAGCTGCGTGTTTTGCCATCCGCCATCTGCCATCTGCCATCCAACTTCATACGGCGGCGAGGAAATCCGACGCGACGCGGATCGCCTTCGATCCCTTCTCGCTGATCACGTGCGCGAGCGTGGCGACGTCCTTCGCCTCCTGCTTCATCATCGCGAACTTCACGATCATCGGCAGGTTCACGCCGGTCACGATCTCGACGCGTCCGAGGTCGAGGAAAGAAAGGCTGATGTTGCTCGGCGTGCCGCCGAACATGTCGGTGAAGATGATGACGCCGCGATCGGGACCGAGCTTCGCGAGGCCGGCGGCGATTTTCTCGCGCGCCTCGTCGACCGTATCGCTCCACTCCAGCGGGACCGCCTCGATCCCGGTGACGTCTGCTTCGATTTGTCGTGCTGCGTTCAACAACTCATACGCAAGGTTGCCATGCGTAACGATCAATGCCCCGGTCAAGCGACCTACCTCCCACGAACCAACAGCGCATGATAACCGCACTTGTGGAGCGGCGGCCGCCCTCGGCCGCCGAAACATGCGCTTGTGAGGACCGGCCACTGCTCATTTTCGGCGGCCGAGAGCAGCCGCCGCTTCACTTTTGTAACAACATCTGATTGACATACGCGCATATTCAGATGTTAAACTCGCGCGCATGGAAATCAGACTTGAGCATCATCCACTAAGGAGACACTGTATGACTCGTTTTGCCAGCCCGAATCCCGATGTGAAGAACCTTCAGCATCAGATCAACCGCATCATCGAGCCGTTCGCCCGGTTTGCGTTCGGCGACGAGGATCTCGTCAGCGGCAGCTGGTCTGCGCCGGTGGACGTGGCCGAGTCGCAGGAACACATCATCGTCCGCGCGGAAGTGCCCGGCATGAAGCAGGAAGACATCGAGATCGAGTTCGAGAACGGCCTGCTCACGATCCGCGGCGAGCGCGCGCTGCAGAAGGAAGAGAACGTGACGTGGCATCGCGTGGAGCGGACGTACGGAAAGTTCAGCCGCTCGTTCACGCTGCCGCGCACGGTCGATCCGGAGCGCATCACGGCGAGCTATCGCGACGGCATTCTCGAGATCACGGTGCCGAAGAAAGAAGAAGCGAAGGCGAAGCAGATTCGCATCAACGTTCAGTAAGATGACGGCGTGAGCCGTCCGAATTTCCCACTCGCCTTCCCTCTCGCAATTGCCGCGGGCGCCGCGACGGCGTTCTTCGTTTCGATCCTCATGATTCCGATCATGGGCAACGAAAACGAGAAGACGTTCGCCGGCGCGGCGACCGCGGCGTCGCTCATCGCGTGGTACGCCGCGATCATCTGCACGTTCTACGTGCTCGTCATCGGCATCGGCGTCGTCATCTACGTGCGCAACACGCGCCGCGTGCCGTCGCTCGCAACCGCGCTGGTCGTGGCCGTGCTCGCGGGAGGTCTCCCCTTCATCGCGACGCCGTTGATGCAGACTCGCCCCGTGTCGAAGTTCGACATCGTGCTCTTGCCCGTGCTCGCGGTGGCGTCGGGGATCGCGACGGCGTGGACGTTCTGGCGCGTGGGATTGAAGGGGCGGACGGTCACCGCTTGAAATCACGGTGCACGATCTCGACGCTGTAGCCGAGCGCAGCGAGATCCTCGCCTAACCGCTGCCCGATCGCGACGGAGCGATGTTTCCCGCCCGTGCAGCCGATGCCGATCGTGAGATAGCTCTTCATCTCTTTCCGATATCCCGGCAGCGTGTACGTGACAAAGTCGAGAAGCTTTCGATAGAACTCTTCGTATCCCGGCTGCGCCTTCAGGTATTCGACGATCTCCGGATCGAGTCCGGTCTTCGGACGCAGCGCTTCGACAAAGTGCGGGTTCGGAAGGAATCGCACGTCGAACAGCAGGTCGAGGTTATAGGGCAGGCTGTATTTGAATCCGAACGTGATGATCGTGACGAGCAGCGACTGTTCCGCGCCGGAGATCTTGAACCGCCGCATGACCTCGGCCTTCAGCTCGTGCACGGAAAACTGCGACGTGTCGAGCGTCAGGTTCGCGAGCGACTTCACTTCGGTGAGCGCTTCTTTTTCTTCCTGGATCGCCTCGATCAGCGGCTTGTCTTTTTCCAGCGGATGCGGACGCCGTGTTTCTGAGTAGCGGCGCGCGATCACTTCTTCGCTGGCTTCGAGAAAGATGAGCACCGTGTTCGGCACGAGCTTCTGCAGGCGCTCGCGATAGAACTTCGGGAAGCGCGTCGCGAAGTCGTGCGTGCGGACGTCGACGACGATGCCGACGCGGTTCGCGTGCTCGTGCGCCGTCACTTCCTCGAGATACGGCTCGATCAACTCGATCGGCAGGTTGTCGGTGCAGTAGAAGCCGAGGTCCTCGAGCGTCGATTGGACGTAGCTCTTGCCGGAGCCGGAGAGGCCGGTGATGACGACGAGGTACTCGGGCGCTTTCATGCTACTTGAGGGTGTTGGTGAGCGCTTCGCCCTGCCGCGCGATCTGCTCGTCGATGCGCCGCGTGAACTCGCGCGCGGAGTCGTAGCCCTGCAGCTTCATCAGATGATTGCGCGCCGCGACTTCGACGAGCAGCGCGAGGTTGCGTCCCGACGCGACCGGCAACCGCACGTACGGCTTCGACACGCCGAGAACTTCGTAGGTCTCGCCGGTGATGCCGAGGCGGTCGTACTGCGTGCCTTCGACCCACTTCTCCAGTTTCACCACCATGTCGATCGGCTTCACGTCACGCGTCGACGCGACGCCGAAGAGGTCCTTGATGTCGATGATGCCGATGCCGCGCAGCTCCATGTGATGGCGCAGCATGTCGTTCGAATATCCGAGCAGGACATCGTTGGGATGGCGTTTGACGATCACGAGATCGTCCGCGATCAGGCGATGGCCGCGATAGACGAGATCGAGCGCGCATTCGCTCTTGCCGATGCCGCTGTCGCCGAGGAGCAGCACGCCGATGCCGTAGACGTCGAGAAGGCCGGAGTGCATCGTGACGCGCGGCGCCATCGTCTCTTCGAGGAAGTACGTCGTGCGCGTGATCGTCGTCGACGACATCGCCGTCGTCGAGAACAGCGGCACGCTGCGCTTCTCGCATTCGACGCGGAACTCGTCGAGCGGAGTGATGCCTTTCGTGACGATGAAGCAGGAGATGTCGAGGCCGGAGACGTCGCGGATGCGCTTCTCGCGCAGCCGCGGCGGAAGGCTCTCGAGGTACTTCGTCTCCGACGCGCCGATGATCTGCACGCGCCACGGCTTGATGTACTCGTAGTAGCCGGCGAACGCGAGCCCCGGCTTCTGCACGCGCGGCCGCGCGATCACGCGACTCAACCCGTCGTCGCCGGTGACGAGCTTGAGCAGAAGGTCATCCAGCTCGCCCAACCGGAGCGAAGCGACGGTGGTAGGGATGAAGTCTTCGTCGCGCACCCAACAATACTAACCCGTGCTCGCGTCGAACAACCCGCGCCCGTGCCCGCGCCCGCTTCCGCGCCCGGGTGGGTGGCGAGCGAAGCGACCGTTCCGCCACCCCGGGCGCGGGAGCGGGCACGGGCGCGGGCGCGGGAGTTTGGGTTGGTGCGCGCGGGTCAGAACTCCGGCGCGATCAATCCGAGGTTGTTGTCGCGCCGCTTGTAGATCACCGAGACCTTATCCGTGTCGATGTCGCGAAAAACGATGAACTCGTTCTTCGAGTCGTCCAGCCGCAGCGCGGCTTCTTCGATCGACATCGGGCGGATGGCGAGGTTGTTGGTCTTGATGATGCGCGGGCGGTTGTGATCGCCGGTCTCGCGGAGGTTGCCGGGCTCGAGGACCTGCACGGCCCACTCGGTCACGTTCTGGCGGCCGTTGCCGTCGCGGCGGTGATGGTCGCGGATTTTCTTGCGGTTCTTCTGCGCCTGGCGCTTGAGGTGATCGATCGTGAGATTGATCGCGTCCTGCATCGAGTCGCCGGATTCCTGCACGGCCTTCACGTCGTGCTCTTTGCCGACGATGATCACTTCGCAGATGTTGCGGTACTTCTCGACCTGCAGCACGACGCGGACGTCGATGACGTCGTCGAAGAGGCGCTCCTGGATCTTCGCCAGCTTCTTCTCGACCAGGTCGCGCACATTGGCGGGAATCTCGTAGTTGCGCCCGGAAATCTCGGTTGCCATAGAACCTCGCTTTCACGTCGTTCTGAGCGGACTCAGAAGGGTGCTGAGTGCTGAGTGCTGGGTGCTCAGGGTCTTCTCAGCACCCAGCACCCAGCACCACGTGTTTGCAACGAATCAAAAAATCTGTTTGCGATCCGTGGATGACGGAATGTTCAGCTCGTCGCGATACTTCGCCACGGTTCGTCGTGCGATGTTGATGCCTTCGTCGTTCAGGATCTTCATGATCTTGGAATCGGAGAGCGGTTTGCGCGGGTCCTCGTTCTCGATGAAGCCCTGAATCTTCTTCTTCACCGTCAGGCTGGAGATGTCTTCTCCGGTATCGGAATCGATTCCGCTGTGGAAGAAGTACTTCATCAGGAAGAGGCCGCGCGGCGTGTGCATGTATTTGTTGGAGACGACGCGCGAGACGGTCGACTCGTGCATCTGGATGTCGTCGGCGACGTCGCGCAGGACGAGCGGCCGCAGATAGTCGATGCCGCGCTCCAGAAACTCGCGCTGATGTTTGACGATCGACTCGGCGACTTTGTAGATCGTCCGCTGCCGCTGATCCAATGATTTGATCAGCCACACGGCGGAGCGGATCTTGTCCTTGATGTAGTTGACGGTCTCGCCGTCCTGCTTCGAATCCATCGAGTGCAGCATCGACCGGTAGCCGCTGTTGATGCGCAGCTTCGGCATGCCGTCCTCGTTGAGCACGATCACGTATTCGTCGCCGACCTTGTGCACGTAGACGTCGGGCTCGACGTAGATCGCTCGCTCATTGGAGTATTTCCTCCCTGGTTTCGGATCGAGGTGCTTGATGATCTCGACGATGCCCTCGAGCGTCTTGAGATCGATGCCGAGGACTTTGGCCAGCGGGACGAATTTCCGCTGCATGAACTCTTCCCAGTGGTCGCGGATGATGATCTCGACGAGCGGATCGTCGATCTCCATGAAGGCGAGTTGCAGCAGGAGGCATTCGCGTAGGTCGCGCGCGCCGACGCCGATCGGATCGAGCGACTGCACCGCATTGACCGCGGTCTCGACTTCTTCGATCTCCGCGCCGACCGCGGCCGCGATCTCTTCGTTCGTCGCGCGGAGGTATCCGTCTTCGTCGATGTTGCCGATGATGAAGTTCGCGATCTCTTTCGTGCGCGGCGACGCGTCGGACATCGACAGCTGCCAGGTCAGGTGATCGGAGAGGTTCGGCGGACGCGTGAGCGTGTTCTCGATGGGGAACTCTTCGTGCTCCTCCCCCATCCCGCGCGGGTTGTAGCCGTATTCGATGTAGTCCTGGAAGTA
>Ga0066652_100000048_pt1 | contig 81773 bp, 63 predicted proteins | sample GraSoiAngelo_101_FD_71413 | JGI IMG/M metagenome (GOLD analysis project Ga0066652, IMG submission 71413) | Grasslands soil microbial communities from the Angelo Coastal Reserve, California, USA - 14_0903_02_30cm | ecosystem: Environmental > Terrestrial > Soil > Grasslands | place: USA... | reverse complement strand
ATCGAGAGCCACATACTGAATTGCCTGTTGTTTCATGGCCGCCGCTCCTTTCCTGCTCCTGTTGTCCGCAGACTTCACGGTAGCAGGAGGGAGCGTGCTTTCAATATGCGTTAGGCGGTCGGCAATAACTTAACAGGATACTTACCGATGATCGGATCGACCGTCACTACATGCAAATCGTGTTCGATGGCTTGGCAGATCAAGATTCGATCGAACGGGTCGCGGTGATAGAGTTCGAGAGACGGCAGGTGTGCGACGCTCGCTTCGTCTATCACCAATGACACGAAACCGTGCTCCTCGCGCTGCGTAGCTAACCAAGGATGCGGAGGTTCCGGCAAAGCGAGCTTGCCGAGGCGATACTTAGTTGTGGCCTCCCACAGCGTTGCAACACTGACGTAGACGGAGTCTGCGTTCTCAATTGTAGCGCGCGCCAAGGCACCGATGCGTTTATCTCCGACGATGTACCAGAGAAAAATGTGCGTATCGAGCAATAACCGCATTACTCGAAGTCTTGAAGCACATCTTCAGGTAACGGATCGTCGAAATTGTCGGGAACGACAAAAGTTCCCGCGGCAAGACCGAACGGACGCGGCCGACGTATTCGCTCCACCGGCCGTATCTCCGCTACCGGCTGATCGTCGGCGGTCACGACCAAGGTTTCGCCATCAAGAACACGATGGAGAACGCCTTCGGGATCTCGCTTCACGTCTTCTACCGTGACATTCATGGAAGCAGTCTACCAAATGCGAGCAAGCCGGTGGCTTGTGATGCGCAAAGTTCAGTGGAATTAGACACTTATGCGTGGCAGACGCCGACCACAGCAGACACAACCACAGATAATGAGACTACTAACGCCGGCCGCGAAAGCGCCACCAATATGCAACGCCGCTCGAACGGCTCGAGGAGCTTCGCCGCCCTTCACCCCGCTCATAACAACATTAGCCGCGAATCACACCAGCACCAGCACCCCGTCAACTCCGTCAAAGACCTCCCAGCGTTGACGCTCCCGCGTAAGCGCCACCTTCCTGCACAATGCACCCCGTTAGCGCAGCAGACCAACTCCGCCACGGCTACTTCTATTCATTGAACGTCGCTTCAGATACTCTTGCATGTCAGTGTTGCACTTCACTCTTGATGCCGCGCGGGCCTCATCGCGTTGTCAGGCGTGTACTTGAATCTTTTCGTAGAGAAATTCCGGGGCGATGTCTGCGCCATTCGGCCATGCAATCGTCCCAAGCTCCGGGTCAACGGCGACTTGTTTGAAATACGTAATGTCTTTCAACGGCTCGAACACAGGTCCGTACAGCTCCGTTGAGAGGTCAACCTCGCCCTCGGTACCGTCCTCGAACCTGACCCACACGACAAAATCTCGCACGTGTCTGGCCTCAATCACGTCGACAAGCATGTTCTACTCCAGCAGTTCGTTCAGCATTAATGGCAGATGCTTACGAGCGAGCTGCCAGTTCTCGAGCAGTTCGGCGGAATGCATTTTCCGCCACTCCTGTACGTGAGCCAACGCGCGAGCTGGAAACGAACCCGTTACGGCACCATCAGCCACTCGCACCAATATTTTCGCACGCCCGTACCTGGCATGGAAGTGCGGCGGATCATGCTCGCTGTAGTTCATCATGATCACGATTCCGAGAAAACGGCTGATCGTTGGCACAGACTGAGATTCTACCTTCAACCGGAGGTGCGTGAAGAGCTTCGAGCACGTCGAACTTGCTGCCATCCCGGCGCTCGAGCAATCTGCCATTCTGGTATGCCGACCAACCCTGCTCTTGGGCTGTTCGAATGTGAAATTCAGCCAGGTCTCGCCGCAGTTTACGCGGCATGTTTTCATCGAACAGAACTCGTTTCACGCCTATGCCAGAGCCGCGCGGCCCGCTTCTTCCAGAAATGAAACGGCTTGATCTCGCGATACGCTCGGATAGTTGTCGAGGAACTCCTCCAGAGGCTCACCGCCTTCGAGATAGTCCAATAGGATGCGAACCGGTACACGCGTGCCGACAAACACGGGGGTTCCGCTCAAGATCTCCGGATCGGAATGGACAATTTCTTTCAGGGTCATAGATACGTCCTGGTTTCGTTGAGGCAATCCAAGAATAGTGCAAGCCGAGACGGATTGGCAATCATACCTGCTTCGTCCTCGCGAATGGCTTCGTCAGCCATCTGCGACAACAGATCTGCCGCCCGTGCGCGAGTGCCACCAAGCATCTTTGAAGCTCGTGTCAGATCGAGATCCTTCGATCGAAAATATCGAGCCTCATATCGAATTCTACGGCCTCAATAGATTCTCGGCTTTTGCTTGGAGTTAGGCCGCACTCGACGCTTCGTCGTAATTTCGCAGGGTTTCTGGAGCGATGTCTGCACCGTTCGGCCAACAAACGGTGCCGCCGGCAATAAAAAACCTTTTGAATTGTCGCTTGTTCGCGAGAAGCTTAAACATCTCACCGCGAATCCAACGCGTAAAATCGACCACCTTCTCCTCACCATCTGAGAATCGAACACGCAACTGATAGCCTTTGACGTATTCCGCTGAAACCACGCGAACCAGAATGTTTTTCATGCGTTATTCCAGTGGAGCAATATTCTCGAGCCGTTCCAACTTCTTTGCACGACGCCAATTCGCTTCGAGCTCGAACCGGTGAAGCTTCGCCCATTCCTTGATCAACTTCCGTGCCGTGCCAGATGCGATCTCGCCTTCAATGATACTACGACAAAATCGACGATGGCGTCTTGCCCGTGATGCTCGGGGTGGAAATGAGGCGGCGCATGATCATCGCGTTGGGCAGCGGCTACTTGACGGCGAGTTCGTGCAGCAATTGCTCAATGTCTTCCGGGACGGTCACAGTAACAAACCATGAGCGCGGATAGACATAGTCTTCGCCGGATTCGTCTATCACACGCATGTAGTTGCGCTTCGCCGCCGATGGGTCATCGAGAACTTCATATACCTTGCGAAGTTCTAATGTGCCGGCATATTCGCCGTTGCGAATACAGATTGCGAACTGCTTTGCCTGGCTCATTCCTAGTCAATGTACCGCTTGATCTTCATCCAGCGCTTGCCGATTCCGCGGGCTTCGTACCAATGTACTTCGGCTTCGGCAATCGTACCATCCTCAAGTCGCACCGCTGCGACACCCTTCAGTTTTCGCCAACTTCCCGCGCCAAAGTGCTCCTCGAGATATACGAGATCGCGGATTCCGTGACCAACGGCGATCGTTCGGATGTTGCGGATCTGACCGATGATTTCGAACGATTCCTGCGCCACGTGCGGAACCTGTCACGTTTCACGTTGTGGGATAAGACGCGCCTATGCAGTCACTTATCCGCGTCCGTACGTGCTTTGAGGAGATGTGAGAACGGAGCGGTTCTTCAGTACGACGAGCTGGCGCGCGCCGATCGCGACGTTCACGTCGCCCACGTCACCGTAGGGGTACGAAACGTTGCGGAGCTCGAGCATCCCCTCTTTGGACTCTCGCGACAATCGAGGCCGTCCGTGCCGCAACGGAGGGAGTGTCGATTCAACGGTGACTCTCCGTTCGAGGAACACTCCCCGGCGTTCAATCATCAGAGGGGAGTGTCGATTCAATGGCGCCACTCCGTTCGAGGAACACTCCCCGGCGTTCAATCATCAGAGGGGAGTGTCGATTCAACGGCGGCACTCCGTTCGGGGAACACTCCCCGCCATGGAATCATCAGAGGGGAGTGTCGATTCAATGGCGGCGCTCTGTTCGAGGAACACTCCCCGCCGTTCACTCATCACAAGGGAGTGTCGATTCAATGGTGACACTCGGTTCGAGGAACACTCCCCGGTGTTGAATCATCACGAGGGAGTGATGATTCAACACTCGCACCGTCAAATCATCACTCGTCGTGGATGAATCGGAAAAAAGAGCTTGACATTTATACTGGACGGACGTAGTTTGTAGATCACGCGCCACCCCCTCCTTGGGGGCTCCGCGCGCGTGAGCAGTCGTTTCTCGCGGCCTTCTGGGCTCGAGCGAGAAACCAATTGCTCTCCTCTCGGGCCGGATGTACGAGGGTCGGAACGCATGTTATGAGCGGCGTTCCCAGACCTCTCGGCATCCCGCCATTCCCCGGCATTCCGGCATCCGTGTGCGCACACGTGTGCCGACAGAAGCTCCCGGGTCCGCGGGCTCGGGGTCCATCCACCCGGTACGGCGGCGTGTCGCCGCCGGCACCACCGGACGTCGTGTGCCTTGCCGGCTCGCGGCGTCCGGCAAATCGAATGAGGAGGTTTTCCATGATTACAAAGACTGAAGATCCCAGAATCCCCATGGCGGCGGCGCTGGACGGCACGGAGCCGCTCACGCCCGAACAGTTCGTCGAGCAACTGCGCGCGCTGCGGCAGCACGTACCGGATTTCGGCCCGTTGCCGAAGGCATCCGCGCACGCTCTGCGGGCGGCGGCACGTGCCTCCGCGGAATTCGTTCAGGCGTCGATCAATTACGGTTGGCACGTCGAAGCCGATTGCGGCCGCGATCTCGACCGACCACGCCGTATTGATCAGCGAGCGCGAAGACGCCGCGCGGTGGAGTGCCGTCGAGGACGAGCTGGGGACGCTGCTCGCAGGCGTCGCAGCAGCCAACCTCGGGCGCCGTCACCGCATCGGGCTGGCGGCGCTGCAGATCTACAGCATCTCCCGCCAGCTCGTCCGCCGGAAGGAGAATGCCGACCTGCTGCCGCACGTCGACAACATGCGCCGCGCGAACCTGTTCGGACGCCGCCGCCCGGCGGCACCCGACCCGAAAGCGCCGGCGCCGGTTTCTCCGCCCGTGATTCCTCCCGTGAAGACCTAGTGCCGGAAGCCGTAGTTTGAAGAGTCCCGGACCGGGCGCGCCGAAGCGCGCCCGGTCCAATGTGAAGTTCATTCAGCCGGCGTTACGTTCTCGCCGGCACGCGCGGCACCACCCACGCGCGGTCGCCGGCCGTAACCGTCTCGGCCTCGAAGCCGAACAGCTCCCGCATCACCTCGGCGCGCATGACGTCGCGCGGCGGCGCGTCCAGCGCCAGCGCGCCGCGCTGCATCACCAGCATCCGGTCGCTCTCCGCCGCCGCCCAATTCAGATCGTGCGCCGCGAAGACGACCGTGCAGCCGGTGCGATCGACGACGTCGCGCAGCAGCGACGAAAACTGCTGCACGTGCGAGATGTCGAGCGCGGCGAACGGCTCGTCGAGCAGGATGAGGCGCGGCGTGCCCGCCAGCACGCGCGCGAGAAATACGCGCTTCCGCTCTCCGCCGCTCATCTCGTCGAGATAGCGCTCCGCGAGATGCGTCGCATCGCAGAGCGCGAGCGCGCGATGCGCTTCTTCCCAATCGCGATCGCTCTCCCACGCGAAGCGGCCGAGAAACGGCGCGCGCCCCGACACCACGACCTCGATCGCGCGCATCGGAAACGCCGGATCGGGGTCCTGCGGCAGATACCCCACCCTGCGCGCGTACTCCTTCGCATGCCACTCGCCGAGCGGCTTGTCTTCGAAGAGCACTTCCCCGCGCTGCGCGCTGAACACGCGGGCGATCAATTTCAGGAGCGTCGATTTTCCGGAGCCGTTCGGTCCCGCCAGTGCAACGAGCCGGCCTTCGCCGATCGTCACGCTCACGTCGCGGACCGCGGCGACGTCGCCGTAGGCGTAGGAGACGTTGTGGACCTCGAGCATCACAGAGACTTTTAGCACCAATGGCCTTCACTTAAGCACGCACGACCCCTCACCCGGCGCTTTCGCGCCACCCTCTCCCCGCAAGCGGGGGGAGGGGCAACTTAAAGAGTGCGTTGAATTTGTTGCCCTTCGCCCCGCTTGCGGGGAGAAGGTGGACCCTGAACGCAGTGAAGGGCCGGATGAGGGGCCGTGATTCTTAAGTGAAGCCTACGCTGACTGGAATGAGACGTACCCGCGCTCGATGCAACGTTCCACAGTTGTATCGAAAAGGTTGTGCGGAACGACTGAATCGTGTAAAGTTCGCGCCCTAAAAACCATTCGCAGGTTTTTTCAGCAAAACAATTAGCGTCCAATAGGCGTCCAACTACTTCCAATTTCTGGAGTTGCGTATGATTCGTCTGTCGTTCCTCGCCCTCGGTCTCACTCTCATCCTTCCCCTGACCACTCCCGACGCAATCGCCGACTTGACGGTCGGTTTTGAAACGAATGGCGTACGGGTCACCGGCGTCACGCACGGCGGGAAAATCGTTGCGGCCTCGATCGACCGGCCGCCTTCTCGTGAGGTGATCAGTACGACCGGTGTGCTCACCGATTCCGATAACGACGGTGAGGTCTTCATCGCCATGAAGGAAGGCATCGAGATTTCCGACCGCGCGATCTATGCGGTGGTGGACGTGGCCAGCGGCCATTACATCGTCGTCAATAAGGCCGAGGGCGTAATCAATACGCAAGGGCTGCAAGCACAAGGGGTCAAGGCGAATTCGATCGGCGAATTCGATCGTTTTGTCGTCGACGACACCGGCGTGCAGACGTTGATCGTCCGGCCGGGCAGGGGCGCCTGGGCAATGCGCGGCGCGGACGGAGAAACGGGCGATGCCGATCAAGTACAAGACGGAAAACTCGAGATTCAATTGGAAGATACGCCGCCTCTCAAGAGTTTTCCCCCGGCTCCCCGGCTTTTCGCGAACGATGACCTGGTCATCACGATGAATCCGTTCACGATGGAAGTGTCCGTGACGAAAGTGACGGGCGTGAGCACGGGGGTGACGCAGTGAGCATGCGACGCGTCGTCCCGTTCGTCCTTCTTGCCTTCTGTGCGCTCGCGGCTGCTGCACAAGAGCAGCATCCGAACCTGCAGCGCGGATTTTCGGCCGACAAGGTTTATCAGCTGGGAGAGCTGGATCAAGTCGATCTGTTCAACGGCTCGTTGAAGATGACGGTGCCGATCGGTCCGCGATATCCGGTCAATGGCACGCTGAGTTACGGGCTGACCCTCATCTATAACAGCCAGATCTGGGATCTCCATCCCGGAACCTATATGGGCTTTGACGAGGACGCCAAGGGAAACACCGTCTATATCGAATTTCCGTATGTCGACGCAATGCCGACCAACCGTGCGAATGCGGGCATGGGCTGGTTGTTGTCGCTCGGTAAAATCTTCGAGGCCGGACATTGGCTTTATGAGAGTCCGGACGGCCATGACCATGATATCGGCGATCTGAACAAGGTCGGAAACGTCGGCTATTCGCGGGACAGCACCTACATGCGGGCGAAGCGTACGGCCGAGACCGAGGTCACGCTCGAGTTTCCGGATGGCGCAATCCACACTTTCTCGCGCCTGCCGAAGCACGACTGGCGTCTCGTCAAGATGGCGGATCGCTTCGGAAACGAAGTGAGCGTCGAATATCCGAATGACGCCGACCTCTGGATCATTCGCGACGGTCACGGGCGCGAACAGAAGATCTATTTCAAGCAGATGGCCTACGGGTGGATTGACGGCACCGTATATAAGAACCGCATGGTGGACAAGGTGGTCCTCACCAGCTTCGGCAGCCATGATCCGCTCGAGTACAAGTTCGTTTACGAGGCGGCGAAGGTAAAAAACACGTGCGATTCGAACGCGCAGTTGTACACGCCGAAGGAATACCTGAACCAGCCGTTCCTCAAACGAATCGAGCTCCCCGACCACTCGTCATTCGAGTTCACCTACGCCAATTCCGCGGGGTCTCCCAGCAATCCGCAGAACTGCGAGCAGGGTGCATTGACCCGGATGAATCTGCCGACCGGCGGCTCGGTCCGATGGACCTATAAGAGATACACACTTCCGACGACAGATTGCTACGGTAACTTTTACGGGCTCGGCCAGATGCCGCCGGGCGTGGCCACGCGCACGCTGTACGACGAGAACGGGCTGGCCGGCGGCCGGACCACGACGTATTCGCAGACACTGCCCGCGCGAAAGAAGACTCCGGACTGTTCCGGAAAAGAGGCGTACGAATGGGTCGGCACGGTCGTCGACGCCCCCGACCATACGAAGACGATCCACTATTTCACGCTCTGGCCGTTCGTGACGAAATCGACGGACGGTTACAGCGTCCGCGAGCGCGGCATGGCGTATCGCCGCCTGCCCGACGGCCGCAGGCTGGCGAGCGAGTTTCTGGGCGTGTGCGCCGATACGACTTGTCCCTCCCAGCGCTCGACCTACGTGAAATGGGAGTTCGAGGGCAGCGATGAACCGATCGAGAGGCTGCAAAGCTTCAATCACCGCCAGACGCTGGAAGACACCGAATATCCCCTGGACGGCGGCCTGAAGGTCCACAAGTTCTTTACGAATTACGACGGCGTCGGCCACTTCCGCGGCGCCATTTTTGAAAGCACGATTCCGGGATCAGTTTTCCGCCTGGAATCCACGAATTGGGACGCCACGACCAGCGAGATGTTGGTGGACGACGACGGCAAAATCATCAGAGACGTCGTCCGGCCCGCGACCAACCAGCCGTGGATTCTCAATACCTACTCGCGTAAGGGCGCGACGGAGAACGGCACTTCGCAAGGCGAGGAATATTGCTTCGACAAGAGCAACGGGTTCCTGACGCGCAAACGGACGTTCAAAGACGGCAACGGCGCGGGCCCATACGACCTGCTGACCCTGTATTCCCAGGCAATCGGCGATTCCGAACAGGACAACCACGGGAACGTGTTGCGCGAGGAATATTACGGAGGCGACCTCCAGGCGCTCGACTCCGCCTCGCTCGTCTGCGACATGCCGCTTCCGCAGAGCGGGCCGCAGCTGACGATCCTGAACGGATATCAGTTCGGCGTTCTCAATTCCTCGAAATACAAAGACTCGACGATCAACATTCTCAACCTGACCATCGACGCGAAGGCCGGACTTCCGTCCGCGGAGACCGACGTCTCCGGCATTACGACCACCTTCGATTATGACTCGATGCTCCGGCTGCAGTGGGAGAAGCCGCAGAGCGGTCATGGCCCGTGGCGGCAGTATCTGGTGACGAACGCGACGTCGTCGGCGCATGCCGCGGCGGACGTCATTTCGTACAGCAACGGCAGCACGAGCAACGAGATCACGCACCAGCACATCATCTATGACGCGTTCGGCCGCGTATTGCGTGACCTGCTGCGCCTCCCGGCCGTGCCCGGCGAAGACGAACAGTGGAGCGTTCGCGACGTCACGTACGACGTCGCGGGACGCAAGGACACGGAGTCGTCGGTCGAGCTCTACGACGAAAATGCGGCCCCGACGGACAAGACGTTCTATCACTACGATCCGTTCGGCCGCGTGGACTCGATCCGGACGCCGGACGGCAGCGTCACGACCTACGACTACAAGAAGGGCGTCTCGCATGCCGAGCGCGTGAGCCAGGTCGCGACGCCCACGAACGAACAGGACTCCGTCCTCGTCACCGAGCATTACGACGCGGCGGGACGGCTGGTCGGCGTGGACGAAGCGGCCGACGGCACCAAGGCCGATACGCCGAAAGGCGGCAACGTCGTCACCACGTACACGTATGACGTCGCCGGCCGGTTGTTCACGGCGAAGGTCGGCACGCAGGAACGCAAATTCGAGTACGACGGCCGCGGCTTCCTGCTCAAGGAACAGCATCCCGAAAATGGCGAGACCGTCTACAGCGATTATGACGCGCGCGGACATGCCGGCAAGCGCACATCCGGCGGTACGACCGTCCAGTCGATCTACGATTCGCTCGAGCGGCTTCGTTTCCTCAAGGAATTCCCCAGCGGAAAACTGATCAAGGAATTCCAGTACGGCGACGACAACAACGGCTCGGACTACCGCAAGGGAAAAATGACGAAGGCCGTGCGCCGCAACGAGCTCACTTCGGCGGGCACCATCGACGTCGCCGAGTCCTACGAATACCGCGGACCGGGCGGACAGGCTTCGAAGCGCACCACCGCCATCGAGCGCATTACACAGAACCCGGACGGCAGCGAGAACCGCGCGCCGATCCAGACCTTCGAATACGAGCTCACTTACGACGATCACGCTCTGCCCCGCACCGTGTTCATGCCGAAATGCCTGTTGCAGGGCTGTACGGCCACGAGCGGGCTGACCGCCGTGACGAACGTGCGGTCCGCGGGCCTTCTGACGGACGTCCTGGGATTCGGATCGATCTCCTACCACCCGAACGGGATGGTTCATACCATTCAGTTCCAGACGCCGCAGAAGCCGGTCGACAAGTACGACGTCCGTTTCGGTATGCCGCGACCGTCGAAAATCACCTTCGCCTCGTGCGGCGACGTGAAGCCGTACTTCCTCCCCGGCGTCTCGATCGCAAAAACGAATGCACTCGAATGCGCTCTGCAGGTGTCGTGGCCGTCGGCAACGGTCTGCGGCGGCGGTAATGCGATGAAGTACCGCATCCTCCGCAATAACGTCGACATTACGGACCAGAGTGGAAGCAAGTGCCTGTCGACGCCGAAATTCCTCGACAAGACGGCCGTCCAGGGTACGCCGTACTCGTACCGGATCATCGCCGAGGGACCGCAGGTCGACGGCGGGAAGGGCGTTTGTCAGGGCGGACAGGAAACGGAGTTCGAGGAGCCGATCCTCGGAACGCGCGGCTCCTGCAATACCGACGTCACCCTCTCGCTGTTGCCGACCACGGCGACGGCGTTCGTCGGAATTCCTCAGACCTACAAGGCGCTCCTCCGCACTCCGGACGGACCGGTGGTCGATGAAGGTCTGACCTTCGTTCTCAATGGAAAGAAAATCAGCTGCGCCGACGACGTCGACACGGCCTGCATTGTGAAGACCGGCCCTGACGGCACCGCCACCGCGACCGGCTCGCTCGATCTCGCGCCGAAAGACTACGAGCTCAAAGTGCTTTATGCGGGCGGCGTACTGCCGTCGCGCACCACGACCGGAAAGGTCAATCTGTTCTGCGGATTCCCGTCGTATCTCGTCAATCCGCTCTTCTACAATCTGCGGCCCGAAGAGCGCACCTATCCGGTCTTCGTCGGCACGTCCGACCATTGCAACTGGACACCGAGTGCCGACGTGGGCTTCATTACGCTGCCCGTGCCCGGTACGCGGACCGGCAGTTCTTCATTCGACTTCAAGGTCTCCCAGAACACTGCCGCCGAGGCGCGCAACTCCAATATCGCCGTCGCGCTGAAACAGGTCAAAGTCAAGCAGAGCGGCAGCGGCTGCTCGTATGGCTTCGATCCCGAGATCGCGTATGTCGCGGCCGAGAGCCAGTTCGGCACCGTCAGCATGACGGTCTCCACCGGCGACAATTGCGCGTGGCGCGTCGAGTCCGACTCCGGCTGGATCCACTTCGTTCAGCCGCCGGGACAGGATCCCCCCGCGGCCAATCACGACATCGGAACGCGGACGATTTACTTCAAGGTGGATCCGCAGGAGGATCCCTCGAAGCGCGTAGCCACACTGCGGCTCTACGACAAGGAGCTCGCGTTCCAGGGTGGCAACGTCGTCGCCTCGACGAAAGTCAATCAGGACGCGCCGCCGATCCCGGTTCCGCCGTCCGGCATGGACGTCGATCTGGAGGGCGGCTCTGTCTCCAATGGCTCCAACGTGACTCTGCGCGTCTGGCTCCGCGAAGGAACGCAGCTGCAGTACCACTGGTTCATCAATGACGTTCCGGTCTATCCCTACTGCAAGTACTGCCCCTCACTGACCCTGCATCCGGGAGACAACGGCTATCCGACGTCCCAGTCGTCGACGTTCCAGGTCGAGGTCATCAACAGCCGGGGCCATCTGGCCAGCAGAAAAGTCACCTGGTCCAACAACACTCCCAGCCCGAACTGCAAGGTGCCGTACATCATCGACTCGCTCTTCCGTGGCGAGGACACGCCGGGCGACTCCATCTCGCCGTACCCCGGCTTCAACGTCACGATGTTCGTGGTCGGCGCGCACGCCAACTTCAGCGACACCACGCCGCTGACGTACCAGTGGTACCGCGGCATCTCCGGCGATGAAGACTCGCCGATTCCGCCGGACCCGCCCGACCCCATCACCGGCATCTCGTATCCCGACACCATTCACGTCAATCCGTTCCACACCTCGTTCTATTGGGTGAAGGTGACGGACAGCTGCGGCTCCAACTACAGCCGCACCGCGGCCATCTTCAGCGCGCCGCCTCCTCCGGGACGGCGCCGCGCCTGCTGCTCGTTCGACCTCAACTCCGACAATAAGAACGACATCCCGTGGCACAACAGCGCCACCGGCCAGAATGAAGTCTGGCTGATGGACGGAACGACGCACGCCAGTACGGCCACTCTTCCGCTCAGCGATCCGAAGAATCAGCTCCAGAGCGCCGGCGACCTCGATGCCGACGGCAATCTCGATCTGATGTTCCGCAATCCCGAGACCGGCCGCGATGAAGTCTGGCTGATGAACCGCACGAACCTGCGCGACGTCGTCCCGATCGAATCGCGCCCCGGTAAGGACTGGACGATCGGCGCGATCTCCGACTTCGATCTCGACGATCACGACGACATCGTCTGGCACAACGGCGCCACCGGCGCGAACGAGATCTGGTTCGGCGAAGGGACCGATCACCTCGGCTCGTGGGCGCTCCCGAACTCCGGCAGCGCGGGACTGTACGGCCGCGGCGATTTCAACGGAGACGAAAAACCGGATCTCTTCCTCCACAACCGCACCACCGGCGAGAACCAGATCTGGATCATGAACGACGCTCACCGCATGACGGTGAACTCCGAGGGCGCGCCGGCAAGCAGCCCGCGCACGTTGAACGTCTCGACGCTGAAGATGGCGACTACGTCCGATCCCGATCTCGTGCCGGCGCTCATCGCCGACATGAACGGCGACGGCAAGGCCGACATCGTCTGGCGCAATCCCGCCACCGGCGAGAACAGCGTCTGGATCATGGACGGCTCGCAGGTCACCGAGACGCGCACCGTCGAAACGCGCAGCGATCCTGCGTGGCAGGTCGGCGGCGGAGGCAACAGCAACAATCCGGAGACCGGCGGCGGCGGAGGCGACGGCGGCGGTGGAACGATCGGTGACACGCCGACGTCCATCGACGTCACGGTCGATCCCGTCCCTGTCGGCAAGCCTGCGGTCGTGACGGCTACGCTGAAATCCGGCAGTACGCCGATCGCGGACCGCGAGATCGTGTTCTCGCTGAGCGGAGCGGAAGTCACGCGCCTGCTCACCGGCACCGACGGCGTCGCCACGGCTGTGATCGAAACGACCGGCCGCGCTGCCGGCACGTATGCCGACGCGATCTCCGCGCGCTTCAACGGCGACTCGCTGTACGCGGCTTCGTCCAAGAGCGCCAACCTTGTCATCGTCTCCGATACGCCGAAGATCACGTGGAACGAGCCCGCGGCCATTCCGTACGGCACGCCGCTGTCGGCAACGCAGCTCAACGCCACGGCGTCGGTCGCCGGCACGTTCGTCTACACGCCGGCGGCGGGCGCGGTTCTCGACGCGGGATATCAAACGCTGTCGGTGAAGTTCACTCCCGCCGACGCGACGCTCGCGCCGATTACGACGTCGACCGTCATCATGGTCAACAAGATTCCGGCGGCGATTTCGTGGGCGACGCCCGCGCCGATCTCGTACGGAACTCCGCTCAGCGGCGCGCAGCTCAACGCGACGTCGCCGGTCCGAGGCACGTTTACGTACGATCCGGAGCCGGGCGCGATCGTCGGCGTCGGCACGCAGACGCTGCACGTCACGTTCGAGCCCGATGACCCGAACTATGACGTTTCCACTGCGTCCACGACGATCGTCGTCGAAAAAGGCACGCAGTCGATTCTCTGGAACGACCCGGCGCCGATCACCGTCCTGCAGTCTCTCACCGCGACGCAGCTCAATGCGCGGATCCTGACTTCCGGCACCGCACCCGCCGGCCAGGTCACGTACACGCCGCCCCTCGGCACCTCTCTGCCGGCCGGCACGCATGAACTGCGCGTCGACGTGGCCGCGACCGCGGAATACGAAGCCGCGACCGCGAGGGTCGACATCGTCGTGACGCACGTGCAGTCCACGATTCAGTGGCCGGTGCCCGCGCCGATCGTCTACGGCACGCCGCTCTCCGCGGCGCAGCTCAATGCCACGGCAAACGTACCCGGTACGTTCGTTTACGAACCGGCCGCCGGCACCATCCTCAATGGCGGAACGACGAAGCTCTTTGTCAGCTTCACCCCGAGTGATTCGCGTTATGACCCGGCCACGGCCAGTGTGACGATCCAGGTCACGCAGGCCACTCCGGTCGTTTCGTGGACCACTCCTGCTCCGATCGTCTATGGCAAGCCGCTGACGCTGACTCAGCTCAATGCCACGGCCACGACCGGCGGCGACTTCATTTACACGCCGTCGCTCGGAACCATCCTCAATGCCGGCACGCATCCGCTCAACGTCACGTTCAAGCCCGACGAGGCGGCGAATTACAAGTCCGTGTCGGCGAGCGTGACGCTCACTGTGCTGAAGGCGCCGCAGACCTTGTCGTGGGCCAATCCCGCGCCGATCGTGTACGGCACACTGCTGTCCGCGGTTCAGCTCAATGCCACTGTGTCGGTCGGCGGAACTTCGCCGGCGGGAACGCTGACGTACAGTCCGGGCTCGGGCACGCTGCTGCAGGCGGGCAACGGTCAGATCCTGACCGTCACCGCCGCTGCGACTCCGAACTATGAACTGGCGACGAAGTCCGTCACCATCGACGTACGAAAGGCGAAGCCGGTCCTCACCTGGCTCACGCCGGCGCCGATTGTCTACCGCACGCCGCTCAGCGGCACCCAATTGAACGCTACCGCCAATATCCCCGGCGCCTTTACCTACAATCCGCCGGCCGGCACTGTGCTCGAAGCGGGTCAGCAACCGCTGGCAGCGCACTTCACGCCGGCCGATACGAACAATTACGAGCTTGCCGACGCCTCGGTGACACTCGAGGTGCAACAGGCCACGCCGATCCTGACGTGGCCCACGCCGGCAGGCATCGTCTACGGCACGCCGCTGTCGGGCACGCAACTCAATACGACCGCCGACGTGCCGGGCACGTTCGTGTACTCGCCCTCGGCGGGAACGATTCTCAATGCCGGCCCCGCGCAGACGCTGTCGGTGCAGTTCACGCCGACGGACACGCGCAATTTCAAGAACGCATCGGCCACCGTGAAAATCAACGTCGCCAAAGCGAAGCAGACGCTTTCGTGGACTCCGACGCCGATCGTTTACGGCACGCCGCTCGGCTCCGGCCAGCTCAATGCGCAGGTCTCCGTGGTCGGACCGGCCGCCGCCGGCGCGTTGGTCTACACGCCGCCGTCCGGTACCGTGTTGGATGCCGGAACGCACACGCTGACCGTCGTCGCACAGGAAACGCCGAATTACGAGAGCGCAACGCTGTCCGTGCCCTTGGAAGTCGCGCGCAAGCCGCTTTCACTGGTCGTGGATGCGAAATCGAAGCTCTATGGCGGCGCGGTTCCAACGCTCACCGGCACGCTGACGGGTGTCGTCAACCACGACAACATCACGCCGTCGTATGCGACCATCGGGACGATCAGCAGCCCGGCCGGTACGTATCCGATTACCGGAACGTTGATCGATCCAGGCAATCGTCTGTTCAACTATGCGGTGACCATCACTCCGGCGACACTGACGGTGCTGCCGGCGCCGCTGCAGATCTCCGCCGATCCGAAGTCGAAGCAATACAGTGATCCGCTGCCGACACTCACGGCGACGTTCACCGGCCTCGTCCTCGGCGAAACGCCCGCCGTATTGAGTGGCACGCTGGTCATTGAGACGACGGCCGTGCGTCTGTCCGCGCCGGGCCCGTATCCAATTACGATCGGCGGACTCTCTTCACCGAATTACGCGATTGTCTACGTCAATTCGACGCTCACGGTGACGCAGGAGGACGCGCGCGTGCAAATCACCTCGCCGCTCCTCGCGTCCGCGTCTGCAAGCAAACCGGCGAGCGTTACGCTCACGGCAACGATCAAAGACATCAGCGCCACTGCGGATGCGAACGGCGACGTCGATGCCGGCGATATTCGTAAAGCCACGCTGACCTTCGTCGACCGGGCGACCAACACGACACTTTGTACGGCACCGATCGGACTGGTCTCGTCGTCCGAAGAGCGAGTCGGCGTGGCCACCTGCACGTTCACGCGCAACTTCGGCGCGACGCTGCCGGCCTCTCTCGTCGTCGGCGCGCGTGCCGGCGGCTATTACACCCGTGACGCGGCGGCAGAGGACGTGACGCTGTCGATCGTCGCCCCGACGACGGCCGCGGTTACGACGGGCGCCTCGTTCTCCATCGCCACGTCAGCCGGTGCCTATGCGCCGGATACCGGCAGTGAGGCGCAGGTCACTGGAACGCTGCAATACGACCGCGATGACCTGGTCAAGGGCCAGCTTTCCTTCAAATTTACGCGCGGTACACACAATTACGAGATCACTGTGGACGCATCGTCGCTGGCCATCGTCCTCACGACGACAGGCGGCGGCAAAGGGGCCATTGTCGGAACCGGTACGTTGCTGGAAGGCAAGACCGTCCTTGCAACAGGACCGGTCGTCCTTACAGCGACGGATGCCGGAGACGCGAAAAACGACACCCTGGGCATCGCTCTCTTCAACGCCGAGGGCGGCTTCTGGGTGGCGGCGGGATGGAACGGGTCCACTGTGGTCGAACAGAGCATGCACAACGGCAACATCGTCATTCATTAGGAACCAGCCATGCGCAAACCACGAATGACGATGATTGGCCGTGTATGCGTTCTCGTTTTGGCGTTCCTGGCGACGGTATGGACCCCTGCGCTGATTGCGCAGCAAAAGGTGCTGCAAAAGGGAGGGGAACAGACCTATGTCATCACGCTCCAGCCCGACGTTGCGAGTGCGGGTGACGTAGCCGCGGATCTGGCCAAAGTGTACGGCGGAACCGCGGAGCAAACGCCCGATGAGACAGAGGGTGTGTTCCGGATGCGTCTGACGCGTGCGCGCGCACGCGTCCTGGCAGCCGATCCGCGCGTCGCTTCAGTCACGGCGACAGCCGTGCTGCAGCCGAATGCGGTGACCGAGGCGACGAGTTGGAGCGCCGGGATCACGTATACGTACGACGGCTCGGGCAACGTGCACAAGATCGGCAATGACACGTTCAGTTACGACCACACCAGCCGTGTGATCACGGCAAACGTCAACGGCACTCCCCGTGATTACAGTTACGACGCATTCGGGAACCGCACCGGCTGCCGGCAGTGGGCAGGTACGTCCTCGCAGGCGGAATGTCAGAAAAGCAAGACCATCGATGCGGTCGAAAACCGGAATCGCCTGAAGGACGTTCCTTATGACGGTGCCGGCAATGTGAAGGAGTTGGACGGTCATCAGTATGCGTACGACTCACTGAACCTGATGAAGAGCGACAGCGTCGGCACGGCGGCGCGGGAATTCGTCTATACAGCGAACGACGAACGCATCGCCGTCTACAACGTGGGCTCGTCATGGCGATGGGCGATTCGCGACCAGAGCAGCAAAGTGCTGCGTGAATTCACGAGCACGAACGGACCGAATGGCGTAGGCACGGCAACGTGGCAGTGGGTCAGGGACAATGTCTGGCGGGACACGCAGCTCCTGGCCTCACGCCAGCCGGAGAACCAGACCACGACGACGTATTTCTATCACCTCGATCACCTCGGCACGCCGCGGCGGATCACCGATACGAATGACCGGATCGTCGGAAGCCACGACTATTTCGCGTTCGGCCCGGAGATCAGCGGCGGGACGAACGAGCCGTCCCCGACCGCGCTCAAGTACACGGGACACGAGCGCGACAGCTGGGGCAGCCTGTTCGGCGCGCTCGATTACATGCACGCGCGCTACTATGACCTTGAGTTGGGCAGGTTCGCCTCGGTCGATCCGTTCATTAGCCGGGCCGTGCTCGGCCTGCCGCAGGGCTGGAACCGCTATTCGTATGCGTTGAACAATCCGCTCCGCTTCACCGATCCGACCGGAAAGAAGGTCGACTGTACGACGATCCCTGCTACGGACAAAAAGCCCGAACAGGTCGTCTGTTCCGAGGTCATTGACGTCGAAGGCGAGACGCCGACGTTCCCCACGATCGGCGGCAGCATTGCTACGATGATGGATCTCACGCGGTGGATGCGTGGCGGTCTCCCGCGCATTTCCGCCGCAGACCCAAGATCCGCGCAAGACCTGGCCAACACCCCGGTGATGGACCAGATCCGCGCCCAGTACAAGAAGAATAATTGTGATGATCGAAAAGAGCCGTACTACGGCGATTTTCAGTACAGCGAGTTCATGACCACGCCTCCGCTGTCGACGGGCCAGGCGGTCGGCAGCTTCGGAGCAAAAATACGAGGAATTGGAAACGGCTTGATCGTCGTGACGGCGTTCAATACGTGGGGCCTTGAATCGGGAACGCGGTTCCCCGGGACGGGCAATCGCCATAACGCGAGCGTTCAACAGATGCTTGGCGGAGCGCCGATTCAATATCCGAAGTCTCTTCTCGAAAATCGCTCCAGCGGACCTATGAGCACCGCGACGCTCAACTACATCTGGATCGAGGGATCACCGTGCATGCAATGAGAATCGCGTTGGCGGTCGCAGGCGCGCTCGTTCTCTCGAGTTGTCAGCACTCGGAGAACCGGTATCTCGAGCGCGAAGTCGTCGCCGGAGAGATCGTCGGAACCTGGTCGATGAATCCGGCTTCGGTAAAAGACTTGCGGGACGTCGGATACACGGCGGCGATTGATCCATCGCGCGAGCTCATTGTCATTCGTGCCGATGGCTCGTGTCTCTTCGACACTCTCCCTCCATCCATTGCTTCCGCGGGAGGAGGGAAGCCCTGGCCCAAAGCATCAGCCGAATGCCGCTGGAAGCTCGATAAGCCGCCCCGTCAGAGACTCATGCTCGACGTCTCCGGTATTCCGCCCGCGAAGTACGACTACTACTTCGACCAGACAAAAGATGCGCGGCTCGTGCTCTGGCAGTACATCGATGATCCGGACGCCTGGCGTTATGTGGAGTATCTGAAACAGTGAAACAGCTGATACGAACAATGCCCAAACTTCTACGCATCCGCCTTTTTCCATTCGCACTGATCGTTGCGATGTGCTGCCCCGCGCTGCTGGCGCAGCAGAAGAGCAACGAACGGACCTACGTCATTACGCTGAAGCCCGCGGTTGCAAACGCGAGCGATGTGGCCACGGACCTGGCCAGGTTGTATGGCGGCACAGCGGAACCAAACCCTGACGAAGCAGAGGGCGCGGTCCGCATGCGCCTGACCCGCGCACGTGCACGTGTCCTGGCGGCCGACCCGCGCGTCGCTTCCGTCACGGCGACGGCCGTCCTACAGGCGAATGCCGTGACCGAGGCGGTGAGCTGGAGCGCGGGAGTCTCGTATGCGTACGACGGCTCGGGCAATGTGCACAAGGTCGGCAGCGACACGTTCAGCTATGACCACGCCGGCCGGCTGATCACGGCGAGCGTCAACGGCACCCCTCGCGATTACAGCTACGACGGGTTCGGGAATCGCACCGGTTGCGTTCAGTGGGCCAACACGTCCTCGCAGGCGGAGTGTCAGAAAAGCAAGACCATCGACGTCGCCGGCAACCGGAATCGCCTCAAAGACGTTCCTTATGACAATGCCGGCAATGCGACGGCGCTGGACGGGCATCAATACGCGTACGACGCGCTGAACATGATGAAGCGCGACACTCTCGGCACGCAGGCGCGGGAATTCGTCTACACCGCCGAAGACGAGCGCATCGCGGTCTATAACGCCGGGTCCTCCTGGAGATGGTCGATTCGAGACCAGAGCGGCAAAGTGCTGCGCGAATTCACGAGCTCGAATGGACCGAACGGCGCAGGCACGGCGTCGTGGCAGTGGGCGCGGGACAACGTCTTCCGCGACGGACAGCTGCTGGCGTCTCGTCAGCCGGAAAACCAGAGCACCACGACGTATTTCTATCACCTCGATCATCTCGGCACACCGCGGCGGATCACCGATACGAACGACCGGATCGTGGGAAGCCACGACTATTTCGCCTTCGGCCCGGAAATCAGCGGTGGGACAAGCGAGGCTTCTGCGACGGCGCTCAAGTACACGGGCCAAGAGCGCGATACGTGGGGCGGTTTGTTCGGCACGCTCGATTACATGCATGCGCGGTATGACGACCCGGAATTGGGGCGGTTCTTGTCCGTCGATCCGGCACCCGATAGTGCCGACCTGGAAGCGCCACAGTCATGGAATCGTTATGCGTACGCACGTAACAGCCCTCTCGCTCGACTCGACCCGGATGGACGACGGGATGTCTACGTCGCGTTTTGGACGGCCGAGTTTCCCTATTTTGTCGGGCGCGGTTCTGTTGGGCATGCGGCGATGTTCGAGGTGAGCGGCAAGACCATCGTGAGCCAGTTTCCCGACCCGCATGGTGCTCATGGCAAGAACACGACATTGACCTATGGCGAAACACTGATCAAGGAGAACGGCCGCCTGCCGGACAATGTTTTCCTGGTTCATCTTCCCTACGATGCCGACCTCGATGCGGCGCGAGATGCTGCGCGAGCCACAAAGTGGTGGGACGCAGATCCTAGTGCCAGCGACAATGAAACCCATTGTTCCGCAGCCGTCTATTCCGTGATGAGGGCAGGCGGTGCGAACATGCTGAGCATCGGATTTGGCGCTCCCCTGCCCTATGATTTGCGGAAGCTTCTCGAGGACATGGCCGAGAAAGATAAAAAGAAAGCGCAACCGGACGTCAAAGAGGTTCCGCCAGACACGCTCCAAAAAACTCCTGACAAATACAAGAAGTAATCGTGTGAGCTCGCATCCGCGCGGACCTGGACTATGAAGGCCACAAAAATGCTCGGATTCGTCGCCGTCGTACTGACCGCGGTCGGAGCGTTTTTGCTGCACTGGACGCTTTCCAGCGAGACGCCGAGCAACTGGGTGCCCGTGTGTTTGCCATACCCAGGCCCAAACATGGTGATTAGTGACACGTTTTCCGTTGCATCCGGCGGTCGTTTTGAGGTCCAAATCATCAGCCCGGCGGACCCGACCGATCGATCGGCAGATCGCGATTCTCCCGTTCAGACGAAGCTACGGATCGATGTCTCGGGCGGCAAGGGTGTTCGCATATCCAAAGACGTGTCCTCGGCGCGGATCGGCGGTGGGCGTCCGGACACCGATATCTTTGTTGCAGACGGGCTGATCGAAATCCCGGCAGGTGGCGACTACGACGTCGTTCTGCGTGGCTTGGGCCGTGATGAGTTGTTCACACAAAGGGGGGCAGTGGTACGTCTGGCGAGGACTCAGCCAGTTGGTCCGGAGCTCTTCTATCCGGTCGCGCGGTGGTTGGCGTATTTCTGCTTCGTCTGCAGTGGTGTTGTCGTGCTGATCATGGCGTGGCGTCGTCCGAGGTAGAGGGCTCACCGTGCACGGGGCACACTACAACCTTTATTTGCGGTGCCCGTCCTGTCAAAGGACGGAGGTCGTGTCCGGACAAGTCGACGTCGCCGACCCTTCACGACGCTCTTCGCAGTAGCGACAGGAAAAACGGAACGCCGAGGATGGCCGTGAAGGCGCCGATCGGCAGTTCGGTCGTGCGCACGGCGACGCGCGAGATGAGATCGGCGGCGACGACGAGCGTTGCGCCGCCGAGGGCGCAGAGCGGAAGCAGCGTGCGATAGTCGCGGCGCCAGGCGAGGCGGATGAGATGCGGGACGAGCAGTCCCACGAAGCCGATGATGCCGCTCACGGCGACGGCCGCGCCGGTGATGATCGACGCCGCACCGAAGCCGATCAGCTTCACGCGCTCGACGTCGACGCCGCGCGCCTTCGCGTCCTCTTCTCCGAAAACGAGAAGGCGCAGGTCGTTGGCGACGAACGCGAGGACGACGATCGCGACGATGAGCAGCGACGCGACGAGCACGACGCTCGTCCACGTCGCGCCGAACAGCGTGCCCATCATCCATTTCAGCGCGGCGGTGAGATCGTTCTGCGGCGAGAGCGCGAACGAAATGAGGATGACGGCGGAGAAAAACGCGTTGAGCACGAGGCCGGAGATCAGCAGCCGAACGGGATCGGTGTGGTCGCGGCGGCGCGCGAGGAGAAACACCGCGGCGGTGGCGAGGAGCGCGCCGGCAAACGCGACGATCGGCACGAGTCCCGGGACACGGTTCCATCGCAGCGCGGTCGCGACGGCGGCGCCGCTCGCCGCACCGCCGGAGACGCCGAGGATGAACGGATCGGCGAGCGGGTTGCGGAGCAGCGTTTGAAACGTGACGCCGGCGACGGCGAGCGTCGCGCCGATCGCGGCGGCCAGCAGCACGCGCGGCAAGCGCAGGCGCAGCAGAATCATGCGCGCGGTTGCGTCGTGCAGGTCGAGCCTGACGGAACCGAAGGTGACGGCGAGCGCGATCGCGAGCAATAAGAGGATTGTGAGGATGACGAGCGGGCGCGTCATGTTCACGCCGGCTGATGAAGGCAGAAGGCAGAAGGCAGAAGGCAGAACGAAGAAGACTCGTCATCCTGAGCCGCGCAGACGGCGAGGGATCTCAAGATGCGAAAGGGTTGCGTAGTTTGCGATCGTTCGGCGTCTTCGCGCCTCAGGATGACGACGCTCGGCAGAGCACTTCTTACTTCTGCCTTCTGCCTTCTGCCTTCTGCCTTCATCGATTTATGCGGTACAGGGAACGAACATAGACCAATCGAGTCCCGCCAGGAACCCTTCGTCGGGCGGCTGGATGGTCTTGAACGTGAACGCGAACTGCGACGGTCCGTGCTCTTCGAGATGTTTGAGGCGCTTCTTCGCCTCGTCGATGCCGGGGATGTGCCCGGCCGGCACCCACCACATCGCGAGATACGCGCCTTCGAAGTGCTCGAACCAGTCGCGGCGCTGGCGCAGCAACTCCGTGTGCGCGGTTTTGTAGACGTAGTTCTTCAGCGCCTCGACGCTCTCCCACACCGTCATGTTGACGATGATCATGTCGTCGTCGAACGGGCGGAGATACGTCGCGTCACCTTCCGGCGTCTGCAGTCTCCAGACGAAGCCGGGCGCGAGGTCGGCGAGCGCGTTGATCTCTTCGAGACGCGCGACGAAACCCGCGAGCTGCGGAGTGTCGAGCGGCGCGCGCAGGCGGGCGATGTTGATCTGAGCGATGTGGTACTGCGTCGTCATCGATCACCTCTCGCGTCCAGTATCGCATTGAGAGCGCGCGCCGCGTCCGCGACGCGCGGTCCCGGCCGCTGAAAAATGTCTTCGTTCACCGAAACGACTTCGGCCCGTAACGACGGCACGCGTTTCATCAGCGCCTCGACCTGCTGCGGCGTCACGGCGCCGCGCGGATACAAAATCAAATCGGGCGGCGACGCGACGAGCGACTCGAGCGAGTATTGCGGCCATCCGCCGACCTGCACCGCGTTTTGTGCACCGGTCAGTTGAAAGAGATCGTCGGTGAAGGTGTTGCGGCCGGCGACGTAGAGCGGATCGGTCCAGACCATGAACAAGATCCGCAACCTCTTCGACCGCGTCCGCCGCTGCGCGTCGATCGCGCTGCGCAGATTGCGCACTGCATCATTCGGCGGAGCGTCGATCAACCTGGCGAGCCGCTCCATCGCCGGCGCGATCTGATCGAGGCGATCGGTGCGGACGACGTAGAGCGGAATCGAAGCCGCGGCCAGCGCGGGGGCGAGGTTCGGATGATTCCCTTCCGTCGACGCGACGACGAGGTCGGGCCTCAGCGCGGCGATCTTCTCGACGTTTGGCTGCATGCCGCCGACTTTCGGGATCCGTTTGGCGTCAGGCGGAAAATTCGAGAAGTCGTCGGTGCCGACGATGCGACCGCCCGCGCCGACGGCGAACAGCATCTCGGTGAGATTCGGCGCGAGCGAGACGACGCGCGTGACGCCCGTCGTCAGCGCGACGGGGCGCCCGAGGTCGTCGGTGTGGGCGGTTTGTTCGGGAGGAGAACAGGCGAAGAGAACGAGGAGCGCGAGAAACGCGAGCCGCTCAGCTCTCGCCACCCTCTTCGTCTTCCATATCGTTGTTCACGCCGAGCCGGTTGCACGCCGCGGCGTACATCTGCTTCGACGCGTTGATCGCGGATTGCAGTTCGGCGATGCGGTCTTTCACTTTCGCCAGCTCTTCTTCGATCTGGTCCTTGAGATCATTGACCTCCTGCTTGGTCACCTGGAGCGTGGTCTCGTAGAACTTTCTCTGCTGATCGGTCAGAACCGGCATGTAAGGACCCTCCGACGAATGTTTATCACAATTTGAACTGCACCGGGACCGTGATCCACGATTTCACGCGCACGCCGTCGATCGTGCCGGGCGAGAACGAGGAGCGGCGCATGGTCTGCTGCGCGGCTTCATTCAAACCAACGGGACGATTGACTCCGCGCACGACGCGCACATCGAGCACCTGCCCGCTCTCCGACACGAACACGTTCGTAAGCACCGTTCCTTCGACGCGCTGCATGCGCGCGACCGCCGGATAGTTGACGGGACCCATGCGCGTCATGTGCGGCGGATTGAGGCCGTCGGTGCCGGCGGGAACCGTGTCGCCTTCGCGATACGTGGGGCGCGCGGGCCGCGTGTCCTGCGGCGCGGGTGCGGGTGCCGGCGCGGGCGGCGTCTCCTGCACGGGAGCCGGCGCGGGACGCGTCTCCGCAACTGTTTGCGTGACGACGGGCGGCGGCTGCACGGGTGCGGGAGCCGGTGCCGGACGCACGGGTTGCGCGGCGGGCTGGGTCGTGGTCGCCGCCGCTTGCTGGCGCGCCTGCGCTTCGAGGCGCGCGCGCTCCGCGGTTGCGGCGGCCGCGAGGCGGCGCTGTACTTCCTGATCGACGGCGGCCTGATCGACCGCGATTGCGGTTGACGTGGCAGCGGTGGTCGTTGCGGTTGCCGGTGCTGTGGTTGTTGCGGCGGTGGTTGTCGCGGGCGCGGTCGTCGTTGCGGATGTCGTCGCCGGCGCGGCCGTTGTGGAGCTCTTCCTGTTCATCATCCAGATGCCGCCGCCGATGAGCGCCAGGACGACGACCGCGGCGATGCCGATCATCGGGCCTTTGGATTTCTGTTCGGTGTGCGGCTGCTCCCACGCCTCGAGCGCGGGTGTTTGCGCGACCGCCGCCGGTGCAACGACAGCCGGCGCGACAACAACGGGTGTCAGCTTCGCCTCGGGCGCGGGCGCGGGTACAGGCTCGGGCTCGTGATGGAAGACGGGCTCCGGAGTCGACATGCGATGCATGTAGATCGCGAGGTCGGCGCTGGTCGGGGTCGGCCTGAAGCTGTAGAGGATCGCGTCGATGTCGCGCGCCATCTCGCCGGCGGTTTGATAGCGATTGGTCGGATCTTTCTGCAGCGCTTTGATCACGACCGCGTCGATCTCCGGCGTGACTTCGTCGTTGAATTTCGACGGCGGCGTGACGCGCGCCTCGCGCACCTGTTCGAGGATCGACAGTTCGTTGTCGCCGCTGAACAGCTTGCGGTTCGTAAGCATCTCGAACAGCACGGTCGCCAGCGCGAAGATGTCGGAGCGGCGATCGATCGTGCGGCCCCAGGCCTGTTCGGGCGACATGTACTGCAGCTTGCCTTTGAGCGCGCCGGCCTGCGTGTGCGATGCCTTCGACGCCGCTTTCGCGATTCCGAAGTCGCAGAGCTTGATGTCGCCTTCCTGCGAGATGAGCACGTTCTGCGGCGAGACGTCGCGATGCACGAGACCCATCTCGCGCTCGTCGAAGTCTTTCTTGCGATGCGCGTAGTCGAGCGCGGAGGCGACCTTCGATGCGATGAAGAGCGCCAGCTCGATGCCCATCGGATGATCGCGCTCTTCGCCGCGACGGAGGATCGTCTTCAGGTCGTACCCGTCGATGTACTCCATCGCGATGTAGTACGAGCTCTGAATTTTTCCGAGGTCGTAGATGTGGATGATGTTGTTGTGATTGAGCTGCGCGGCGAGCTTCGCTTCATCGATGAACATCTCGATGAAGTCCTGGTTGTCGGAGAGATGCGGAAGGATCTTCTTGATCGCGACGATCTTCTGGAAGCCTTCGACGCCGCGCATGCGCGCCTTCCAGACTTCGGCCATGCCGCCGGTCGCGATCTTCTCGACGAGCACGTACTGGCCGAACTTGACTCCATCGGCCGGCTCTTCTTCTTCGACGCGCGGCGGCTCGGGCGTGAAGACCGGCTGTGAGACCGTGATCTTCTCGTCGACGTACGCCGGCATCTTCGCGGTGTTGAATCGCGGATCGGGCGTGACGGGCGGCGGCGGAGTCGGAGTGACGGGACGCGGAACGCTGCCCGTCTGCGTTTTCGCGCGCGCGGTTTTCTCGATGCCGGACAGCGTGTCCGACAACCTCTTGTCGAGGTCGCCCGATCCGGGTTTCTTTGCTTGCGGTGTCGGCGTTGGTGTTGGAGTTGGCGTCGGCGTTGGAGTGGGAGTGGGTGTTGGCGTCGGAGGGGGAGGCGGCGGCGGTGCGGGCTTTGGTTGCGGCTGCGCCTGCGGCACGGCCACCGGACCGGTCACTTCTTTTTTTCTCTGCGGCCTCAAGCCGGAGAGGGTGTCGGCGAGCATCTTGTCGACGTCATCCGTTGCTCTCGGTTTCCTGATGCTGGCGGTCGTCGGGCGATCGCTGTCGACGAGATCGCCGAACAAATCATTCGACGTCACGGCCGGACGCACGGTGAATTCTTCGGTGAGCGTCGCGCCGGCGTGAATGCCGAGCATCTGCTGCACTTTGCCTAGGAATTCGCTTTCGGAGTACGGCTTCGGAAGAATGTCCGAGGCGCCGACGCGCTGCGCGTCGGACTTCGGAGACTTGCCGTTGTAGCCCGACACGGTGAGCAGAATCGGCGTTTCCTGCAGCGGCTTGCGTCCTCGGATTGCGCGAATCAGCTCCGTCGTGCTGATCTTCGGCACGACCGAAGAGAGCACGATCAGCTTCGGCATCTCGGAGTCGAGAACGCGAATCGCCTCTTCTCCGTCTTTCGCAAACGTCGGCGTGAACGGCTGACCCGACAGCGCCTGCCGCACGCGATCCGTGTATCGCGGTTCGTACTCGACGACAAGAATGTTTTCTGACATAGGAGTTTTTGGACGTTAAGAGGTTTGACGATTCTGGCACATCGAGGGAAAAGGTTAAAGGTGAAAGGCAAAAGTAGCCGAGCCGCATGCGCGATCTTTTTCCGTTTCGCCTTTTCGCTTTCGCCGCATGCAGCGCGTAACGCTTGCATTTGGCGGCGACCTTTCGCATACTACGGCTCGCACCTCGCGCGACGATTGAGCGTTCGATATCCCGCCGGGCGTTGAGACTTGCTCGCTCCGCCCAGAGATCGTCGGTTCCAGGGACTCGCAGGTGAAAGCTCATTTGGGTTTTGATTGAGTTCGAATGACACCAGAAGATCGCACTCCGCGTAAGCGGCGTCGTCGCAGACGCCGCGGGGGCAGCGGTGCACCGGGCGGCCTGCCGGGCACCGAAGGCAACAGCCCCTCACCAGGCAATGAAGCGCTTCCGCCACAGCAGTACGGCGGCGGAGGGGGAGGCGCGCAGCGGCGACGCCGGCGGCGCGGCCGCAGTCGCGGCGGCGGTGACGACCGCGGCTACGGCTCACAGGCCGAGAGCTTGCTGCCGCCGCTCGACATCGAGCCGGGACAGCTCGTCCCCGCGAGCGGTGTCCTCTGGATCAAACAGAACGGCACCGGCGTCCTCGTCAATCCGGCCAACAACTATCAGCCCGCGCCCGGCGACACGGTCGTGCCGCGCTCGATGGTCGAAAAGCTCCATCTGCAGGGAGGCCTCCTCATCGGCGGCACTGCACGCCGCGCCGGCAACGTCATGGAGCTGGCGGGACTCGAGACGATCGAAGGGATGGCACTCGAGGAGTATCGCGACTCGCGCCGTCCTTTCTCCGAGTTGATCTCGATCGATCCGAACGAAGTGTTCAAGCTCGAGACCGAATCGGAGCGCCTCACGACGCGCGTGCTCGATCTGCTCGCGCCGATCGGGAGAGGACAGCGCTGCCTCATCGTCGCGCCGCCGAAAGCGGGCAAGACGACGCTCCTCAAAGACATCGCGCACGGCGTAAATCGCAATCACCCCGATGCGCTGCTGTTCGTTCTTCTCGTCGACGAGCGTCCCGAGGAAGTCACCGACTTCCGCCGCTCGGTCGAGCAGGGCGAAGTCGTGGCCTCGAGCTCCGATGAAACGGCGGACAACCACATCCATCTCGCGGAGATCATCCTCGAGCGCGCGCGGCGTCTGGTCGAGATCAAGAAAGACGTCGTGATCCTTTGCGACTCCATCACGCGCATGTCACGCGCGTACAACAACGAACAGCGAGGATCGGGAAAGATCCTTTCCGGCGGCATCGACGCGCGCACGATGGAGAAGCCGCGACGCTTCTTCGGCGCGGCGCGCAACGCCGAGGATTGGGGATCGCTGACGATCATCGCCACGGCGCTGGTCGACACCGGATCGCGAATGGACGAAGTGATCTTCCAGGAGTTCAAGGGAACGGGCAACACCGAGATCGTGCTCGATCGCGGACTGTTCGAGCGGCGCATCTTCCCGGCGATGAATATTGCCCAGACCGGCACGCGCAAGGAAGAGAAGCTGCTGCCGCCGACGGTGCTGCCGAAAGTGCACACGCTGCGGCGTGCGCTTGCGGGAACCGATCCGATGTCGGCGATGAAGATGCTGTTGGAGCGGCTTCAGAAGTTTGCAACGAACGACGCATTCCTGAAGAGTTTTTAGTCCGGGATGGCGGATGGCAGATGGCGGATGGCGGGCCGGAGAATGCCTTGAATCCGCGATCTGCCATCCGTCATCTGCCGTCAGCTTTTCGAATCGCCGATTCAAAAAACCGTTTCTTTACGGCTCGCGTTTGGTGCAGTAATGTAGCGGCAGCAAAATCAGGTCAATATCAGGTCAACAATCGCAGGAGGATCTATGTTCGTTAGGCGTCGTCTTTTATTCGCCGTTGCGTGCGCATTGATTGCGATCGCGCCGGCACTCGTCGCCCAGGTCACGACCAGCAGCATCGCCGGTAACGTGACCGCGGCAGACGGAAGCGCGCTTCCGGGCGTGACGGTGGAAGCCGTGCACGTTCCGACCGGCACGCGTTACGACACGGTGAGCGGATCGGATGGCCGCTACACCATCCCCAACGTCCGCGTCGGCGGACCGTACACGATCACGGCATCGCTCGAAGGCTTCAAGGCGACGACCGTGAACAACGTTTCGGCATCGCTCGGCAACACCGCCTCAGTCGATCTGAAGATGGTGCTCGCCGCCGTGACGGAAGCGATCACCGTCACCGCCGCGGTGGATCCGATCCTCAATCCCGATCACACCGGCTCGACGTCCGCGGTCTCGACGGAGCAGATCCAGATGCTGCCGACGATCAACCGGCAGATCCAGGATTTCGCGCGCACGAACCCGTACTTCACGACCAGCCTCACCGGCGACGGAACGTTCATGTTCGTGGCGGGCCGCAACAACCGCTACAACACGATTCAGATCGACGGCGCCGTGAACAACGACCTGTTCGGTCTCTCCTCCTCGGGTACTCCGGGCGGCGGTTCGGGAACACAGCCCGTATCGCTCGATGCCATTCAGGAAATCCAGCTCGTCGTCTCTCCGTATGACGTCCGCCAGAGCGGCTTCACCGGCGGCGGCGTGAACGCCGTCACCCGCTCCGGAACGAACAAATGGGAAGGCTCGGTGTTCGGAACGAAGCGCGACCCGTCGTTCGTCGGCAAAGGTCCGACGAACACGAAAGTCGGCGAATTCGAACAGACGCAGTACGGCGGCCGCCTCGGCGGTCCGATCATGAAGGACAAGGTCTTCTTCTTCTTCAGCGGCGAGAGCAACAAGCGCAACGATCCGAACGGAACGTCGGCTGACGGATCGACCGGCATCGTCTATACCGGCACGCCGTCCGCGGCGGACGTCGCCAACTTCCTGAAGACGACGTACAACTACGATCCGGGCTCGATCGGCGATCTCGTATTCAACACCCAGAGCAAGCTGTATTTCGGCCGCATCGACGCCAACCTCGCGGCAGGACACAACCTCACGCTGCGCCACAACTACATCGACGGCACCAACGGCAACACGCCGTCGAGCTTCACCCGCAGCACGACGCGTTTCTACTTCCCGAACAACATCTATCTCTTCCCCAGCAAGACCCACTCGACGGTCGCTCAGCTGAACAGCGTCTTCGGCTCGAACATGTTCAACGAAGGCCGCGTCAGCGTTCAGAAGATTCGCGAGCATCGCGAGACGCCGGGCGACATCTTCCCGACGATCGAGATCGGCGCGAGCGGCGGTGAGCGCAACGGCACGATCCAGGCCGGCATCGAGCGCTTCTCCGGCGCGAACGTGCTCAACCAGGACATCACCGAGATCACCGACGACTTCACGTACACGACGGGTGGTCACAACATCGTCGTCGGCACCCACAACGAGCTGTTCGACTTCTCGAACCTCTTCATCCAGGACTTCTACGGCTACTACCACTTCACGACGCTCGCGAACCTGCAGGCCGGCAATCCCGATATCTATCGCATCGGCTTCGCCACCGGCAGCGATCCGCGCCGTCCGACGAAGTTCAAAGCGGCGCAGTACAGCCTCTACGCGAGCGATCAGTGGCACCTGAACAACGGCGTGACGCTCACGTTCGGCCTGCGCGCCGACAAGCCGCGCTTCAACACCACGCCTTCGCTCAACCCAGCGGTGCAGACCGCGCTCGGATTCTCGACCGCCGAGACCCCGAGCGAGTCGGTCACTTGGGAGCCGCGTGTCGGCTTCAACTGGGCAATCCCCGGTGGCGGCAAGCAGCAGCTGCGCGGCGGAGTCGGCGTGTTCCAGGGCCGCACGCCGTTCGTCTGGATCTCGAACAACTACGGCAACACCGGCGTCGAGCAGATCCTGCGGATCTGCAATGCCGCGTCCTGTCTGCCGAAATTCAATCCCAACCCGGAGACGCAGTCGCGTCTCGAAGGAGTCGCCGGCATCGCGCAGGACATCGCGCTGTCGGATCCGGACTTCAAGTTCCCGCGCGTCCTCCGCACGACCCTCGGCTATGACCGCGATCTGTGGTACGGCATCCGCGGCACCGTCGAAGTGCTCTACTCCAAGACCCAGGAAGACGTGTTCTACCAGAACGTCGCGAAGACGCGGACCGGCACGAGCGTGCTCGACGGACGTCCGACCTACGCGAACATCAACACCGGCATCGCCAACGCGTACCTCCTGACCAACACCAGCAAGGGCAACGAGCTCACCGAGACGCTGCAGATCGGAAAGACCCTGGGCAACCTCGAGCTGAACGCGAACTACATGCACCAGAAAGCGAAATCGGTCGGCGACTGGACCTCCAGCACCGCCGGTTCGAACTGGCAGTTCGGCTACGTGAACAAGGGCGACATCTACGACGATGTGCTCTCGACCACGCAGTTCGAGATCAGGCATCGCTGGAACCTCTCGGCCACGTACAACCTGCAAACGGGATCGTTCACGCACGGCTTTGGTCTCTACTACGTCGCGCAGGCCGGCCAGCCGTACTCGCTGCTCATGAACGGCGACCCGAACCGCGACGGCTCGCAGAACAACGACCTGCTGTACGTCCCGGCCGCGGGCAACCTGATTCTCTGCCCGTCGAACGCGACTGCCGCTCCGGCGGCCGCCGGTCCCTGCCGCGCCGGCACCGCGACGGTGACACCGCTCGACGTCAATGTGTTCTACAACTTCCTCAAGTCGGTCGGCCTCGATCCGACGAGCGGAAAGATCCTCGACCGCAACGTCCTGCACCAGCCGTACACGCGCCGGCTCGATTTCCACTACCAGATCGGACTGCCGCCGGTGTACGGAGCGCGCCTGCTGATCGAGAGCGACATCCTGAACGTCCTGAACATCTTCGACAAGGACTCGGGCGTGCAGCGCTTCGTCACCAACGCCACGTACTTCCCGATCACCTACACCGGACAGGATCCGACGAGCGGCAAGCCGGTCTACCGCGAAGCAGCGGCTGGCCGCCTCACTCCGGGAACGCAGTTCTCCACCGCGAATCTCTTCTCGCGCTGGCAGGGCCGCCTCGGACTCCGCGTCAGCTTCTAGTCCACGGTTTCATCGCATCCAACGAAAAGCCGCCCGCAAGGGCGGCTTTTTTATAGAGTCGGTGCATGCGCAAGGTTGTTTTGGCTTTGCTTTTCGCCGCGTGCGACGACTACGACAAATAGGACGAATACGACGGCTAGGACGAATACGACGCCGTGCAATCCCGGTCTCACGCTGTGAATTCGACGGTGTCGGTGCAGACGGGCGCGGAGTTTCGCGCCACCGAGCGAGCTTTTTCCTGCGCCGTTGACGCCGGCGAGCACAAACAGGACGGGGCGCTCGTGCCGCGGAGGCATCAGCGCGGTCGTCGGCCGGCGGCATTCGCCGCCTTTGCGATCGCGGCCGGTGTCGAGCCGAACGCTCTCCGCAACTTCCGTGGTGCATCCGCATTGCGCAAAGCGGCCAATTCACGATCAAACTCTTCGCGAAGTGCGTTGAGTGGATCGCGCGCCACCGCATCGTTCTTGAGTTTCGCGTATCGCTCAATCGACAACACCACGACCTCAGGCCGATCGTAGTTGGTGACAATGACCTCTCCGACCGCGTTCACCTCGGCGACGATATCGCGCCAATGTCCTTTGACATCGGAAGCTGGACGCCTGACGGACCCGTGTTTCATCCTCATCTGATTCTCGCGCATGGTTCCCATGTTGTCCAATCAATGAAGACGGTCCAACAAGAGTCTGCACGGACAAAGTCGGTATACAGTCCCACGTATGCGCAAGCTTGTTTTGGTTTTGCTTTTCGCCGCGTGTACGACGACTACGACGACCAGGACGAATACGACGGCTACGACGAATACGACGATGCCGTGCAATCCCGGTCTCACGCTTGTGAATTCGACGGTGTGGGTGCAGACGGGCGCGGAATTTCGCGCGGCCGCGCTGTCGACGTTCGCTGCTGCGACGCGCTCGCTCGATGCGGCGCTCGCCGATCTGTCGTGGAACGTGGAAGAGGACGGGCGGAGCGATCCGTCGCAGCCGCCGGCGATCGTCGTCGACTCCGACGACACGGTCTTCGACAACACGCGCTTCGAGGTGCGGTCGCTGAAGCTGGGCAAGACCTACGATCAGGACGCGTGGAACGCGTGGGTGGCGGAAGCGAGCACGGACGCGGTTCCCGGCGCGGCCGCGTTTCTCGCGCACGCGAAAGCGCGCGGCGTGACGGTGTTCTACGTGACCAATCGCGAAGCGAAGGAAGAAGCGGGCACGCGCCAGCGCATCGCGAACCTCGGCTTCCCTCTCGATCCGGACGTCGACACCGTCCTCACGCGCGGCGAACGGCCGGAGTGGACATCGGACAAAACTTCACGCCGCGAGCTCGTCGCCAAAAACTATCGGCTGATTCTCCTGGCCGGCGATGACCTCAACGACTTCGCCAACGCGCGCGACAAGAGCGTCGCCGATCGCTACAAGATCGTCGCCGACCACGAAGCGTGGTGGGGCACGCGATGGTTCCTCGTTCCCAATCCGATGTACGGCTCATGGGAGCGCCCGCTCACCGGCGGCACCGGCACGCCGTGCGAACAGGTGCAGAAGAAGATCGACGGGCTGAAGCCGTAGTCAGCGCGGGTTGTACTTCGTCACGACGATCCCGTTCGCGAACGACTTCGACTCGCGCAGCTCGAGCTTTTTCTTCTGTACGTCGCTGAAGAGGCTCTTGCCTGCGCCGAGGACGACGGGGATGTGCACGAGGTGATACTCGTCGATCAGTCCGTGGTTCGTGAGCTGCTGGACGATCGAGCCGCTGCCGAGGATCGTGACGTCGTTCTCGCGCTTCAGCTTCTCGATCTCGTCGCGCGCGATCTCGCGAAGGATGCGGACGTTGTTCCAGTCGTCGGCGTTCTTCAGTGACTTCGAGACGACCACCTTCGGGCTCTCGTTCATCACCGAAGCCATGTGCGGATCCATCTGGCGCGCCTGCTCCGTCGGCCAGAAGCTTTTCATCATTTCGTACGTCGTGCGCCCCATCAGCAGCGTGTTGCGGGACTGCGCGCTTTGATGCGTGTACTTGTCGTACTCGTCATCGCGGTCGATCGACTTGAACCAGTCGATCTCGCCGTTCGGTCCGGCGAAGTAACCATCGATGCTGATTTGTGTGAATGCACTGATCGTGCTCATACCACCGCGCCAACGACATCGTACGGATGCGCATCCGTGATCGCGACGCGCGCGAATGCGGGCAGATTTTTCGGGAGGAGGTCGATGCCGTCGTTGATGAGGAGACGGCCGTCGATCTCCGGCGCTTGTCCGATGAGACGTCCTTCGAGCAGGTGCTCGGTCTCGTCGCAGACGCCGGTGACGATCGCGTCGAAGGTTTTTCCGACGCGCTGTTCGTTGCGCGAGAGCGCGATCTTCTGCTGCAGCTCCATCAGCTTCGCGCGGCGGCGCTCGGCGGTCTTGCGCGACGGTGTGTCGGTCATGCGCGCGGCGAGCGTCGAGTCTTCCTGCGAGTAGACGAACGCGCCCATGTTGTCGAACTGCGCCCACTCGACGAAGTCGTACAGCTCGCCGAAGTCCTTCGCCGTCTCGCCGGGGTGGCCGGTGATGAAGGTCGTGCGCAGCGTGAGGTCCGGCACGAGCGCGCGCATGCGCGTGATCATCTCGCGATACTCCTTCGGCGATCCGGGACGGCGCATGCGCTGAAGGACGTTCGCGCTGACGTGCTGCAGCGGGATGTCGCAGTACGACGCGAAGCGGGGCTCGCGTCCCATCAGCTCGAAGAGTGACCAGTCGAGCGAGCCGGGATACGCATACAGAAAACGAATCCAGCGGAAGTCGGTCTCGCGCAGCAAAGTCTCGACGAGGTTCGTGAGTCCGTTCGCGTAGCCGAGATCTTCGCCGTAGCGCGTGGTGTCCTGCGCGACGAGGTTCAGCTCCATCACGCCCGCGTTCTGCAGCGATTGCGCTTCACGCACGAGCGACTCTACCGCGCGCGAGCGGAACTTGCCGCGCATCTGCGGGATCGCGCAGAACGTGCACGGGTTCGAGCAGCCTTCCGACACTTTCAAATACGCGTGCGCCGTTCCCTGCGTGAGGACGCGCGGCAGGTCTTCGTACAACCGCACCGACATCTTCCGCCGCACCGGCGCCGCGTCATCCACCACGCCCGTCACGGCTTCGGTGATCTTCTCGAGATGATCGAGTCCGACGAACGCGTCGATCTCCGGGATCGACTGCTGCAGATCGGTGCGGTACTTCTGCACCATGCAGCCGGTGACGATCAGCCGCTCGACGCCGCGTCCTTTTTTCTCCGCGATTTCGAGGATCGTGTCGATCGACTCCTGCTTCGCCGCGTCGATGAAGCCGCACGTGTTGACGATCACCACGTCGGCCTCTTCGAGGTCGTTGGTGATGACGACATCCTCGTCCGCCTGCAATTGACCCAGCATGATCTCGGCATCGACGAGGTTCTTCGGGCAGCCGAGGGAGATCATCCCCACACGGCGAACGGACTTTTCAGGCAGGACTGCGCTCATGAGCAGACGTTCAACGCTACGGGTACGCGGTAAATTCTGCCTTCCAAAGCAGCCCGGCAGCGCCGTGTTGCAGGACGTGCTTGCGCAGCGCGTGATTCATCACGATCGAGTCGAGCAGCATGAGCTCGTCGACGTCCGTGGGATCGAGGAGCGAGACGTTCATCGTGCGCGCAACTTCTTCGACCGTCCGATTGTGCAGCGATGCGATCGTCTCCGACACCGGCTTCGCCGGATTCATTTCGTGCACGATGCTGAGCGCGTTGCCTCGAAGAATGTACGTCGCGCACTTCTGCTGCCCGCGCAGCCATTCGAGCGCGGCCGTGAGCGTGAGGCGGTGCCAGTCGCGATGGCGGCGATACAACTTCGCGATCGCGCGATTGCGCTCGCCGGCCGGCTTGTAGACGTTCGGCTGCACTTCCCAAATCAGCGCGACGCCGTGCACGCTGTCGAACGTGCCGGACGTTTCGCCCACTGAGCCGGGCAGCGTGTGCTGCTGCCCTTCCGCGCGCGCGATCGCAACCGCGTCTTCGACGTCGCGCGCGACGAGGTCGAACGAGATGGTCTCGCTCCGTCCGCCGGAATGCGCGTTGCGCCCGAGGATCAACATGCCGTGCGAATGTTCCGGATCGAGCGGTACCGCCGCGCCGGACGCGCGTCCTTCCGCAGCGCGCGGATGCCACAGGCTCGGTGTCGGCGTCGACGCGAGCCAGCGCGGATGACAGCGGCGCAGATAGCGCTCGACGACCGCCGCGCGGATCGCGTGCGTGTCTTCGGGACGCAGGTCCGTGACCGACGTCGCGCGCTCCGCGATGTCGCCGAAGACCTCGAGCACTTCGTCGCCGAGGGCGACGTAGAGATCGTAAAGGGCGGCTTTTGTGTCGGGGCGGACGCCGTAGGCCGTCAGGATCGATTCAATGTGGTCAGGGAAAGGCATGAGGTGCTGCGTGCTGAGTGCTGCGTGCTGGGTGCTCCGCTTCTAACGCAGCACTCAGCACCCAGCACTCCTACGCCACGAGCCTCAGCCGCGCGTTGTCGAGCAGGCGCTGCACGTCGGCGACCGCGGTGATGTCGTGCAGACCGGTGCGGATGTCTTTTCCGTGCGGGATGCCTTTCGAAAACCAGCCGATCACGGTGCGCGCTTTGTGAAGTTTCCATTTGTCGATCTGCGGCGCGGCGTCGATTTTCGCGAGGTAGCGCTGCATCGCGTCGATGCGGCGGTCGATCTCGTTCTCTACGTTGCGCTCGCCGCTGACATACGCATGAATATCGCGGAAGATGAACGGATTGTGCAGCGCGGCGCGGCCGATCATCACGCCGTCGACGCCGGTCGTCTCGAACATGCGGATCGCGTCGGCGGCCGTTTTCACGTCGCCGTTGCCCCACACCGGAATCGTGAGCGCTTCTTTCACTTTCGCGATGTAGCCCCAGTCGCTCGCGCCGGTGTAGGCCTCGCTGCGCGTGCGGCCGTGAATCGCGATCGCGGCGACGCCGATCTCTTCGAAGCGCTTGAGCAGCGGGATCACGTCGTTGCTCTCCCACCCTTTGCGCACTTTCACCGTGACCGGGATCTTCACCGCCGCTTTGATTTTCTCGACGACGCGCGCGGCTTTGTCGAAGTCTTTCAGCAGCGCCGAGCCCGCGCCGCTGTTGACGATCTTGCGCACGGGGCAGCCCATGTTGACGTCGACGATGTCGACGCCCTCCGCCTCGACGATCGCGGCCGCGTCGTCCATTCGCTCCGGATCGCCGCCGTAGATCTGAATCGCGACCGGACGCTCGTTCTCGCTGAACGCGAGCATCTGATGGCTGCGGTCGTTTTTGCGCGTGAGTCCTTCCGCGGAGATAAATTCGGACACGACGAGTCCCACGCCGCCGAGCTCTTTGATCAGGGACCGGTAATACGTGTCCGTGACCTCGGCCATCGGCGCGAGTGCCAGCGGTGATTCGATTGCGACGCCGCCGATCGTGAAGGAACGCTTCAGAAAATCCATCGAGGTGGATGGTAACGCTCGCCACCAGCGTTACAATCCCTTGCCATGCGCAGACTCATCCTTGCTGCTACCCTCACGCTCGCCACCGCCGTCCCTGCCATCGCCGTGACACTCGCGGGCGTAACGCTCCCAGATCACGTCACCGCCGGCAATCAGCAGCTCGTCATCAATGGTGTCGGGCTCCGCAAGAAGTTCATCATCAAAGTCTACGTCGGAGGCCTGTATCTTCCGGCGAAGCAGAGCAACGCCGCGACCGTCATCGCCACCGATGCGGCGCGCCGCCTGACGTTCCACTTCCTCTTCAGCGTCTCGAAGAGCCAGATGGCCGACGCGTGGGAAGAAGGACTCGAAGACAACACGCCGAACGCGTCCGCGGAAGTGAAGAACGCGTTCAAGACACTGCAGTCGTGGATGGAAGCCATCCCGAAGGGCAACGAGATGGTGCTGACTTACGTCCCCGGCCAGGGCACGACCGTCGAAGTGAACGGCAAGACCAAAGGCACATTGCCGGGCAAGGCGACGGCCGACGCGATTCTGAATACGTGGATCGGACCCGATCCGGCGCCGGGCGCGGATTTCAAGAAGGCCGTGCTCGGAATCAGGTAGGCCGGCAGACGAAGAACAGTTTCACCGTCTCCGCATCGACGCTTCCGACTTCGTGATACGGATCGAAGTCGGTTACGTCGACCGGTGCGAGGTGTGCGTCCGCTAACGCCGCCACGATCTCACGCTCGCTGTACGCGCGCTGGCGATGCTCTTCGCGAATCGCGACGCGCTCGCCGTTCAGCATCGCCCAACCCGTCACGATCGCGCGTCCGACTTTCTCGCGCGAGCGATAGCTCGTCATCATTTCGAGATGAAAGTCTGCGGATCGCGCGATGAATGGATCGGCGACTCCCCACACGGCCGGATAGACGTCGATGTGGTTCATGTCGAAGAGCAGCAGCGAGTCGTGATCCATGAGCGCGCGCATCGCGCGGAACGCGGCGACGAGGTCGTTGCGGTCGAGAAGATGATTGAGACTGTCGTAGAGACAGGTGATGCGCGCGAATTTTCGTCGCAGTGGCAGCTCGCGCATGTCGGCGGCAATGACGGATGGAGTGGTGCGCGCCTCTGGCGCGCCCCCGCCCAAAGGCGCGCCGGAGGCGCGCACCACTCGATTTCTCGCAAGTTGCAGCATCGGAATTGATACGTCGACGCCGATCGATCGCCATCCCTCTTTGCGAAAGTACGAAACGATGTAGCCGGTGCCGCAGGCGACGTCGAGGTGCGTGCGCTTCGGTGTCGGATAGCTGGCGAGCGTCTGCTCGAGCAGCGTGCGGACGGCGTAGAAGAAGCGCGTGCCGAGGGATTGGTCGTACGCGTAGGCGAATGCGCCGTACGCCTCGCTCATTCGGATTGCCAGCGATAGAAACCTTCGCCCGTCTTCTTGCCGAGCTTCCCTTGCGCGACGAGATCGCGCAGGAGCTGCGGCGGCTCGAAGCGCGGGCCGAGCGTCGACGCGAGATACTCCGCGATGCCGAGGCGGACGTCGAGGCCGACGAGATCGGTGAGACGCAGCGGTCCCATCGGATGGTTGTAGCCGAGCTCCATCGCGCGGTCGATGTCTTCCGCGCTGGCGACGCCTTCTTCGAGCATGCGAATCGCCTCGAGCCCGATCGCGACGCCGAGTCGCGACGTGGCGAAGCCGGGACTATCGCGGACGACGATCGGCGTCTTCCCCATCTCGATCGCGATCGCGCGGACCTGCTCGACCGTTTCATCGGACGTCCGTTCGCCGCGCACGATCTCGATGAGTTTCATCGCGTGCGGCGGATTGAAGAAGTGCATGCCGATGAATCGATCGCGGCGCTCGACCGTCGCGGCGAGTCTTGAGATCGAGATCGACGACGTGTTCGACGCAAGGATTGTTTCCGGACCGCAGAAGAGATCCGCCTGCGCGAAGAGGTCTTCCTTCAACTCGAAGTCTTCCGGCACGGCTTCGATGATCAGGTCCGCGCCGCTCGCCGCAGGCTCGAGATCGGGAACGAGCTGCACGCGCGCGATCGCTTCGCTCGCTTTTGCCTCCGCGACTTTTCCCTTCTCCACGCCTTTGCGCAGCATCGAGTCGATCGACGCCTTCGCCGCGTCGAGCGCCATCGGATCGACGTCGTAGATGACGGTGTCGTATCCGGAGAGGGCGCAAAGGTACGCGATCCCGCGTCCCATCGTGCCGCTGCCGAGAATGGAAACGTTGCGCATCATCAAAAACGAATATATCTAAAAGAGGATGCGGACAATTGTGCTTTCTGCTTTTTGCATTCTGATTTCACTCAACGCTTTCGCCGCCTGCCCGGTCGGCATCCCTGTCGTCGTGCTGCCGCCGCAGCAAGTCGCGGGCTTCAGTTGGACGACCGCGATTCAGCCGATGGGCGATCCGTGCGTAACGCACATCGTCGTTGAGACGGCGAATCAGCAGTCGTGGTACGTCGGCGGCGCCAACGGAGTGTACGTGACGCACGACGGCGGCGTGAACTGGACGAAGCCGCTCAGCGGACACGTCGGTGCGCTGCTGTGGGAGCCGAAGTTCCAGTTCATCTACGCCGGCGTGGGCAACTTGCTGTATTTCTCGCGCGATCACGGCGCGCATTTCGTGGTGGCGCACACGTTCACGCAGCCGGTCTGGTCGCTGCTCGCCCTCGGAGCGCAGAACGTGCTGTTCACCGGTCTCGCGTGGAGCGATCACGTAAATCCGAGCGGCATCTTCACGTCGAACCTCGGCGGCGGGCAGATGGTCTTCCATCCGTTCGGCTCGCCGCCGCAAACGCAGACCGGCCTGCTCGTCTGGACGATCTCGCGCGATCCGGCGAACGGCACGCTTTACGCCGGCACGGAGATCTTCGATCACCAGCCGACGCCGTACAAACCGCCGTTCTTCCGCTCGACCAACAACGCGATGACATGGCAGAACGTCGCGAACAACCTGCCGACGCACGTCCTCGCGTCTGCCGTGCGTCCCGCCGGCAGCTACGTCTACGCGCTGACGGAAGACCTCGGCCTGTACGGATCGTCGACCATGGGCAACTCCTGGATCCCGCCGAACGCCGCCACCCCGAGCCTCGGCATCTCGCTGCTCATGGATCCGAATGTGCCGACGCGCCTCTACGCCGGACGGCAAAACTTCGGGACGCAAACCGGCGGCATCTGGCGCTCGACTACCTCCGGCAACACGTTCTCGCTCGTGGGATTGAAAGGCGTGAAGGTCAGCAGCATCGCGCTCAATGGGACGGCGACGAAGATCTACGTCGCCGCGTACGCCTCGGGGATTTACACGTCGCCGGTGCCGTAGCGGTTTCCGTGTAGCGCAGGCTTTCCAGCCTGCGCCCCGGGGGGGCAGGCTGGAAAGCCTGCTCCACACCGGAAGTGTTATTTCTTCTTCGCCGCCGCTTTGATCGCGGCGACGTTGTCGGTGCAGTTCGACCACTCCGCGAGCTGGAGCGCGGTCGCGCCTCCGGCGGATTTCGTGTCGAGCTTCGTGCGCGCTTTGAGCAGCGCTTTCACGGCGTCGGTGGCATCGCATTTGTCGGCGATGCGCATCAGCGCGTTCGTGTTCGCACCGTCGACGGCGTTGACGTCGGCGCCGGCGTCGATCAGGTACATCACGACGTCGGGATGATTGAACATCGCCGCGCTGACGATCGCGGTTTCGCCGTCGTGCGACTTCGACTCGAGTGAATAGCCGGCTTCGACGAAGAGCTTTAGCGCGTCGAGGTCGCCGGTGACGGCGCTCATGACCATGAAGTCCGCGTTCGGCTGCGGATAGCCCTTCTCGCGCAGCTTGCGAATCGCCGCGCGCTGCTCGTCATTCTTCGGCTGCGGGACGTCTTCCGATTTCACCGGCGCTTCGTCGGGTTCGCCGCCGATGTTCCACTCCTCGGCGAGGATCTTCCACTTCCCGTCCTCGCGCGTGAACTGGATACGGCCGACGGATTTGTTCTCGGAGACGTCGGCGGTGACGATCAGCGTCGCGTCGTCGCCTTCGATGATCTCTTTGTATTGCTTCAGATTTTCTTTCGGCGAGAGGACGTCGATCGACGCGAGCGCCTCGTCGTCTTCCATCGCATCGAGACGCTCGCGCTTTCCGGACGAGACGAATTTCTTCGCGATAGCAAGATCGCTCTTGCCGATCGCGGCGACATATTGTTTGTAGATCTTGAAGAGCGGACCGTCGTCGGCGCGAGCGGCGAGCGCCATCGCCGCGAGAAAGAAGGCGACGCCGAGTCGACGCGCGCTCACACGGCCTTCATCGCCAGCGAGAGGATCTCGCGGTGCGTGAAGTAGTTCACCGCCGGGTCATCGAGATGGAACGTGTACGTGAACCGCTCGTCGTTGTCGGCGATGAAGGTGAATTTGTAGTAGCGGCTGTCCGTGCCTTCGCCGAACTCCTTCACGTTCGACGCGTCGCCCGCATCCGCTTCCACCTTCAGCACGCGATACAAACGATGCGCGCTGATCGGCAGGTCTTCCGGCGGAAAGTGGATGAACTGGATCGCGTAGATCGACTTCGGATCGATCTCGCGCTGCGGATACTCCTGCATCGCATCGGCGGCGGCGCCGGTGAACCACGACTCTTCTTCCTTGAACAGCACGAGGTTCGCCGAGTTCTCGGTCATCGGCAGCGCGCCGCGATCGAGATGGATGTGCTGTTCGGGATCAGTCGCGTCGCGGAGCTGCGTCAGGAGATCGATCAGGTACTGAATGCCCTCGCGCGTTCCGGTCAGCGCGACTTCGTCGTCCTCGTCGGAGATCCAGAGGTCGAGCCACGCCTCCTTCGGCAGTTTGACTCGCCCCTCGAGCGCCTCGCGCGTGATCGCGGCAAAGCCCAGCCGCTTTGCGGCAGCGAGCAGGAAGTCACTGCAATGAGGATCTTCGATCAGATGCTGACGCGCATACTCGATCGTCGCCTCGTAGGCGCGCTTGCGCCCGAAGTCGTGGCTGAGATCGAACGGCCCGATGATCTCGTCGAGAAGCTGCGCGTAACGTTCCGCAGGTTTGGACATAGCAACGTGAGAACCGGGACGAATCTACCATATCTTCCCGCGCCGGCCCTTTTCGCGCCGGCCCCGAGTCCGAGCCCGCACCCGCTTCCGCGCCCGGGGTGGGGCGGCGAGCGAAGCGATCAAACACGGTCACGTCGCTGCGCGCCCCCGCCCCGGGCGCGGGAGCGGGAGCGGGCGCGGGCGCGGGAACGCGAAGCGCGTGTGGCAGGAGTTAAGCGCACGGGACCGGAACGCAGAACGCAGAACGCAGAACGCAGAGTGCAGAATTTAGAAGCACTCCCAACGAGCATCGCAGAGCGATGCGCCCTCTCGCACGGGGGGAGGGTTTCTCAATTCTGCTTCTGCGCTCTGCGTTCTGCGTTCCTGGGCCGTGCGCGCAGAGCACGCAACAAGCGTACGGGCGTGACGAGCCGACGCGCGGGCTCGTCTCTCAGCCCGCGGTACGGTTTCGTTCGCGCCAGTCTTTTTCCATATCGGCGAGGAAGCTCGACAAATCATCGGCGTGCTCTTCCTCGACGGCGAGGATCGACTCGAGAATCCGTCGCGTCGTGATGTCGTCATCACCGATGTAGCGGATCATCTCAGTGTAGGAATCGATGGCGATGCGCTCAGCCACCAAGTCTTCTTTGATCATCTCGAGAAGCGTCTGTCCCTCGACGTATTCGGAGTGCGAGCGCGACAGCAGTCCCTCGGGGCTGAAGTTCGGCGAGCCGCCGAGTTGCACGATGCGGCCGGCGAGCTGGTCGGCGTGGCCCTGCTCTTCGTTGGCGTGCTGCAGGAACTCCGCGGCGATCGGATCGGCGTGGATGCCCTGGGCCATGAAGTAATGGCGCTTGTAGCGCAGCACGCAGACAATCTCCGTCGCCAGCGCCTCGTTGAGCAGCTTGATCACGGTCTCGCGGTCTCCGCGATAGGAGTCGGTAACGGCGCCCGTCTCGATGTGCTGCCGCGCGCGGCGGCGCAGCTCCTGGACGTCGCTGAGGAATGGCTTGTCAGTCATACACTTCTCCTCCATCCGGCGGTTCGTTGCAAAGCTCAATCCGCTCCGAACCGCGTGTGCTTCGCATCATATCGGCGTCCGCGCCACTCGATCTCGCGGCGGATTCCGGTTAGCCATATCGAGCGCAGCATGATCCAGCTCCAGACGGCGATCATCAGCGGATGCCCGAACAGCGCGTTGATCGCGCCGTAGCCGAGGACGACGAACAGCACGAGCCGCGTCAACGTGATGAGGATGACGGTGGCGACGCTCGTGAAATCGCTCGTCAGCGCGAGTCCGTACGGAAGAAGGCTGATGAAGAACCCGAAGAGCAGCGCGAGAATCGCGACGAAATAGTTGCGGCCGACGATCGCGAAGCCGTTCTTCGTGAAGCCGCGCACGATCTCGCCGAGGCCGTGATACATGCGGATCGAGACGAGATCGTCGGCGAGGATGACTTCGGTGCGGCGGCCGCGCAGGCGAAAGAGCCGCGCGAGTCCGACGTCGTCGACGACCGCCCCGCGCAGCGCTTCGTGTCCGCCGCACGCGTCGTAGTCGGCACGGCGCACGAGATTGCCGGTGCCGCCGCCCAGTCCGAGCGCCGCGATGCGCGTGCGATTGACGAGCCAGAGCGGCATCAGCGTGAACGCGAACATCGCGAGGTTCGGCATCGCGATGTTCTCCCAGAAACCGTGCATCTCGAAGAACGGCAGCAGCGTGATCATCGGCACGCCGCGGTCTTCGATCTCCGCGACCGCAGCGGCGATCGCCTCCGGCGCGTAGTACACGTCCGCGTCCATGAACAGCAGCAGCTCTCCGTTCGCGTGCTGACTTCCCTGATGCAGCGCCCACGGCTTGCCCAGCCATCCGTGCGGCGGCTCGCTGTTCTCGACGACGACAAGACGCGCGTCTTCGATGTTTGCCAGGATCTCGCCGGTCGCATCGGTCGATCGATCGTTGACGACGATGATCTCCAGCTCGCGATACGTCTGCGCGAGCAGCGCGCGCACGGTCTTCTCGATCGTGCGCTCTTCGTCGCGCGCGGGGATGACGACAGATATTTTCGGAGTGCGGACCGGATCGCGCACGTACAAACGCGGCGCGAGAAGCAGATTGACGATCGTCCGCGCGAACGCGAGGACCCAGAAGGCGAGGACGGCGTAGGTGATGAAGCGCATGTGGAGCGGCGGGCTTCAGCCCGCCGTCTGTTGATGCTCGGCGGGCTGAAGCCCGCCGCTCCACTATCTTAGCTTGCGCGGCGCGCGGCTTCGACCGCGTACGGCGAGTCGGGATACTCGGTGCTGATGCGCTTGTAGGCGTCGCGCGACTTCTCGCTGTTGCCCTGTACGTCGTAGGCGTGCGCGAGGAGAATCAGAACGGAGTCGCCGGGAAGGATCGGATCGGCTTTGCCCATCTCGGCGTTCAGCTCGGTTGCGACCTGCGCGGCTTCGCCGCTGTCGATGCGCACCTGATAGAGGCTGTAGCGCGCGGCGTTGCCGAGAATCGTCTGGCCGTGATCGTCGATGAACTCCTGCAGCATCTTGCGCGCGGTCGCCGTGTCGCCTTTCGCAGCGGCGTTCTTCGCGAGCCAGAGGCCCGCCATGTCGGCCGCGTCGGAGCCGGGATACTGCGACTGCACGTCCTTGAACTGCTTTTCCGCCACCGCATTCCGCTCGGCCTCGGTCTTGTACGACGGACCGGTCGTCGCCTTGTTCGGGTTCTGCGCGGACTCGATCGTCGCGTTGCTGGTCTCGATCGCGGTCGCGAGCAGCGACTGCGCCTTCGACTCGCGCGACGAGCGGTAGAAATACACGCCCCACACGATCAGAGCGACGGCGACCACGCCGAGGCCGATCATCAGCAGCAGGCGCTGGTTTTCCCGCGCCCGCGACGACAGCGCGCCGATCTCGTCGACGAACTTGTCGTGTTTCAAACTACGCCGGTGTTCACGATCCATGGAGAGAAAATGCCTCCGTTTTGAAGAGGGGGAACTCTACTGCCAGCGCGCGCAACCGTCAACGCGAGGCGGGGATTCCCGGGAGGGCTCCTTCAGATGAATACCTTCTGGGCGCGAAGGATTCCGTGATCCAGCGCACTCTCCTCGCGGTACAATCGTTGCAGCAGCCGGCAGTCGCCTTTGATCTCATTGCAGCCCGGGAGCACCATGACCGCGCGTCGCGCGTTATCGTCCGCGTTTCTCATTTTCATTGCAGTCACTACGCTCGCGGGGACGCAGCAGCCGCGCGAGAAAAAGGACGACCGGCCGACGGCGACGGTGCTCTGCTATCACATCGTCGAGGCGCCCGCCGCGCCGAAGATGCACATCACGCGCAACGTGTTCCGCCAGCATCTTCGTTATCTGGAGATGACAGGCTACAACGTGATCTCCCTGCGCGATCTGTACGAGTACGTCGTCGGCACGCGCAAGTCGATCCCGAACAACGCCATCGTGATCACGATCGACGACGGATGGCGTAGCACGTACACCGAGGTGTTCCCCGAGCTTCAGAAGCGCAAATTTCCGTTCACCGTATTCATTTATCCGAAGATCATCGGACAGACGTCGAACGCTCTGACGTGGACGCAGATCCGCGAGATGGCCGAGGCGGGAGTCGATATTCAGAGCCACTCGCTCTCGCATCCGTTCCTGACGCGCCGTCGTCACGAGTCCTTCGACGACACGGCGTACGCGAAGTGGATCCAGACCGAGCTGACCGAAAGCAAGCGCCTGCTGGAAAAAGAGACCGGCAAGAAAGTCGAGTTCCTCGCCTATCCGTACGGCGACTACGACAAGAACCTGACGAAGGTCGTGCAGAAGGCAGGCTACAGCGCAGCGCTGACATGCGATTTCGGCCGCGTGCGACCGGGCAGCGATCCGCTGCGCATGCGCCGCTTCGTGATCGACGACCGCATGGATTTCGCCGCGTTCCGCCACTACCTCGGCGCATCAAATCTGCAGATCGCCGACGTCACGCCGAATCCGGGACAGGCGATCGACCCCGGCGTCACCGTGATCTCCGCGAAGATCCCGAATTACAAGTCGCTCGATCCGAAGTCCGTCGGCATGGCGCTCCTCAGCGTCGCGGCGCCGGTGCCGTATTCGTACGACTCGCGCAGCGGCTCGATCTCGATGGTGCTGCAGGACGCGATCAGCTCGCTCAAGGCGAAGTACCACCGCGCGGTCGTGTGGGGCAATGACATCAAGAGCGGCAAGCGCGTCGAAGCCTCGTTCGTGCTGCGCATGCCCGAGCCGGAGAAGCCACTTCCGCCGGTGACGCCAACCGTCGCTCCCGCGGGTGCGGCAGCTGCGCCGACGTCGGCGGCCGCGCACACGACCGTTGCCGCACACGGCGGCGGCCGCGCTCAGTGAGGCGCTTCAGCGCGTCATCCTGAGCCGCGCAGACGGCGAAGGATCTCCGACTACGCCGGCGTTCCGCATCTCGAGATCCTTCGGCGTCTCCGCGCCTCAGGATGACGGCAGTTTGATCGCCGGCTTCTCTTCGCGCTCGCGATAGAGAATCGCGATCTTTCCGATCGTCGCCGCGAGGTGCGCGTCCGCCTCGCTCGCCAACTTCTCGGCGATTTCGCGCCGCACGGATGAATCGTCGGCGTCGATCCGCACTTTGATCAGCTCGTGCGCGGCGAGCGACTTTTTCGTCTCCGCGATCACCGACGCGGTCGCTCCCCCTTTCCCGACGCGCACGATTGGCGCGAGCGGATGCGCGAGGCCTTTGAGGAACTGGCGTTGTTTCGTGGTGAGCACGGCCATAGCGGAATCTTCTCACGGCGTGCTGTGCACTAGGAATGCCGATTTGCGCGCGGCTCGTTCTCGCTCGCGTCCAAAATGCGGCTCTCCCTCGTGCTGTGCCTCGCGCTGTTGGTGCTCTCGTTCCCCGCGTACGCATACCGCACGTCCGCCTGGGTTCCGTCGTGGGACTCGAACGCGATTCCGATCCTCGGCGTGCACGCGCGCGATCTCGATGAGACGAATCCCGGCTGGTTCTACGCGAACGCCGACGGCACGGTGAAAGCGAGCGGCGAAGACCCGCGCCTGCGCGCGGCGCTCACCGGAACGCTGCTGATGCCGACGATCAAGAATTACGTGAACGGCTCGTTCGACGGCACGATGGCCGCGAACCTCGTCAACTCCACGTCACTGCGCGAGAAACACGCGGACGCGATCGCGCAACTCGTCGTGCAGAACGGCTACGACGGCATCGACGTCGACTACGAGCGCATGCCCTCGACCGCACGCGCGGGGTTCTCCACGTTCGTGCAACTGCTCGCGAGCAAACTGCACGCGAGCAACAAGAAGCTTTCCGTCACGGTGTACGCGAAGACGAGCGATGCGACGTGGAGCGGTCCCGGCGCGCAGGACTGGCCGGCGATCGGCGCGGTTGCGGACAGCGTGAAGATCATGGCTTACGACAATCACTGGAGCACGAGCGCGGCCGGTCCGATCTCGCCGCTCGACTGGCTCGATCAGATCGCTACCTACGCGGAGCAGACGCTGCCGATCAAGAAGGCGATGCTCGGCCTGCCGTGGTACGGCTATGACTGGGCGGGCTCGAACGGAGCCGCCGTGACGTATAGCGAAGCGATGGCGCGCGCGCAGAGCGCGGGCGTTACCGTCAACCACGACACGAACGGTGAGGCAACGTTCAGCTACGGACAGCGCACGGCGTTCTTTCAGGATGCGGCGAGCTACCGGCGCAAAGTCGAATGGATCGTGTCGCGCCACTCCGGCATTGGCGGCTTCGCGCACTGGCGCGTCGGCGCGGAAGATCCGGCGATCTGGGACATTGTCAGTTCGCTGCGCGCGACCGGACGCGTGCCCGCCGAAGCGCCACGTAAGGATTTCGCAATCGACGGTCCGCTCGACATCACGGCTGCAGCCGGGACGCAGATCAGCACGCGCTACTCCATCGTCGCGGTGAACGGCTTCAGCGATCCGGTATCGATGTCGGCACGCGTCGTCGACGCGTTCGGCGCGACACCGGCGATCAGCGGGACCTCGATGAATGTCGCCGTCCCGGTGACGACCGCGCCCGGCGCGTATCGCATCACCGTCACGATGACGGGCGGCGGCATCTCGCACGAGCAGGTCGTCACGCTGCACGTGACTACGGCCAGGTACGCGAAGCGGCGCGCGGTGCGGTAGGTCTCACCGGCACAGCGCTTGCGATTGTCGGCGGCATGACTGCACGTCGCGGCGTCGTGCTGTACATCCTCCTCCTCACAGCCACCCTCCACGCGAACATCATCACCAACGAAAACGCGCGGCCGGGAACCGATCGCTGGCAGCTGCGCAGCAGTCCGTCTGCCGACGTCGCGGCATATGCATCGGCGACGAGCGTGGCTCCCGGCGAGACGATCCGCTTCTTCGTGTCGATCGCCGATCCGAAGTTTCAGATCGAGATCTTTCGCATGGGTTGGTACGGCGGACTCGGCGGCCGGCGCATGGCCGATGCGATCGAGCGCGCAGGCGGCACGCAGCCCATGCCGAGTCCTGACGCCGACGGGATGATTCGCTGCCAGTGGATCGAGTCGTATGCGCTCGCGATCCCGAGCGATTGGGTCAGCGGCGTCTACCTCGCGAAGATCACTGGCAAGCCGAGCGAGAAGCAGAATTATGTCATCTTCGTCGTGCGCGACGAGCGCACCGCCGATCTTCTCTTTCAGTGCAGCGTAACGACGTATCAGGCCTACAACAACTGGGGCGGCAAGTCGCTCTACGCATTCAACAGCACGGGCGCGCCGGCGCGGAAAGTCTCGTTCGATCGTCCGTATTCGCTCTCAGCCGGCCCCGGCGATTTTCTGCTTCATTGGGAGTACCCGATGGTGCGCTTCCTCGAGCGCGAGGGCTACGACGTCACGTACGGCACGAACATCGACACGCACGCGCGCCCCGAGATGCTGCGCCGCGTGAAGGCGTTTCTCTCCGTCGGCCACGACGAATACTGGTCGTGGGAGATGCGCGCGAGCGTCGAAGCGGCGCGCGATGCGGGCGTCGATCTCGCGTTCTTCTCCGCGAACGTTTGCTTCTGGCAGATCCGCCTCGAGGACGAACTGCGCACGATCGTCGCGCACAAGGAAACGGCGCTGGCAACCGATCCGTTCGCATACGACGGCGATCCGTCGAATGACACGCACATCACCACGCAATGGCGCCTCGTCCCGGTGTTGCGCCCCGAGGAAGCGTTCATCGGCGTCATGTCGGGCGAGTCGCAGATCGACGCCGACATCGTGGTCGACAATCCGTCGCATTGGGTCTTCACGAAAACGAATCTCGCACGCGGCGATCACCTCCCCGGCCTCCTCGGCTATGAAGTCGACGAGATCGTCGGCATGCAGTCGCCGCCGAGTCTCGTGCGCCTCGCGCATTCGCCATACGTCAACGAGCACGGCGAGACCGGTTTCTCCGACATGACGATCTACACCGCGCCGTCCGGCGCGATCGTCTTCGCCGCCGGCACGATGCAGTGGAGTTGGGGACTCGACGGCTTCGGCCCGTCCGTGCGCGGCAACCACACCAGCGCCGCGGCGCAGCAGATCACGCGCAACGTCCTTGATCGGATGATCGGAAAGATCACGTACACGAAGCGGCGGGCGGTGCGGTAGCGCACTCCTGGAGTGGTGCGCGCCTCCGGCGCGCCTTTTGGGGGACGGGAGGCGCGCCAGAGGCGCGCACCACTCCAATGCGCCCTAACGCACCTGTTTCAACCGCGCCAAAAACTTCTCCGACGGCTCGAATCCCGTCATGCGCAATCCGCTGATCTCGTGTCCTCTCGCGTCGAGGAAGACGAGCGTCGGGACGCCGAGGATCGCGTACTGCTTCGTGAGCTGCTTCGTCGTCGCGTCGTTCGGCGCGGTGAGGTCGGCCTTCACACGCACGAAGCGATTGAGCTCGGACGCGACGGCGGAGTCATTGAACGTTTTCTCGTCGAGCTCTTTACACGGCAGACACCAGTCGGCGTAGAAGTCGATGACGACCGGCTTGTTCGCCGCGCTTGCGGCCGCGAGCGCCTTCGCGTCGTACTTGTCCCATCGCAATTCGACGGCGTGCTTCTTTGGAAGCGCGAACGCGACTCCGGCGAACAGCAGCAGCACCGCGATCGCGATGCGCCACACCTTCGCGCCCTGCGAGCGCGCGACGAAGAGAAAGATCGCGCCGATCAGAAGGCTGGCTGCGACTCCGTACTGGAACGCGGTGTCGCCGATGAGCGGCCGCAGGAAATAGATCGCCATCGCGATCAGGATGAAGCCCATCCCCTTCTTCACGTGCAGCATCCATTCGCCCGCGCGCGGCAGCGCGCTCATGCCGGACGAGAAGATGCCGAGGAGCAGATACGGGACGCCGAGACCGAGGGCAAGGACGAAGAACATCAGGAACCCGAGGAACGGGCTCTGGAGGCTGCTGACGAGCGCGATCAGCGAGATCACGAACGGTCCGACGCACGGCGCGGCGACGATACCGATGAGGAGGCCCATCGTCAGTGCGCCGGCGAGTCCGGCTTGTCCGCCGGAGCGGTTGGAGATGAACTGCGGGACACGAATCTCGAACGCGCCGAACATCGACGACGCCATGATGAGCATCAGCGCGGCGAAGAACACGAGCACGGCCGGATGCTGCAGCCACGCACCGAAGAGTTTCCCCGACAGCGCGGAGAAGACGCCGAGAGCGGAGTACGTGATGGCGATGCCGAGGACATAGAGCAGCGAGAGCGTGACGCGACGCGATGCGCGCGCGCCGCTCTGATTGCTGAAGTAGCCGATCGTGATCGGGATCAGCGGATAGACGCACGGCGTGAGATTCAGCGCGAGGCCGAGAACGAAAATCGCAAGCAGCGTGAGCGGAAGTCCGCGCGACGCGAACGTGCCGCTGACGTCGGTCGAAAAGAGTCCCGACTTCGCCTTCGCGTCTTTCGGCGCAGCCGTGAGCGGCGTGAAGTTCGCGGGCGATGCCGCAGGCGCAGCCGCCGCGATCTTGTTGATGTTGATCGTCGCGAGCGCATCTTTCGGCGGGAGGCAGACCGTGTTGCTGCACGACTGATAGTGCAGCTTCGCTTCGAGCGATTTCGCGCCGGCGTTCAGCTTCGCTGTGAACGGAAACGCGACCGCGCCGTCGTACACCGCGAGCTGTTTGCCCTGCGTGAACTCGAACGCCTTCAGCTGGTGCTGCGGATACTGCACCTGCACGCTGGTCGCGTTGTCGATCGTCAGCACGGTCGGGATCGCGAACTCTTCGCTCGGGACGTGCGAGTTGATGTGCCAGCCGTCCGCGACTTTCGCGGTGACGACGCCTTCGACGGCGTCGCCGCTGCGCTTCGTCAGCTCGCCGCTGATCGTCACCTTCGGCGTGAGATCGCCGCCTGTGGGATCGAACTGCGCGAAGACAGGAACAGCGAAAAGGAGGAGAACGAAAACAGCGCGTTTCATTTGCCGGACGACGCGAGTCTCCGCTCGATCTCCGGCAGAATCATGTCGATCTGCGGGAGCAGCGACGAGTTCGGGAACTGCTTCTTGAAGTTGCGGAACTCGTTCGCGGCGCCGAGAAGATTGCCCTCTTGCATGTAAATCTGTCCGGAGAGCATGCGCGCGCGCTCGACCGACTCGCCGAGCTTGCTGAGGCCGGTCAGCTCGCGGATCGTCTTCTGCGCGTCGTCGAGCTTGTTCTGCACGACGAAATTGATGGCGAGGTTGTAGTACGCCTCGTCGCGGATCGCGGCGGGGATGCCTTTGTCGGTCGTCAGCTTCTTGAACCGCACCTCGGCTTTGTCGTACTGCTGCCGCTGCGTGTACTCCTTCGCCAGCGACAGGCGCTGGATCGGATCTTTCGCGATCGAGGTCTCGTTGTTCGCGCGCCTCGTGAAGTCGCTGTACGCCTTGCGCGTGTCTTTCAGCGACTGCGCGAAATCGTTCGGCGGCGCGTAGCCGCGCAGGAGGCCGGCGATCGTGAGATCGGGCGAGAGCAGCACGAATGTCGGCAGCGACGTTACGGCGTAGCGGCGCGCGAACTGCGTCCCTTCTTTTCCGTCCTCGGTGTCGAGGCGCAGCAGGACGATATCGGCCGTCGCATCCTGGAAGACCTGCGAGGGAAAGACTTCGCGCTCGAAACGCTTACACCAGCCGCACCACTCGGCGTACATGTCGACGAGGATGAGCTGGTTCTTCGTCTTCGCTTCCTTCTGCGCCGGCGCGATCGCCTTGTACCACGTCCTGCCGGCAAAGAGCTGCGGCGCGGTAACGAGCGCAACCACGACGAGCAGAGAGAGTCTTCGTTTCAAGAGAGCGGCCTCCGTGTTTGCCAAACGACCTCTCTACAATGACGTATTCCTCTGACCGGGCGACGCCAAAACTCTGTCACGTTTCGGTGGCTACTTTTTTCTTTTCCTCAACATATCGCCGCGCCGCCTCGACAAACGCGCCGAAAATCGACGTCGCCGAGTTTTCGCCGCTCATGTCCTCGGGATGCCACTGCACGCCGACGTAGAACGGATGCTTCGGATCTTCGAGTCCCTCGATGATCCCGTCAGGCGCGTGCGCGGTGACGCGCAGTCCGTCACCGACTTTGCGGATGGCCTGATGATGCGAAGAGTTCACGTTCAACTCGCTGCGGCGCAGGATGCCGGAGAGCTGCGTGCCTTCGTCGACGATGACGTCGTGCCGCGCGCGGTCTTCCGGCTTGCTCGCATGTTCGATCTCTGTTTCAAGCTCGGAGTCGATGTCCTGCACCAGCGATCCGCCGGCGGCGACATTCATCACCTGCACGCCGAGACAAATGCCTAACGTCGGGATGCCGGCCTCGCGCGCGTACTTCGCGAGCGAGACATCGTTCGCCTGACGCCGCGGATCCATCATCTCCGTCGCCGCGTGGCGCTCTTCGCCGTACAGCGAAGGATCGCAGTCATCGCCGCCCGCAAGCAGCACGCCGTCGAGCTCGCGCACCAGCTCCGCGGCGTTCTCCGGCTGCGGAGGAATGAGCACCGGAATCGCGCCGGCGCGCCGCAGCGCATCGACATACGTGACGTACGCGAACGCGCGCTCGCGCTTTCCCGTTGGGGATTGGATGTCCGAACCGATACCGATGAGAGGCTTCGTCATTGCGGGGAATTCTAGCCTCACAGCCTCCTGGCCTCCCAGCCTCCCAGGGGTGCCGCGGCCTTGGAGGCTCGGAGGCCGGGAGGCTCGGAGGCTACTTCTTCTTCGCCACCGTTCGCTTCGCTCTCGAACGCGCGGGTGCTTTCCGCGCGGGCTTTCGTCCGCTGCCGCCGAGGGACTTGCTGAGGACTGCGAGCAGGTCGACGACTTCGCCGTCCTCGGGCTCCTCTTTCTCCGGCTTCTCCACGCGCACGATGTCCTGGTGCTTCTTCTCTTTCGTGTGCGCGAGTTTCTCGAGGCGCTCTTCGTAGTCGTCCATCAGCTCGCGCAGGTCGAGCTTCTTCGAGCGGTGCGCGATCTGCGTCTCAAACTTGCGGACCTCGGCCGGCATGACTTTCGTTTTGTGCGGCAGGCCGGCGTCTTCGGGCGAGCGCACTTCGTCGCGGAAGCGCAGCGTCTCCGCGCGCAGGATTCCGTCCTCGGCGGTGATCGCGACGAGATACTCCTTCGCGCGCATTACGAACGTCGCGATGCCCGCGAATTTTTTCTTCTCCATCACCTCGGCGAGCAACCGGTACGCTTTGTTCGTTCCTCCGCTCGGTACGAGGAAGTAGCCGCGATCGAAATAGATCGGATCGATGGAGTCGCGGTCGACGAAGAGGCGCAGGTCGATCTCGCGCGACTTCTTCGGCTCGACCGCTTCGAGCTCGTCGTCGCTGACGACGACGAACTTCCCTTTTTCGATCTCGTAGCCGCGCACGATGTCATCGTCGTCGAGCGGCTTCTCGTCCTTCGAACAGACGTAGCGGCGCTGCACGGGCGCTTCGTCGGGCGCGACCATGCGCAGTGCGGTGCCACGGCTGCGCGTCGCCGAGAAAAGCGCCACCGGAACGGTTACGAGGCCGAAGCTGATCGTGCCGCTCCAGAACGGACGCATCCCGCTCGATGCGCCGACTTCGTATTCTTCCGCTGCTTCAGGAGGCACGTTTCACCTTCGCGAGACTCGCCGCGAGCACATCGTCGAGCTTTTCGTCCTTCGACGGCTTCGGACGGAACTTCACGATCTTCGGCTTGTGTCCCTTCGCCTTCGCTTCGACGAGGTCCATCACGCGCGCGCGGTATTCGTCCTTGTAATCGTTCGGATCGAACTCGCCGTGCAGTGCAGTCAGCAGTTGCTCCGCCATTTCGAGCTCTTTCTTCTGTAAAGGACGCCCCGCCGGCGGCTGCAACGCGCTCGCGTCGATGATCTCGTCGGCGTGACGCATGGTGATGAGCACGAGATAGCCGTCTTCCGCGCGCAACGCGCCGACGTACTGCCGGTCGCGCATCACCCACTTCACGATTCCTTCCTTTTCTTTTTTCGCGAGCGCTTCCGCGGCCGCGAAATACGCCTTCGAATCGCCATCAGGCCCGAGGAAGTAGGCGCGATCGTAGAAACGCGAATCGACGTCCTTCGGATCGACAAAACGCGTGACCGTGATGTCCCGCGAGTCCTTCGGCTTCAACGTCTCCAGCTCTTCGTCCTCGAGGACGACCATCCGTCCGCGCGCGATCGGAAACGCCTTGCGGACTTCCGCGTATTCGATCGGCTCGCCGCTGTCCGCGCTGACGAGCTTTTGCTTGACGGGTTGCTTGTCCGTCTTATGCAGAAGGCGGAAATGAACGGTTCGATCCGTCACCGCCGAATACAACTTCACCGGGACGCTGACCGTGCCGGCTTTGATGACACCCTTCCAAATCGCACGAGCCGCCATGCGTCGAATAATTGCCAATGTCACGCCAGAATCTTTGGACTGCGGAGGCTACGCCGCCGCTTTCGCATACGCTCTCGAAAGCGGCAGCGTTAGCTGCCGCGGTCCAAAGCAATTACTTCACGAAAATGCGCACCGACTCGCGTCTTCCGCTCTCATCCATTGCAGTGACGGTGTGCGCGCCGCGCGCGAGCTGCCATTCGGGCTCGACCTTGCGTTCGTCGATGTACCACTGCACGCGTGTCGGCGAGATGGCGCGCAAGCGCAGCGTCTGGAACTCCGCGCGCAGTGTGGGGTCGATGAGGTAGGTTGCGCCCTCGGCGGGGTTGGCGATCTTGAGCGCCGCGGTGTGGGGCAGGCTTTCCAGCCTGCCTCTCCGGGGGGCAGGTTGGAAAACCTGCCCCACACCGCGCGCCCATTCGCGATACTCCGCGGGCCAGTCGATCGCGCCGTCGTGATGCCACGAGCAGAAGCGCGCCTGCTCGTTCGTCGGCAGCCATTCTTTGCGAATCGACTCGCACCACGGCGACGGGCGCAAGCCGGACAGTGCGCAGATCTCGACGGACTCGACGTCGGACGATGGCGGGACGATGGGCGTCCAGTCGCCGATCGGCAGCGAGCCGCGCGCGCGTTTCATCGCGGCGAGCATGACGGCGTTGAAGATCGGCGCGGCGCCGGTCATGCCGCTCGATCCGCGCAGCTCGCTGCGATCAAAGTTGCCGACCCACACGCCAACGGTCACGTCTTTCGTGTAGCCGATCGTCCAGTTGTCGCGATACGACTGTGACGTGCCGGTCTTTACCGCGACAGGAAAGGGGAAGTCGAGGTTGCCGCCCGTGCCAAAGGCGTAGGCGCGCGCTTCGGGATCGGTGAGGATGTCGGTGATGTAGAAGGCCGTACGCGCGGAGACGAGCCTCCGGGCCTCCGGGCCTCCTGGCCTCCCAGCGAGGAACATCGTCGGAGTGATTTGTTTGCCGCCGCGTGCAAACGCGGAGTAGGCAGTGATCAGTTGTTCGAGCGTCACTTCGGCGTCGCCGAGTGTCAGACCAAGCCCGTAGTAGTCCGCCGTGTGTTGTAGGCCGTTGAAGCCGGCGTTGCGGAGCAAACGCAGCAGCGATTCGGGTCCGAGTTTGTCGAGCATCGCGACCGCAGGAACGTTTTCGGATCCGGCGAGGGCGGAGCGGACGCGCAGCGGGCCCCGGAAGCGGCCGTCGTAGTTGTGCGGGGTGTAGACGACGCCCTGCTCGGCGGTTGGAAAGTGCGAAGGCACGTCGGCGATGACGGTCGCGGGCGTCTCACCGTCTTCGAACGCGAGCGCGTAGGTGAACGGCTTGAGCGTCGATCCCGGTTGTCGCGGTGTGACGACGCCGTCGATCGCTCCGCCAAATCCGTCATCGAAGTAATTGCCTGACCCTTCCCACGCGAGCCACTCGCCGGTCGCGTTGTCGAGCACCGCGACGGCGGCGCTGTGCGCGCCGTGACGCAGCAGGTCGGCGCGATGTGCCTCGATGATGCCGGCGACGGCGCGCTGCAGGTTCGCATCGAGCGTCGTGCGCACCACCGATTCTGTGGAGCGGCGCCCGCCCTCGGGCGCCGGTTTTCTCGCTTCGCTCTCGGCGGCCGAGGGCGGCCGCCACTCCACTAAGACGTGTTCGATGAAGTGCATCGCCAGCGCGGGCTGTGCGTTCTTCGCGAACTGCAATCGCTCCGAGCGCGCGTGCTCGTAATCGACGCGCGGGAGGTTCATCTTCGCGAGCACGAGCTGCTGCCGCGCGCGCGCTTTCACCGGATCGCGCAGCGGATTGAACGCGCTCGGGCGCTGCGGCAGCGAAGCGAGAAACGCGGATTGCGCGGCAGTCAAACTCTCCGGCCCACACGCAAAGTACGCGCGGCTCGCGCGCGCGACGCCGGTGATGCGATTTCCGTACGGCGCGAGATTCAAATACATCGCGAGAATCTCGTTCTTGCTGTAGCGATGCTCCAGCCGCAGGGCAACGACGGTCTCGCGCCACTTCGTGCGCAGCGAACGATCGTGCGACTGCAGCAGCAGCTTTGCGACTTGCTGCGTAATCGTCGAGCCACCTTCAACGATGCGCCGCGCGCGGAGGTTGTGCAGCGTCGCGCGCGCGACGGCCAGGGGGTCGACGCCAATGTGTTTGCGGAAGCGGCGATCTTCCGCCGCGATCGTCGCATCGACGACGCGCGGCGGGAGTTTGTCCGCCGACAGCCACTGCGCGCGATTTCCGCTCGCCGCGAGCGGCTCGTACAAGACCTCGCCGTTGCGATCGAGGATCGTCGTCGACTGGAAGTGCGTGACGTCGAAGTCGGGCAGCGGTCCGAGACGGAGCCACAGCGCCGTCGCGCTGAGCGCGATCAATACGAACAGCCAGTGGAGCGGCGGGCTCTTAGCCCGCCGACGCTTCGGCCCCATTTCGGCGGGCTGAGAGCCCGCCGCTCCACTTTTCACTTCTTGATCTCCACAACCGTCGTACCGGTTCGTCCAAATACTTCGGGCTCGTACATTTCTTCAGCGTGCGTCGGCGCGGTCACGAAGGTTCCCGCGGTCGTTGCGCGCACGAGGTAGCTGAACTCGGTCGTGCCTTCGCCGAGTCGCGTCGCGAAGAGGTTCACGCGATCGTCGTGGCGCTCGACGTAGTCGAAGCCGCCGCGCTCCCACCAATCCCACCACCCCTGTGACTCGCGCTGGTACTGCTGCTCGACGAGTTGCGTCGCCGTCGTTGCGAACCACGTCTCCACCGGCTCGGTGCCGGCGGGGATCGGATCGGTGACGGCGACGTAGCGGCGCTCCTTCGTGTTGCGGATGCGCAGCTTCACGAGGATCAAATCGCCGGCCTTGAACGACGTCGACTCCCCTTCTTCATTTTGCAACGCGTACGAGCGCTCGACTTTGAAGCCGGCGTCGAGCGGCTGGTAGTGCAGCACGTTCGCGGCGTAACGCAGGCGCATCATGTAGAAGAGCGTGCCGGCGCCTTCGCGCGTGAAGACGACCGGCAGCTGCTGTCCCGCCGTCGCTTTCGCGAGCAGTTGCGGCATCGAGAATTCTTTCGACTTCACATTGGTCGAGCGTCCCTTGAACGGCTCGCTGGCGATCTTCTCCGGCCCGATCGAAACGGTCGCCAGGAAGTCCGGCACTTCGGATTCGTACTTGCGGTAGTAGTCGACGAGCGCTTCCATCGCCCACGCGTTTTCCTGCGTGTTGCCCCAGCGCCCTTCTTTGCGCACCTTCATCATCCAGCGCACCATCCGCTTCACCAGCTCTTCGTCGGATCCAAGGCGCACCAGCGTCTGAACCGACATCGCCGTGGAGCGGACGTTCGAGTTCCAGAACCACAGCAGGTACGGATCATTGAGCTCATTCACGAACGCATATCCGCCTTCGGGCAGAATCGAGTTCGTGATCCTGCGATGTAGATCGTCGACGCGCGCGCCGCTCGTTTCCTTCTTCGCAATGAGAGCGTCGAGGAGATGCGAGATGCCGAACACCGGCATGCGGTCGCGATACTCGTAGACGCGGTTGACGTGGCTGTCGACGTTGCGTCCGCCTTCCGCGAGGATCTTGACGGCGAACGCCTGCCATGCGGTGTAGCCCGGCATCCATCCTTCGTTCGTCGGCTTCGGCTCGCCGAGGACTTTGTCGAGGAACGTGTACGCGCGCTCGAGCACGCCGTTGTCGACGGTGTAGCCCATCGCCTTCGCGCGCTGGTGGACGTGCGTGACGTACGCGGTGAGATACGGCGACGAGTGCGGACCGCACGTGCCGGGCCAGAAGGCGAAGCCGCCGTCGCCGCACTGGTACTTTTTCAGCTCTTCGAGCGTCGACTGCACCGACGCTTTCTGTTTCGCCGAATCCATTCCGGGCAGCGAGAACGAGTCGCCCAGGTCGGTGATGAGCATGAGACCGAGGGCGCGCGAGGACCGCTGTTCGGAGCAGCCATACGGATACTCGACGAGATACTGCGCGCCTTCGGCGAGTCCGATCATTGCCGTCGACGCCAGATCGACGCGCAGTCCGCCGAATCCCGGCACGACGCCGTCCGGCATCTCGATGCGCTCTTCGGCGCGCGGCTTCGCCTCGCCGTACGCGGCGACGGTTTCCGGCGACACGAGCACGCGCACCGGGATGATGTCTTCGAACGCGTCGTTCTCGCGTCCCATCGTCACGCGCATTCTCACGCGCGCATTGCCGACCGATTTTCCTTCGGCGTCGAAGCGCACTTCGGTGTCGGAGCCCGGCTGGACAGACACGATTGTCTGTCCTCCACTGAACGTCAGCACGTTCGGATCGAGCGACTCGATCGACACCGTCGCCTTGCCGCCGCTCTTGAGCGTGTTGTGCACGACGCCGCCGAAATACGCTTTGTCACCGACCGACAAGAACCGCGGCCACGACGGCGTGAGCATCAGCGGCTTGTTGATCTTGACCTCGGCCGACGCGCCGCCGAAGCGCGACTGCTTGTCGCCAGCGACGGCCATGATGCGATACGTCGTCAGCGACTCCGGCAGCGTCACCTCGGTGTGCGCGCGGCCTTTCGCATCCGTGACCAGCGATCCGAGCCAGAACGCGAGCACACGGAAATCGCGGCGCAGCATTCCCGGCCCGGCGTCGCGTCCGCCGCCTCCGCCCTCGCCTCCGCCCTTCGGCGTGAGCACGCGGCGGCTGACGATGCGCTGGCGCGAGTCTTCGTTCGCCACCTGCAGCGCTTTCTGCAGATAGATCTTGTCGAGGATCTCCGGCGTCTGATAACCGGTGAGTGAGAGCACTCCGTAATCAACGGCCCACAACGTGACTTCGGACTGCGACGGCTTGCCCTTCGCGTCCTTCACGTTCACGTCGATCTTCGCCTTCGAGGCGGGACGGAACTCGTCGCGATTCGCTTTCACGTCGACGGAGAGCTTCTTCGACGCGTCTTCGACGGTGAGCTCGACGTAGCCGAGGCGGAAGGCGGGCTTGCCGGGATCGCTGCCGTCCTTGTCCGGATTTTTCTTCGTGCGGCCTTTCAGCAGCAGCACGGACACGTAGAAGTTCGGGATTTCTTTTTCGGAGATCGGGACTTCGATCGTCTGCTGCGTCGACGTCAGCGTGAATGGCGTCCAGGTGCGGATGCCTTCACGTTCGGTCGTGAGCAGTGCGGTCGCCGATTCCCACGGCGACTTGATCATGATCCGCGCGGTCTCGCCAGGGCGATACGTCTTCTTCTCGGGGATCAGATCGATGCGGTTGTGATCGTAGCGTTCCCACGCGGTGTAACCCTCGCCGAGGGCGTAGAACCAATCCGTCGTCGACGTGGTGCGCTTCGTCTTTGGCTCGCTCGCGTGCGCGCGCAGCACGTACTGTCCGCCGTCGGTGATCGGAATGTGCAGCGGCACGGGATCGGCGGTCGTCGTGATCGTCCACTCGCCGGCCGCCACTTCCTTGCGCTCGGTTTCCCATTCGTAGAAGCCGTTGCCTTCCGCTTTGCGGACGCTCGTCCACTGCAGGCGTTTCAACTCGATCTTCACTTGGACGCCCGGAACCGCGAGTCCGTCGAGACCCGCGGCGACGATCGAGGTGTCGACGCCTTTCGACGAGTCGGCAAAGTACGGAGGCGTCTTGACGCCGATGTACCACGGCGCGGGATCCACGCGCGTCGACGCGCGGTTGCTGATCTGCTGGCGCGTGACGTCGGTGACGGTGCCTTCGAGGAGGTAGCTGTACGGCCAGCCCGCGGCTTCGTCGGTCTCGAGCTTGAGCTTCAGCTCCCCTTTCTCATTGAGCGTGCCTTCGTTCTGCGAGACCTGGACGACGCCCGGATCGTAGCTGCTGCCTTCTTCGTCCGACTCTTCTTCCTCCCAGTCCCATCCGAGGAACGTGAAGGCGTCGTAGCGATCGGTGATTTTTGCGGGGACGTCGTAGAGCTTCTGCTTCGAGTACGTCCACTTCACCGGCTTGCCGGACATCGGCGAGCCGAAGAGATAGCGGCCGGTGACGGTGCCGTCGAGTTTCGTTCCGGCGAGCGGATTCGATGAGGCCAGCGTGACGTCGGTGCGGAACTCGGGACGCCGATACGCGGCGACGAGGAAGTTGCCGTTGATCAATCCGCGATGACCGGCGATCGCGCCGTTGATCGTGTACTGGCCGAGCGGAACGTCGTCGGGAAGCTTGAACGTCCACTCCGCGCTGCTCCATGCGTTGACCGTGACTTTGCGCTCGTCGACGGTCTGGTTCTGCGGATCCATCACGCTGATGTCGATGGTCGTGCCGGCGGGCACGAGCTTCATGCCGTCCGGCGTGTCGGCGCGCACGATCGCTTTGAAGTGCACTTCTTCGCCGAGCTTGTAGACGCCGCGATCGACGAACACCGTGCCGCGCAGCTGCGGATCGGCTTCCATCACGTCGTAGCGCGTGTTGAACTCCCACGGCGAGATGCCTTCGTTCCAATCGCTGCCGACGTAAGCGACGTCGCCGTCTTTCTCGGCCGTGACGATGAAGTGCAAATCCTGCAGCGCGCGCCAGCTCACTTCCCACGATTCATACTTCTGCGTCGGATCGCGGCGGAGATCGGTCTTCGGCGCGACGGCGATGCCTTTCGCATCGGTCGTGCCGCTCCAGAAAATCTTGTTCGCCTTGTCGCGGATCGAGACCGTCGCGCCTTCGACCGGTTTGCCGTCATCGAGACGCGAGACGAGGATGATCGAGTTCTGCGGGCTGTCCTTGACGGAGATACCGAGGTTCGTGGCCTGAACGAGCGTGGCGGTGATGTTGGCGTCCTCGTGCCGCGTGTGGTCGATCGGATCGCCGGGCTGGATCGCCGCCCACGCGAGACCCATGTTGTCGCTGCCGATGGCCGGCGCAAGATCGAGACCGATGGCCATGATCTTGTCGGTGGCAACCTTCAGCGTGCGCGGCACCGGCTTCGCGTTCGGCGGCGCGAGCGTGAAGCTTCCTTCGCTCAGCTTCTGAATCGTCGGCATCAGCTCGTCGACCTTCAGCGGCGCGAGCCACTGCTTGACGCTCTTGAAGTTGCGCGCGTGGAACGGCAGGATCGAGCCGCCGCTCGTCTCCCACACGCCGTGTCCCGATCCGAAACTGACGAACGCGGAGCGGTGCCAGTTCTCGATCACCGCATTCCACGCATATCCGAGCTTCTGTCCATCCTCGGCGGTGAGACTCGGGTCGATGCGCACCGCGTACGTATGCGCGGGCAGGAGCGAGTAGCCCAGCTCGTCGAAGCTGTAGCTCGTCGACGGATACTCGTACGTGTTCGTCACGTTCTTGGGCTTCACCACCACATTGTTTTTCGGATCGGTGATGTCGGTGACGGTGACGGACTTGCGGTAATTCGCGAACGGGATGCCGGAGCCGGAGCGGAATGTGACGGCGTTACGCCAGTCGGGATCGCACGACTCCTGGCAGTCGATCTCCGTCACGAAGAACGTCGGCTCGAGCTGGACGGTGTAGCTCTGCTCTGTTCCCGTCGCCGCGCGTCCGGCGGTAGAAAGCTTGTCATCGAGCACGATTTTGATCCACGTGTCGGACGCGATGCCGGGCTTCGTCTCGAGGACGACGAGGTCTTTCCCTTTCGAAAACGTCTCGGTGTTCCATTCCGTCGGCGTGAAAACGAATACCGGCAGTTCGTTCGATGCCGCCGCGGCCTGCGCCTTCGCTTTTTTGGCCTCGAACGCCTGCACTTCCGCCGGCGTCATCCGCTTCAATCCTTCCTCGGGAATCGCGACGTCGGCGAACTCGTGCGACGTCGTCTTCACCTTGAGGTGCTGCACGATCGTGTCGACGTCGACCGGCTGGTTGAACCGCAGTCCCATGACGACCGCGCCGTCGGACTTCCCGCCCTTGCGATACCAGCCGGTGTTCAACAGCTTGATCGTCGGCGTGGTGAAGCTCCACGCGTAGTCGTCATCGAGTGCGTTCCCGGCGATCGATTTCGCGCTCTTGTCGATCTTCATGTCGTACTTCGTCGCGTACCCGAGCGGCTTGTCGGGCGTGAAGATGAGCGTCGTCGTGCCCGACCAGCGGAACGTTCCCTTCACCGCCGGCGCGAGACGAAAGAACGGCGCGGTCACCGGCGATGGAATCCTGCCGAGCACGACCATCGGCTCGGAGAACACGACGCGAATCTCATTCGCCTCGGCGATATTCGCGATCTCTCCCACCGGCCCCGCGCTGACGATGCGCAGACTGGTGGCGGCGAAAGCAGACGCGGCAGAAAGCAGCAGCAGGAGCGCGGCGACGACGACTCTTCTCATGACGCCGGAGAGTGTAGTCACGGATGAGCCGGAACGCGCGTCCGATTCAAGGAATCACGTGAGCAGGTTTGTGGCGGGATTGTGGTGACGGATCAGCTCAACCACACCGACGCTTTCTTCGCCCACGTGCTCCCGCCGAAGTGATCGCGCAGCGCGACGCCCGTTGCGCCGAGGTGCGACGGGTCGTTCGTCGCCTTGTACTTGGTCACCCCGCGCCAGTAGATCGCCTCGGCGGCGATGTCCGGCGACGGATCGTTCGTCAGCTCGTCATAAAGCTTTTCTGCCTCGCTCCAGTCGCCGCGCGCGCGAGCTGCATGCGCGGCACCGAGCTTCAACTGCGGCAGAAAGTCTTCGACCGGAAGGAAGCCCTCGATGCGGTGCTGTTCCTTTTCGTCACTGCCGACGACCAGCACCGTCGGCGTCCACTGCGCGTTGAAGCGCGCGAACACATCCTGTCCGGTTTTCACGTGAGCGCGCAGCGGAATGAAATGATCGCGAATGAAGTCGGCCACGCTCGGATCGGGGTACACCTCGGCTTCCAGCCGAGCGCATCCCCCTCACATCGGTGCGGCGGTGAAGTCGATCAGCAGCGGCTTCTTCTCAGCGGCCGACGCGGCGAGCGCGGCATCGACGTCTTTCTGCCATTGAGTTTCCATGCACGAATGCGCGTGCAGAGGCTGCGCCACCTTTATCGCGGCACGCGCATCTTCAGCGTCTTCGCCGCCTTGTCGCGATACATCGCCTTGTCGGCGGCGCGCAGCGCGGTTTCAGGATCGCTTTTCGGCGGCATGTATGCCTCACCGATGGAGAAGCGAAGCAGCGGACCGCCGGTCTGCTCGAACTTCAGCCGCTCGCGCAAACTCGCGATACGCTCGGCCAGCGAACCCGGCTCGACGCCCGGTGCAACGACGACGAACTCGTCGCCGCCGTAGCGGATGATGTGATCGTCGGAACGGAAGCTCGCCTGCAGCACGCGCGCGAAGCTGCGCAGGCATTCGTCGCCGGCGTGATGTCCGTACGAGTCGTTGATGTCCTTGAAGTCGTTGAGATCGAAAAAGAAGATCGTCGCGCCGCGCTCGTACGACTCGCGCAGGATCGGCGGCAGCGCCCGCCGGTTCGCGAGGCCGGTCAGCGAGTCGCGATCGACCAGATCCTGCAGCACGTCTTTCGCGGCGAGGAGCGCCTGGTTCGCATCGACGAGCTCCTCCTGGATGCGGCGATACAACGTCAGCACGCAGCCGAGCGCGATCACCCACTCGGCACCGGTGTCGAACGACGAATGCGACGCGAGGAACACGCCGACGAACGGCTTCGACGACTGCGCGCCGTACGCGACCGTCTCGATCAACGCCAGCGTCGCGCGGATCGCAAACCCGGCGGTAAGCCATCCCATGCCGCGCACGCGTTGCCGAAGAAGACGAACCGCGCCGATGAGCAGCGCCGTACCGATCACACCCGACTGCACGACGCCGATCTTGTCCACCGTGTTCAGCACGAACGCCGCGCCGAACGCAAACACCGCGACGCCTCCCGCGACTCGCGTCCATTGCCTGAACCGAAACGTGCCGAGGACGAGCAACAGCACGAACATCGTCTTGCAGAAGAGATAGCTGAAACGGAGCGCAATGAACACGACCGGCGACTGCGGCTGCGCGAGCCAGAAAATCAGCGTCACCGCCAAAGCACCGAGGTTCAGCAGCCATGCGTGCACCCAAGGCCGCAGCTCCACCCGCCGCACCGAACGGCCGAGAACATAGAAAAACACCGCGATCATCAGCGCGGAGGTGATCTGCGCAGTAGTCGACCAGCGCCAGAGAAGGAGTTCCATGCGGAAGCGATATGGTACGGGAAAGGCTCATAGGCTCATAGGCTCATGGGCTCTAGGCTCATGGGCTCATGGGCTCATAGGCTCATGGGCTCATGGGCTCATGGGCTCATGGGCTCATGGGCTCATGGGCTCATGGGCTCATGGAAGAACCACTGTGAGCCTGTGAGCCTATGAGCCCATGCGCCTGTTACCGCCCCGCCACCGCCCGCTCCACCGCCGAGACCACCTCGTTGAACTCCTGCTCGCCGTAGCCGCGGGTCTGGTGGACGATGCGGCCGGAGCGGTCGATGACGTAGATGCGCGGGAGGACGTCGCGGCCGCCGTAGAGGCTCGCGATCTCGCGGCGCTCGTCGGCGACGAGAGGGAACGTCAGTTTCATCTTGCGATTGAATGCGGCGACTTTCGCCACGTCTTCGCTTGCGGCCGCGCCGATGACCTGGACGTCAGGACGGAATCGCTGCCAGATCTCTCGCTCGATGCGCGGCATTTCTTCGACGCACGGGCCGCACCACGTCGCCCAGATGTTGAGCACGATGACGCGGTCGTGCAAACGCGAGGAGTCGATGATCTGTCCGTTCAAATCGACGCCCGAGAAATCGGGAGCCTCGCGTCCCGCGAGTTTCTGCGGCTGCGGCAACGGAGCCGGCGGCGTGCCGAGTGCCGGCCGCTCGATGACCGTCGGCCGCTGCGCGAACCAAAATGCGACGCCGGCGGCGCAAATCGCAATGACGAGCAGCGACACATAGAGAGCGTTTCGATTCATCTTCACTCCGCCGGTTTTGGCACTCCCAACAAGAATCCCTGCACTTCTTCGCAGCCTTGTTCGACGAGGAACTGCAGCTGCTCCTCCGTCTCCACGCCTTCCGCGGTGACGGCGAGATCGAGGCCATGCGCCATCTGCACGATCGCGGAGATGATCGCGCGGTTGCTGCGGCTGGTCTCGATCGCCTGCACGAATTCCTGATCGATCTTCACGCGGTCGATCGGAAAGCGGCGGAGATAGTTGAGCGACGAATGTCCGGTGCCGAAGTCGTCGAGCGCGATGCGCACGCCGAGCTCGCGCAGGTCCGTAAGCGTCGCGATCGTCCGCTCGATGTTCAGCATCGCCGTGCTCTCCGTGATCTCGAGCTCGAGGAATCGCGGATCGAGTCCGCTTTCTTCGAGCGCTGTCGAGACGACGCGAAACAAGTCCGCGTGCTGGAACTGGCGCGGCGACAGATTGACCGACACGCGCAACGACTGCCACTTCTTCGCCTGCGCGCACGCCTGCTGCAGCACCCACTCGCCGATCGGCGCGATCATGCGCGTTTCTTCCGCGACGGGGATGAACGTCGCCGGCGGCACGAGTCCGTAGCCCGGACGGTTCCAGCGGATGAGCGCTTCCATCCCCGCGACCTGGCGCGTGTCGAGGCGCACCTCCGGCTGGAAGTGCAGCACGAGCTCGTCGCGCTCGAGCGCGTGCCGCAGCGACGTCTCGATCGACAGCCGCTCGGCCGCGCGCGTGTTCATCGCCGGCGTGCAGAGCTGATACGAATTGCGTCCCGCATCCTTCGCGCGGTACATCGCGCCGTCCGCGCACTGCAGCAGCGCCTCCGCAGTCTCGCCGTCGGCCGGATAGATCGCGATGCCGATGCTCGTCGTGACGTACAGCTCCTGCCGGTCGAGGCGGATCGGATAGGAAACGATCTCGAGCAGTTTCTGCGCGATCGTCACCGCGTCTTCAGGCTTCTTCAGATCCGTGAGCAGCACCGTAAACTCGTCGCCGCCCATGCGCGCGATCGTGTCGCCCTCGCGCAGCACGGACCGCAACCGCGTCGCGACGGCGCGCAGTAGTTCGTCGCCGAGGCTGTGACCGAGCGTGTCGTTGACATTCTTGAAGCGGTCGAGATCGAGAAACATCAGCGCCACCGGCGACTGCAGCCGCTTCGCATGCGCGAGCGCAATCGTGAGCCGGTCGCGGAACAGCGCGCGGTTCGGCAGTCCGGTGAGCGCGTCGTGGTAGGCCTGATACTCGATCTGCTCTTCCGCGCGCCGGCGCTCGCTGACGTCGCGCGACACCGCGACGACTTCCGCGACTTCACCGGTCACCGGATCGCGCAGCGCGCGATTGCGGCTCTCGAACCAGACCACTTCGCCGTCTTTGCGGCGCACGCGATAGCTGAACGTGTGCGGTCCGTCGAACAGATCCACATGACGCAGGAGCGGATGATCTTCCTGGAGTGCGTACTCGAAGATCGAATGGCCGACCATCTCGTCCGGCGAGTAGCCGAGGATCGACCGCGCGGCATCGGAGACATAGAGGAAACGGCCGCGCGGCGTCGTGCGCGAGATCATGTCCATCGAGTTCTCGGCGATCAGCCGGTAGCGCGCCTCGCTGTCGCGCAGCGCGTTCTCGGCGAGCTTGCGGTCGGTGATGTCGATCATCGTCCCTTCGAGCACGGTCTCGCCGCTGCCGCGATCGAACACCGCGTGCACGCTCTCCAGCAGCCACACCGGCTCGCCGTTCCTGCGGCGTAGGCAGATCTCGAGATTTGGGATTCCGCCGGCGGAGCGGATCGAGTCGATGAGACCCTCGCGCTCTTCGCCGCGGAAATAGAGATCGCGCGCGTTGAGTCCGATCAGCTCCGCGCGCGACGCGTAGCCGAGCATTTCCGCGAGCGCGTCATTGCAATCGAGGACCTCGCCGTCGAGCGTGTTGCGAAACACGCCCGCGAGATTGCGCTCGAAGAGCAGCCGATGCCGCGTCTCGCTCGTGCGCAACGCGTCGTACGTGCGGTTGCGCTCGATCGCGCCGACGAAAATCTCTCCGGCAATCTGCAGCAGCGAGATCGCTTCGTCCGGCCAATGGCGCTCGTGCGAGATCGTGCTGCAGCCGATCGTTCCGAACAGCCGCCGCTCGAGCCCCATCGGCACGATCGCGAAACTGCGCAGGCCCTGACGGTCGAGGATGCGCCGCTCGTTGATTGCCGCCGCCGGCAGATCGGCGATCGATGAGTAGACGATGCGCTCCATCTTCCGCAGATGGTCCATCCACCACGGAAACGCGGCCGCCGGCAGTTCCGCCCACCTGTCTTTCGACAGCGCGACGCCGGGCGCGCTCCAGTCGTGCGTCATGCGCGCGCTGAGGCAATCGGCGGCGAAGAGCCAGACGTGCGCGCGCTCCGCGCCGATGAACGTGCCGATCGCCGCGAGCGACTCTTCGATCGCGGCGTCCAATTCGTCGGCCTCGAGGCTGACGAATCGCGTGGAGATGTGCGAGATCAGCTTCTCGAAGTCGGCGCGATGACGAAGCGCATCCTGCACCTGCCGGCGCTCGGCAGCATCGACGGCCGACGCGACGAGATCCGCGATCGATGCCGCGAAGTTTTCCTCGTCGCTCGTCCACTCGCGCGGCTCGCCTTCGTGCTCGAAGCGAAGCAGCGCGATGACCTGGCCGAGGCGGCGCACGGGCGTTTCGAGCGCGGCGCCGGGCGTTCGCGGGATGTCGAGCTCGCGATCGGGCGTGAAAAAGACGACGCGTGCGCGTGCGACGTCGAGCGTGGCCGCGGCGGCGTCGGTGATTTCCTGCAGCGCGTCGCCGAGAGTGCCGGAGTGAGCGTGCACGCACCGGGCAAGATCGGCAAGCACACGATTCTGCCGCCGGAGACGGCCTTCAGCGACGCTGCGACTCACTGGAAAAGCAATGTATCAGGGATGCGCGGACGGCGCCGCAGCGAAGGGCGATTCGGGGTGAGAACCGAACATGTGCCGATAGACGGCGCTCTCCCACGAGGACATCCCCGCGGACTGCAGGATATCCAGCATGTCCGGCGAATAAATCATCGTCAGACATATGCGCCCGATCGAAGTTGATCGAGTAGCGCAAAGACATCCTGTGTCTTTCCAGCCTGAATGCGAGCGGCGGCAGTCTCACCACCGAGCAATTTGTGAGGACTGAACAGCCAGAGTTTTGCTTCTTCAGGCGAATAGAACTCCGCAAGTTCCGTGAGAAAGAACTCCAATTCGAGAAGGCGTTGCAGTCGCTCTCGGTGCGGATCAATTCTGCCAGTGCTCCAACGAGATACCGTCTCGGGAGTCGTGTCCAGCAATTGCGCGACGTCGCGGCCGCTGATGCCTCCGAGCTCTTTAATTTTTTCGAGACGTTCTGCGAGTGCTGAGGCCATTGATATCACCCTCGTTCCACGTCAACGTTGACGTAAACGTTGATATTTTCGATGACACATCAGTTGATGTCAAATATGCGGGATATCGCGCAATCGCGGAGCGGATCGCGTCCGCCTACACCTTCTCCGGCCCGTAAACCTTCACGTTCACTTCGCGCGCGTAGTGGCGGATCGGCACGTTCTCCGGCCGCTTGATGCCCGCGGCCCAGACGAGCGTCTCTTCCAACCCGAGAAGCTCCGCGCGCTGCAGCGGGTAGGGCTGGTGGTGGACGCGCGCGCGGTAGAGGGTGTGATCGCTCTCCGCATAAAGAATGTAGCGCTCGACGAGAAAGTGCTCGAGCGATCCCGGCCGCGCGGGCTGCACCGGTCCTTCGACCGGCTGATAACGCACGTGCGCATTGGCGGGAAGTTGGCCGCGGCGATCGGTGCGCTTCGAGTCAAACGTCAGTGAGCTCGGATCGAAGTCGATGTCGGAATCAAAGTACGGGAGCTTGTACATCGCGCGTGCTGCGGCGACGGCGAGCGTGCTCGATGCGTCGAGACTGAAGAACCATACGCCGGGATCGCGGCCGTTGCGATGCACGTACGTCCGCACGTTGACTTCGTGAAAGCTCGAGATCCACGGCAGCGGAGGCGTGAGCACCGCGCGCACGCCGGTGATCGTGAACGGGATGAGGCCGACGTAGGCCTTCCCTTCGAACGTGTCGATCTCCAGCCCCGCGGGCACGAGCGCCTGCAGTTTCTCGGGCGGAATCTCCCAATGCAGAAAGAGGAGGTGATGCCAGTTCTGGTGCATCACCACCATCTGATCCGGCTCGAGAGTCGGAGAGATGCGGTCGATGGCGTCGTGCTGATGCATCAGCGCGCGTTATTCGAAGAGATCGTAATCCGCCGCCGGCAGTTCCACCTGCCGCCAGCGCCAGGTCTGAAACATGTAGAGATCGAAGAGCAGCAGGTAGACCTCGCGATACATTTCGTAGCGCGCCTGCACGCCGCGGCGGAAGCCGAGCTTCTCCTCTTTCTTGATGTGCTCCAGGTTGTAGATCACGGTGTGCATCTGGCGATAGCCGCTGTTCGCACAGAAACAGTTGAGCGCGACTTCGATCTTGTAGCGCGCCTGATACTGCGCCGGCACGACGTCGAAGATGGTCTTGCGCATGACGCGGATGCCCGACAGCACGGGACAGAACTTCATCTTGAGATGCATGAAGTTCGCGAGCGGCCCGCGGTCGCGGATGCCGATGTTCATGTCGCATTCGCCGCGCAGCACCGGGCGCACGAGCGCCTCGATGTGCGCGTTGCTGACGTTGTACATGTCGCCGTCACAGAAGAAGAGGATGTCGTGCGACGCGTTCGCGACGCCGACGGCCATCGCGAATCCTTTTCCGTGATTCTCTCGGAGCGCGATGGTTCGAACACCTTCGACGCTGCGCGCGATGTCGACCGTGCGGTCGTCCGAGCCGTCGCTGACTACGATCACTTCGTCGATCAGCGGACTGGCCGTCAGTCCGCGCAGCACATCGGCAATGGTTCTCTCTTCGTTGTAGGCCGCGATGATGGCGGTCGTCCTCAAGTTCACACCTCGAACTACAAACGTTGGGCTCCCGAGTCACGACTCTGCAACGGGCAGACCACGGATTCTACTTCAGAGGTCAGCGATGGCGAGTGCGGGGGACAGTAACACGTGGCGGACGCAACGTCTGCCCTCACGTTTCATCTGACACGCGCCTTGCACCGCACGCAACCGCCATGAAACGAAATCTGACTGTCGGCGTTCTCCTCGCCATCTTCTGCATCGCCGCCGGCGTGGCGTCGCTCCTGCTTTCGAGCTGCGCCGCGGTCCGCAGCGCTCTCAACATCGAGAACCCGCGCTACTCGCTCCACGACATCCGTCCGCGAGTCGACGTCGCGCTTCCGCTGTCCGCGTCATCGATCGACATCGACTTCGCACTCGAAGTCGAGAACCCGAATTCGGTCGGACTGCGGCTCGATCAAATCGACTTCAACCTGCTGATCAACAACAATCCCGTGCTCGACAGCATCAGCCAGCAGGACATCCACATCCCCGCCAACGGACGCGGCGACGTCCGGCTGCGCACGCGCATCGGCTATCAAAACGTGCGCTCGCTGTGGACCGAGATCGTCAACGTGATCCAGGGAAACCGCGCACGCTACGAGCTCCGCGGCAACGCGTACTACAACACGCCATTGGGAAGGTTGAAGTTTCCGGTGAGCGTCTACTCGACGCGATGACCTGTGGAGCGGCGGCCGCCTCGGCAGCGCCGAGAGCATCGCCGGCCTCGCGCGAGGCGCGGACGGAACGATCTGGGCGAGCTCGACGAACACGGTCGTTCCGTCCGCAGCCAATGCTCATGCCATCGTTTTCGTGAGCGACGCGAGCTCCCCGTAGAACTGCGACCACGCCTTGATCCCCTGCCGGCTGTCGAACCGTTCGAGGGCGGCCGCGCGTGCAGACGCGCCGAGGCGCCGGCACAGATCGGGGTCGCGATAGAGCGTCATCATGGCCGACGCCAAAGCGGCCTCGCAGCCGGGCGTCACGAGCAGACCCGTCTTGCCGTCGACGAATACTTCGAGCATCGCCTCGATGCGCGATGCGATGCATGCCCGCCCCTTGACCATCGCCTCGATCGACGCGCTGCCCAATCCCTCGAAGAGAGAGGGAAACACGAATGCATCCGCCATCTCCAGGCATGCGCCGACGTCCGTGCGACTCCCCAGAAAGCGCACGCGGTCGTGAATGCCCAACTCGGTTGCGAGCGTCTGGTACGCGGCTGCCCGCGGACCGTCGCCGGCGATGACGAGATACGCCTCCGCGACCGACGCGGCGACTTCTTTGAATGCACGCAGCAGCACCGGCTGCCCCTTCTCCGGTGAGAGCCGCGCGACGTTCAGATAAACGAATGCCCCGGATGGAATCCCGGCGTCCTTTCGAATGCGCGACGGCTCGTCGGGATGGCATTGAAGGATTGCCGGATCGATCGAGTTATAGATCACGCGGATGTCTTCCGCGCGCAGACCGAGGTTGCGCACCGCCGATCGCTTGACGCTCTCGGAGATGGCGATGAATCGCGGAGTCGTGGCGCGTGCCGTCCATCGGTCGAGTCGCTGGAGCACGGCCATCTTGTGCGGCGGCCACCCGGCCGCACGAATCGTTTCCGCATCGTAGGTGGGCATGTGCAACGTATTGATGATGGGAATCGAAGGACCGAGGATCGTGGAGAGACGCCCGCTCAAGTCCGCGTCGAGAAGCCGGGTCTGAAGGAAATCGGGACGGCGCGCGCGCAGGAGAGGGACGAGCTTCCACGGTGCAACCAGCCACGGCCACTTGCGCGGCAGATCGAGACAGATCGTCTCGATCCCGGATTTCCGGAGCTCCGGGGCCAGATCGTCGGGCCGATGAAGGTAGCAGACGATGTGGGAAAGCTCCGCGCTCGCCGTGTTGCGCACGAGGCTCGCGAGTTGGCTTTCAGCACCTGCGCGCGTGAGCGAGGTGACGAGATGCAGGACAGTGATCATTAGAGAAGCGGATCGCGGAGACGATGATCGTACGTCTGGTGCGCGCGTGAATCTACTGCAGTTGTTCGTGGATGATCGCGCCGACGCGCAACGCATTCGCCGCGATCGTCAGGCTTGGATTGGTGCCGCCGCTCGACGGGAAGAACGACGCATCGACGACATACAGATTGTCGAGGTCGTGAGCCCGGTTGTTCTTGTCCAGAACGCTCGTGCCGGGTTTGTCGCCGAACCGGCACGTTCCGCAGACGTGGCCGTAGTTGATGTTGTTTTTGCCGGCATTGACGAAGCGGATTTTGTGTCGCGATGCGAGCCTGCGGACGAGCTGCTTTCGAAAATGGCGGTTTCGCTCATGCAGGTCGCGTGAGTAGGTGTATTGGAAACGTCTGCCGTCCGGCGCATGCGGATCGGGCAGCACGCGGTTCTCGGGATACGGCAGGTCCTCGACGATCGTGCTGAAGAGTGAGGCCCGGCGGAACCGACGCGCGGCGATTTCAGACAGCCGCGGAAGATGATCGCTGATCCGGCGCCTCCACCAGCGCGGGTCCTTCTCCTCCACATAGCGGAGGTATTTCAGGATGAACTCCGCGAGGAGCGGCATGCCGACCGACTGCAGCGTGCCGAGCTTTCGGCCGCGGTCGTAATAGAAATCGTTGAGTGTCAGCGATTTTCTCGGTCCCAGGACGGAGCGTTCCTCGCTCTGGTCGACGACGAGGAAGTCGCTCGTGTGAAGCATGAGGTTGCGCCCGACGGCACCGGAGGAATTCGCGAGTCCATCGGGCCAGTCGGGCGAGGCGGAGTTGAGCAGGAGCACCGGCGTCATGAACGCGCCGAGCCCGAGGATGACGACCTTTGCGGTCAGGAGGATGTCGCGGCCGTTCCACCGTGCGCGGACGGCTCTCACCCGTGTCCGGTCCGCGATCAGTTCCTGCACTTCGCACTCCGGGAGGATCCGCGCGCCGAAGGTCGTCAGCGCCGGAAAGAGGCACTTGCTCGCCGCGTCGCTCTTACAGTTCTTCAGGCAGAGATCGAAGCATTCGAAACAGTTGTCGATCGCGTGATAGCCGACGTGCGAGCGATACGGATGCAATCCCGATCGAGTAAAGGAATCGAAGAGAACCTGATCGCGCTCACTGAGGGGCGGCGGCTCGCGCAGCGTCCCCTCGCCGTCGGGGTTCAGCGGATCGGGCGTCCCGCATAGGCTGAAGTGCGCTTCGGCGCGCCGATAGAACGGCAGGAGCTCCTCATACGAAAGCGGCCACTCCTCGGGCAGGTTCGCGTCGCGGACGTTCGGGAAGTTGCTCCTCGGATGGAAATCAACGGCCGAGAAGCGCTCCATCTGTGCGCTGTACAACGTCGTCGAGCCGCCCGTTCCGCAGCCCAACGGACCGAAGAACTCGACGTCGCCGAAGCTCGTCCAGCCTTTGATCGGCAGCGGCCAGCGCCCGGTCAACAGTCGCACTTCTTCGTTGCTGCGCACTTCGGTTGGTGCCGGCTGTGGGCCGCGATCTAGAAATTTTCCCTTTTCGAGGAAGAGAACGCGGCGTCCGAGGCGGGCGAGCTCGTAGCCCGCGGTGCTGCCGCCCATTCCGGTGCCGATGACGAGGACGTCCCACTCTTCCCGCTCGGGATCGAGCGGAATGTGGTCAGCTGCGCGCATCCGCGAGGATCCGGAGCACGGTGGACGCCGCCCGTTTCGGTCCGTTTCGGCGGCGAAGGAGGCCCGAATACTTCTCCAGCGCGGCCTTCATGCGCGCATCCGTCCTGAGCTTCTCGATGATCTCGCCCAAATCCCTTCCGCTCAATTGGCCGCAGGGTTGTTTGACCAGAATTCCGAGTCCCATCTTCTCGATGCGCCTGCCGATCTCCAGTTGCTCGATATTGTGGGGAAAGATGGCCATCGGCGTCCGGTGAAGAATGCACTCCATGACGCTCCCGTGTCCGCCGTGGCAAAACGCTACGTCAGTGCTGCTGAGGAAGCGCTCCAAATCTCCGGTACGGCCGGGTGCGATGCACGAAACGCGATAGCGCCCGGGGATCGTTCGCGACAACCACGGGACGATTTCTTTCCCATTTCCCGTACTTCCGAAAAACAGGAAAACGTCCGAGCGGGGTGGCGGGTCGTCATTCGTAGGAAGCCGCTGCCAGCCGCGCCAGCGAAACACACCGCACATACTTTCCCGGCGATCGATGCCCGCATGTCCAGCGCCGCGTCTCCAATATTCGATGTCCTTCAATCCAGGTACGAGGATGTGCCCCGAGTCGAGGGGAAAAAAATCGGCGCCCATGACGCGGCGATAGAAGGATGGGTAGCCGAGGATGTGGGAGATGTGGAAGACGTGCGTGCGGGGACGAAGAGGGAGCAGCGACGGGGTGAAATGATAGTCGGTGACGATGGCGTCGGGACGCACTTCTTCGACGATCGCCGCATCCCGCTCGACCATCTGTGTGAGGCGCCGGCCTCTTCGCCGCAGTTCGGACTCGTTCAGCCGGCCGGAGCTCTCCAGATTCGCGCGATCGTTTGTAATTCCCTCGCGATAATGCCGAATCGGCCCGAACGACTGCGTCGCCGCTGCCCACATTTCCGGCGCCGGCAGAACACGGATTCCGGGCGGCAGCACGTTCGCAATGTACGAGTACGTCCGATTCATCGCGACGTAGACATCGTGCCCTTGGGCATCGAGCTCCTCCGCGAGCGCGAGCGTCCGTGTGACGTGACCCAGAACGTTGCTCAGTGGAAAGAAGAGAATTCTCTTCCTTCCGCTTCCCGCTATGGCGGGCATTTCACATTGAACGTCGGGATCTTCACATTGAAGTCGTTGAAGGGGTTCGTGATCTTCAGCAGGAGATCCGGGAAGTTCGGGATGCCGGGGAGATCGATGTGGAGGTTGATCAGGTCACTGAGGCCGGGGATGGAAGGCAGCGTAATGTGCAGCACCTCCAGGACCTTGTCCACGAGAGCCTGGATGGGTTTCATAGCGAGATCGATGAAGCTGCCGAAGAGCTTGAAGACATCGTAGAGCTTCACCATGTGCGGGTAGGGTATCGGAATCATGATCTCGATACTCATCAACGCGTCCTTCAATGCCTGCAACGGCCCAATCACCGGACTGAGGACGTTCATCACCGTATCGATCGCATCGGCGATGGCCTTGAGCGGATTGAGCGCATCTTTGACCTTCTGCAGCGCCGCATAGAAGGTGTCGATGGCTTTGTTCGCAGTGTCGAGCGCGGTGTTCAGCGTTGCAACAGGCGTCTGGACCGTGCCGGCAAACTGATCGAGGGCGCTCTGCAGGTCGTTCTTGACAGGTCTGTCGGGCAGACTCTGGACGCAGCGGAAAACCGTGGTGAACTTGTCCAGGAAGGATTGAGAGGTCGACTGGATCTGCCCGGTCGTCTGGATGCCCTGATCCAGCACGGAATTGAGCTTCTGGAGCGCCTCGCGAAACGGCTTCACCTTCGCTTCCAACCGGTCGGCTGCCTGGCGCGCCGGCGTAACCTCTCTGCTGAGCAGGGCGATCGAGTTCTTCAGCGCGCTCGCGGCCTGTCCGACTTCCGGAATCACTGACACGACGGTGAGAAGGTCGGATACGAGTTTGAGCGTGTCGTCCAGCTTGTCGAGCTTATCGGCGACGGTCTTGGTATACGTCAGAACCGTGATGATCTGATCGTTGTTGTTCTTGAGCCGTTGCAGATTCGCCTGAAGCGCTCCGGCGAGGGACGGAGTCTGCGTGAGAGTGCTGATGAAGGTTTCTGACGGGCTGGCCATCTCTCTCTCCCCTTCTGGCCAATTTTCGGACTTCCGTAACTCTATCACGTTTCAGATCGCGACAGGACCGCTGATTCGAGGGCCACGTTCTGAAAAGTGCCGCGCATGGCGCAGCTGTAATCGAGGACGATGCGCTCGATCCAGGTCACCCATCGCGCCTCGGCGGTCTGGCCAAACCAGTCCAGCGGAAACCCGTCGACGCCATTCGAGCACTCCTTGTCGGCAACGTGCACCAATCCGCCGGACGCGGGAAGCGGGTCAGGCAACGAATGCTCGCCCGTTCCTCGCAGAAAATAGGAGGGCCAATCGAGATCCGTGACGAACGACTTTCCGGTACGGCTGTCATAGTCCGGAAGGACCAGGATGTCCTTCTGATAGCGCAACACGCTCTCGAGGTTGGCGGCGTGCGGATACTTCATCGAGAGAAACTGGCTTAACGCCTCGAAAAAGGAATCGAGCGAGAGACAGGCCCGGATCAGCAGCCATTGAAACGCCGCGACACGATGCGGATACGACGGCAATTCCTCCACTCGCATGAACTCGGTGGCCTCTTCTTCGCTGAGAAACGCGCGGAAATGGGCGGCGAGGCGCTCGTACCACCACGTCTGCACGGCCCATTCATCGACCAGCGTGCGATAGAAATCTTCATAGGACACGCCATGCGTCCATCTCAGGTAATGCGCAACGAGCTGAGTCAATCCGGACGTGTGCAGCGCCTTGATGATCGCCGCGTACACGTTCATGCGCACCCAGTCCTCGCGTCCGTACGTTGACGAACTGACGATGATGTCGTTCTTCTCGACAATGCGCGACCCGGACGCAATGAATCCCAGGTGCGGCGATAAATAGACGGAGCGCTCGATCGTGTCGATCCGCCACCGCCGGCGAGACTCCGGGGACGCCGCGGGAGCATTCGGAAGGAGGTGGTAAAGGTACGTCTGATACTGACCGTGAATTCCCCATTCCATCAGATCGCCGAAACAGCCCTGCCAAAGCGCGTAGGTATCGCCGGGAATGCCGAGGATGAGCTGCACTTCGATAGGGATCCCGTACTTCATCAGCTCCCGGACGACCCGCACCTGTTTTTCAGACGAGATGTTTTGCCGGTCGGCCGCCTCAAGCACCTCGGATTTCGTATGTTGAATGGAGAGTGTGTGCTTGTAAGGCATCCCGGAATCGAACAATGCCTTGGAGATGGCGACCGACGGCTCCGGCCTGTTTTTCGCGGTGTTGTAACTGAAGCTCGCCGGTGCACCGTATTGGCGAAAGGTGTCCGCCACCGTGCGGCCCAGATCCACATCTTCAGGAAACATCCCGAAATTCGCGTCCGTCAGCACCAGGACCGTCACGCCGTGTAATGCCAGCCATTCCAGCTCTGCACGGACACGCTCCTGCGCGAAACGCCGCACTTTGGACATCGTGCTCGAGCCCCAGTCACAGAAGCTGCAGCTGAACGGACAACCGCGGTTGGTCTCCCAGGTCGCACAGAACTTTCCGCCGCACTCACGGATGAAGTTCTCATAATGATCTGCCTGCGCGAGATACGGGCTCGTGTCGAAGACCGTCGGGATTTCCGCCGGTCCTGTAAAACGATGTCCCTCAGGTGCTCCGAGGTCGGGCAGATACACTCCTCGGACGCTGCCGAGGTCCCGATTGCACGACGCCCACGTCTCCAGGATGCGCGTGAACGTCAGCTCGCCGTCCTTTACGGCGATGGCGTCAATGTAGGGGTGTTCTCGGAAGAACTCCGGGTTGGCGAAATCCGGCTGCGGCCCTCCGGCCACCACCAGACATTCCGGGTAGCGCGACTTGACGGCCGCGGCGATTCTGCACTGCAGTCTCCAGTTCCACGTGTAGCAGCTCAGTCCCAGGACGTCGATCGGTACGTCCAGCCGGCGTCGCAACAGATCGTCCGGATCGCCATACCGATAAATTGGGGCGAGCCATTCCCAATCGTCGCAGTCGCGGCCGTGTTGCTCGTGATGGGTCTTCAGCACGCCCCACACGTAGGGCAGATAAGGAAAGCCTAGTGCGTCCATGTCCCACGAACAGGGCTCGCTGATCAAAATTCTTCGCCGGCTGGAGCTCATCGAAGCCAACCATCGATGCGGGCTATAATGGAGTTCTGATTCCAATGAATCATAACACCGACGTCGAACTCGGCGCCGCTCAGCTTCATCGAGCGCGGGAGTTGGCATCACAGGGCCAATGGGGCGAGGCCCAGCCATTGTGCGAGGCCGCGGCCCGGAGCGCACCGGACCTGCCGGGGGTTTTCGAGTTTCTCGGCGACCTTCAGTTTCGCCTGGAACTGTGGGAGCCCGCCGCCCGGAGTTATCTGGCAGCGATCGCGCGTGCCCCTCACAATGCGGTCCTGTTCCGCAAGTTGGGAGACCTGCAGCGGCTTTGCCACGATCACGAAGGGGCCGCGGAATCGTACCGGCGCGAAGCGGAGCTGGCACACGCGCCACTGCCGGCGGGCGGTACCGATGCCGCGGCGTCCTACCTCGAGTTGATGAAAGATTGCCTGACGTTTCTATTATGGCGTGCGAGCGACGGGCCCCTCCTCGAGCTCAACGCACGACGGCCGCTGGTCAGCTTCGCCCGCATGCTTCGAAAGATTGGCCTGTGGCGTCGCACGCCACCCATCAGCGTCCGCGAATTCGGCATGGACTGGCCGGCGCAGGCACTGACCATGATCGGCAAAAAGCGCCTCGACAACATTCAGACGTGCGTAGAGCGCGTTCTTCAGGATCAGATTCCCGGCGACCTGATCGAAGCCGGCGTCTGGCGGGGCGGAGCGACCATCTTCATGCGCGCGATCCTTCGCGCATACGGGGATGCGAAGCGGAAAGTGTGGGTCGCCGACTCCTTCCGGGGGCTTCCTCGCCCTGATTCGGACAAATATCCGGTGGACCGCGGCTATGACTTGTCGATGTGGCGCTCTCTCGCCGTCTCCGCCGAGGAAGTGCGCGAGAATTTCCGGCGCTTCGACCTTCTCGACCATCAAGTCGTGTTCCTCGAAGGGTGGTTCGCCGACACATTGCCTGTTGCACCGATCGATCACTTGGCGGTCCTGCGTCTGGACGGAGATCTTTACGAGTCGACCATGGACGGGCTTGTGCACCTCTATTCCAAGCTCTCGCCCGGCGGGTTTGCGATTGTGGACGATTACTACAGCGCGCCGCCCTGCCGTCAGGCGGTGGACGACTTCCGGCGTGCGAATGCGATTCAGGAAGACATCGTCAGGATCGACTGGTCCGGCGCGTTCTGGCGCAAACAGTAATGTCCGAACACGACCTCGCAACCGTGAGCTTACCCGGGGGGCGGGCGATCGAGACCTGGCTGGAGAGCCTCTGTACGAGCCGCGGCGGGAACGGGCACGTCCTGTTCATCCTCGACAATGATTTCGGCGAGCTGACCACTGTCATGTATCTGGTCCTGGGGCAGGAATGTCTCGGCGACGCGAGGATTCTTCTCAGCCCTCGCCTGTATGAAAAGAATCACGACACGCTTCCCGGCCGCATCGCCCTATGGACCTCGGAAGAAGATCTGGTCCAGGCGATCGAAACCTTTCAACCGGCGGTGGTCGTCTTTGCTTCGGGATACCTGATGCCGGTGCATCGTCTTCTCACCGCGGCAGCCTTGGAGCGACTATGCGAACTGGCCCGCCGCCACCATGCTGTCGTAGTGACGGCCGATCCGTTCCTGGGCCTGGTGTCGCAGTGGTCAGGCCGCGTGGAGCAATTGATCTCGATCGACATTCCGGAACATGCCAGTGAGAGTCTGATTACCGTAAAACAGTCCGCCGACAGGATGCTTCACACGGCGCTTGCAGAAGCGGAGCGCGTTCTGCGCAATGTGCCTCACCTCTACCCGTCTTACACGGACATGGATGGCCTGGAGACGGCGATCGAGGACAATCGAAACCTTTCTTTCTTCAACGACGCGCTCCTGTTGCCGCCGGAGATTCGCGCCGTCCGATCCGATCATTGGATGTTTGTTGTCTCCGAGGCCGACTACGCGACACAAGTCATGTTCCTGGGGAGCATCGAATTCGCACGGATTGTCGCGAGCCTGCTCACTCAAACGGCGCGGCTGGGACGTGACGCGATTTTCGTTGGGCCGAATGAGCTCGTGGATCTCGTAAACCTGACGCTCGCCGGGACCCACGAACGGATCCACCTGCTCCGGTATTGTTCCTTTCGCCGCTTCCTGTCCCTGCTTCTTTCCGCGGAATACAGCTTTTACTGGAACGTCGTGTCCCATTCGATTCTCATGCAGTTGTGGAACGGCCGGCCCGTCATCCTGTTCAATCGCGGCCATCTGGCGCGCGCGGTGCCGGCGATCTACGACCGCGTCATCGCCTGGTACTATCAGGGGTGGGAGCCTCCCTACCTCGATCACAATGCGGCTCTGTCATTGTCCGTGCTGGAGGCGGCAGTCGCGGGGCACGCGCAACAGCGGGATCGAATCATGGAACGATTCCGTCGGGCTCCGTCGCCGTCCGCTCTGCTCTCGTCATTGCGGCCCTAATCTCTCTTTCACGACGAATCTGTCAATCTGAAGGCTGTGAAAAATTTCCAAGAGCTTTGTGGCAACCGCTGCCCTCAGCGGTCGCGGCGGCGCTACGCGCCGCTGGCGCCGCCGTGAGGCGGCGCGGTGACCGCTGAGGGCAGCGGTCGCCACATCCTTCTAATGACAGCCCCTCATCCGCCCTTCGGGCACCTTCTCCCCGCATGCGGGGAGAAGGGCAACAAATCTCGATGCTCGTACATGTTGCCCCTCGCCCCGCATGCGGGGAGAGGGTGG
>Ga0066652_100000046_pt1 | contig 83400 bp, 76 predicted proteins | sample GraSoiAngelo_101_FD_71413 | JGI IMG/M metagenome (GOLD analysis project Ga0066652, IMG submission 71413) | Grasslands soil microbial communities from the Angelo Coastal Reserve, California, USA - 14_0903_02_30cm | ecosystem: Environmental > Terrestrial > Soil > Grasslands | place: USA... | reverse complement strand
CCTTTGGGGTCGCCCGGAGAAGGCCGCCGGCTGCGTTGGACGGCTCGTCCGGGCAACCAGCCCGGCCCGCGCCATCCGCCTTGCCGGCGGCCTTCTCCGGGCGATCACGACCATTGCGGGTACCGGGTGCGGGCCCTGGCACGCGCAAATCGCCCGCGTCATCGCTTCGCTTTTGGCTTGGGGCGATCGTTGCGAAGACGGAAGAATGGCGCTTTTGGGCCAAAGGGGGATGCCGCCTGTTGCCCTTTGGCGACACTCGGGGTGCCCAAATGGGCGCATGCCGTTTTGCCATTGCCGCCGGAATCGAACTCTGATTCAATTCTGAACGGGGGACGGAAGATTGGTTAACGGCTTGGAAAGTCGTTGTGGTGCATGATCTTCCGCGAGGTGAAAGGAGTGGGGTCATGAGTACGAGGACTCGGCCCGCCAACGGAGCGGCGGCGCTGGCAGAGATGAAAGAGTTCGCTGGCTTCAGCAAGGGCACCCAGCGCTACGTCCGCCGTTCGCTCGATGTCGGCCTCGGCCGCCGCGACGCGGTGAAGCGCTGGTCGCGCGATCCCGCCGAAGCCGCCGGAATCCGCGCCCAGGAGCGAATCTACGCCCGCCTCGATCATATCCGCTCCTACGTTCCCGACGACAGCGGCCTCGACGCGATGGAGCCCCTGATGGCCCCGCTGGTCACCATGGCCGCCTTCGATCTCGGCCAGGACAGGCTGCCCTGTTTCGCTTCCTTCCGTTTCCTCTACGAGCGGCTGATCGGCGCCAACGTGCGCCCCTGGCTGCCCGGCGCCTTCTGCGCCGCCGCCGCGCTCCCGCACCTCCATCCCGACCGGCGCCGGACCCTGCTTCAGTCGATCAGCGAGGCCGCAGCGACCGCTCCGGGCTGGTCGAACCGCGAGCCCGTCTTCTTCCCCGAATGGGTCGAGAAGGTCGATCTCACCGTCGCCCAATAAGGCGATTCCCTCCAAGAAAAGCGCGGCGGGCCTTCGGGTCCGCCGTTTCTCTTTCGGCGGCCCGCTCGTCCGGCTAACAGAGGCCGATGAACGAGCCTTCCGCCCCTCGCTGGAGATCGATCGCGGCCGCCTTCGGGATCGCAATGCTGCTCGCATTGCTCGGATGGGCGCTCCTGGTGCGGGACCGGGGCCAGCCCACCGCCCAGGCCGTTCCCGCCAATGCCCCGGCTCCGCCGGAACGGACAGCCGACAATGCCTCGGTCCCGGCGCGCGAACCGCCGCCGGACCTCGCTGGCGAGGTGATCCTGGCCGGCTGCCGCCAGGGCGAATGCGCCTGGGTGCGGATCGTGCGGCTGGAGAGCGTCTCGACTTCGCCGCATGGCGAGCTCCGGCGGCTGACTCTGCGCAACGGCTCGTCGAGCGGCGACGCCGGTGCGCCCGCGCCGACGGACGTCCGGTGGGAGGCGCGGGATCGTGCCGACTATATCTTCTGCTCGACCGAGCGGCCGGCCTACGCCTTTCCCGGCGACGACGGCGGCTACATCGTCCACTATCTCGATCTGTTCGATCTTGCCGGCTATCAAATGTCCTCGGTCGGCCTCTATCTGCGTGTCTGCCACGATCAGCCATTCGATCCCGAGGACGACGGCGCCATCCGAGCGCTCGGCTACCGGCCCGGCACCCGCAACGAGCAGGTCGAGCACGCCCGCCCGGAGGACATGGCGGCATTCTAGGACGGATCGACATTCAATTTTCATCGTCATCCCGCGAAAGCGGGAATCCAGCTTCTTCAATCGCCGAGGAGAAGAAACAAGCTGGACCCCCGCTTTCGCGGGGGTGACGGGCAAGGGAACATCCGAAGCGAAACAAGCGAATTACGCTGAATTTCGATACGGCCTAGGCTCCCGACACGCGCGCCAGAACGCCCTCCGCGAAGGCCGTCAGCGTGTCGTCTCTCGCACCCATGACGACGATCCGGTCGCCCGGCTCGGCGAGCGCGGCGAGGCGGTCGGCGCATTGCTCCCGGTCGGGAATATGCTCGGCGCGCGGCCCGAGGCCGTCAGTGATCGCGGCGCTGCCGATGCTCCTGTCGGTGGTCCCGCCATAATAAACGGGATCGCACATGATCAGCCGGTCCTCGGGGCCCAGCTCGCGCGAGAAGGTCGCGATGAGCTCGTCCTTCATCGTTCTCAGGGGGCCATGGCCGTGCGGCTGGAAGAAGATCAGCAGCCGCCCGGGAAAGGCGTGGAGCGTGCGCAAGGTCGCGGCGATCTTGTCCGGGTTGTGGCCGAAATCGTCGATCACCGTGATCCCGCGCGCCTCGCCGACAAGCTCGAAGCGGCGGCGCAGGCCCTTGAACCCTGCCAGCGCCTCGGCCGCCTCCCCGATGGGCACGCCCAATGCCTGCGCGCCGGCGAGCGCGGCGAGCGCGTTCTCGGCATTGTGGCGCCCGGGGACCTGGAGCCGAACGGAAACGCCCTTCGCATCGAAGGAAATCGCGAACGGCTCCTCCACGACGTTCGATCCGAACAGGTCGGCGGCTTCGTCGCGGAAGGAATAAGTGGTGAGCCGCTCGGGCGGCAGCGTCGCGGCGAGAAAGCGGGTCTCGTCGTCGTCGAGATTGACCACGACCGTTTCCGCCTTCGCCGCGAAGTCGCGGAACAGGTGGCGCAGCTCGTCGAGGCTCTTGTGGTCGAGCGTGATGTTGTTCAGCACCGCGACCTTGGGGTGATAGAGCGCGATGGAGCCGTCGCTCTCGTCGACCTCGCTGACGAATATTCCACCGCCGCCCACCAGCGCGCTTGCGAACGGCGTGTCGGCGGAGACGAAATTCTTCATCACCGCCCCGTTCATCACCGTCGGATCGCGGCCGGTGGCGTGAAGGATCCAGCCGATCATCCCGGTGACCGTCGATTTGCCGCTGGTTCCGCCGACGGCGATGCCGGCCTCGGCGGCGTTGAACAATTCGGCGAGTAGTTGCGGCCGGGTGATGCGCTCGGCGCCGACCGCGTTCGCCCTGACAACGTCCGGCACCGTCTCCTCTATCGCCGCCGAGGTGACGAGGATCTGGTCGGCGTCGGTGATGCCGCTGCCGTCCTGGTCGAACAGCGCGATCCCGCGCGCGCGCAGGAAATCGAACTTGGCGGCGAGCCGCCCCTGGTCGAGCGTTCGGTCGGAGCCGGCGACCCGGTCGCCCCGGCCCTGGACGATCAGCGCCAGCGGAAGCATGCCGCTGCCGCCGACGCCGCAGAAGAAATAGGATTTGGCCTCGTTCATCGCCTCGCCCTATTGGGGACAGAAGGAAGGAGCAACCATGCGGATCGGGGTGGTCGCGCCGAGCTCCCGCTTCGGCGCGGAGACGGCCGCAAGGGTGAAGGCCGTCGCCGCCCGCGCGGCGCCCGGCGTGGAGCTGGTCTTTCATCCGAGCTCTTTTCTGATCCACAATCATTTTGCCGGCACCGATGCGGAGCGCGAGCAGGCGCTCGTCGAGTTCGCCAACGATCCCGAGCTCGACGCGATCTGGCTCGCGCGTGGCGGCTACGGCTCGTGCCGGGTCGCCGAGGCGGCGATCGCCCGCATGGGCGAGGCGGCGCGGGCGAAGGCCTGGCTCGGCTATAGCGACGCCGGCTTCCTGCTCGCCGGCCTCTATCGCGCGGGCTTTCCGAGCCTGGCCCACGGACCGATGCCGCAGGACGTGCTGCGCGAGGGTGGCGAGACGGCGATCGAGCGCGCGTTGACCTGGCTGGTCGATCGCTCGGCCGGCGCGCTGGAGCCCGGCCTGGAACGGGGCGCGCGCCACGCGGCGTTCAACGTCACCGTCCTTTCCATGCTGCTCGGCACGCCGCTCGAGCCGGACCTGTCCGGCCATATCCTCCTGCTCGAGGAGGTGTCAGAGCACATGTACGCGGTCGACCGCGCGCTCTTTCACATCACCGCCAGCCCCAATGTCCGCAGCGCCGCGGGCATTCGGCTGGGGCGGGTCAGCGACGTGCTGCCGAACGATCCGGACTTCGGAGACGACGAGGAGGCGGTGGCCCGTTTCTGGTGCGCGAAGGCCGGAATTCCCTATCTCGGCCGCGCCGACATCGGCCACGACTCGGCCAACCGGATCGTCCCCTTCGGGCCTCTCTGAGGCCACAAGGGCCCAAACCCAGTCCCCGCAATGGCCGTGATCGCCCGGAGAAGGCCGCCGGCAAGGCGGGCGGTGAAGGCCGGGCTGGTTGCCCGGACGAGCCGTCCAACGCAGCCGGCGGCCTTCTCCGGGCGACCCCTTCGGAGCGGGCGGCTTTGCGCCAGGGCTGCGTCGCAGCGTCGGTCACGATGCGTCAGCATCGCTCCCTCCTCGCTCCTTGCCCTGACGCAAATCCGCTCCGTCACGGCCGTTGCGGGGACTGGGTTTGGACCCTTGAGAAAGGTCTATCCACAGAAAACCCGCCGAACCGAGGCAAAAGAAGGCATTTCCACCCCGCCGGCCATTGCCAAGCGCCATGAATTGCGCTCTCTATTCCCAGCACTATCTCAAGAGGGAGGGAATAATGGCACAAAGTGGTTTGCAGCGTCCGGTGAAGCCGTCGGCTGATCTCGCCGCGATCACCGGCCCCGATCCGCTGCCGCGCAGCCAGGTCGTCAGCAAGGTGTGGGATCACATCCGCAAGAACAACCTGCAGAATCCGCAGAACAAGCGCGAGATCGTCGCCGACGACAAGCTGAAGAAAATCTTCGGCAAGGATCGCTGCTCGATGTTCGAGATGAACAAGCATCTCTCCAAGCATCTGAGCTAGTTTGCACGTCTCCGGCGCGAGCCGGGGACGAGGCCGAGGGAGCCGCCCGCGGAGCGATCCGCCGGGCGGCTTTCTTTTGGATCGGGTCAGTCGCGCCAGCGCAAACCGATCCACAAAGTGCGCGGAGTCCCCCGCTCGATTATGCCGCTGCCCGAAATGCCGGCGACCACCCGCTCTCCGCTGAGATTCTCGCCGCGCGCCTGAAGCGAGAGACGCGACGTCAGCGGAAGCTCGGCCAGCGCATCGAAGGTCAGCGCGCCGGGGACGAGTTGGCGGTTGAGGTCGTCCTCATATTGGCTCGAGACATAGCGCGCGCCCGCGGTCGCATAGGCGCCGCGCGCACCCTGCCAGGCAATCCGCGCCGTGAAGCTGTGGCGCGGCGTCTGGGCGGGGCGCAGCCCATCGAGCGGCAGCGCCGCCCCGCCGGCGTTCACCTCGGCCTCGGCGAAGCTGTAGCCGGCGGCGAGGTGCAGCCTTCCCAGATCGGCGATGGCGTCGATCTCCACCCCTTTGCTCTCGATCGCTTCCAGATTCTCGCGCATCCGAAACTGGCCGCCGGCGCCAACGAAGCCGACTCCGGGGAAGGTCCCGGGCCCGGCACCGAGCGTCACATTGGCGATCGAGTCGGTCAGCCGGTTGGCGAACAGGGTGACGGACAGGCGCGCGGTCTCCGACGGCCGGACCTCCACGCCCGCCTCCACGCCTTGCAGCCGCTCCGGGGCCAGAGCCGCATTGGCGGCCGTCGCGTCCGGGCCGAGCCGGAACGGCCGGTAAAGCTCGTTCAGCGTCGGCAGCCGCCAACCCATATAAGCGGCGGCGCGAAGCGTCACCGGGGCCCCCACCCGCCAAGACGCGCCGGCACGCCCGGTCGGCTCCCAGCCGCTGCGATCGGAGAAGGTGACGTTGGTGAGTTGCGCGCCGGTCGCCAGCACATGCTCATCGAGGGCGCCGCCGCTCAGCCGCCAGCGATCGAGCCGGACCCCGCCGGTGAGCGCCACCGGCCCCTGAGCCCAGCCCGCCTCGGCGAAGGCTCCGAACGTGTCCGTCCTTCCCCCCGCCGCGCGGCCGCGGGTGGGCGCTCCGGCGACGAACTGGAACAGCTCGTTCGTGGTTCCCGAGGTCTCCCTCCAGTCGGCGCCGAGCCTGAGCTCGACCGCTCCGGCGCGGGGCCGGATCTCGCCGCGAGCGCCGAGGCCGGTCGACGGTACCGAATATTGGTCGAGAGTCTCGCTGGCCGCCGTCCGGGCGGCGTTGACCGCCGCGAAGGCGTTCGAGAAATTGCGGGCCTGGACGTAAGCGAGCACCGAATAAGGCAGTCGGCCACGCCCGACGAGGCGGAGCGATGCGTCGGCGCCTCTGGTTTCTATGGCGCTGAACGCCGTGCCGCGCTCGCGCCGGTCGGCGAAGCCCGAGAGGTTCGCCTGCAACTCGCTCGCGCCGCCGACGGGCGCGACGCCGCGAAGCGAGACGCTGGCCTGCTCGTAAGGCGCGGGACGGTCCGCCAGTCCCCGCTGCTCCGCGACCACCGGAATGAAGCCGTCGCCGCGCGAATAAGCGGCGGAGAAAGTGGCGAAGCCGGCGCCGAGCCGCGTCCGGCCGCCCGCAAAGGCCTCCACCGAGTCGCGACTGCCATAAGCGAGGTCGGCGTCGATTCCCCCGGCGCCCGCGCTCTCCAGGCTTTCCAGCTCGATCGTCCCGCTGAGCGCCCCGGGGCCGGCGACTCCGCTCCCCCCGCCGCGAGTCACCCGGATTCGGGCGAGCCGGCGCGGATCGTAGGCCGGCCAGGCGATCCAGCCCCCGAACGGATCACTCTGCGGCACGCCGTCGAGGATCAGCAACGCCCGGCTCGACGCATTGCCGCCGAGCGCGCGAAGCGTGACGCCCTGGCTGGTCGGGTTGGCGCTGCGCGCGTCGGAGCGGCGGAATTGCTGGAAGCCCGGCACGTCGCGAAGCACGTCCTCGAGCCGGTTCGACGGCGCATGAAGGAGCCGCTCGCGTCCGATGAGGCTGATATCGTAGCTGTCCTCGCCGAGCCCGGACTCGAGGCCGCGGCCGGTCACGACGATGTCCGGCTGCTGCGCTTGGGCGGCGGTCGTGAGGAGGAAGGCGACAGCGGGCGTGAGTCGAATCACGCCTCCCCCTTAACGCAAAAAGCCGCGCCGGGGAGGGGGCCGGCGCGGCCTGCGCGATCGCGTCAGACGCGATCTAGCTGGTCGGCTGAGGCGAAGCCTGGCGCGCCGCCGCCTCGAGCTGGTCCTTGGTCATCGAGATGACGAGGCCCTGATTGTTGCGGCCGAAGCTGCTGATCGGCAGCTTCGCGCGCACGGCGCCGGTGGAGACCACGCCGCCGCTCGCATCGGCCGATTCGATCGTTCCGACGAGCCCGCCGGACTGGTCGCGGACCTGGACTCCGGCATGGACGTCGGCGGCGGTCGCAGCGGCGGTCGCTCCGGTCGCGGTCGCCGCCTGGGCGGTCGCCTGACCCTGGGCCGCGGCCGGGTTGGTCGTCGCGGGCAGGGGCGGCTGGGCCTCGCCTTGGGTCGCCGCTTGGGCGGTCGCCTGACCCTGGGCCGCGGCCGGGTTGGCCGTGGCGGGCAGAGGCGGCTGTGCCTGGGCCTGTGTCGTCGAATCGGTCGCGGCGGCCTGGGTCGTCGCGTCGGTCGTCGTCTGCGCCTGCGCCTGCGTGCCGGCCGGGACGGCCTGCGGCTCGGGCGGCGTGGCTTGGGCGTCGGCGTCGCTCTGCGTCTGGGTCGTCACCTCGGCCTGGGTGCCCGGCTCGGCGTTGGCGTCGACCGGATCGTTCGCCTGCTCGGTCGTGTCGGTGGTGGCCGTTCTGGTCCGCGTGTCCTCCGTGGCGTTGTTGGTCGTCGGAGTCGCCGGCTGATGCGCCGGCCGATGAGTCGTCCGGCGGGGCTGGCTGGATTGGGTGGCGGTGAGCGGCGATTGGGCCGCGGCGATGGCCGCCGGCATGGCGATCGCGGCGACGGCCGTAAGCAGCTTCATGCGGTTGTTCATCTCGTCCTCCTGTTGGGGGTCGAGCGATCAACCGACGCGCGCGTCGCAAGGTTCATGCCGGAGGGACGGGCCGTTGCGGGGCAGGGACGAAACGCGTCGGACTCTGGAGGGCCCAGACAGCGCTTGAACTGAAGCAGCGCGGCGATGTCCGCCCTCCGGGGGCTTTGGCCGGCGATCTGATCTGAGGGGCCGCGAGGTGGTAAGTGCGGGTTGACGGATGATATGTAAGGCAGTAGCTTACAAACATGATCCGCTCGATTCGGAGCAAGGCGTTGAAGCGCTATGCAGAGACTGGTGATCGAGCGAAGCTGAGCATCCAGAACCTGCGCCGGCTCGACGCCATTCTGGAGCGGCTCGAAACCGCGGTGGTCGCCGAGGACATGAATATTCCGGGCTGGCGATTTCACGCGCTCAAGGGGAAGCTGGCGGGCCGCTACGCCGTCGATGCAAGCGGCAACTGGCGAGTCACGTTCGGCTGGGACGGCGCGGACGCCGTGGACGTCGATCTGGAGGATTATCACTGATGACCAATCCGTTGCTCAAGGGCATTCGTCCGGTCCACCCTGCGGAAATCCTGCGCGAGGACGTGCTTCCCGCGCTGGGGCGTCCCAAGGCGGAGATTGCCCGTCTGATGGGCATTTCGCGTCAGACGCTCTACGACCTCTTGAACGAGCGCCAGCCGGTCACCGCGCAGATGGCCCTGCGCATCGGCAAGCTCACGGGCACGACGGCCGAGAGTTGGCTTCGGATGCAGGGCCGATACGACATGAAGGTCGCCGAGCGGGCGATGGCGGACGAGATTGCGAAGATTCCTACGCTGGGCGAGGCGGCCTGATTCATCCCCCCGTTCAGAGCACGTACTTGCTCAAATCGGTGTCGCGGGCGATCTCGGCGAGTTGGCGCTCGACATAGGCGGCGTCGACCCTGACCGTCTCGCCGCGGCGCTGCTCGGCCTCGAAGCTGACGTCCTCGAGCAATTTTTCGAGCACCGTCTGGAGGCGCCGGGCGCCGATATTCTCGACCTGCGCATTGACCTCGGCGGCGATCTTGGCGAGCGCGCGGATGCCGTCGTCGGCGAATTCGATCGTCACGCCTTCGGTCGCCAGGAGCGCGCGATATTGCTCGGTGAGGCTGGCCCGGGTGTCCGAAAGGATGCGGACGAAATCCTCCTCGGTCAGCGCCTTCAGCTCGACCCGGATCGGCAGCCGGCCCTGAAGCTCGGGCAGCAGGTCCGAGGGCTTGGCGACGTGGAAGGCGCCGGAGGCAATGAACAATATGTGGTCGGTCTTCATCGGCCCGTATTTGGTGGCGACCGTCGTGCCCTCGATCAGCGGCAGCAAGTCGCGCTGGACGCCCTCCCTGGAGACCGATCCGCCGCGAACGTCGCTCACCGCGATCTTGTCGATCTCGTCGAGGAATACGATGCCGTTGGCCTCTGCGTCCCGGAGCGCCGCCCGGTTGACGTCGTCGGGATCGAGGCGCTTGTCGGATTCCTCCTCGATCAGCTTGGCCAGCGCCTCCTTGACGGCGAGCTTGCGCTTCTTGCGCGGCTGCTGGCCCATCGCCTTGCCCATCATCTCGGACAGGTTGATCATCCCCACCTGGCCGCCCATGCCGGGGATCTCGAACGGCGTGTTCGGCTGGTCGACCAGGTCGATCTCGACCTCCTTGTCGTCGAGGTGGCCCTCGCCGAGCATCTTCCTGAAGCTCTCGCGGGTGGCGGCGCTGGCATCCTTGCCGGTGAGCGCGTCGAGCATCCGCTCGGTCGCAGCCTCGGTCGCCGCTTCCTTCACCGCCTCGCGCCGCCGCTCCCGCTCGAGCCGCACCGCCTCCTCGACCAGGTCGCGGGCGATCTGCTCGACGTCGCGGCCGACATAGCCGACCTCGGTGAATTTGGTCGCCTCGACCTTGACGAACGGCGCGTCGGCGAGCTTGGCGAGGCGCCGGCTGATCTCGGTCTTGCCGCAGCCGGTGGGCCCGATCATCAGGATGTTCTTGGGCGTTACCTCCTCGCGCAGATCCTCCGGCAGCTGCTGGCGGCGCCAGCGGTTGCGCAGCGCCACCGCGACGGCGCGCTTCGCGTCGTCCTGGCCGATGATGTGCGCGTCGAGCGCGGCGACGACGGCCTTCGGGGTCAGCTTCTCGTTCATCGATCCCGCTGCTCTCGACTGTGGGTGGCCCCGGTCCGCCGCCGGGAAGGAGGTCTGGTAGTTCATCGCTCTCTAGATTGGAGCCGGCGCGATCCACTTCAAGCGGGCGGTCGCGCGAGCGCCGCGCGGGTCCAGCCGATGAGGTCGCCCTCGAGTGTCGGCGCGGGCGCAAGGCTGTGATTCGCGCCGGGATAGCGGCGTACGGTGACGGCTCGGCCCAAAGCGGCGGCGATCCGGCGCGCGCTTTCTCCGGCCGGGACGTTCTCGTCGGCGTCGCCATAAGCGATGAACACGGGCAGCCTTAGGCGCCGCCAATAGGGGAGGGGATCGAGGTCGAGATCGATCCAGCGCAGGTAGCGCGCCCGCTCCGCCGCCGAGGGCGCGTGGGCCGGCAGGGTCGTCATCCCCCACCAGGGCGTGCGTCGCGCTTCGTCGAGCATCGCCTGAATCGCGGCCCCTCCGCGGCCGCCGCGGCGCACGAAGGCGTCGAGCTGGCGCTCGGCCTCCATCGCCTCGGCGATCTCCGCCTCTGGCCGGCGGTGCGCGCGCATCCGCGCCGCATCGGCGTAGAGCGTCACCTCCGCATAGGAAACGCCGGGCGCCGAGAGCACGGCGATGAAGGCGAAGCGGTGGCGCCCGGCGGCGATCGGCGCCACCCAGCCGCCCTGGCTGAAGCCGAACAGCCCGATCCGGCGGCGATCGATATCGGGGCGCGCCTCCAGCATCGCCGCCGCGGCAAGGACGTCGCCGGCGAGGGTTTCCAGGCTGGCCGTGCCGCCGTTGGTCTCGGCGCCGGTCGGCCGCTTGTCGTAGATCAGGGCCGCGATTCCGGCGCGCGCGTAAAGATCCGCATAATAGCGGAAATCGTTGCGGTCCGGAGTGCTCGATCCGTGGATCAGTATCACCGCCGGGAAGGGACCGCGCCCCGGCGGCAGGAGCAGGGAGCCGCCGAGCGGGACATCGCCGCCGGAGAACGCCACTTGCTGCTCGCGATAGGGCGGCGGCGTCGCCCGGGTGCGCTCAAGCCAGAGCGGATAGCCGCGGCCGATTCCGGCCACGTTGCCTTGCAGCGCGTCGCCGTCCAGCCGGCCCTCGAAGCGCAGCAGGCGATCGTGGGCCGGAAGGGTGAAGGCGACCCGGTCGCCGTCGATGCGCACGTCGCTCAGCGCCTTGCCGAGCAGGCGGCGGCCCGGAAGGCTCATCGTCCCGGCGGGCCCGCCGGGGCCGGAAGCGAAATCGAAGGCGATCCCGGTCTCGCCTTGCTCGTCGCCCACCCGCCCGGTCCAATGTCCTTCGAGCCGGGGCGGCGGCTGGGCGCAGCCGAGCAGCCAGAGCAAGGCGATGAGGGCAATTGCGCGCATCAGGCGGTGCAGCGAAAGCCCCCGAACAGGCGCCGGTGCGAGGCAAGGATCGCGGCGATGTCCCCGGGCTGCGGCGTCGAATCCCATTCGCCGCGCTCGAACGTGCCGCCCAGAAGGATTCCGTCGGCGCGCGGGAACATGTAGCCGGCCTCACCGGTGAAGGCGTAGCGTATCTCCGGCTGGGGAAGCAGGATGGCGAGCTGGCCGCGGACCGGGATCAATTCCTCGTCGCCGAACAAAGCCCGGGCGCCGAGGCCGGTGCAGTTGAACGCGAGCCGTTCGGGCAAGGCGGCGATTTCGGCGGGCGTGGCGAAGTCGCGGATGCGGATCGCGCCGCCCGCCGCCTGCACGTCGCGGGTGAGTTGGCGCAGGTAGCGCCCGGTCTCGACGTACATCGTGTCGTAGCGGGCCAGCGAGCGGACCGGAAAGGGGTGCTCTTCGGGCCGAAGCAGGCGGTTGTTGGGCGGGAAGGTCGCCAGCAGCTGCCGCTCGGGCGTGTCCCGCTCGGCATAGGTTGGCAGCCACCTGATTCCGTAATCGTCGCCGACCATGATCTGGAAGCGGCGCCAGCCATAATCCAGAGCGGCGGCGAATTGCGCCCGCCATTCGGGCGTGACCCGATCCTGATCGTAATGGCCGTAGGGATGGAACTGGCCGCCGGCGATGTTGGAGGTCGTGTCGGGCGGCAGCGCCTTGGCGTAGATAGTGACGGCAAACCCCGCCTCCTGCACCAGCCGCGCGGTCGAAAGGCCCAACACTCCGGCGCCGATCACCGCCACCGGCCCCTCATGCCCCTGGAGCCCGAGCTCCGCGGCAAGCTTCGACGTGCCCCAGGATAAGGTGATCCCGGCGCCGCCATGGCCGTAATTGTGGACCAGGCGCTTGTCGCCCAAGGCCTCGGCGCGGACGACGAAGCCCGAGGGGCGGTAGGGGCGCAGGCCGGCCACGGTGCGGATGACTCGCCCCGGGGAGACGTCGACCGGCGGAAGGCAGCCGGTGCGCGCGGCGCTGCGCGCCATGGTCGTCGCGCACCCGGGCAGGGCCAGCGTCGCAGCGGCGGAACCGAGGAACAGGCGGCGGTCCATCAGCCCATCCTAGCTCCCCTCGTCATTCCCGCGAAAGCGGGAATCCAGCTTTCTTCTTCGCGCTCTTCGCGCCTTCGCGTGAAATCATGCTGTTGTTGGGTCGCGCGAGACGCGAAGACGCGAAGGACGCGAAGAAAGGTAGACAAGGAAGCTGGATTCCCGCTTTCGCGGGAATGACGGCAAAAAAGTGTTCTATGCGGCCCCCTCGATCGCCTCCACCGTCAGCTGGTCGTTCGTGTAGACGCAGATTTCCGCCGCGATCTTCATCGCCTTGCGGGCGATCGTCTCGGCATCCTCCTCGTAATCGTAGAGCGCGCTCGCTGCGGCGAGGGCGAAATTGCCGCCCGATCCGATCGCCGCCACGCCCGAGGCGGGCTCCAGAACGTCGCCGTTTCCGGTGAGGATCAGGCTGACCTCTTTGTCGGCGACGATCATCATCGCCTCCAAATTGCGCAGATATTTGTCGGTCCGCCAGTCCTTGGCGAGCTCGACCGCCGCCCGCAGCAGCTGGCCGTGATGGCTCTCTAGCTTGCGCTCCAGCCGTTCGAACAAGGTGAAGGCGTCGGCGGTCGCGCCGGCGAAGCCGCCGATCACGCTTCCGTCGCCCAGCCGCCGCACCTTCTTCGCGTTGGGCTTGATCACCGTCGATTGCAGCGAGACCTGCCCGTCGCCGGCGACGACCACCTTGCCGTTCTTGCGCACGCCGATAATCGTCGTGCCGTGCCACACTTCCATGGGTTTCGCTCCCGCTCGTTCCGACCGGCTATTTGGGTAGGCGTTCCGGCGGGCGCAATGATAGGGGTTGGGGGAAAGGGAGATGGGAATGCCGATCCGGAAGGCCGTGTTGCTCGCGGCGGCGTTGGGAGCGACTGCGCTTTCCGCAGCGGGCAGTGAGGACGCGACGCTGCGCGCGCCCGACCTCGATGCGGGATCCTGTCTCGAACCCGTCGACGCTTCCAAGCGCCCCGAGGGCGGCCCGCCGCCTGTTCTGCTCGATGGCCTCGGCTATGCCGGGATCGAGGCCGACAGCCGCGACCTCAGCGTCCGCGCCTGGTTCGCCCAGGGCGTTCGGTTGATCTACGCGTTCGACGAGGTCGAGGCGGTGCGCTCGTTCCGCAAGGCGCAGGAGCTCGATCCCGATTGCGCGCTCTGCTTCTTCGGCGAGGCCTGGGCGCGCGGGCCGACGATCAACCTCCAGCCGCGCACCGAGGAGCTCACTGCCGCCCGCGCCGCGGCCCGCCGCGCCGTAGCGCTCGCCGGGCGCCTCGGCCAGCGCGACAAGGCGCTGGTCGATGCGATGGCCGTCCGCACCCGCGACGGGCCGGCCTTCGCCAACGCCCCCTATGCCGAATTCCTCGAGGAGGCGGCGCGCCGCCTGCCGGCTGACGATACCATCGCCGTGATGGCCGCCGACGCCCGGATGGTCCTGTCCGGGGGCCGGATGCGCGAGGGGACGTTAAGCCAGCGGCTGCTCGAGCGCGTGCTCGCCCGCAATCCCGATCATGGCGGGGCGATCCACTATTACATCCATCTCACCGACTGGATCGACCGTCAGGACCTCGCCGAGCCCTATGCCGACCGGCTCGGGCGGATCGCTCCGGCGGCGAGCCATCTCGTCCACATGCCGTCGCACACCTTCTTCGGAATCGGCCGCTACCGCGACGCGGCCCAGGTCAACGTCGCCGCGATCGCCGCCGACGGCCGCTACGAGCACCGCGTCCGTCCGCCCGCTTCGGACTACCGCACCGGCCTGCTCGCCCACGACATGCACTTCGCGATCGAGAGCGCGCTCGCCCATGGCGACGGCGCCACCGCGCTGTCGGTTTCGGACGAGTATCGCGAGACGTTCCTGTCGCGAGGCGGGAGCGGCCGGTTTCGGATGCTCGGCTCGGCCACCTGGTATGCCAGGGGGCTGCATGGGGATCCGGCCCAGGTCCTGGCCATCGCCGCGCCCTCCAACGCTGTGGAAAAGGCGTTTCGCCACTACGCCCGGGGCGAGGCGCTGGCCCGCAATGGGGCTGCGCCGGCGGTTCGCGCCGAGGCGGCGGCGATCGCCGCCTTACGTGTGGGCACGGACTCGCCGGCGCTGGGCCAAGGCGGCACCGCCCTGGCGACGGTGATGCAGCATGTGCTCGAGGGCCGCGCGGCGATGCTGGAGCGCGATTTCCGCGCAGCCGAGGCCGCCTATCGCCGGGCGATGGACGCGCAGCTCGCCGCGCGCTTCGGCATGGATCCGCCGCTTTTCTGGTATCCGGTGCGGCGAAGCCTCGCCGCCGCCCGCCTCGCCAGGGGAGACGCCCGCGGCGCCCGCGCCCAGCTGACCGCCTCGCTTGAGCATTGGCCGAACGACCCGCTCGCGCTCTACGCGCTGTCGCTCGCCGAGCGCCGGCTCGGTCGGGCGCGGGAGGCGGACGCAGCGCTCCAGCGCGCCCGCGCGGGCTGGGCGGGCGACGTCACGGCAATTCCCCTGACGCGCATTTGATTCTAAGCCTTGGCGGATGGAATTGCTCGTCCTCCTGCTCTCGGTGGCGGTGTTCGTCCTGTTCCTCCAGCTGAACGGCTTGAAAACGCGCATCCGCGCGCTCGAAAACGCGGGCGAGGCGGGGCTGATCGTCGAGCCGGCGCTGGCGGCCGTCGCGGAGGAAATCGAGGCCGCGCGGCTGTACGGCGTGGCCGGTTCAACGGAAGCGGAGAGTGTTGCGGAAGCCGAGCCCGAGTCGGAACCCGAGCCCGCGCGGGACGAGGGTCTGGGCGGCCTGTTCGAGCGCTGGGTCGCCGGCCGCCTGCTGATCTGGATCGGCGGCGCGGCCCTGTTCGTCGCCGGAATCCTCCTCATCCGCTATTCGATCGAGGTCGGGCTGGTCACTCCGGCGGCGCGGATGATCGGCGCCGCGGTCTTCGGCCTGCTGCTGGTCGCCCTGAGCGAATATGCGCGCGCCTCGCGCTTCGCGGACGAGCCGCGCATCGCCCAGGTGCTGGCGGGCGCGGGCCTCGCCATCCTCTACGCGACGCCCTACGCCGCTTATGTCCTCTACCAGCTGATCGGCACCGGCACCGCCTCGGCGGCGATGGTCGCGGTGACCGTGGCCGCGCTCGTCATGTCGCTTCGCCACGGCGCGCCGACCGCGATCATGGGCCTGATCGGCGGCTTCCTCACGCCTGCACTGGTCGGCGACAGCAATGAAGGCGCGCTGCCGCTGCTCGCTTACCTCGCGCTGCTCGACATCGCGCTGTTCGCCATCGCCTGGCGGCGCGGCTGGACCTGGCTCGCCGCCACGGCGGTGCTGCTGAGCTTCCTTTGGACCGGCTTCCTGCTCGTCCGCCCGGCCGAGGACGCGCTCGCGGCCGGCGCCTTCGCGCTCCTGCTCGGCCTTGCCGCATGCCTCGTCCGGCCGGGCGAGGGCCGCCAGCTCGGCCTGATCCAGCCGCTGGCCATCGCCGCCGTTCAGCTCGCCTTCCTCGTCGCCCGCGCAGACCTTGGGATCGAGGCCTGGGCGCTCTACGGCGCGCTTTCGGCGGCGGCGCTGGTGCTTGCCTTCCTGCGCGACGAGTTCCGCCTCGCCCCTGCCGTGGGCCTCGCGCTCGCGCTGCTGCTGCTCCTCGCCAAGGCGCAGAGCCGGCTCGACCCCTTCGTCGTCGAGGCGGCGGCCGGAATCACCTTGCTCTACGGAATCGGGGCTGCCGTCGCGACGCTTCGCCGCGGCGGGCTAATCTGGACCGCGACGGCTTCCCTGGGCCTCGCCGCCCCGGCCCTGATCGTCCGCGCGATCCGCCCCGAGCTCGCCGAGCGTCCGCTTTGGGGCCTGTTGCTGGCGGCGCTTGCGATTGGGCCGGCCTTCCTCGTCTGGGCCAACCGCCGCACGGCGAGCGCCGAACCGCCCGCCAGCCTGACCCTGCTCGTGCCGGGCGCCGCCGCTTCGTGGCTCGCCGCCGCCGCGGTCTGGGACTTCGTGCCGCCGGACCTCGTCGCCGCCGGCTGGCTTGCGGTCGCGATCGCCGCCGCTCTGGCCTCGCGCCGCCTCGGCGACCTCGCTCTGGCGACGGTGACCCTGGTCCTCGCGGTGGCCGGAGTCGCGCGCGCCTTGTGGATGGTCCCCGATCTCTCGCTGGCCCTGCTCACCAGCCTCTTCGGCGAGCCCGTCGTCGCCGCCGATCTGCCAGGCTCGATGGCCGCGCTGTGGGCGCTCGCGCTTCCGGCGCTGCTCCTCGCCGCCTTGCGCCTCGTTTTGCCGCCGCTGGGCGGCCGCCGGGTGCTGGCCCCGGTCGCCGGATTGCTCGGCGCCGCAGCGCTCTACGTCTGGTTCAAGCAGGCCTTCGGCCTCGGCTACGGTGACGATTTCGTGGCCCGGGCGATGATCGAGCGGACGATCGTCACCCAGGCTTTGTTCGCCGCCGGCTGGCTTCTCGGCTCCGGCGCGGTTCGCATCCCGCGGGTCGAGCGCGATATGGTCCGGATCGCCGGAACGATGCTCACCGCTTTGGCCGCCGGGCGCCTGATCTGGTTCGACATCGTCTGGTTCAACCCGGCCTTCACCGCGCAGTGGGTCGGCACGCTCCCGGTCTTGAACCTGATCCTCCCCGCCTATCTGCTCAGTGCCGTCTGGCTCTACGCGGCGCGGCGCCGGGCCGAGGCGGCGACGCGCTCGGGCTTCTGGCTGATCGCCTTCCTCGCGGCGCTGATCGCCGGAGTAGCGCTCGAGGTGCGCCAGGGCTTCCAGGGGCCGTTGCTCGACGGCGCACACACGCCGATCGCCGAATTCTACTCTTATTCGCTCGCCGGCCTGGTCCTCGCCGCCGGATTGATCGCCGCGGGCATGCAGCTGCCGGACAAGGCGCTGCGCCTCGCCGGCCTCGTCCTGCTCACCGCGACGATCCTCAAGGTCTTCCTGGTCGACGCCTCGGAGCTTGAGGGCGTGCTTCGCATTCTCTCCTTCCTCGGCCTCGGCATCGCGCTTATCGGCATCGGCCGGGTCTATGGGCCCGTGCTGCGCGCGGAGAGGGAGGGGGCATGAGCGACGACAGGGCCGGGATCGGCGCCGTGGTGGACGAGATGTACGCGATGATCTCTGGACCCAAAGGGCCGCGCGACTGGTCCCGCCAGGCCCATTGCTTCCACCCGGAGGCGCGGCAGATCCGCACTTTCGTCGATGAGGCGGGCCGCGGGGTGATGAAGATGATGGGCCTCGAAGATTATTCCCGCGACACCGCGCCCTTCTTCATGGCCAACGACTTCTTCGAGGTGGAGATCGCGCGGAGGATCGATCTGTTCGGCAACATCGCCCACGTCTGGAGCGCGTACGAGGCGCGCACGGCTGTGGATGACGAGCAGCCCGAGCGGTGCGGAATCAACTCGATCCAGCTGTTCAAGGATCCGGAGCGCGGCTGGCGGATAATCAACATGATCTGGGACAATGAGCGCGACGGCGTGAAGCTTCACGACTGATTCGGGCTTGCGAAGCGACTTGCGGCGCGGCACTGTCCGGCCTTCCTTACCGTGGGGGCGCGGGCAGGCCCTTCGCAACCCCTCGGGAGATTCCCCATGAAGACCAGTGCTTTCCTCGCCGCGGCCGTCGCCGTCTTCGCCGCCCCCGCTGTCGCCCAGCCGGCTCCCGCCCCGGCGCCCGGGGCTTCGCCCTTCCCGATGAGCCGCGCCTCCGTCCAGCAGCAGATCCAGGGCCGCTTCGGCACCCGCGATGCGAACCATGACGGATTCCTGGACACCGCCGAGCTCGGCAACGGCGCGTCGATTGCGCTGGAACGGCTTGACGGCGATCATGACGGCAAGGTTTCGCTCGCCGAGGCGACGGCCCGCACGATGGCCGATTTCGACCGCGCCGACGCCAATCACGACGGCTCGGTATCCGAACCGGAGGCCGAAGCGATGATGGCCGCCGCCCCGCCGCCGCCCCGGCCGCAGGGGAATTGAGGCGGGGGGAAGCGCACCGCCAGCCATTGACCATGTCGTCATGCCGGACTTGATCCGGCATCCACCTTCTTCTTGCTTCTTGCACTGGAAAATAAGGTGGACCCCGGATCAAGTCCGGGGTGACGAGCCTGGCCGATGCGATGGAGGCTCGCGGACCCGCGTGGCCGGCTTCAGGAAAATCAGGAAAATGGTCGGGGCGACTGGATTCGAACCAGCGACCCCCACACCCCCAGTGTGATGCGCTACCAGGCTGCGCTACGCCCCGACCAGGGGTCCCATCGAAGCAAGGCTTGGAATGGGGCCCGGATGGCGCCCCGAAGGGCTCCAAGGCCCGGCCATGTAGGCGGGAGCCCCAGCGAAGGCAAGCGGGCACGGCGCACCCCGTCGCCTTGCCTTGGCAAGTGGGCGCGCCCATGTTAGGCGCACCGCGCTTTCAAGGGACGAGCGCCTTCGCGCCGCGCCTTTTTCCCAGGTAGGAAAATATGTTCGAATCTCCAGCCTTCGCACAGGCCACGAGCGGCGGGACCGCAGCCGGAGGGGCCGCGGCCTTCTTCAACATGGTCTTCCCGCTCGTCCTCATCTTCATCATCTTCTATTTCCTCCTGATCCGGCCGCAGCAGCGGCGGATGAAGCAGCACCAGCAGATGCTCGGCGCGGTCAAGCCGCGCGACACGGCGGTCACCAGCGGCGGGCTGGTCGGAAAGGTGACCAAGGTCGACGAGAGCGAGATCGAGCTAGAGATCGCCCAGGGCGTCCGCGTCCGCGTGGTGAAGTCGATGCTCAGCGACGTGCGTCCGCACGGCGCCAAGGCGGCGAACGACTAGGATGCTGAATTTTCCCCGTTGGAAGGTGTGGGGCATCGTCTTCATCTGCGCCGTCGGCGTGCTCCTCGCCGTTCCCAGCCTGATCGCGCCGAGCGCCTATGCGAACCTGCCCGGCTGGGCGCAGCAGCTTCGAGAGAAGATCCACATCAATCTCGGCCTCGACCTCGCCGGCGGCAGCCAGCTGCTGCTCGAAGCGGATACCTCCGATCTTTCACGCCAGCGGCTCGAGGCGATGGAGGACGTCATCCGCGGCGAAATGCGCACCGCCGGCATCCAGATCGCGGAGGTCTCGACCAGCGGCGGCCAGCTCGCCTTTCTGGTCCGCGATCCCGCCCAGCGCGACGCGGCCGTCCGGAAGGCGGGCGAACAGAGCAGCAGCAGCGGCCAACGCGACTGGGACGTCAGCGTCCAGGGCAACCGCATCACGATGCGCCAGACGGCGGGTGGGCTCGACCGCGCCATCAGCCAGGCGATGATCGTGGCCCGCGACGTCATCGATCGCCGCATCAATGCGCTCGGCACGCTCGAGCCGACGATCATTCGCCAGGGATCGAACCGCATCCTCGTCCAGGTTCCCGGCCTCCAGGACCCGGCAGCGCTCACGGCCCTGATCGGCCGCACCGCGCGGCTCGAGTTCAAGCTGGTCGACAGCAGCGTCCGGGCGGAGCAGCTCCAATCCGGGCGGGCGCCGATCGGCAGCCAGATCCTGCCCTATGCCGAAGGCGGGCCGAACGCCCGAATCGCGGTCAAGCGCCGCGCGATCATTACCGGCGACATGATCGCCGACGCCTCGCAGGGGTTCGATGAAGACGGAAGACCCGACGTCAACATCCGTTTCGACGGCAATGGCAGCCGCCGCTTTGCGCGGGTGACCCAGGAGAACGTCAACAAGCCGTTCGCGATCATCCTCGACAACGTCGCCATCTCGGCCCCGAACATCACCGAGCCGATCCTCGGCGGCACCGCCAGGATCAGCGGCAGCTTCACCGTCGACAGCGCCAACCAGCTCGCCATCTCGCTCCGCTCGGGCCGCCTGCCGGTCGAGCTGCATGTCGTCGACGAACGCAGCGTCAGCCCCGAGCTCGGCCGGGATTCGATTCAGAAGGGGGTCATCGCTTCGGTGGCTTCCGTCCTCGCGGTGATCGTCTTCATGCTCATCACCTATGGCCGCTTCGGCGTCTACACGACCGTCGCGCTGATTTTGAACGGCTTGATGATCCTCGGCATCATGGCGGTGTTCAAGGCGACACTGACGCTGCCGGGCATCGCCGGCTTCGTGCTGACGATCGGCGCCGCGGTCGATGCCAACGTGCTGATCAATGAGCGTATCCGTGAGGAGCAGCGCCGGGGAAGGCGGCTGCACGACGCGCTCGAAACCGGCTACAGGGAAGCGCAAACCGCGATCTTCGACGCCAACATCACCAATGTGATCGCCGCCATCCTCATGTTCTACTTCGGCTCCGGGCCGGTCCGCGGCTTCGCGGTCGTGCTGATGATCGGCATCGTCACCTCGGTGTTCACCGCGGTCAACGTGACTCGCATGCTCGTCGCCCTCTGGGTCCGCCGCGCGCGGCCCAAAGAATTGCATATTTGAGGAGCGCCAGATGCGCCTGCTTAAGCTCGTTCCGGACAACACCAACATCGATTTCATGCGGTGGCGGAACATCGCGCTTATCCTCTCGATCGTCGTCACCGCCGCGTCGATCGCGCTTGTCTTCACCCGCGGCCTCAATTGGGGCGTCGATTTCGCCGGCGGCCAGAGCCTTCGCGTCGCCTTCGTCTCGCCGCCGCCGATCGCGCAGCTGCGCGACCAGATCGAGCGGCTCGACGTCGGCAGCGCGACGATCCAGGAGACCCGGCAGAACGAGGCCCAGCATGCCGCGACGGATTCGGGCCGCGCCAACCTCTCCGAATATCTGGTCCGCCTGCCGCCGCCGCCCGGCGGCGACGCGGCCTCGGCCACGGCGGCCGGCCGCGTGCGGGCGATGATCGAGCGCGACTATCCGGGAAATGCGACGATCCGTTCGGTCGACACCGTCTCGCCCAAAGTATCGGGCGAGCTGCTCCGATCGGGGGCTTGGGCGATCGGCCTCGCCATGCTCGGCATCGCGATCTACATCTGGCTGCGCTTCGAATGGCAGTTCGGCGTCGGCGCGCTGGTCACGCTGTTCCACGACGTGTGGATGACCTTGGGCTTCTTCTCGCTCACCCGTCTCGAATTCGATCTCAACGTCGTCGCTGCGATCCTGACCATCGTCGGCTATTCTCTGAACGACACGGTCGTCATCTACGACCGGATCCGCGAGGATTTGCGCAAATACCGCAAGATGGCGATCGTGCCGCTGATCAACACCTCGCTCAACGAGACGTTGTCGCGCACCATGGTCACCAGCGTCTCGATCCTGCTCGCGCTTCTGGCGCTGCTGCTGCTCGGGCCGGACGTGATCTTCGGGCTGACGATCGCCATCTTCATCGGCATCTTCGTCGGCACTTACTCGTCGATCTACATCTCCTCGCCGATCCTGGTCTGGCTCAGGGTCAACACGGCGAGCTTCCTCCCGAAGGATCCGGTCAGCCGCGCCGACCGCGGCCCGCGCAACGAAAGCATCGATGGCGCCCGCGTTTGAACGGACTCCGGCGGCTTCCGGGCCGCTCGTCCAGGGGTTCGCCGGAAACGGCTTCCGCATCGGCGGCATTGCTTATCAAGGCGTGCTGCTGACGCCCGAGCGGGCCATGGCCTGGGATCCGCCAGCGCCCGGCGCGCTGGCGCCGGCCGACGTCGAACCGGCGCTTGCCGCCGATCCCGAATTCCTTCTGCTCGGCACCGGCGCGGCTCAGGCCTTTCCGCCGCGGGCTTTCGTCGCCGCGCTGGAAGCGCGCGGCGTCGGCGTCGAGGCGATGGACAGCCGCGCCGCCGCCCGCGCCTGGGGCCTGCTTCGCGGCGAGGGCCGCTGGATCGCCGCCGCGCTGATGCCGCTCTAGCGGAGGATTGCCGCCAGGTGATCGCGCAGCTCGGCCGCGTTGCGGTCCCAGCTGAAGCGTTCCGCCGCCTTTCTCACCATAGCCGGATCGGGGGGCTCGGCGAGCAGGGCCTGGACCGCTTCCGCGATCGCCGCGGGCTCGCGCGGGACGAGGCGCCCCGCCTCCGGCCGGTCGATCGCCTCGCGCGCGCCTCCGACGTCGCTGGTCACCACCGGCGTGCCGCAGGCCAGCGATTCGACCCAGACATTGGCGAGCCCTTCGGAAGCGGTCGGAAGGACCATCACGTCCGCCGCCGCGAGCAGGCCGGGGAGCGCCTCGTGCGGCTGCACGCCGAGGAAGCGGACCCGGCCCGCGACGCCCTGCTCCCCCGCCAGCCGCTCGAGACGCGCCCGATCTGGACCGCCGCCGATGAGCAGCAAGGTCGCGTCCGGAATCCGGGCCAATGCCGCCAAAGCGAGGTCCTGGCCCTTGCGCGGGACCAAGGCTCCCGCAGCGGCCAGCAGCGGGCCGGAGACGCCGAGCCTCGCCTTGGCCGCCGCCCGATCCAGCGGACGGAAGCGGTCGAGATCGATGCCCGTCCGATGCACGCGCACCTTGCCGGCATCCATGCCCAGCGCCGCCATGTCGCCGCGCAGCGCGGCGCTGACGGCGATCAGCCCGCCCGCTTCCTTGCTTGCCTCCAGAATCTCGGCGGCGATGCGCCGGCGCTTTCCCCACAGGTGGATATCGCTGCCGCGCGCCTTGACCGAGAAAGGCACGCCGAGGGCGCGCGCAAGGCGCATCGCGACCGGTCCGTCGGGCCAGAAATACTCCGCATCGATCACATCGAACGGAAAGCGCCCGCGAAGCCGGCGGACCATCGGCAGCAGCGCGTCGGCAATGACTTTCGCGGTGCGGGCCCGGCCGAGCCACGGCGCCACGCGGTAGCGCGGCCTGTGCACCTTGAGCCCGCCGCGAATCTCCTCGATCGGAAGGCCCCGCAGGTCGGCATAATGCGGATGGAGCGAAAGCGGCCATGCCGGCAGCCCGACCGGCGCCACGACCTCGACCTCCACGCCCTCCAGCGCGGCCAGGCCCTGCGTCTGCCGCTCGACGAACACGCCCAGCGTCGGGCGCGCGCCGTTCGGGAAGAGCGTGGCGAGGGTCAGGACGCGCAGCATCGCCGGCGTCATAGCAAATCCAGGGTTAAGGACGCCTCCCATTAAACGCGGGTTCATCGCCCCGGCGTTCAGATGGCCTCAAGGCCGCTTGGCCTCTGCCCGACCCTCCGCTAAGAAGCCCGCCATGCAGATCAAAACCCGTGCCGCGATGTTCGTCGCGATCGCCGCAAGCCTCGTTCCTCTCAGCGCTTGCGCCTCCATGGGCGGAGGCGGGCGGACCAAGGCCGATACCCGTTACGTCGCGCGCGACGTCAACACGCTCTACAACGCGGCGTGGGAGCGGATGCGCCAGGGCAATTACGCCCAGGCCGCGATCATCTTCGACGAGGTCGAGCGCCAGCATCCCTATTCGATCTGGGCCCGCCGAGCGCAGCTGATGAGCGCGTTCAACTATTACGCCGCCGCCGATCACACCAAGTCGATCGAATCCGCTCGCCGCTTCCTTTCGATCCATCCGGGCAACCGCGACGCGCCCTACGCGCTCTACCTGATCTCGCTCAACTATTACGAGCAGATCAGCGACGTGACCCGCGATCAGGCCGTGACCCGCCAGGCGCTCGATTCGCTTGGCGAGGTCGTCCGCCGCTATCCCGACACGCCTTATGCCGCCGACGCCCGGCTGAAGGTCGATCTGGTCCGCGATCACCTCGCCGGCAAGGAGATGGAGATCGGCCGCTTCTACCAGCGCCGCCGGCAGTGGCTGGCGGCGACGATCCGGTTCCGCGCGGTGGTCGACGAATATCAGACCACCAGCCACGCCCCGGAAGCCTTGATGCGCCTTACCGAATCCTATCTCGCGCTCGGCATTCCCGAGGAAGCGCGGCGCTCGGCGGCGGTGCTCGGCGCCAATTTCCCGACCACGCCCTGGTATCAGCGCGCCTACGATCTGATCCAGCGCCACGCGCCCCAGCAGGCCGCCGCGGCGCAGACTCCCGCGACTTGATCCGCTGAGCCCGGCGGTGGCAGAGACTGGTCCATGCTGACCGGCCTCTCGATCCGCGACGTCGTCCTGATCGACACGCTCGACCTCGAGTTCGGGCAGGGCCTCGGCGTTCTCACCGGCGAGACCGGGGCGGGCAAGTCGATCCTGCTCGACGCGCTCGGCCTCGCGCTCGGCGCCCGGGCGGACAGCGGCCTCGTCCGCGCCGGCCAGCCCCAGGCCTCGGTCAGCGTCACCTTCGAGGTCGCCGCCGATCATCCCGCGCTCGCCGCGCTCGACGAGAACGGCCTGAGCCACGAGCCCGGCGAACCCCTCGTCATCCGCCGCACGGTCAAGTCCGACGGTGGAAGCCGCGCCTTCGTCGACGACCAGCCCGTCTCGGCCGGCCTGCTGCGCGAGTTGGGCGCGAGCCTGGTCGAGATCCACGGCCAGCACGACGATCGCGGCCTGCTCAACCCGCGCGGCCACCGCGCCCTGCTCGACGCTTACGGCAGGGTCGACGCCGGCGCGGCCGAAGCGGCGTGGCGGCGGATGCGCTCGCTCGAGGACGCGCTCGCCGCCGCCCGGGCAGAGGCCGAAGCCGCGGCGCGCGACCGCGAATGGCTCGAACATTCAGTGGAGGAGATAGGACGCCTCGATCCCCGCCCCGGCGAGGAGCAGGAATTGGCCGGCCTTCGCGCGACGATGCAGGCCGGCGCTCGGCTCGGCGACGAGCTCGGAACGGTCGCCGCCTTGCTCCAGGGATCGGAAGGCGGCCTTGCGCAGCTGCGCCAGGCGGCGCGGCGGCTGGACCGGATCGCGGCAGACCATCCCGCGCTCGCCGAGGCGCTCGCGGCGCTCGATCGCGCGCTGATCGAGGCGTCCGACGGAGAAGCGGCGCTGGAGCGTGCGGCCGAGGCTCTGGCCTACGATCCGGCCCGGCTCGAAGAGGCCGAGGCGCGGCTGTTCGAGATCCGCGCTTTGGCGCGCAAGCACCGGGTCGAAGCCGACGCGCTGGCGGGCTTGCTCGAGGACCTGAAAAGCCGGCTCGGAGCGATCGAGGCCGGCGGCGCCCGGACCGCGGCGATCGAGGCCGATCTGGCTGAAGCGAGGAGCGCCTATGATGCGGCCTCGGCCGCGCTCGGCGAGGCGCGAAAGGCGGCCGCGGCCAGGCTCGACTCGGCGGTTGCGGCGGAGCTGGCGCCGCTCAAGCTCGATCAGGCGCGCTTCCGCACCGCCTTCGCGGAGGCCGAGCCCGGCCCTTCGGGCCGCGACCGAGTCGAGTTCGAAGTCTCGACCAATCCCGGAGCGCCCTTCGGGGCGCTGATCCGGATCGCCTCGGGGGGCGAGCTGTCGCGCTTCATCCTCGCCCTCAAGGTCGCTTTGGCCGAGAAAGGCGGGGCGACGACGATGATCTTCGACGAGATCGACCGCGGAGTCGGCGGCGCGGTCGCAAGCGCCGTCGGCGAGCGCCTGCATCGCCTCGCGACGCGCGGCCAGGTCCTCGTCGTTACCCACTCCCCCCAGGTCGCCGCCCGCGGCGCGCGCCACCTGCTGATCGAAAAGAGCCACGACGGCCTGGTTACCCGAACGGGCGTCCACCTGCTCGACGCGGGGCGGCGGCGCGAGGAGATCGCGCGGATGCTGTCCGGCGCCGAGGTGACCGACGAGGCGCGCGCGCAGGCCTCGCGGCTGCTGGAGGCTGCGTGAGGGCCGGTAGGTGGATGTGCGCGCGCCCCGCAATTGGCCCGGAGGGAGAGCTGACATGTTGCTGCTGATCGCTGCCATGGCCCTTACCGACCCGGCGCCCACGCCATTTCCGGAGCACGTGCCGGGCCTGATCGAGGCATGCCTCGCGAACGCGATCGAGACGGGTGAGGTCAGCGAAACGGACGACAGCCACAAATATACCTGCACCGACGAGGCTGCCGAGCGGTTCTGGACCTTTCTGGAGCGCGCGAATGTCCACTCCTATGAGCAGAATGCCGGCCAGGATGGCTATTGGCTCAGCCGCGACTTCCCGCTGGGGGGATGCTTCAAGCGCGTCCGCATGCCCGATGGCACCCCCGCGACGTGGGGACTTTCCTGCTCGATCTGGATTCCCCGGCCCGCGCGATGACTGACGCCGAAGCCGCCGCCGAGCTGGAGCGTCTCGCCAACGAGATCGCGCGGCACAACCGCCTGTACCACGACAATGACGCGCCCGAGATTGGCGATGCCGAGTTCGACGCGCTCGTTCGGCGCAATTCCGCGCTGGAGGCCGAGTTTCCGCATCTGGTGCGTGACGACAGCCCGTCCAAAGTCGTTGGCGCGACGCCTACGGGAGCGCTCGCCAAGGTCCGCCATGCGCTGCCGATGCTCAGCCTGGAAAACGCCTTCTCGGAAGACGAGGTGGCCGACTTCCTCGCCCGCGTGCGGCGTTTCCTGAGCCTGCCCGAAGGCGAGGATGTGAAGCTCACCGCCGAGCCCAAGATCGACGGCCTCTCCTGCTCGCTTCGCTACGAGAAAGGCGCGCTCGTGCTCGCCGCCACCCGCGGCGACGGCACCACCGGCGAGGACGTTACGCCCAACGTCGGGACCATCGAAGACATTCCCCAGCACCTGTTCCCCGGCGAAGGCCGGGGCCCAGGGTCCGGCGCAGCCGGACCACTGCCCTCGGGGAACGAGATCCCCGAAATCTTCGAGGTCCGCGGCGAGGTCTACATGTCCAAGGCCGATTTCGCCGCGCTCAACGCTCGCCTGCTGGCCGAGGCGGAGGACCCGGACAAGGCGCGTCAGTTCGCCAACCCGAGGAACGCCGCCGCCGGCTCGCTCCGCCAGAAGGACGCCGCAGTCACGGCCTCGCGCCCCTTGCGCTTCTACGCCCATGGCTGGGGCGAGGCCTCGGCGGTTCCCGCCGACACCCAACTCGGTGTGATGCGCGCGATCGAGAGCTGGGGCGTGCCGATCGCCGATGATATCGCCTGCGTCTCGGACATTGCGGGGCTGATGGCGCACTACCAGAAGATCGGCGCCGGGCGGGCGGACCTGCCGTTCGACATCGACGGCGTCGTCTACAAGGTCGATCGGCTCGATTGGCAGCGCCGCTTGGGCCAGGTCGCCCGGGCCCCGCGCTGGGCGCTGGCCCATAAATTCCCGGCCGAGAAGGCGGAGACAGAGCTTCTGGCGATCGATATCCAGGTCGGCCGGACCGGCAAGCTGACCCCGGTGGCGCGACTGAAGCCGGTCGGAGTCGGCGGAGTGACCGTGACCAACGCGACGCTCCACAATGCCGACGAGATCGCCCGGCTCGGCGTGCGGGTCGGCGACCGGGTACTGATCCAGCGCGCCGGCGACGTGATCCCGCAGGTGCTGGAGAATCTCACGCCGGGCGAGGAGCGGCCGCCCTACATCTTCCCCCGCGCCTGCCCCGAATGCGGCTCCGACGCGGTGCGCGAGGAGGGCGAAGTCGACGTCCGCTGCACCGGCGGTCTGATCTGTCCGGCCCAGCGCGTCGAGCGGCTGCGCCATTTCGTCAGCCGCCACGCGCTCGATATCGAGGGGCTGGGGATCACCAATATCGAAAGCTTCTTCCGCGACGGCCTGCTCCAGTCGCCCGCGGACATATTCACGTTGACCAAGGAACAGCTGCTGAGCCGCGAGCGCTGGGCGGAGATTTCGGCGCAGAATCTGATCGATGCGATCGACGCGAAGCGCAATCCGCCGCTCGACCGCTTCCTCTATGCGCTCGGCATCCGCCATGTCGGCGAGGTCACGGCGCGCGATCTCGCCCGCCGCTACCGAAGCTGGGACGGCCTGGTGGCGATGATCGAGGCCGCGCTCGGGGTCCGGCGCGAGATGCAGCCGGTGCTCGGCGAGGACGAGCGGAAATTCAGCCAGCGGCGCGACAAGGCGATCGTCGAGGCCGTCGCCACGCAGAATATCGGCCCCGAAGTCGCCAATGCCTTGCTCGATTTCTTCGAGGAGGAGCATAACCGCGAGGCGCTGGCGGCGATCTTCGCGGCGGGCGTCGCCGTGGCTGACGTCGTCCACGAGGTCCGCCAGTCCCCCGTGACCGGCAAGACGGTGGTCTTCACCGGCAGCCTCCAAGCGCTCTCCCGCGACGAGGCCAAGGCCCAGGCGGAAAAGCTCGGCGCCAAGGCGGCGGGCGACGTCTCGAAGAAGACCGATCTCGTCGTCGCCGGCCCAGGCGCGGGCTCGAAGCTCAAGAAGGCCGCCGATTTGGGTATCGAGGTGATCGACGAGGCGGCCTGGCTCAGGATCGTCGCCGAAGCGGGCGGCTGATTTTCGCCGCTTCGTGCGTTATAAGCGCGCCAGCAAAGGAGACGAGCCATGCGTATCATCGCGGCGGCGGCCCTGGCCTTTCTGCCCCTGACGGCCACGGCCGCCCCACCCGCCGCGCCCGAGGCCGGGCCTCGCGCGGAGGCGGCGCAACAGGCCCCGCCCAGCCTCGACCGGATGAACCGGTTTCAGCAGCGCCCGCGCTGCACCCCGATCCAGCAGCAGGTCGCGCGGGGCGAGCGGCGGGACGGCACCCGGCTCGACCGCGAGCCGCCCGGCCGCGCCCTGTTTGCGGTCGACCGGGTCGTCGACGGCTGCCACGAAGCGGTGCTGATCAGCGAAGAGCAGCGGCGGCAGTGGGGCCCCCGCTAAGCCTCACCCCGTCATTGCGAGCGTAGCGAAGCAATCCAGTGCGGCATCCGAGGCCCGCTGGATTCGCTCCTCGCAATGACTGCTCAAATCTACCGCCAGCCCGTCGCCCGCCGCTTGCGCATCACCAGGGTCGGCCAATCGCCGCGGTCGATCCTGCCCGCGGCCATCATGCCCTGCCGGCGATAAGCGGCCGAGACCGCGCCCGCCTGCGAATCGAGCAGGCCGGCGAGGATCAGCCGGCCGCCCGGCGCCAGCGCGCCGGCCAGCGCCGGCGCCATCGCGATCAGCGGCCCGGCGAGGATATTGGCGATGAGCAGATCGTAGGGCGCGCGATCCTTCAGCCGCGGGTGGTCGAGGCCGGCCGCCACGATCAGCTCCACCTGGCCGCGAGCCCGTCCGACCGGGATCCGGTTCACCTTCGCATTGCCGGCCGCGACCTCGATCGCCACCGGGTCGATGTCCGAGGCGACGGCTCTCGCCGCGGGCCACAGCCGCATGGCCGCGAAGGCGAGCAGCCCGGTGCCGGTGCCGATGTCCGCGAGGTCGGAGAAGCTGGCGCCGGTCGCCTTCAGCCGGTCGAGCGCGAGCAGGCAGCCGGTGGTCGTCTCGTGCTGGCCGGTGCCGAACGCGCGCCCGGCGTCGATCTCGAACGCCACGGCGCCCGCCGGCACGGCATCGCGATGGGCCGGCGTATGGACGAAGAAGCGCCCGGCACGGATCGGCTCCAGCCCCTGCTGGCTCAAGGTCACCCAATCCTGCTCCTGCAGCCGCTCGATCACCGCATCGGTCGCCGCCGAGCTCGGCACGAGGAAGTGCAGCAGGTCCACGTCGGAGCGGGTCGGCGCGAGCTCGAAATAGGCGTCGAGCCGCCACTTCTCGCCGTCGGCCTCGCTGGTCATCAGCACCGGCGGCGAATCCATCGCCGCGAGCTGCGCGATGTCGCCCGTCAGCGCTTCGGCCTCCGCCTTGGTGCAGGGGAGGGTGACCTTCCAGGCGCTAGCGGACAAAGCTCGCTCCATTGACGTCGATGACCGCTCCGGTGGCCGATGCGGGCGCGTCGAGAGCAAGCCAGCGCACCGTCTCGGCGATCTCCGCCGTCGTCGCCGGTCGCCCGATCGGCAGGTCGCCCAGCGAGGCGAGCCCGCCGCGGCTCTCGATATAATCCTCGACCATTCCGGTGACGGTGAAGCCGGGGCACACGGTGAAGGCGTAGATTCCCTCGGCCGCGTAGCTCCGGGCGATGGTCTTGGTCATTCCCACCATGCCGGCCTTGGACGCAGCATAATGCCAATGGTCGGGGCTGTCGCCGCGATAGGCCGCGCGGCTGGCGACGTTGACGATCCGGCCATCACTTCCGCGTCCGCGGAAGTGAAGCACCGCGAGGCGGCAGAGCTCGGCCGCGGCGAACAGGTTGATCCGGTGAGTCCGCTCCCACCCCGCGACCCATTCGCCGTGGGCAAGATCGATCGGCGCCGCCTCGAAAACGCCGGCATTGTTGACCAGCACGTCGATCCGCCCCTCGAGCCGTTCCAGCGCCTCGCCCCACAGCCCCTCGGCGACGCCCGGGCGGGAGAGGTCGGCGGCGATCCTGCCGCCGCCTCCCGCGGTGGAGTGGCCGACGGCGCGGTGCCCGGCGAACGCTTCGAGGATGGATTCGCCGATGCCCCGGCTGGTGCCGGTGACGAGGATGTGGAGAGGTTCGCTCATGGCACGCGGGATAGGCGCGCCGTGGGGGGCTGAAAAGCCTAGGCCGCGAAATTCTGGACGAAGCGGCCCGCGCTCAGCTTGAACTTGGCCATCTGCTCATCCACCTCGCCGAAGCTCTTGGCGACCTCGTCGATCTCGCTCGCCACATTCTCGGTGTCGGAGCGGATCGCGGCGATCGTCGAGCTCATCGAATCGGCGGCGAGCGCGGTCTCGTCGACCGCCGCGGTGATCATGGTCACCGTCTGCGCCTGCATCTCCATCGCCTTGCGGATCCGGTCGGCGCTGACCTGAACCTCCTCGACCGTCCCCTGGATCGAATCGTTGGCCTCGAGGGTCTGCTTGGTGGCCGACTGGATGGCGGCGATCTTCGAGGTGATATCGTCCGTGGCCCGCGCCGTCTGGCTGGCGAGGCTCTTCACTTCCTGGGCGACGACCGCGAAGCCGCGCCCCGCGTCGCCAGCGCGCGCCGCCTCGATCGTCGCGTTGAGCGCGAGCAAATTGGTCTGGCCGGCGATGTCGCGGATCAGCCCCAGGATCGATTCGATCGCCTCGACATGGGCGGAAAGGGCCTGGCTGACCTTGACCGCCTGGCTCGCCTGGTCGCCGGCGCGCACCGCGACCCCGGCGGCGACCTCGACCTCGTTCCGAGCTTCCTCGATGGCCATGATCAGCCCCGCCGCGGTCTGCGCCGCCTCGCGCATCGCGACCGCCGACTGTTCGGCGGCGGCGGCGACCTCGCTGGTCTTGCCGAGCATCCCGCGCGCCGCATTGCTCGCCTCGGCCGCCTGGGTGCGCACCTTGCGGCTGCCGCTGGTGGTCTTTTCGACCACGGTCATGATTTCCTTGTTGAAGTCGGAGCCCTGGGCGGTGCGCCGCTCGGCCTCGGCGCGCTTGCGAAGCGCGTCATAATGGTCGGAGAAGACGTCGATCTCGAGCACCGTCGCCTGGGTCAGCGCCTTGCCGAGCCGCGCCAACCGCTCCGGCTCGCCGATCAGCGCCCGGATGAGCAGGTCGTGCGCGGTCTGAGCGCCCGCGGCGACTCCGGCGAAGAGCGAGGTCAGGGAGATTCCGGCCGAGGCCGCGGAGGCGACATAGGCGCTGACCGAATCCGTCCAGGCGGGATCGGAAAGGTTTCCATATTTGGCGGCGAGATAGGGCACGATCCGTGCCGTGAGCTCGTCGAGCTTGTCGCCCTCGATCTTGCGCGCGACGTCCTCCGAGCGTGAATATTGGATCCAGAACTGACGCGCGATGTCTTCCCTGCCGTGGACGATCAGCTCCCAGATTTCGCGGCAGTCGGCGACGAGGTCGCTGTCGGCCGCGAACAGAGCGAGCCTCTTCTCGTAGCTGATGCCCTGGCCCTTGCCCGACGCCTCAGTCATCGTCACCATCCCTTTTCGTGCACGCGTCTCTTCGCCGCCGAGTTAAGGCGCAAGGTGTTAAGATGGTGTTAGCCAAAAGCTGCGGATTTGGTGGGCGGGAGGCGGGGACGGCTTCCAGTTCCTCCCCAGGATTTCCTGGGGAGGGGGACCGCGCGTAGCGCGGTGGAGGGGACCTTCTGTTGAAGGGGGTGCCCCTCCACCATCCTGCGGATGGTCCCCCTCCCCTCGGGAATCGAGGGGAGGATAGAAGCCGCCTCCTAAAGCGCCCTGATCCGCGGCTCCCTTCGCGGGCTGAGCAGCAATTCGGTCAGCGCCCAGATGCAGGCGTCGGCGCGGTCGGGGGAGCGGCCTGGACCCTGATAGTCGCCGCCGGCCACGAGCCCGGCCAGTTGGTCCTCGAGCGCCGGGAACCGCCCGGCGAATTTCGCCTCGCCGCTTTCGAAGAAGGCGGCGATCGGCTCGGCACGCGCGCTCTTTCCCGTCCGCGCGTGGACCCGCCTGACCGGCAGCCTCAGCCCCGCGCCCTTCAGCACGCTCTCCACCATCTCGCCGCCATTATTGCCCTCGGCGATCACCCGGTCGGCGGCCCATTTTTCCGCCGCTCCGGCCACCTTGCGCGCCCATTGCTCGGGCGAGAGGCCGCCGGCGCTGTGGTCGCCGAGCACATAGGCGGTTCCGCCTTCGTCGATCCCGCAGGCGACGATCCCGCATTCATCGCCATCGGCCGTGGCCGGCGGATCGACCCCGATCACCACCCGCCTCAGCGCCTCCCGTGGCGGCGGCTCGGCTCGGCTCGCCTCGATCAGGGCGCGCGGCCATAGCGCGCCGCCCAGATCCTCGATCAATTCGCCGAGCAGTTCCTGCCGCCCGAAGCGGGTCTTTCCGTGCACCTCCTCGATCATCCGGATGAAGGCGGCGGCGAGGTGTGGATTGTCGCGACTCGCTCCGCCCGTCAGAACAACCCCGGACATGGCGAGCACGCGCCGAAGCGCCGGCACCGGGCGCGGAGTCGTCGTCACGATCGCGCGGGGTCGCTTGCCCGCACGCAGCCCCAGCAGCAAATTATCCCACGCAATCTCGGCCTGCTTCCACTTGGCGAGCTCGTCGCACCAGGCGAAATGATGCTCGGGACCGCGCAAAGTCTCCCCGTCCGCGCCTGAATAGACGAACGCCTCCGCGCCGCTGGCGAAGGTCAACCGGCCGAGCGAGGGCTCCCAGTGCATCTTGCGCCGTTCCTCGCCGTCGCGCGCGGCGGCGAACAGGCCGCCGCGCCCCTCGACCATCACCCGGCGCGCCTCCATCGGAGTCGCGGCGACCAGAGCGATCCGCGCTTCCGGATTCTCCCGCGCCCGGGCGCTCACCCATTCCGCCCCGGCCCGCGTCTTGCCGAACCCGCGCCCGGCGAGCATCACCCACACGTCCCAATCGTCGTTCGGCGGCGCCTGACCCTCATGCGCCCAGGTCGGCCAATATCCGTCGAGGGTCTTCACCAGCGCCTCGCCGATCGCGAACAGCGCCATTCCCCGCTTCTCCGGCGCAATCTTGCGCAGGCGCTGGAGGACCGCCTTTTCGTCTGTCATCATTCCTGGTTCCGAGTGTTTGAAGCAAAACCCCTCGCCCCTTTAGGGGAGAGGGTAGGGAGAGGGGTTGCGGCTGAGGCGGCTCGACGCCGCCGAAGACGCCTAAGGGCTCGCTTCGCTCGCGCCCCTCTCTCCCACTCTCTCCCCAAAGGGGAGAGAGGGCTAACCGCTCTCTTCGTCGCCACGCTCGCCCGCTGCCAGCATCGCCTCGTGCCGCTCGATCGCCTCGATCTTGGCCAGCACGCTCTCCACCGCCTCCTCGAAGCTGCGCTCGGGCGGCCCTTTGCGCCGCCGCCCGCGCGTCGTTCCGCCGCCGCGTCTCCGGTCGAGGAAGGAAAGGATGCGCATCGCCTTGTCCGGATCGAACGGGGTGCCGTCGTCCTCGGGCTCGTCCGCCGCCCCCGGCGCCTTCAGCAGCATATGGGCATGCGCCGCCAGCCTGTAGTCGAGCTGGATCGAAGCCTCCTTCAGCGCCGAGTCGCAATCCTGGGCGAAGGCCGGCCAGCGCCGCATCCGCTGGAACAGGGAGGCGGGCTGAAATCCGATCGCCAGCGCCGATTGGCTGAAATTGCCGGTGGCCCTCAGCAAGGTGAGAAACTCGCCCTCCTGCTCGGAGGTCATGTTCCGCTCCGGCGCCAGCGCGATCTGCACGCGCCCCCCGCGAGTCCGCCGGATCACCTGCTCGCGCTGTTCGGGCTTGCGCTTCGGCATCGGCCGCAGCAGCCTGTCCGGATCGGGCGCGGATTTCGGGAGCTTGCACGGCCGCTTCCGCGCCGCGGCGAACGCGCTGGTCGCCGCGCTCCATTTCCCGTCCGCCGCCTTCTCGGCCTCGGCCCAGTCCCGCGCGAACTCCGGATCGCTCCGCCGCCGCCGCATGAACATGTTCTGGTGCCCGATTCGCCTGTAGGCCGCCCGCGCATTGCCCGTCTCGCGCAGCGCGGCCAGAAACCGCTCCCGGATTTGCGGCGTCCAGATACCGCGCTTCTTTCCCTTGCCCATCGACCCTCCCGCTCCGCGCCGATCGCGCGGGACCAAAGACCCGGCACGGCCGACGGCCGCCCCGCTTCCCCCCAATGATTGTCACGAAGACTTATGCCTTCGAACGGCCTCGACGGGCCGCTTCGGCGGAGCGACAGGCCCCGCCTCGCACCCCGGGCAACGACTCGGGGATCGTAATTTACCGAATAGGTGATTATTAGTCAAGAACAAAAGCGCAACTGGGTTGCTTGCTCGCCTAACGCCGCCGCCTTCGCTCCGCCTTCCACTCGAACTCCGAGGGCATCGGAAACCTCGTGTCGGTCGGCTCCCAGTCGCCGAACTCCATGTCGGGCATGCGCACCCTCTCGCCGCGTTCGTACCAGCAGACCATGCAAATGCTTCGGCGCTGGACCTCGCGGAAGCGGTCGGCCCAACCTTTCTTGTGGTAGTAATACCAGAGCGCCACCGCGCTGACGATCGTCTGGTGGCGGCAGCGGCAGCAGGTGAGGCGGATCGCGCCGTAGCGGATCGCGGCGTCGTACAGGTCCCGGAACGGGTTCACGGTCGGGAGATCGGGCACGCTTCTCGCTCGGGTTGGACTCGAGGCGAGAGAACATAGCGGGAACAATTAAGGAGCGCGAGCCCATTGCTGACCGGCGGCTCTTGGCGCACAAATGTCGTGTGAAACAGTTTCGCGTCATCAGTCTAATATCGTTACTCGCCCTATTGGCGGGAACGACGCCGGCCGCCGCGGACGACTCAAGATGTTCGAATCCAAGAAGAGAAGGCATCCGAGCCTCAATGAGCGTGGACTTGCCAAGCGGAGGAGCCGCTCAACTTGAAGAGCAGATTACAGCGATAGCCGAAACCCGTCTGGGGATGAGCGTCAGCGGGGGCACCTTCGAGGACCCTTATGAGCAGCCCGTGCTCCGACGAAGTGACCTCATCCTCCAGAGTCCGGACGTAAGCGTCGCGATCACCGTAAGCACATCGAACCGCAGCAGCCGCGCCCGCATAAGCGTGCGGCGAACATGCTATTACGACGCACTGGTGCCGTGGCGGCCATATTGGCGGAACTTGAGCGCGTTTCTGCAAGAGAGCGGCTATCGCGTTCATCGACGGTGAACGTAAACCCCCACCATAGCTGACATTGCCGCCCGCAATGTTATCCTCACGGAATGTGCAACCTCTACACCAATAAGAAGAGCGCCGCGGAGGTCGCTGCGCATTTCCGGGCGCAGCTTCCAATCGCCTTCAACGCCGGGCCGGACGAGGTCTATCCGGGCGGGCCGGGCATGGTGGTGCGCGAGAACAATGGGACGCGCGTGCTTCAGGCGATGACCTGGGGCTTTCCGCTGCGGCTCAAATCGATGAAGCCCGGGACCAAGCCCAAGCCGGTCAACAATATCGCCGACCTTTCGAGCTTCATGTGGCGCTTCATCGCCGGCAAGCCCGAGCATCGCTGCATCATCCCGATGACCGGCTTTTGCGAGGCCGAAGGGGAGAAGGGAGCGAAGACGCAGACCTGGTTCTCCTTGCACGAGCGGCCGCTCTTCGCCTGGGCGGGGATGTGGAAGGACAGCGCCGAATGGGGGCCGGTCTATTCGGGGCTGATGACCGACTGCAATGAGGCGATCCGCCCGGTGCACGACCGGATGCCGGTGCTGCTTCACGAGGAGGATTACGACCTGTGGCTGCGCGGGAGCCTCGACGACGTGATGGGGTTTCAGGGGCGGTGCTTTCCGGATGAGCTGATCGCGATGGAGCGGACGGGGGAACCGTGGTTCAAGCGAAAGGCGGAAGGTTCGAGCTAGCCTGTAGTGTCGCGGCAGCCGGTAAGGCGCGAGATTGCCGACCCACCCTTGCATCCCCCCGCCCACGCCGTAAAAGCGGCCCCAGCCACAAACCAGGGGCCTTTCGCCGCATGACCCGCAATCCAGACCGACCCCTCTCGCCCCATCTCACCATCTGGAAATGGGGCCCGCACATGGCCATCTCGATCCTCCACCGGATCACCGGCGTCGGCCTCGCGCTCGTCGGCATGGGGCTGTTCACCTGGTGGCTGGTCGCGGCCGCCTCGGGCGCCGAGGCCTATGGGACGTTCGCCGGCTGGGCGAGCTGGAAATGGGCGCTGCTGGTGTGGGTGCCGCTTTCCTGGGCCTTCTTCCAGCACACGCTGTCGGGCATGCGCCACTTTGTAATGGACGCGGGCGCGGGCTTCGCGCTCGACACCAACAAATTCTGGGCCTGGGCGGTGCTTGCGCTCGCCCTCGTCCTCACCGCCCTGCTCTGGGCCTGGATCATCTACGGGAGGGCCGCATGACGGACGTGGCGCGCTCGAAGGCGAGCGCCAAGGGATCGGCGGGGGGGCGCGACGCCGCGGGCTCGGCCGATGTCGGCCGCACCCCGCTCGGCCGCGTGCGCGGGCTCGGCTCGGCGCGCGAGGGCGGGCATCATTGGGGGCAGGAGCGCGCGCTGTCGGTCGCCACCTTGCTGCTGTTCGTCTGGCTCGCCGTGTCGCTGCTGCGGCTGCCCGCGCTCGATCTCGAGACGGTCAGCGAATGGCTTCGCAATCCGCTCGCCGCGGTGCCGATGCTGCTCCTGATCGCGGCGACGTTCCGCCATCTCGACTGGGGTCTCGCCGTCGTGGTCGAGGATTACGTTCACGAGGAGGGCAACAAGCTGCTCCTCCTGATGCTGATCCGCTTCGCCAGCGTGGGCGCCGGAGCGCTCGCCGCCTTCTCGGTGCTCAAGATCGCCTTCGCGGCCGCCGCGGCGACGGGGGCTACCCCCTAGGCTCGCGCGGCTCGGTCTCCGCTTTATTTCACGCGAAGGCGCGAAGGCGCGAAGAAGGCAAGAGTGGGCCGAAGGCCCGTTGCCGCCGGAAAGCCGAGACTATGCTCGGGGCGGGCGACCGGTTCGGCCCCTTCGCGCCTTCGCGTCTTCGCGTGAACCGATCTTCCTTCGATCCGCGCAGCCGACCGGGGGTGGCGGCCCTTGCAACCTCTTCCGCCAAGGCTAATAGCGGGCCGTCCCACCGGAACTGGAGCCCGGCATGTCCACCGCCGCCTACAAGATCATCGACCACGATTATGACGTGGTCGTCGTCGGCGCGGGCGGGTCGGGCCTCAGGGCGACGATGGGGGCGGCTCAGGGGGGCCTCAGGACCGCGAACATCACCAAGGTGTTCCCGACGCGCTCGCACACGGTCGCCGCGCAGGGCGGGGTGGCCGCCAGCCTCGGCAATATGGGGCCGGACCATTGGACCTGGCACATGTACGACACGGTCAAAGGGTCCGACTGGCTCGGCGACCAGGACGCGATCGAATATATGGTCCGCGAGGCCCCGGCCGCGGTCTACGAGCTCGAACATGCCGGGGTTCCGTTCAGCCGGACGAGCGAGGGCAAGATCTACCAGCGCGCCTTCGGCGGGATGATGCAGAATATGGGCGAGGGGCCGCCCGCGCAGCGCACCTGCGCCGCCGCCGACCGCACGGGGCACGCGATGCTCCACGCGCTCTACCAGCAGTCGCTCAGGTACGACGCCGACTTCTTCGTCGAATATTTCGCGCTCGACCTGATCATGGAGAACGGGGCGTGCCGCGGGGTCGTCGCGCTCTGCCTGGAGACGGGCGCGATCCACCGCTTCCGCGCCCACGCGGTGGTGCTTGCGACCGGCGGCTACGGCCGCGCCTATTTCACCGCGACCTCGGCCCATACCTGCACCGGCGACGGCGGCGGAATGGCCTTGCGCGCCGGCTTGCCGCTGCAGGACATGGAGTTCGTCCAGTTCCACCCGACCGGGATCTACGGCGCCGGCGTGCTGATCACCGAGGGCGCGCGCGGCGAGGGCGGCTACCTCACCAACTCCGAGGGCGAGCGCTTCATGGAGCGCTACGCGCCGAGCGCAAAGGACCTCGCCAGCCGCGACGTCGTCTCGCGCTCGATGGCCCTGGAAATCCGCGAAGGCCGCGGAGTCGGCCCGAACAAGGATTACATCCATCTCCACCTGGATCATATCGATCCGAAGGTGCTGCACGAACGGCTGCCGGGGATCACCGAATCGGGCAAGGTGTTCGCGGGCGTCGACCTGACGCGGCAGCCGCTGCCGGTCACACCCACGGTTCACTACAATATGGGCGGAATCCCGACCAACTTCCACGGCGAGGTGGTGACTCTGAAGGGCGGCGATCCGGACAGCGTGGTGCCCGGGCTGTTCGCGGTCGGCGAGGCGGCCTGCGTCTCGGTCCACGGCGCCAACCGGCTCGGCTCGAACAGCCTGATCGACCTCGTCGTCTTCGGCCGCGCCACGGGCCTGAGACTCGCCGAGACGATCAGGCCGCAGACCCGCCACGCCACGCTGCCCAAGGGCGGCGAGGAGCTGGCGCTGACCCGGCTCGATCGCTTCCGCTTCGCCAAGGGCGCCGCTCCGACCGCGGAGATCCGCGTCGAGATGCAGCGCAACATGCAGACGCACTGCGCCGTCTTCCGAACCGACGAGCTGATGCGCGAGGGCGTGGCGAAGCTCGCCGAGACCTACCGCAAGATGAGCGACATCGGGGTCACCGACCGAAGCCTGATCTGGAACACCGACCTCGTCGAGACGCTCGAGCTCGACAACCTGATCGCCCAGGCGAGCGTGACCATCGCCGGCGCGGTCAACCGCAAGGAAAGCCGCGGCGCCCACGCGCATGAGGATTTCCCCAAGCGCGACGACAGGAACTGGATGAAGCACACGATCGCCTGGTTCGACGGCTGGGGCGGGCAAAGCGGCGACGTGCGGATCGATTACCGCCCGGTGCACGAATATACGCTGACCGACGAGGTGGACTACATCAAGCCCAAGGCGCGGGTGTACTGATGAGTGAGGGAGCGTCTCAGCTCACGATAATCGTCGCGGCATTCCTAATCACCTATCCCTTAGCTCGGTTCGTCCGCATTCACCCAATGGTAATTGGCTGCGCCGTGCCGATCCTCGCTGCCATCGGCGTCGTGTTCTGGCTGAACTCGCGACCGCCGGAATCGTCTACCGAAGGGGCCGCAGTACCGTTCATGGCGATCTTTGCGTCGATGGGAAGCATTCCGGCCGCATTCCTCGCCCGGCAGAGAGCGGACCGTTGGAAATAGCGCGAAGCGCGGTTCCGCGCGTTTGACTAACCCGCAAAGCACGCAGGACTAGCGGGGGAGGATCGGTCATGCAGCCCTCTTGAACCTATCCACCCGTATCTCCCCCTCGTCGCCCGCGCCTGTGCAAGCTCAAACGCTGTCTACATCCGCAGCAAGGAGTCCGCCTTCACGCCGAACGCCTTTTCGAAGCGGATCGCCATGTCCGCCGAGAGGCCGGCGCGCCGGGGGGGTCGAGCAACAGCCCGAGCCTCGATAAAGGTTAGCCCAAGGAACCGTTGAACGCGATGTGGGTGAAGCGCCGGGCTTCGACGTCCCATTCGACCCCGAAGAAGACCGGGCCGCCGTCGCATACCACGACCGGCTGGGTGTGCCAGTCGAGAGGCTGGTCGCCCCGCCGGGGAAAGTAATTGCCGTAGACGTAGCGCCGACCGTCCCTGACCAAGCCGACATATTGCCTTTGCCAGCCGAGCGGCACGCGCGCCCAATCGCGGTCGGCCGGGTAGAGCGGCCCACCTATCTCCGGCCGTCCGCGCAGGGCGCCCGGAAGCGCCTGCTCGAGCGCGGCGACATCGCCGGCGCCCGGTTGCCAGGCCGTTTCGCCCGGTTGTGGCACGGCGCGCGAGCATTGGTGCAGCATCTGGCCGGCCGCCGATCCGGGAAGCACGGCCGCATCGATGGGGAGGATCGTCGCCTGCTCTTGCGCCCCCGCACGGCAGCCGGCGAGAGCGAGGGCGGCGACCAGAAGAAGGGCGGAGCGCATTGCCGGAGTCTAAAGCATAGGCCCCGGCGAGGCCATCCTCACCGGCGCGCTTCGGCGGCGAGCAGCGCCTCGCGGATCCGCGCCATGTCGTCGGCGAAGCGGGCGGCGAGCGCGGCATCGGGCAGGGCGGCCGCGTCGGCGATCTGGCCCATGGTCAGACCGATGCGCAAGGTCGCGCCCCAATCGCCGTTGCGCAGGCGGACGCACTTGACCGGCTGGCCGACCCGAACGCCGGCGAGCGCCATCGCCTTGTGCCAGGCCTGCGCGTCCTCGAAGCGCGCGCCGCCGGGGGTCAGCGCGCTGAGATCGAGGGTCGAGAGGGTGCGCATCTCGATCGGATGCGTGTCGGCATCCTCGACATGGCCGGGCGGGTAGGGCGCGACCCGGCGCGCCGCGGTCCGCTCGACGATCTCGCCGCGCACGGCGGCGTGGAAGGCGAGGATCACACGCTCCGCCGCCGCCGCGGGAATCGCCTGAAACCGCTCGAGCTCGAACACCGATGCTTCGAGCCGCAGCAGCAGGCCGAGATTGACCGTCTCGGAAAGGTCCTCGCGGCCCGGCCATCCGGCGGGCCATTCGGCGCGGCGGAAGATCGTGGCGAGGCCCGAGGGCAGGTTCTGCGCCTGTTCGCGAAAGGCGGCGGGGACGAGGGCGAAGCCGCTGAACGGCGGGCCGCCCATGAACTTGGAGCCGGTGACGAAGACGATCGCCCCGCGCTCGAGATAATCGTTCACCGCCGCCCCGGTGATCCGCGCCTGGCAGGCGTCGACGACGAAGGTGGCATGATCGCCGTGCGCCGCGATCAGCCGGTCGACGTCGGCAAGCGAAGGAAGGATCAGGCCAGTCTTCGAGCCGTGGACGATGTGGGCGAGGCTGTGCCTGCTTGCCGAGCGCGCCGCCGCGACCAGGCTCTTCATCCGCTCCGCGAGGTAGGTCGCGGGACGCACCCGGCCCATGCGGTCACGCACGGGGATATCGGCCAGCGCGACATGGACCCCGCCGAGGCCAAGCACCGACTGACCGGGCTCGACCGGGACTCCGAGCGCGGTCTCGCCGGCGAAATAGAGGCCGTGCGCGGAGTGGATGCACCCCGATCCGACCTCGTCCGCTCCGAGAAGGACGGCCTGAGTGCCGCCCGGCGCGCGCCCGGCGACGCAGGCCAAAGCGACATATTCGAGGTCGGTGCCCGAAGGGGCGAAGACGATCTCCACACCGCCCGCCACCCCATAAGCGGCGCGGATTCGGCCCCTGAGCGCTTCGAGGCTTGCGGCGTAGGCGGCGGGAGAGGGGGAAGCGCCGATTTCGGCGAGCACCGCTTCGGCCCGGGCATAAGCGGCGGGCGAGATGTCGTTCGCCGTCGAGGAGGCGTAGGCGAGGATGTCGCGCGGCCGCGGCACGCTGAAATAGCGGTTGAGGCCGGTTTCCGCATCCAGGAACAGGCGGGCGTCCCCGCCGGTCGTCATCAGCTGGGCGGCGGCCGGCAGGTCAACGCTTACTCTCATCAATCTTGCACAGACCTTTGGGCTGGACTAACGCCCTCCATATCGGCCGGGGCGGCCGGGGAACAGGGGGCCGCCGCACACATTCATGTCGCAAAAGGTTGCAATGCCTCCCGTAATCGCCCCCATCGAGCCGCGCTCCATCCCGGAGCGAGCGAAGCAGCGGCTGCGAATCCTGTTCATCGCCAAGCATGCCAAATGGGGCGGCGGGCTTCACCCGGACGACGGCAACCACGCGCTCTATCACGTCGAGACCCGCGAGGTGCTCGAGTCGCTGGGGCTGAACCTGGCGCTTGCCGACGATTATGCCGAGCTGTTCGAGGGCCCGGACGCCGATTTCGTCTTTCCCCTGCTCAACCGCGGCGGCTTTCTCAACAGCGAGATGATGCTGCCCCTGCTCTGCACGCGGCTCGGCCTGCCCTATCTCGGCGCGACTCCGATCCTTCGCGGCCTTGCCGACGACAAGCATCTTTCCAAGCTCTGCGCCGCCGCGCGCGGCATTCCGACCGCGCCCTGGGCGATCTACCGCCGCGGAGCGCCGGTCAGCCAAGCGCGCTGCCCGGTCGGCGAGCGTATGGTGATCAAGCCCAACGCCTCCTCGGCCAGCTGGGGCGTTCAGGACGCGCGCGACTGGGCCGGGGTCGAGGCGGCGATCGCCGACATCCATTCCCAAGGCCACGACGCGATCGTCGAGCCCTTCCTCAACGGAAGCGATGTCGAGGTGCCGGTGATCACCATCGACGGCGCGCCGGTGGTGATGCCGATGATGCTGTTCGAGCAGGCCGATCCGACGCACCTGCGCACTTATTACGAGAAGCGCGACCTGGTCGAGCGGGCGAACAAATACGAGCTGGTGCCGTTCGACGACGAGCGCTGGATGCCGCAGATCGCGGAATATACGCGGCGCATCGCCGAGGAATTCCGCCCCTTCGATTACGGCCGCTTCGAGTTCCGGCTCGATGCGGAGACCGGAACGCTCAACTTCCTCGAGCTCAACCTCCAGGCCAATCTCTGGTCGCAGAAGGTGTTCGGCCGCTCGGCGGTCCGCGCCGGCCTGACCCAGGCCGAGCTGATCGAGACCATTCTCTACGAGGGCTTGCGCCGGCACGGGCTGCTCGATGACTGATCGCGGCTTCACGATTATCGTCCTCGCCGCCCAGCGCGACGGCCGGCTCGACCCGCTCGCGGCCGAGGCCGGAGTCAGCCATAAATGCCTGGTGCCGATCGGCGGCCGGCCGTTGCTTGCCCATGTCATGGACGCGCTGGCCGAGGTCGAGGGGATCGACAGCGTCCGAATCGTCGTCGAGCCGGGCGCCGAGGGGCTGCTCCGCGCGGTGCCGATGCCGGCCTCGCTTCGGGTCGCCTTCGTGCCTGCCGCGGCGAGCATCGCCGACAGCGTCTATGCCGGCGCGGAAGGCGCGGACGGCCCGGTGGTCGTGACCACCGCCGACAACGTGCTTCTGACGGCCACCGCGGTCCGCCGCGTGGCGGACCGGCTGCTCGCCGGGGACGACGCGGTGGCGGCGCTGGCGCGCAAGGAGGACGTGCTCTCGGCCCATCCCGAGGGCCAGCGCCGCTTCTACCGCTTCCGCGACGGCGAATTTTCGAACTGCAACCTCTACGGAATGTCGCGGCGCGGGCTGGCGCTGGCCGAGACCTTCCGCGAGGGCGGCCAGTTCGCCAAGAATCCGATGCGGATCGCCCGCGCCGTCGGCTTCTTCAATCTACTGCGCCTGCGTTATGGCCTCGTCACCCTCGCCGACGCGATCGCGCGGCTGGGACGGCGCTTCGATGTTCGCGCGTCCGCTATTGTGCTGGAGGACGGCGCCCACGCGATCGACGTCGACAACCGGCGCACCTACGATATCGCCGCGGGCCTTCTCGACAGGCGCGCCGCCTGAAGCTAACGGCCCGACGAGGAACCAGGACCATGGCCGAATTCACGCTCCCGAAGAACAGCAGGATCAGGAAGGGCAAGGCGTATTCCGCTCCCTCCGGCGCGAAGCGGACCCGGCGCTTCCGAATCTACCGCTACGATCCCGATAGCGGCGAGAATCCGCGCTACGATACCTTCGAGGTCGATCTCGACAGCTGCGGGCCGATGGTCCTCGACGCTCTGATCAAGATCAAGTCCGAGCAGGATTCGACGCTCACCTTCCGCCGCTCCTGCCGCGAGGGGATTTGCGGCTCCTGCTCGATGAACATGGACGGGAAGAACGGCCTCGCCTGCACCACCGCGATCGAGGATTTGAAGGGCGAGGTCAGGATCACGCCGCTGCCGCACATGGACGTGATCAAGGATTTGGTCCCCGATTTCACGCACTTCTACGCGCAATATGCCTCGATCGAGCCCTGGCTGAAGACCAAGACTTCGACGCCGTCGGGGAAGGAAAGGCTGCAGAGCCCCGAGGACCGCGAGAAGCTCGACGGCCTCTACGAATGCATCCTGTGCGCCTGCTGCTCGACCGCCTGCCCGAGCTATTGGTGGAATTCGGACAAGTTCCTCGGGCCCGCCATCCTGCTCCAGGCCTATCGGTGGCTCGCCGACAGCCGCGACGAATATGCCGGCGAGCGGCTCGACGATCTCGAGGACCCGTTCCGCCTCTACCGCTGCCACACGATTATGAACTGCGCCAACGTCTGCCCCAAGGGCCTGAACCCGGCCAAGGCGATCGCCGAGACCAAGAAGCTGCTGCTGGAACGGGCTGTTTGACAGCTATACGCGCCGCTTGAGCTCGTCGTGGCGTTGGAACACCACGCCTTCAAGCTAGCTACTTTGTCGCAAGGACTGCCCTCCCAGCATGCCGGTGATCGCACCAAATCCTATCTTCGCGAGATCCGCCAACCATCTTACCACCTCTACCGTAAGAGGCGGAGGGTCCCTGCCGGCGAGAAGAGTGGTGGCCACGCAGATTGCAGTGAACAGGACCGTGCCTCCAAAGGCGGACAGGAACACCAGCTTGAAGGCTGCGCTCAAAGGGGCATGGCCGCTCGTGACCGACTGCCGCTGCTCAGCGGCTGCGCCCTCATATTCCGGGTGATTGCTGCAAACGTAGCTTCCGTGCCGGTCTGACCAAACCGACGGCCGGCCAGGAGCGCGTACACATTCCGCAGCCGCGGCCACCATTCGTCCTGAAAGTCCCACGATTCTCTCCTTCCGTTGTCCGTCGGCGCCCAGAGCTGCCCGGGAGAGTTGTTTATCACAATCTGGCTCTTGGTTGGGCGCAAATGGCTTCCTTGAAAGGCCGCGTATTTCCCGGCACTGCGCCGACATGGACGTCCACCCGCTGATCAAGCACGCGCCCGATCCGGACCACCCCGGCTGGTGGACCTGGGACCTGCCCGACGACGCCAGGTTCCATGGCGTGATCGGCAAGCTGCTGGTTCGGCCCGCTGGCGAGGGGCGCGCCGTGTGCCGGATGTTTCCGGAGGAGCGCCATTCGAACCTCGGCGACATGGTCCATGGCGGCGCTCTGCTGACCTTCATCGACATGGCCTTCTTCGCCGGCGGGCGGCTGGCGGGAGCGAACGTGGCCCGTGCGGTGACGCTCGATTGCTCTGTGCGCTTCCTCAGCCGCGGGCGGATCGGCGTGCCGCTCGACGCCGAGGTCGAGCTGCTCCGCGAGACCAGGCGGCTGGTCTTCCTCTCCGGCAAGCTCGTCCAGGAAAGCGAACTGGTCGCCTCCTTCTCGGGCGCGCTGCGCAAGGCCAGCCGCGCCGAATGACGGCGCTTGCGGAGCGCTACCGAGCGCTGGTCGCGGCCGGCGAGCTCAGGCCCGACGCCGATCAGGAGGGGGCGGTGGCGGCGCTCGACGCGCTGGCGACGCGGCTCGCCCGGCCGCGCACGGGCCTGCTCGGCCTGTTCGGGCGGTCCGAGCCGGCGCCCGGCGGCGTCTATCTCTGGGGTGGGGTCGGCCGCGGCAAGTCGATGCTGATGGACCTCGCTTTCGAGACGATCGCCGTCTCGCCCAAGCGGCGGGTCCATTTCCACGAATTCATGCTCGAAGTGCACGACCGGCTGCGCGAGGAGCGGGCCAAGGAGAAGAGTGACCCCGTCCCCGAGGTCGCGGCGGCGATCGCCAGCGAAGCGAAACTGCTCTGCTTCGACGAGATGGTGATCAACAACCCCGCCGACGCGATGATTCTCTCGCGGCTGTTCGCCCATCTGCTGGAGGAGGGCGTGACCGTCGTCACCACCTCGAACCGCCCCCCGCGCGATCTTTATCTCGGCGGGCTCAACCGCGAGCTGTTCCTGCCGTTCATCGACCTGATCGAGGCGAAGCTGGACGTCGTGCCGCTGAATGGGCCGACCGATTACCGGCTTGAGCGGCTCGGCGGCATGCCGACCTGGTACGTGCCGAACGGGCCGGAGGCGACGAAGGCGCTGAGTGAGGCCTTCTTCCGGCTGACCGACTATCCGGTCGAGGATCGGGCCAAGGTGCCGAGCGAGGATTTGCCGCTCGGCGGCGGGCGAACCCTGCACGTGCCCAAGAGCGTCAAGGGCGTCGCCGTCTTCTCGTTCAAGCGGCTCTGCGGCGAGCCGCGGGGCGCGCCCGACTATCTCGCCATCGCACGGCGCTATCACAGCGTGATCATCGTCGGCATTTCGCGCATGGGGCCGGAGAACCGCAACGAAGCGGCGCGCTTCGTCACGCTCGTCGACGCGCTCTACGAGCACAAGGTCAAGCTGCTCGCCGCCGCCGACGCCGCGCCCGACGATCTCTACGTCGCCGGCGACGGGGCGTTCGAGTTCGAGCGCACCGCCTCGCGCCTGATCGAGATGCAGAGCGCGGATTATCTCGCGCTCGGCCACGGGGAGGAATGAAGACTCTCCGCGATCCCGACGCCGCGCTCGCCGGCGGGCTGGCCGCGATCCGCGCGCAATTCCAGGTGCCCGAGCGCTTCCCGCCCACGGTCGAGGCGGCGGCCGCGGAGGCGGCGCGGCGCACTCCCGACGCCCACGCGGACCGTACCGAGCGGCCGTTCGTCACGCTCGACCCCGCCTCCTCGATCGATCTCGACCAGGCTTTCGCCATCGAGCGCTCCGGCGGCGACCTGCTGCTCCATTACGCGATCGCCGATGTCGGCTGGTTCGTCGATCCGGGCGGGCCGATCGACGCGGAGGCCTGGCGGCGCGGGGCGACACTCTATCTGCCGGACGGCAAGGCGCGGCTCTATCCGGCGGTGCTGAGCGAGCAGGCGGCGAGCCTGTTGCCGGACGGGCCCCGGCCAGCCGTGGTCTTCGCCGTGCGCCTCTCGCCCGACGGCAAGGCCAGCCTCGACGGCGCCGAGCGGGCGATCGTCCGAAGCCGGTCCAAGCTGGCCTACACGACGGTGACCGAGGCCGAGCTGCCGCCGGAATTCGATGAATTCGCCGCGCGGGTAAAGGCGGCGGAGCGGGCGCGGGGCGCGTCGCGGGTCGATCCGCCGGAGCAGGAGGTGACCTGCGAGGAAGGGCGCTGCCGGCTGAGTTTCCGCGAGCGCACCGCGGCCGAGGACCGCAACGCCGCTTTGTCGCTCGCCGCCAACCTGGCGATCGCCGACGCTCTGCTCAGCCATCGCACGGGCCTGTTCCGGGTCATGGCCGGGCCGGATGAAAGGGCGGTCCGCCGCCTTCGCCACACGGCCCGCGCGCTGGCTCTCGATTGGCCGGCCGCCGAGCCGCTTCCGGCCTTCGAGAGGAGGCTCGATCCGGCCAAGCCGCGCGAGGCCGCTTTCATGACGGCGATCCGCCGAGCCGGAACGGGCGCCGCCTACGTGCCTTACCGGCCCGATATGGTCCCCTATCACGCCGCGATGGCCGCGCCCTACGCCCGCGCCACGGCGCCTCTGCGCCGCCTCGCCGACCGCTACGTGGTCGAGGCCGCTCTGGCCATCGCCAACGACAGCCCTGTGCCGGAGACCGCGGCGGCCGCCTTCGAGAAGCTGCCCGAGGTTATGGCCCGGGCCGACGCGCGCGGCAGCCAGATCGAGCGCGCGGTGATCGACCTCGCCGAAGCGGCCATGCTCCAGGACCGGATCGGCGAGACGTTCGCGGCGGTCGTCATCGACCAGGACGAGCGCGGCGCCCGAATCCAGCTCTGCGACTTCCCGATCGTCGCCCGGGCGACGGCCCACCATGCCGATCCCGGCGACGCGATCCGGGTGAAGCTCCTCGCCGCCGAGCCGGAGACCCGCAAAATCGTCTTCGAACGCATCGCTTGACCGGCTCTCTTTTTGCGCCAAATCTCCCGCCGCCTTCCAAGGGAGTTCCGCCATGCGCCTCGCACTCATCGCCGCAGCCCTGCTCTCCACCGCCGCGGCCGCCGCCACGGCCGAGGTTCCGGCCGATCGCTGGCACGCCAAGGCGCGCGAGATTTACGAGCATGCGATCTCGATCCCGACCGTTCAGGGGCGCGGCCAGGTGCCGGCGCTCGCCCAATATCTGCAGGAGCAGTTCCGCGCCGCAGGCCTGACCGAGGTCACCATCCATCCCTATGACGTGGTCCGCCCCGCCGATCACACCGCAGCCCTGATCCTGCGCTGGCCGGCGGCGCGTCCGTCGGGCCGCAAGGCGATGCTGATCATGGCCCATATGGACGTGGTCGAGGCGCGGCGGGCCGATTGGTCGCGCGATCCGTTCGAGCTCGGCGAGGTCGAGAATTATTTCTACGGCCGCGGCACGCTGGACGACAAGCAGGGCGTCGTCGCGGTCACCGCGGCGTTGCTCAGGCTCAAGGCCGAGGGCTTCCGGCCGAACCGCGACATCGTCGTCCTGTTCACCGGCGACGAGGAGACCGGCGGCAACGGCGCGAACCAGGCGGCGAACCAGTGGATCGACGCCTCGACGCTCGATTTCGCGCTCAACGCGGACGCCGGCGGTGGCGCCTTCCTCGCCGACGGGCGGCTGCTCGGCTTCGGCATCCAGACCGCGGAGAAGATCTACCAGAGCTACTTCCTCACCGCGACCAATCCCGGCGGCCACAGCTCGCGCCCGCGGCCGGACAATGCGATTTACGCGCTCGCCCACACGCTCGACCGGCTCGAGCATTACCGGTTCCAGCCGATGCTGAACGAGACCACGCGCGCCTATTTCCGCCACCGCGCCGAGAGCGCCGGCCCGGAGCTTGCCGCGGCGATCAACCGCTGGCTCGCCAACCCGAACGACGGCGAGGCCGCCGACTTCATCGAAGCCTCGGAGACCGAGGTCGGGCTGACCCGCACGCGCTGCGTCGCGACCCGGCTGGAGGGCGGCCATGCCGACAATGCGCTGCCGCAGCTTGCAAGGGCGACGGTCAATTGCCGGATTTTCCCGGGAGTCGATCCGGCGACCGTTCTGGCGACGATGCGCGAGCTCAGCGCCCCCGATCACGTCACCGTCGAGCCGGTCGATCCCGCCCACCCGACCGAGGCCTCGCCGCTGCGCGAGGACGTGGTCGGCGCCTACACCGAGGCGGTCCGCGCCCGCCATCCCGGCGCGGCGATCACTCCGGACATGAGCACCGGGGCGACCGACGGCCTCTATTTCCGGGCGCGCGGGGTTCCGGTCTACGGAGTCGACGGCTCATGGGTCGTGATCCCGGCCGACGAGCGCGCCCACGGCCGCGACGAGCGCCTGCCCGTCCGCGCCTTCTACGACGACGTCGACCACTGGACCGACCTGATCCGCCGCCTGGCGCGGTAGGACTGCTTTTCCCCTCCCCCTGAGGGGGAGGGTAGGGTGGGGGTTTACGGAGTCTGCGAATACTCGCGGACGTGGGGCCCCTTCACCCCAACCCTCTCCCCCTGGGAGAGGGAGCCTGCGGTGCCGCCATGACCGTCTAGGGGATCGCCTACTTCCCGCCCGCGTCGCCACCCGCCGGTTCCACCGCCGCGGAATCGGCCGGGTTGCAGCGCCAGTCGAACTGGTTGCTCGCCTCGTTCTGGCGGGTGACCGTGCAGTTGGCGCGGATCTCGGTGCCGCCGCTGTCGACGACGACGGCGTGGCCGGTCATGCGCATGTCGTCCTGCCGGGACAGCTCGACCTCCCTGACCTCGCCGTGCTGGGCGAGCGATTGCCTGATCGTGTTCTTCATCTGGTCGATCACGCGCTGGTCGATCGCCGGCAGGCACCGCCAATTGTAGGAGCCGGATTTGGTCGTGTCGGGTGTCGCGTTGCAGCGCAGCCGGCCCTCGCTGCCGTCGGCGGTCCTGATCTCGGCAAAGCCGACCATATTGTCGCCTTCCCGGGTCATCTCGACCTGGTTGACCGTGCCGTTCTTCGAAAGCTCCTCGCGGATGGCGTTTTCCATCCTGTCCTCGTCGCTGGACATCGAGCAGCCGGCAACCGCGAGCGCGCAGCCGAAATAGATCGCGATCTTCTTCATTTTCTTCCCCTTTCGCCATGACCGGATGAGTGAAGGCGGCAAGACTTCCCCTTTTCCCCGATTCGCGCAACCGGGGTCGATCCGGCGGCGGTTCGTTGCCCGTTGCCCCCCGCGCGCGAGGCGTCTAAGCGCAGCGCCACGTTCGGCCGCGCGCACGCGGCGCTCTCGTCTTGGAAAGGATCGGTAGGGGCCCATGGCTCGGAACAAGATCGCGCTCATCGGCGCCGGCAATATCGGCGGCACGCTCGCCCACCTCGCGGCGCAAAAGGAGCTCGGCGACATCGTCCTGTTCGACGTCGTCGAAGGCGTGCCGCAGGGCAAGGCGCTGGATCTCTCGCAATGCGGCCCGATCGACGGCACCGACGCGAAGCTGAAAGGCTCGCAGGATTATGCCGACATCAAGGGCGCGGACGTGATCATCGTCACCGCCGGAGTCGCCCGCAAGCCGGGAATGAGCCGCGACGATCTGCTCGGAATCAACCTGAAGGTGATGAAGGCGGTCGGCGAGGGGATCAAGGCGAACGCCCCCGATGCCTTCGTCATCTGCATCACCAACCCGCTCGACGCGATGGTCTGGGCGCTGCGCGAATTTTCGGGCCTTCCCCACCACATGGTCGTCGGAATGGCCGGAGTGCTCGATTCGGCCCGCTTCCGCACCTTCCTCGCCGACGAGTTCGGCGTTTCGGTGCAGGACGTCACCGCCTTCGTGCTCGGCGGCCATGGCGACACGATGGTCCCGATCGTCGAATATTCGACCGTCGCCGGAATCCCCATACCGGACCTCGTCAAGATGGGCTGGTCGACGAAGGAGCGGATCGACGCGATCGTCAAGCGCACCCGCGGAGGCGGCGGCGAGATCGTCGCTTTGCTCGGCACCGGATCGGCCTATTACGCGCCTGCGACCAGCGGAATCGAAATGGCCGAGGCCTATCTCAAGGACAAGAAGCGGCTGCTCCCCTGCGCGGTGAACCTCACCGGCCAGTACGGCGTCAACGACCTCTATGTCGGAGTCCCCTGCGTGATCGGCGCGGGCGGAGTCGAGAAGATCGTCGAGATCGAGCTCAACGCCGAGGCCAGGGCCAATTTCCAGGTCTCGGTCGACGCCGTGAAGGAGCTGCTCGAGGCGTGCAAGGCGATCGATAGCTCGCTGAGCTGAACCTGCTCCCCGGCGAAGGCCGGGGCCCAGGCGGCGCTATCGCGCCGCTCTTTGTTTTAGGACTGGACCCCGGCCTTCGCCGGGGAACGTGAAGGACAGGCATGAGCATTCTTGTCGATCGGAACACCAAGGTGATCACCCAGGGGATGACCGGCGAGACCGGCACTTTCCATACCGAGCAGGCGCTGGCCTACGGGACGAAGATGGTCGCCGGCGTGACGCCCGGCAAAGGCGGGCAGACCCATATCGGGCTGCCGGTCTACGACACCGTCGCCGAGGCGGTCGAGGCGACCGGCGCGAGCGCCAGCGTGATCTACGTGCCGCCGCCCTTCGCCGCCGACTCCATCCTCGAGGCGATCGACGCGGAGGTGCCGCTGATCGTCGCGATCACCGAGGGCGTTCCGGTGCTCGATATGGTCAAGGTCAAACGCGCGCTCTCGGGCTCCAGGTCGCGGCTGATCGGGCCGAACTGCCCCGGCGTGCTTACCCCGAACGAGTGCAAGATCGGGATCATGCCCGGATCGATCTTCAGGAAGGGCAGCGTCGGCATCGTCAGCCGCTCGGGCACGCTCACCTATGAAGCGGTGTTCCAGACGACCAATGCGGGCCTCGGCCAGACCACCGCGGTCGGCATCGGCGGCGATCCGGTCAACGGCACCAACTTCATCGACGTGCTCGAGCTGTTCCTCGCCGACGAGGAGACCAAGTCGATCATCATGATCGGCGAGATCGGCGGCTCGGCCGAGGAGGAGGCCGCCCAGTTCCTCGCCGACGAGGCGAAGAAGGGCCGCTCCAAGCCGGTCGTCGGCTTCATCGCCGGGCGAACCGCGCCGCCGGGGCGCCGGATGGGCCATGCCGGGGCGATCGTCTCGGGCGGGCAGGGCGGCGCCGAGGACAAGATCGCGGCGATGGAGGCGGCGGGGATCCGGGTCTCGCCGAGCCCGTCGGAGCTTGGGAGCACGCTCGCAGCGCTTTTGAAGGACTAGTTCCCCGGCGTAGGCCGGGGCCCAGGAGCGCCGTGAGGCGCTTCGACTATCAGGAAGAACGTCCGGCTTTCGCCGGCCTGGGCCCCGGCCTTCGCCGGGGAACAAAAGGAAGGACAGATGAACGGCGGCTTCGTCTACATCGTGGCCAGCCGGAAGAACGGGACGATCTATACCGGCGTGACCAGCGACCTTCCGAAACGGATATATGAGCACCGTGAGGGGTTGGTGAAGGGCTTCACGAAGGAATATGGCTGCAAATTGCTGGTGTGGTTCGAAGCGCACGACGATCTGCAGGAGGCGCGTCGCCGCGAATTGCAGATCAAGGAATGGAAACGGGCCTGGAAGATCAGGCTGATCGAGGAAGCTAACCTTGAGTGGGATGATCTCTATCCGACGCTTTTCTGAGCTGTTCCCCGGCGAAGGCCGGGGTCCAGGAGCCGAAGGCTTTCCTATGACGTTGTGGCTTTCAAACCCGGCTGTCGCCGGGGCCCGGACCCCGGCCTTCGCCGGGGAGCAGTATGATGACTGACCAAGCCGAGGGCCCCAGCTGGGCGCGCGACGATTGGCCATTGGTCGAGCTCGACGAGGTCAATGCCGGGCTCGATCCGACCCAGGCGACGATCCAGCGCGTGGCGGCGAAAGCGAAGGACGCCGCCGGCCCCGCCGCTTCGCAGGCCGAGATCGAGCAGGCCGCGCGGGATTCGATCGCCGCGATGATGCTGATCCGCACCTATCGGGTGCGCGGCCACCTCGCCGCCGATCTCGATCCGCTCCACCTCAGCCAGCGCGAGATGCCGGCGGACCTGACGCCGGAGTTCCACGGCTTCGCCGGAGCCGCGCTCGACCGGCCGGTCTGGCTCGGCGGGGCGCTGGGCCTGCAGAAGGCCAGCGTGCGCGAGATCGTCGAGATCCTTCGCCGCAATTACTGTGGGCGTGTCGGCCTCGAATATATGCACATCAATGACCTCGAGGAGCGGCGCTTCCTCCAGGAGCGGATGGAGGGCAAGGACGCCGAGATCAGCTTCACCCCCGAGGGCAAGCGGTCGATCCTGACCAAGGTCGTTCAGGCCGAGCAGTGGGAGAAGTTCCTCGCCCGCAAATATGTCGGCACCAAGCGCTTCGGCCTCGATGGCGGCGAGGCGATGGTTCCGGCGCTCGAGGCGGTGATCAAATATGGCGGCCAGTACGGAGTCGCCTCGATGGTCTTCGGAATGGCCCATCGCGGCCGGCTCAACGTCCTCGCCAACGTCATGGGCAAGCCCTACCGCGCGATCTTCAGCGAGTTCGCGGGCGGCGCCGCGAACCCGGAGGACGTCGGCGGATCGGGCGACGTCAAATATCACCTCGGAACCTCCTCGGACCGCGAGTTCGACGGGATCAGGGTCCATCTCAGCCTGGTGCCCAATCCGAGCCATCTCGAGGCGGTCGATCCGGTCGTCCTCGGCAAGACCCGCGCGCAGCAGGTCGCCAAAGGCGACAGCGAGGGCGACACGGTGCTCCCCGTGCTGCTCCACGGCGATGCGGCCTTCGCCGGGCAGGGCATCGTCGCCGAATGCCTCGGCTTTTCCGGCATCCCCGGCTATTCGACCGGCGGCTGCCTCCACTTCATCATCAACAACCAGGTGGGCTTCACCACCTCGCCCCAGTTCGGCCGCTCCTCGCCTTATCCCTCGGACGTCGCCAAGGCGATCCAGGCGCCGATCCTCCACGTCAACGGCGACGATCCCGAAGCGGTCACCTTCTGCTGCAAGCTTGCGATCGAATATCGGCAGAAGTTCAACCGCGACATCGTCATCGACATGTGGTGCTACCGGCGCTTCGGCCACAATGAGGGCGACGAGCCGAGCTTCACCCAGCCCTTGATGTACCAGGAAATCCGGCAGCACCCACCGGTCTCCGCGCTCTACGCCGCGCGGCTTGAGCCGGAAGGGGTCATCGCCAAGGGCTGGGTCGACGGCGAGGTCGCGGCCTTCACGGCCTTGCTCGAGCAGGAGTTCGAGGCGGCCAAATCCTATCTGCCGAACAAGGCCGACTGGTTCGAGGGCGCTTGGTCCGGCCTCGGCAAGCCCAAGGCGGCGATCACCGAGCGGCGCAACGTCGCCACCGGCTGCTCCGAGGAGATTCTGCGCGACGTCGGCCGGACTCTGACCACGATCCCCGAGGGGCTCCAGGTGCACAAGACGCTCGGCCGGATCGTCGACGCCCGGCGGGAGATGTTCGAGAGCGGCGCCGGATTCGACTGGGCGACGGCCGAGGCGCTCGCTTTCGGCACCTTGCTGCGCGAGAACCATCCGGTACGCCTGTCCGGCCAGGACAGCGGCCGCGGCACCTTCAGCCAGCGCCACGCCGTCTGGGTCGATCAAAGCGACGGGCACAAATTTATCCCCCTGACCCAGGTGGGCCCCGCCCGCTTCGAGGTGCGCGACAGCCCGCTGTCCGAATTCGGCGTGCTCGGCTTCGAATATGGCTGGTCGCTCGCCGATCCGCAGACGCTCGTATTGTGGGAGGCGCAGTTCGGCGATTTCGCCAACGGCGCTCAGGTGATCATCGACCAGTTCATCGCCGCCGGCGAGGCCAAGTGGCTGCGCGCGTCTGGCCTCGTCCTCTTGCTTCCGCACGGCTACGAAGGGCAGGGGCCCGAGCATAGCTCGGCGCGGCCCGAGCGCTTCCTCCAGCTGTGCGCCGAGGACAATATGCAGGTCGCCAACTGCACCACGCCGGCCAACTATTTCCACCTGCTCCGCCGTCAGATGCACCGCGATTTCCGCAAGCCTTTGGTGGTGATGACCCCCAAGTCGCTGCTTCGGAACAAGAGCGCCGTGTCGAGCCTCGGCGATTTCGCCGGGGAGAGCCACTTCATGCGCATCCTCTCCGATCCCAGCCCGCCGAAGGATTCGGACGTGAAGCGGCTGGTGCTGTGCACCGGCAAGCTCTCCTACGAGCTGATCGAGGCGCGCGACAAAGCGGGAGACGCAACCACCTCGATTGTCCGCATCGAGCAGCTCTATCCCTTCCCGGGCGAGGCCTTGCTGGCGCGGCTCAAGCGCATGACCAACCTCGAAGAGGTGATCTGGGCGCAGGAGGAGCCGCAGAATCAGGGCTATTGGGCCCATGTCGCGCCGCGCATCGAGCGCCGGCTCGGCGAGGCCGGGCTGAAGCCCAAGCGTCCCGTTTACGCCGGCCGCTCGCCCGCCGCGTCGCCGGCGACCGGTCTTGCCAAGCGCCACGCGGCGGAGCAGGCGGCCCTGATCGCCGACGCGCTCGGCCAGTCGACGACTGCACAAAGGAAAGCGAGCTAAATGGCGACTGAAGTCAAAGTCCCGACTCTGGGCGAATCGATCACCGAGGCGACGCTCGGCGCGTGGCTCAAGCAGCCTGGCGACGCGGTCGCCCAGGACGAGCCGATCGCCAGCCTGGAGACCGACAAGGTCGCGGTCGAAGTGCCCTCGCCGGTCGCGGGCACGATGGGCGAGCAGCGTGCGGGCGTGGGCGACACGGTCGCCGTCGGAGCGGTGATCGCCACCGTGGAGGCCGGCGCCGCCGCGACTCCGGTCAACCCCCAGGGCGCGGGCGAGAATATCGCGCCGAAGGAGGCGCCGCCCGCTGCCGCTCCCGCGGAAGAGGAGGATGAGGAGGCGCCGCATCTGACGCTCTCCCCCGCGGTGCGCCGGATCGTGCTCGAGCACCATCTCGATCCGTCTAAGATCAAGGGCACCGGCAAGGACGGCCGCCTGACCAAGGACGACGTGCTTGCCGCCGCCGAGAGCCAGGAAAATGGTTCCCCGGCGAAGGCCGGGGCCCAGGCGCCGCAGGCGGAAGCCCCGTCGGCTCCGCAAGCCGCGCCCGCGCCAACCAGGGCCTCGACCCCGGCCTCCGCCGGGGAACGGCGCGAGGAGCGCGTCCGCATGACCCGCCTCCGCCAGACGATCGCCAAGCGGCTCAAGGAGGCGCAGAACACCGCCGCCCTGCTGACGACGTTCAACGACGTCGACATGACCGAGATCATGGCCGCGCGAAGCCGCTACAAGGATTTGTTCGAGAAGAAGCACGGAATCCGCTTGGGCTTCATGGGCTTCTTCGTGAAGGCCGCCGCGCTCGCCGCGCGCGACGTTCCCGCGGTCAACGCGTCGATCGACGGCGAGGAGATCGTCTATCACGATTATATGGACGTATCGGTCGCTGTCTCCGCGCCCAACGGCCTCGTCGTCCCCGTCCTCCGCGACGCGCAAGGCCTGAGCTTCGCCGAAATCGAGAAGAGGATCGCCGACTTCGGCAAGCGCGCGAAGGACGGCACCCTGAAGATCGAGGAGATGCAGGGCGGGACCTTCACCATCTCCAACGGCGGCGTGTTCGGCTCGCTCCTTTCGACCCCGATCATCAACCCGCCGCAGAGCGCGGTGCTCGGAATGCACCGGATCGAGGAGCGCCCGGTCGTCCGCGACGGCCAGATCGTCGCCCGGCCGATGATGTACCTCGCGCTCAGCTACGACCACCGCCTGGTCGACGGCCGCGAGGCGGTCACCTTCCTCGTGCGGATGAAAGAGGCGCTGGAAGACCCGACGCGGTTGCTGATCGATTTGTGAGAAGAAAAATTGTGCTCCGGCGAAGGCCGGAGCGCTGGATGGAGCGCGATGCGACCGGGAGAGAAAACCCTCGTCCAATTGCGCGGGTGGCCAACGCTCCGGCCTTCGCCGGAGCACCAAAGGATAGAAAATGGCAGACACTGACTTCGACGTGATCGTGATCGGCGCCGGGCCCGGCGGCTATGTGGCCGCCATCCGGGCCGCGCAACTGGGCCTCAGGACGGCCTGCGTCGAGAGCCGCGAGACGCTCGGCGGCACCTGCCTCAACGTCGGCTGCATCCCGTCCAAGGCGCTTCTCCATGCTTCCGAGCTCTACGAGGAGGCGCATTCGGGCGCGCTCGCCCAGTGGGGGGTGAAGACCTCGGGCCTGGAGCTCGATCTCGGCGCGATGCACGGCACGCGGCTGGAGGCGATCAAGGGGCTGACCGGCGGCATCGCCTTCCTGTTCAAGAAGAACAAGGTCGAGTGGCTCAAGGGCCACGCGAAGTTCACCGCCAAGGATACGATCGACGTCGCCGGCAAGGCCTACACGGCGAAGAACTTCGTCATCGCCACCGGCTCCAGCGTCACCCCGCTGCCGGGCGTCGAGATCGACCACGAGCGGATCCTCGATTCCACCTCGGCGCTCGAGCTGGACCGGGTTCCGGAGACGATGGTCGTCATCGGCGGCGGCGTGATCGGGCTCGAGCTCGGCAGCGTCTGGCGGCGGCTCGGCGCGAAGGTCATTGTCGTCGAATATCTCGACCAGATCCTCCCCGGAATGGACGGCGAGGTGCGCAAGGAATGCGCCAAGATCTTCAAGAAGCAGGGCTTCGACATCCGCACCTCGACCAAGGTGACCGGCGCCAAGGCAGGCGAGAAGGGCGTAGCCCTGACCGTCGAGCCCGCCGCGGGCGGCGACGCCTCGACGATCGAGGCGGAGGTCGTCCTGGTCTCGATCGGCCGCCGGCCCAATACCGACGGGCTCCAGCTCGACAAGGCCGGGCTCGCGGTGAACAAGCGCGGGCAGATCGAGACCGACCATGACTTCCGCACCTCGGTCGCCGGCATCTGGGCGATCGGCGACGTCATCCCCGGCCCGATGCTCGCCCACAAGGCGGAGGACGAGGGAATCGCGGTCGCCGAGAATATCGCCGGCCTGACCGGAATCGTGAACCACGAGGTGATCCCGTCGGTCGTCTACACCATGCCGGAGATCGCCGGAGTCGGCCTCACCGAGGAGGATGCGAAGGCGCAGGGCTATGAGGTGAAGACCGGCAAGTTCCCGATGATGGCCAACAGCCGCGCCAAGACCAACCGTGAGGGCGACGGCTTCGTCAAGGTGATCGCCGACGCCAAATCGGACCGGGTGCTCGGCGTTTGGATCATCGCCTCCGTGGCCGGAACGATGATCGCCCAGGCCGCCCAGGCGATGGAGTTCGGCGCCACCAGCGAGGACATCGCCTACACCTGCCACGCCCACCCGACCCACAGCGAGGCGGTCAAGGAAGCGGCGATGGCGGTGACCGGCAAGCCGATCCATATCTGACGCGGCGTCGCAACCGCCCCGTCATTCCCGCGAAAGCGGGAATCCCGCTGCTCTTCGGAAGAAGCTGGACCCCCGCTTTCGCGGGGGTGACGCAGATGTGGTAGCGTGGCGCTCATGCCCCCCGCCTCCCTCCCCGAAGCCCTCGGGCCGGTCCTCGACTGGCTCAACTATGCCGGAATTGCCGTCTTCGCCGCGTCGGGGGCGATGCTCGCGGCGCAGCGCAAGCAGACGTTCGTCACCTTCGTCTTCTTCGCGGTGGTGACCGGAGTCGGCGGCGGGACGGTGCGCGACCTGCTGATCGGCGCGCCGGTCTTCTGGGTCCACCACAATGCGACGCTGGCCATCTGCCTCGGCGCTGCCGCGGCGGTGTGGCTGGTGTCGGCGCGGCTGTGGCCGGCCAGGGCCATGCTCTGGTTCGACGCCGCGGGCCTTGCCGCCTTCTCGGCCTATGGCGCTGCCAAGGCGCTCGCCTTCGGAATCGCGCCGGTTCCGGCCTTCGCGATGGGGGTGTTGACCGGCTGCCTCGGCGGAATCATACGCGACGTGCTCGCCGGCGATCCTTCGATCCTGATGCGGCCCGAGCTCTACGTCACCGCCTCGGCGCTGTCGGCGGCGCTGTTCGTCGGCCTCGCTTTGGCGGGGGTTCCGGGCGGCGTTGCGGGCATCGCCGCCTTCCTCGCCGGCTTCGCGCTGAGGGGCGCCGCCATCTGGCGCGGCTGGTCGCTGCCGGCCTATTCGCGCTAGAGTCCGGCTCGATGGGCTTCGACCGATCTGCGTACAATTTCAGAGTCATCCCCGCGAAAGCCGGGACCTATGAACACAGGTCATTGAGGAGACGCTCAGCTTCGGAAGCGCAATTGCACTGTCCGAGTTCATGGGTCCCGGCTTCCGCCGGGATGACTCCCAAGGTCAGACCATCCACCTGAATTTCTAATCCTGTGCGGACCCTAGCCGCGCCAGACCATTGAGACCGGTTTCGGCTCTTCGGGCCGGGTCGAAAGCGGGGCCAGCGCGCGCTGCCACAGGCCGACGCTGCGCCATTCGCGGAATTTGAAGCCGACCTTCTCGTAGGTTCCCGCCTGCCGGAAGCCCACGCTTTCGTGGAGCCTGACGCTCGCTTCGTTGGGCAAGGTGATCGCGGCGATCGCCTGGGCGAAGCCCTGGCCTTCCAGCAGAGGCAGCAAGGCGCGGTAGAGCAGGGTGCCGGTGCCGCGCCCGCTCATCCCGTCGGCGAGATAGACCGTGGTCTCGACGGTGAAGCGATAGGCCGGCCGCGCGCGGAACGGGCAGGCATAGGCGTAGCCGATCGCGGCCTCATCCTCGCCGCAGGCGGTCAGCCATGGATAGAGGTCCCCGCCCTCCGCGATTCGCCGCGCCATCTCGGCTTCGTCGGGCGGCTCGGTCTCGAACGAAACGACCGTGCCGGCGACGTAGGGCGCGTAGATCGAGGCGATTGCCGCCGCGTCGTCCGCGGTGGCGCGCCGGATCTTCACCCCCGCCAGACCATCGCCATCAACTGCGTCCACAGCGACCCGCTCGCCGCCGCGCGCGGGGCCGGGGCGATCGGCGGGCATTCGAGGCAGCGGGCCTGGATCGCGGGTCCCGAAAGCAGCTGCTGAGCGTCGTGGAGCGCGCGCTGGATCATGATCTCGGGGCGGTGGGCGAGCCGGGCGAAGGCGTCGCGCGCCTGGTCGTCCTGGTCCTCCTCGTCGCGGGCCGCGTCGGCGAGGATCTGGCCGAGCCAGCCGGGCTCGCGCTCCAGGAACCGCGGCTGCGCGTCGGCGGGGTCGATATGCGCCCGGCGCGCCGCTTCGGCGATGGCGTCGTCGAGGCTTCCGAAGCGGTCGACGAGGCCGAGCTGGCGGGCAGTGCCGCCGTCCCACACGCGGCCCTGGGCGATCTCGTTGACCCGCGCCGGCGGCAGGTGGCGAGAGCGGGAGACGAGGCCGATGAAGCGCCGGTAGGTCGTCTCGACCCCCATCTGGAGCAACTGGCTCGCCTGGGGGGAGGGGCCGCGCAGCAGGTCCGGCTCGCCCGAGAGCGGAGTCGTTCGCACGCCGTCGGCGCCGACCCCCAGCTTCTCGAGCGTTCCCTGGAAGCTCGGAAGGATTCCGAACACGCCGATCGAGCCGGTGATCGTCGAGGGCTCGGCGAAGATCACGTCGCCGGCGGTCGCGATCCAATAGCCGCCCGAGGCGGCGACCGAGCCCATCGAGACGACCACCGGGATGCCGCGCCTTTTGGCGCCGACCACCGCCCGCCGGATTCGCTCCGAGGCGGTGACCGATCCGCCCGGCGAATCGATCCGGACGACCAGCGCCTTGATGTCGCCGCGCTCCAGCCCGCGCTCGAGATTGCCGGCGACGGTCTCGCCGCCCGCCGTCCCGGCCGGCGCGTTGCCGTCGACGATCTCTCCGGCGACCGTCAGCACCGCGATCTCGCCGCCCGAATCGCTCGCCGGATGGTCGTCAATCCAGGCATCGTAATGGACCGCGCGGTAGCTGTCGGGCTCGTCCGGGTCGTCGGTGCCGGCAAGCTCGGCCATCCGCTGCCCGAACTGGGCGCGGCCGCCGATGCGGTCGACCAGCCCGGCGCGAAGCGCCGCCTGGGCCATGTCGCCGCCCGCGGCGGTGATCGCGGCCGGCGTGTCGGCGACATATTGGGCGATCTGCGCGCGCGGCCGCGCCTGTCGCACGTCCTGCTGCCAGGTGCCCCAGAGAGCGTCGGCGAGGGCCTGGGCGGCGCGGCGGGCCTCGGGCGACATGTCGCTTCGCGTATAGGGCTCGACCGCCGACTTGAACGCGCCGACCCGGTAGACGTTGGCGGTCACCCCGAGCCGCTCGAGCAGGCCGGCATAATAGAGGTTGCTTCCGCCCGGGCCGGCGATGAGCACCGCGCCCAGCGGATCGAGCCAGATCTCGTCGGCATGGGCGGCGAGCTGGTAGGTGTCGTCGCTATAGCCCGTGGCGTAGGCGACGACGCGCTTGTCGGCGCGCCGAACGCGGTCGAGCGCCTCCCCGACATTGGCGATCGCCGTCTGGCCGCCGCCGGTGAACAGGTCGAGGTCGAGGGCGACGGCCTGGATGTCGTCGTCGGCCGCGGCGGTGTCGAGCGCGTGGATCAGCTCGCTCACCCGATATTGGCGGGTCACGGGCGTTCCGCCGACCAGGTCGAAGGGGTTCCGTTGCGAGGGCTGCTCGACGATCGCTCCGGAAAGCTCGAGGCGCAGGGCGCCGCGCTCGGCGCTGTCCTTGTGCGGGCTGGCGGAAAGCGCCGCGTAGAGGCCGCCGAAGAAGATCAACATGAAGATCAGGACGAGCGCGTCCTTGATCCCGACCAGCACCTTCCACGCCTTGCCCAGAAACCTCATCGTTCCGCCGCTCCTTTGCCCTTCCGGGGCTAGACGAGGCCCCGTGCGCTGTAAATGGGAGGCGCGGCGAGCCGAGCCAAGTGCCGCCGTCGAGTCCTTGACCTGTCATGCGCAAGCCCTACATGGGCGTCATTGGCACTCGCCCCGCGTGAGTGCTAACAAGTTTTCTACGCCCATGAGAAAGGTGACTCTATGAAGTTTCGACCGCTCCACGATCGCGTCCTCGTCCGTCGCGTCGAGGCCGAGGAGAAGACGGCCGGCGGGATCATCATCCCCGACAGCGCCAAGGAAAAGCCCCAGGAGGGCGAAGTCGTCTCCGTCGGCACCGGCGCCCGCAACGAAGCCGGCGAGATCCACCCGCTCGAGGTCAAGGCCGGCGACAAGATCCTGTTCGGCAAGTGGTCGGGCACCGAGGTCAAGATCGACGGCGAGGACCTGCTCATCATGAAAGAGAGCGATATCCTCGGCATCGTCGGCTGAATTTGAGAGCGCGCTGGCCCATGGTCAGTGCGAACATTCGGAACATTCAAACCTGAAAGGTAAGCCAACATGGCAGCCAAAGACGTACGTTTTTCGCGCGACGCCCGTGAGCGCATCATGCGCGGCGTCGACATCCTCGCCGACGCGGTGAAGGTCACTCTCGGTCCCAAGGGCCGCAACGTCGTCCTCGACAAGAGCTTCGGCGCTCCCCGGATCACCAAGGACGGAGTCACCGTCGCCAAGGAGATCGAGCTTAAGGACAAGTTCGAGAATATGGGCGCGCAGATGCTGCGCGAGGTCGCGTCGAAGACCAACGACCTGGCCGGCGACGGCACCACCACCGCCACCGTTCTCGCCCAGTCGATCGTCCGCGAGGGCATGAAGTCGGTCGCGGCCGGCATGAACCCGATGGACCTCAAGCGCGGCATCGACATCGCCGTCACCAAGGTCGTCGAGGACCTCAAGAACCGCTCCAAGCCGGTCGCCGGCTCGAACGAAATCGCCCAGGTCGGAATCATCTCGGCCAATGGCGACACCGTCGTCGGCGAGAAGATCGCCGAGGCGATGGAGAAGGTCGGCAAGGAAGGGGTGATCACCGTCGAGGAGGCCAAGGGGCTCGAGTTCGAGCTCGACGTCGTCGAAGGCATGCAGTTCGACCGCGGCTATCTCTCGCCCTACTTCATCACCAACCCCGAGAAGATGCAGGTCGAGCTTACCGATCCCTACATCCTCATCCACGAGAAGAAGCTCGGCAACCTTCAGGCGATGCTCCCGATCCTGGAAGCGGTCGTCCAGTCGGGCCGTCCGCTGCTGATCATCGCCGAGGACATCGAGGGCGAGGCTCTGGCCACGCTCGTCGTCAACAAGCTGCGCGGAGGCCTCAAGGTCGCGGCCGTCAAGGCTCCGGGCTTCGGCGATCGCCGCAAGGCGATGCTCGAGGACATCGCGATCCTGACCAACGGCGAGATGATCTCCGAGGACCTCGGAATCAAGCTCGAGAACGTCACCGTCCCCATGCTCGGCCAGGCCAAGCGAGTCACCATCGACAAGGACAACACGACGATCGTCGACGGCGCGGGCGAGCACGACCGGATCAAGGCGCGGGTCGAGGCCATCCGCCAGCAGATCGAGAACACCACCAGCGACTATGACAAGGAGAAGCTCCAGGAGCGCCTTGCCAAGCTCGCCGGCGGAGTGGCGGTGATCAAGGTCGGCGGCTCGTCCGAGATCGAGGTCAAGGAGCGCAAGGACCGCGTCGACGACGCGCTCCACGCGACCCGCGCCGCGGTCGAGGAAGGCATCGTCCCCGGCGGCGGCACCGCTCTCCTTTACGCCACCAAGGCGCTGAAGGGCCTCAGCGGCGCCAATGACGACCAGACCCGCGGCATCGACATCATCCGCCGCGCTCTGCAGTCGCCGATCCGCCAGATCGCCGAGAATGCGGGCAGCGACGGCGCCGTCGTGGTCGGCAAGCTGCTCGACGGGGACGACGAGACCCAGGGCTTCAACGCCCAGACCGACGTCTACGAGAACCTGGTCACCGCCGGCGTGATCGACCCGACCAAGGTCGTCCGCACCGCGCTCCAGGACGCAGCCTCGGTCGCCGGCCTGCTCATCACCACCGAAGCCGCGGTGAGCGAGATGCCCGAAGACAAGGCTCCCGCCGGCGGCATGGGCGGCGGCGGAATGGGCGGCATGGGCGGCATGGACTTCTGATTTCGCACCGGCGCAGCGCTCTGGCGCTGCGCCGGAGACGAAATCGGAACGGACGGCGGGGCGGTCGGCCCGAAGCCGACCGAACCCGACCGACGGCGCGGATTCACTCCGCGCCGCCGCACCGAAAAAAAGAGGGCCGGGGAGAAATCTCCGGCCCTTTCTTATTGTCCGTCGCTTCCGCAAGCGGCGCGTTTCCTCACCTGGGAGGGGGCACGGGAATAAGCGGCGGCGATCCTGTCTCGGCGTCAGGATCGACCAATCGGACGGCGAGGTTGGTGATGAACGTCAGCGGATTCCTGCCTCCGCCATAGCCGGCATCCGCCATTTCCGCCTTGCTGCAGCGGTGCTGGTCCTGGAATATGCCGCAACCGCCGGTGGCGATCGGGTCGGCCGAAGGTCTCGGGACCTCGCCCCTCATATTCCCGGCGCCGAAGAGCGCGTTTGTCCGGCCGAGCTGGGGAAGGCGGTAGCGGTCGCGGTCGCGTCTGTTGCCGCACACGACGATCTCGTCGTCCGGCCGCGAGGCGCTGCACGGATCGATCCTGTCCAGCACGCGAAAGCGGGCGACGGCGTCTTCCGCCCTGTCCTGGGCGAGCGCCGCGGGCGAGGCCAAAAGCGAAGTCACGGCGGCAAGCGTGACGCGCCTTGCTCGGGCGCGTCTGCCGGCTCGATCCGTCACTGCCCGTTGCCGGCCGCTTCGTTCGCCTCCGCCGCATTCTCCTCGGCGGCGATCTCCGCCTCGTTGGCGGTCAGCGAATCCGGGGACACGTCGAACACATTGTCGTCGAGCATCGCCGCGGCATTGTCGAGTTGGCGCTCCTCCTCCTCGCTGAGGCCGCCGCCGCGGTCGTTGCCGCGCCCGCAGGCCGCGAGAGCGAGGAGGGCAGCCAGGCCGGCGGTCGTCAGGCGCTTCATATCCGGTTTCTCCACCGCATCGAGCGCACTCTAACCCGATCGGCGGGCAAAGAAAAAGGGCCGCGCGCCTTGGCGGCGCGCGGCCCTCGTCCCGAATAAGCTCGAAAGAAGCTTACTTGGTCTCGTTGCTGACGGCGTTGCCGACGTCGGCGCTCGCGTTGGCGGCGGCGCCGGTCGTGGCGTCGGTCAGGTTGGCGGCGGCGTCGTTGACGTTGCCGGCAGCGTTCTGGACGTCGGCGGACGCGTTCTCGAGCGTGTCGGTCGCGGCGTTCATCGCGTCGGTCTCGTTGGCGGTGGTGTTGTTGGCGGCGGTGTTGCCGCCGCAGGCGGCGAGGCCCAGCGCGGAAACGGCGACGAGGGTGAGAGCGATCTTCTTCACTGGATAGTTCCTTCGATTGGTTGCGAGTGTTGCGAGGAGAACCCCTAATCGCTGGACGAGGCGCCGAAAGAGCAGCTCAGGCCCTCCTCAGGCCTCCCAGCAGGCGGCGATATTAGGGGATGCCGGCGGGTGAGTCTAGAGTTTCTCTACTATTGTGGTTAGGAAGCCCTCGATCCCACTTTAATGCGTAGAGCGCCGGTTGCTAAACGCCTTCTGATCTCCGCGCTGTGCCTCTGGCTCGATCAGCGGAAAGCTCCGCTCGCTGAGATAGCTTTTGATCGTATCCCTGACCGTTGCGCGGACGAGCGCATGCGGGATCGTATCCCCATTCTTCCAGCGATAGAAGGTGCTCAGCGCCACTCCGAAGACGGCGGCTGCATCGCGCTTGTCCGAAAACTGGCGCGAGAAAAACTCGATGAGATCGGCAAAGCCGTCCGAATTGCGGGGGTCGTACAACTGGACCATTTGGCTCCAAATGCGGAACTCCAGTTCCGAAGCCTGGCGGGCCGCCGAGCGAAAAGATTCGAAGTCCCTGTTCTCCAGTTTGAACACGGCCAGCGACGCTAGTTGGGAGTAATCGCAACTGTGCACTTCAGCGCCTAGGTCCGTCTCGGCACGTTGGTCCATGTTAGCCTCCACGTTGTTCAAAAGTTGCCAAAAAACATCGCGCGGCAGTCGCACGAGCTTGGGACGCGCACCCTTAACCTCCTCAAGGAGAAAATCAACCCACAGTGCAAAAGATTCGCAGCATGCGAGAAACCTCTTGCCGCAAAGGTCAATCGCCTGTATCGACAGGGGTCCACTCCTGAAAGCCTTCGGAGTGTGGTGGAATTCGGTTGGCTCTTGGCTTGGGAGAAAGCAGATGGACCATCGTCCTCGCGGCCTCGTGATAAAAGTCGAGCCGGCAACGGACAACAACTATCCGAAGGTCCGGGACCTGTGGCTCGACAGCGGCGAGCATAATGTTGATGTCCGGGGTTCGGCGGAGGCGCTCGAATCCGGTGCGCTGCAAGTCTTCAAGGTGGGTGAGGATATCATAGCGACCGGCGGCTTTTATGCCTATGCGAAGGGCCGTTTCACTGAACTGGGCTCCAGTTGCTGGCTCGAAGCCTATCGTGGTCTGGGTGGCGCGGACGTGTCGGTCTGCTTCAGGGCTGTCCTGGCTTCACTTTATGAGCCCGGCACACTGATCACGACGGAGCATTATGAGACTTCCACCAAGAGCGCCCGCGTCCTGCTTCGCAATGGTTTCGAGGAACTTTCGCTGATCCCCTTGGAAATGCACGAGCATGCCCTCTCCGCTAATGCATCCCAGCGCGTTCGACATCTTGCGCTGTCCCCGTGGCGCGTACCTCGTTGCGCGCGCCAACTGCTCCGATGGATTAACGGAGAGCCGGCCACCGAAAGCCCGATCGGTCCGGTCTTCGAATTCTCGCGGGCATACGGATTCGACAATCCGGCCTTCCGGGCCGCAATTGAGCGTCTTGCAGGTGGAGATACCGAGGTTATCGGGCATTATGGCGATCCGCCGCTTACTCTGGAGCAATGGGTTTCCGAGAAGGCAACCTCGCCCATTCTTACGCAAGAGAGCTTTCTGACGCTTCTGCACCGTCCCCACTAAGCTATCTCACGGATCGGCTTGTCTACCAAGTGGCGCCGACCGTTCTGTCGTCACAAGCCGCACTTGGCCATTGACCGATATAAAGATATCTTTATGTCTGCATATATGGCTCTCGCCTCTTCCATCTTCGCTGCCCTTGCAGACCCGACGCGGCTTCGCATGCTCATGCTGCTGCGCGCGATGGAGCTTTCGGTCGGCGAGCTCGCGCAGGTGCTTGGGCAGAGCCAGCCGCGGGTCTCGCGCCATGTGAAGATCCTGATCGATTCCGGCCTCGCCGAGCGGCGCAAGGAGGGGAGCTGGGTGTTCCTCAGCCTCGGCTCGCGCGCGCGCACCGAGCCCTTGTTTCAGCTGCTCGACCGGTGGAGCGACCTGGACGGGGACAATCCCTCCGTCGCCGCCGACGCGGCCCGCCTCGCCGCAGTGCGGGCCGACCGCGCCGCCGCCGCGACACGCTATTTCGCCAGCCACGCCGGCGTCTGGGACGCGCTTCGCTCGCTCCACGTCGCCGAAAGCGAGGTCGAGGCCGCCTGCCGCCGAGCGCTGGAAGGCGCCCCGGTGGGAAGGCTGGTCGACATCGGCACCGGCACCGGACGGATGATCGAGCTGTTCGGTCCCGCCGCCGACAAGGCGCTGGGCATCGACCGAAGCCCCGAGATGCTCCGCCTCGCCCGCGCCAAGCTGGCCGAGGCGGGCCTGGGTGCGGTCGAGCTCAGGCAGGGCGATATGTACGCGCTTCCGCTGCCTTCGGCCGCCGCGGACACGGTGATCATCCACCAGGTGCTTCATTACGCGCAAAACCCGGCGGCGGCGGTGGCCGAGGCGGCGCGGCTGCTGGGCCCCGGAGGGCGCCTGCTGATCGTCGATTTCGCGCCGCACGAGCGCGAGGAGCTGCGCGCGACCGACGCCCATGTCCGCCTGGGCTTCGCCGACGAGGCGATCCTCAGGCATTTCGAGGAGGCAGGGCTTGAGGGCCGCGTGGTCGAGCATCTCGAGGGCGGGGAGCTCACCGTCACCATCTGGCTCGGGCTTCAGCCCGAAACGCGAATCAGGCAGGTCGCATGAGCCCGCTCGCCACCGCCTTGTCGCAGCCCGCTCGGCCCCTGTTCGAGGATGCGGCCGGGGACATCGAGGTCAGCTTCGAATTCTTCCCGCCCAAGACGGAGAAGATGGAGCAGGTCTTGTGGGAGAGCGTCAAGACGCTCGAGCCGCTCGCCCCCCGCTTCGTCTCGGTCACCTACGGCGCCGGCGGATCGACCCGCGAGCGCACCCACAACACGGTCGCCCGGATCCAGCGCGAGACCAGCCTTCAGGCCGCGGCGCATCTGACCTGCGTCGAGGCGAGCCGGGGCGAGATCGACGATGTCGCGCGAGCCTATTGGGACGCCGGAATCCGCCACATCGTCGCTCTGCGGGGCGATCCGCCCGAGGCGGGCAAGCCGTTCAGCCCGCACCCGCAGGGCTATGCCAATGCCGCCGAGCTGGTCGCCGGCCTCAAGAAGGTCGCGCCGTTCGAGATTTCGGTCGCCGCCTATCCCGAATGCCACCCGGATTCGCCGACCCAGGTGGCCGATCTCGACAATCTCAAGCGCAAGATCGACGCCGGAGCCGACCGCGGAATCAGCCAGTTCTTCTTCTCGCCCGATTGCTTCCTGAGGTTCCGCGACCAGGTCGCAGCGGCCGGCATTTCGGCGGAGATGACTCCGGGGATCCTGCCCGTTTCGAACGTCGCCCAGACCCGCAAGTTCGCCGCGATGTGCGGGGCGAGCATCCCCGCCTGGCTCGATCGGCTGTTCGAGGGGCTCGACGATCTGCCGGCCGCCCGCCAGCTCGTCGCCGCCACCGTCGCCGCCGAGCTGTGCGCCCAGCTCTACCGGGGCGGGGTGCGGCAATTCCATTTCTACACGCTCAACCGGGCTGAGCTCAGCTACGCCATCTGTCACCTGCTCGGCCTGAGGCCGAAGGAAGAGAGTCATGAACATCGCCGAACGGCTTAGGGCCGAAGCCGGCAAGCGAATCCTCGTCAAGGATGGCGCCTACGGCACCCAGATTCAGCAGCGCGCCCTGAGGGAAGCCGATTATGCCGGCGACCTCGGCCTGTCGCGCGAACAGAAGGGCAATAACGACCTCCTCAACCTGACCCGCCCGGAGCTGGTGCGGGAGATCGCCCAGAGCTTCGCCGACGCTGGCGCCGACATCCTCGCCACCAACACGTTCAATGCCAACCGCATCAGCCAGGCCGATTACGGCGCGGAAAGCCTGGTGCGCGACATCAACGCCGCCTCGGCGCGGATCATGCGCGAGGTCGCGGGGCCGGACCGCTGGGTCGCGGGCGCTCTCGGGCCGACCAACAAGACCCTGTCGCTCTCGCCGAACGTCAACGATCCCGGCTATCGCGAGGTCGATTTCGATCTCGTCTCGGACGTCTATGCCGAGCAGATCGAGGGCCTCGTCGAAGGCGGCGTCGACATCATCCTGATCGAGACGGTGTTCGACACGCTGAACGCCAAGGCCGCGATCCACGCCGCGCGGAGCGCCGCGCCGCAGCTTCCGGTCATGCTCTCGATGACCATTACCGACCTTTCCGGGCGCAACCTTTCGGGCCATTCGATCGAGAGCTTCTGGGCCTCGGTCCGCCACGCCAGGCCGCTGTCGATCGGGCTCAACTGCTCGTTCGGCGCCGCCCAGCTACGCCCGCACATCACCGCTCTCTCGGCCATCGCCGACACGTTGATCATGGCCTATCCCAATGCCGGCCTTCCCAACGATCTCGGCGACTATGACGAGGCGGCGGAGGATACGGCGCGGCAGGTCCGCGAATGGTGCGAGCAGGGCATCGTCAACATCGTCGGCGGCTGCTGCGGAACCACGCCCGCGCATATCGGCGCCATCGCGCGAACGGTATGCGACTATCCGCCGCGCGCCATTCCGACGCCCGAACGCCGCACCCGCCTCGCCGGCATCGAACCGATGATCCTCGCCGCCTAAAGCCCTCTCCCCTCCGGGAAGAGGGTTGGGAGAGGGGCAGTGCCCCGCCATTTTTCAACCAGAGACACCATGACCTTCACCGCGATGTCCGACGACTCCCCCTCTCCCCAACCCTCTCCCGAGAGGGGAGAGGGAGCAACCGCCACTTTCGTCAATATCGGCGAGCGGACCAACGTCACCGGCTCGGCCCGGTTCAAGAAGCTGGTCATGGCCGGCGACTATGCCGCCGCGGTGGAAGTCGCTCGCCAGCAGGTCGAGAACGGCGCCCAGGTTCTCGACATCAACATGGACGAGGGCCTGCTCGATGCCGAGCATGCGATGGTCACCTTTCTGAAGCTGATCGCCGCCGAGCCCGACATCGCGCGAGTCCCGTTCATGATCGACAGCTCGAAATGGAGCGTGATCGAGGCGGGCCTGAAGTGCGTCTCCGGCAAGCCGATCGTCAATTCGATCAGCATGAAGGAAGGCGAGGAGGAGTTCCTCGCCCACGCCCGCGCGGTCCAGGGCTATGGCGCCGCAGTGGTCGTCATGGCCTTCGACGAAACCGGCCAGGCCGACACCAAGGAGCGCAAGGTCGAGATTTGCGAGCGCGCCTACAAGCTTCTCGTCGCCGAGGGCTTCCCCCCTGAGGACATCATCTTCGATCCCAACATTTTCGCGGTCGCGACCGGCATCGAGGAGCATCGCCGCTATGCGCTCGATTTCATCGAGGCCTGCACGGAGATCAAGGAACGCTGCCCGCACGTCCACATCTCGGGCGGTCTTTCCAACCTCAGCTTCTCGTTCCGCGGCAACGAGCCGGTGCGCCGGGCGATGCACTCGGTCTTCCTCTATCACGCAATTCCCGCCGGGCTCGACATGGCGATCGTCAACGCCGGCCAGCTCGATGTCTACGACACGATCGACCCCGAGCTTCGCGAGGCTTGCGAGGACGTGATCCTCGACCGCCGCGACGACTCCACCGAGCGTCTCGTCACGCTCGCCGAGAAATATCTCGGCTCCGATCCGGTTCGCGAGAAGGCCGAGGCCGAATGGCGCGGCTGGGCGGTCGAGAAAAGGCTGGAGCACGCGCTGGTCAAGGGCATCGACGCCTTCGTCGTCGAGGATACCGAGGAGTGCCGCCTCAAGGCGCCGCGCCCGATCGAGGTGATCGAAGGCCCGCTGATGGACGGGATGAACGTCGTCGGCGACCTGTTCGGATCGGGCAAGATGTTCCTTCCGCAGGTCGTCAAGTCCGCCCGCGTGATGAAGAAGGCGGTCGCCCACCTGATCCCCTATATCGAGGCCGAGAAGGAGAAGAGCGGGATATCGACCGCCAAGGGCCGGATCGTGATGGCCACGGTCAAGGGCGACGTCCACGATATCGGCAAGAACATCGTCGGCGTGGTCCTTCAGTGCAACGGCTATGAGGTGATCGACCTCGGCGTGATGGTGCCGTGGCAGGACATCCTCAAGGCCGCCAACGAAAACGAGGCGGACATGATCGGCCTCTCCGGCCTGATCACGCCCTCGCTCGACGAGATGGTCACGGTCGCCAGCGAGATGCAGCGCGAGGGGCTGACCCTGCCGCTGCTGATCGGCGGCGCGACCACCAGCCGGGTCCACACCGCGCTCCGCATCGACCCCGCATACGAAGGGCCGGTGATCCACGTGCTCGACGCCAGCCGTGCGGTCGGCGTCGCTTCCAGCCTCGTCTCGGACACTCAGAAGGAGCCGCTGATCGAGCGCACCGCGGCCGAATACACCCAGATCCGCGAAACCCGCGCCAACAAGGGCCAAAACGAGCTTTCGACGCTCGCCGAGGCCCGTGCCAACGCCTTCCCCTGGGATGCCGAAGGCAAGGCGCCGGCGCCGCAGCGCCCCGGAATCCATCATTTCAACGATTGGCCGCTTCGCGAGCTTCGCGATCATATCGATTGGACCCCCTTCTTCCGCGCCTGGGAATTGGCCGGCAATTACCCGGCGATCCTCGACGACGAGGTGGTCGGCGAGAGCGCGCAGAGCCTCTTCGCCGACGCCCAGGCGATGCTCGACAGGATCGTCGCCGAGCACTGGCTGACGATCCGCGGAACGGTCGGCCTGTGGCGCTGCCGGCGCGAGGAGGACGATCTGCTCGTCCTCGCCGGAAACGACGAGACTCGCCTGCCGATGCTCCGCCAGCAGGTGAAGAAGCGCGAGGGCCGCGCCAATATGTGCCTGGCCGATTTCATCGACCCGGCGGGCGAGGACTGGATCGGCGGCTTCGCGGTCGCCGTCCACGGCATCGAGCCGCATCTGGAGCGGTTCAAGGCCGAGCATGACGATTATTCGGACATCCTCTTGAAAGCGCTTGCCGACCGGCTCGCCGAGGCCTTCGCCGAGCGCCTCCACGGCCATGTCCGCGAGAGCGTCTGGGGCTATGCCGGCGTGGAGCACCTGACCAACCAGGACCTGATCCGCGAAAGCTACACCGGCATCCGCCCGGCGCCCGGCTATCCGGCCTGCCCCGACCACAGCTTGAAGCCGATGCTGTTCAAGATGCTCGGCGGCGATCCGGCGGGCGTGACCCTGACCGACAATTTCGCGATGCTTCCGACCTCGGCCGTCTCCGGCTTCTATTTTGGCCACAGGGACAGCCAGTATTTCGGAGTAGCCCGAATCGGCCGCGACCAGCTCGAAGACTATGCCGCGAGGCGCGGCGTCAGCCTGGAGCAGGCGGAGCGCTGGCTGCGGCCGAATTTGGACTGATTTCGCTCGAAAAATCTGTTATCCTTGCCGTTCCGGAAAGGAGATAGACCATGACAAAATCTTCCAGACTTCGGATTGCCGCACTTGGCGCAATCGGGTTCGCCCTGGCGCTCCCGGCGGCGGCGCAGGAGCAGCCGACGGCTCCGACCGGGCCCAGCGAGGTCCAGACCGGGAGCCGGATCCAGACGATCACCGTGATCGGCGCGATGCGCGACCGGCGCGCGGCTCGTCCGGCCGACCGTCAGTCGGACCGGCGCCTGCCCGAACTGCCCGTTTCCTATGAGGACGCGCAGCCGGGCAGATAGGCAGTGTGAGTGGAGTGATTGGGGACAGTTACTCGTAACTGTCCCTAGTTGCCTATCGCCGGACGGGCCCTGACCTCGGTCATCCCGTTCCACTGAAGCAGGCTGGCCAGCTGGTTGGCCGCCTCGATCGAGCGCGCGTCGCCGTCGCCGACGACGATCGCGATATGGGTGGCGTCGAAATATTCGAGCGCCGCATCGAAGCTGCGCCATTGGCCGTCGACATAGGCGAGCACCCAGCTGTGCGGCGTGAAGACGTTGCCGACGCCGTGATAGGCGTCGCGTGAATAGACCAGGCCGCTGGCGACCCGGGTGGGGATGCCTGCGGCGCGGCCCAAGGCGGCGAGCAGGACGGCCGCCTCGGTGCAGTCGCCTGCGCGGCGCGCCAGAGTCTCGAGCGCCGAATAATGGCCGCCGAACTCCACCCGCGGCATCAGCTGCCGCGCCCTGACCGCGAGCCGCTCCATTTTGCGCGTGCCGGAAACGTCCATCCCGGCGAACGGCGCCGCGATCGCCCGCAGCCGCGGATGATTGCTCTGCAGCCAGCGCGTCGGGCGCAGCGCCCGCGCCCGGAAGGCTTCATCGTCGCCGGCGAGGCCGGGTCCGCAGGCGGCGCAGATGTCGACCGTCACCTCGCCGGGGGTCGTGGCCTCAGCGGCCGTCACCCGTTGCTCGCCGGTTTGGGGCAAATCGAAACGAAGGTCGTCGCGGAAGCGGAAATGATAGCGGATATGACCCCGCAGGGCGTTGTCCGATATGCGGTAGGGCGATTGGACGACGGCATTGCGCATCACGCTGTAGGCCGGCCGCGGCCTGAGCGCCGTCGCGCGATCGGTCGGGCGAAAGGTGATGCCGGTGCCGAAGCTCGGTTGGGTAAGCTCGACCACGCGATTGCCGCGATCCAGCAATAGCCGCGAGATCGCGCGCAGGTCGCGGCCGTCGTAGCGCCTGCGCAGGACCGCGATCCGCCCCTCCTCATCCACCGCCGCGCCGGGCGCCGCCTCGATCACCACATGCTCGACCGCCATCGCCGAAAGGTTGAAATCCTCGAACTCCAGCGGCGCGCGCCGGTCCCACCCGTGCAGCAGTCCCTGCCCGCCGTCGAAGCGGACGCCGGCGGGCAAAGGTACCTGGACGGCGAAGCGCTCGGGCCCGCTGCGGTAGGTGATCTCGGCGGCGCCGTCCGCGATCCGCGCCTCGCTCCGCGACCAGCCGGATTCGGTTTGCGAATGCTCGCTGATCCAGATTGTCCGGCCCGACGCGTCGCGGCGGACGATTGTTTCCGACAGCACCCGGAACTCCGGCTGATCCTGCTCCTGCAGGCGCATTTCGGAGCGATCCACGCTCTCCGGTCCGTCGCCGCTTCGCCGTTCCTCGTGCGTGGCATAGCCGATGATCGTTCCGTCGTCGGCGACGACCGCATAATAGGCCGTGCCGGCGGGCGGCGCGGCCGCGCCCAGCAAGGCGATCGGAATGAGGGCGCGTGCGTTCATCGCGTTCAGGCGGCCCGGGCGGCGCCCGCGTGCAGCATCCGGTCGAGCCAGTCGCTCCTCCAGGTGTCAATCACCAGGTGAACGCGATCGCTCGCTCCGCGATTGGCGACGCTGTGTGGGTCTGAAAGGCGCAGATACCATGCGCTGCCGGGCGTCATCGGCACAGGACTGCGGTTGAGCAGGAACTCGACCTCCGGGTTCGTGGTGATCGGAACATGGAGGCGGGCGGCGCCGCGCTCGGCTTCGGGGTCGTGGTCGTCATGCTCCTTGATGATCGAGCCGGCGCCGAGACGCATCAGCCGCACCGCCTTCAGCGGACAATGAAACTGCGACAGGGCGGCCCGAAGCGCCGGTGCGCGATCGAGATAAAGCGTGTCGATGAATCCCTTGTCAGACGAATGGACCCCGATCATGCGGAGCGGGTGGGTTTCGCCGGCCGCGGCGCGTAGCGGAACCGCGCTCCATTCGCCCTCGTAATTGTCGCGCACGTAGTGGCGCGTCCAATCGGCCGGCTCGAACCGCTCCAGGTCCGCCGCCAGCGGCTTCGGGTCGAAATCGATCGGCAGCCTGATTCGGTCGGGGAGGGTCTCGGCATGGGTCGGCATGACCAAAAGGCTAGGGCGCGCCCGGCCGCTTGGGAAGCCACTCCCTCGCGGGCTCGCGGCGGGCTATAGCGCGACGATGAATCGGTCCCGGGGGTTGCTCCTTCTCATCCTGATGATGCTCGGCGGCGCGGCTTTGGCCCAGCCCGCGAGCCGCCACATGGCCGTGCGCCTCGTGCCGGAGACCGGCGCCGTGGCCCCGGGCTCTGCGCTCACCCTGGCCTTCGTCATGCGCCCGCAACCCGGCTGGCACGGCTATTGGCTCAACCCGGGGGATGCCGGCGATACGCCGCGCGTGACCTGGCGCCTGCCGGAGGGCTGGCGGGCCGGCGCCCTCCAGTTCCCGGTGCCGGGCCGGCTGACGGTCGCGGGGCTGATGAACTACGTCTTCGACAGCGATTATGCTGTGCTGGCGCGGGTGAGGGTCCCCGACGGCGCCGAGCCGGGCGGAACCTTCCCGATCGACGCCCGGATCGACTATCTCGTCTGCACCGACGAGGTGTGCGTGCCGGAGACTGCGGCGGTCACCGCCCAGGTCGCGATCGGCGCACCCGGGGCGGCCAACCCGGCGTTCGACGGCTACCGCCGGGCGCTCCCCGCGCCCGTGCCGACTGCGGGGCGGTTCGAGACGGCGGGCGGCCGAATCCGGATCGCGCTGCCGCTGCCGGCCGAAACGCCGATCGAGACGCCCTATTTCTACGCGGCCACCTTGGATGCGCTGCGCTACGCTCCCCCCCAGCGCATCTCGCGGAACGGCTCCTTCGTGATCGTCGAGACCGGGGCGGGGCCGAGCGCGGCATCGCTTACTTCGCTCGAGGGGGTTCTCCAGGTCGGGCCGGGCCGCGGGCTGGCCTTCACCGCGACGCGCGGCGCGGTGCCGGCTGCGGGGGCGCCGGAAGGCGAAACGTCCACCGCTTCCGGCGACGGAGGCGGCGGCATCCTCTGGGCGCTGCTCGGCGCCTTGCTCGGCGGGCTGATCCTCAACGTCATGCCGTGCGTCTTTCCCATCCTCAGCCTCAAGGCGCTGAGCCTTGCCCGGGCCGGCGAGACGGCGGCCGGAGCGCGGCGCGAAGCGCTGGCCTATGCGGCCGGCGTGATCGCCACCTGCGTCGCGCTCGGAGCGGTGCTGCTTGCGGTGCGCGCGGGGGGCGCGGCCGTGGGCTGGGCCTTCCAGCTGCAGGACCCGCGCGTGATCCTCGTCCTCCTCTTGCTGAGCACGGCCACCGCGCTCGGCCTGGCGGGTCTGTTTCATCTGCCGGCGATCGGCGCGGGCGAAGCGCTGACCCGGCGGGGCGGCCTCGCAGGCGCCTTCTTCACCGGCGCGCTTGCGGCGTTCGTCGCGACGCCCTGCACCGGGCCTTTCATGGGCGCGGCACTTGGCGCGGCTTTGGTCCTCCCGGCGGCCGGCGCGCTGGCGGTCTTCGCCGGCCTCGGCCTCGGCCTCGCTCTTCCTTTCCTGCTGCTCGGATTCGTGCCGCCCCTGCGCCGGCTGCTCCCGAAGCCGGGGGCCTGGATGGCGACCTTCCAGCGCATCCTCTCGGTGCCGATGTTCCTCACCGCTCTGGGCCTCGCCTGGGTGCTCGGCGCGGAGAGTGGAATCGACGGGATGGCGATCGGGCTCGGTGGAGCGCTTCTGCTGGGCCTCGCCTTGTGGTGGGTCGGCCGGGGCGGACGCTTGCTGGCGCTGCTCTTCGCGCTCGCCGCGATCGCCGCGCCTTTCCTCCTGCTGCCGACGGGGGCGCCAGCCGCCGCAAGCGCGGAAGGGCGGCTGGCGGCCGAGCCCTTCAGCGAAGCGCGCCTGAACGCGCTCCGGGCCTCGCGGACACCCGTGTTCGTCTATTTCACCGCCGATTGGTGCCTCACCTGCAAGGTCAACGAGCGCGGCGCGATGGCCGGCGCCGGGGTCGCCGAGGCCTTCCGCTCGCGGGGCATCAAGGTGCTGGCCGGCGACTGGACTCGCGGCGACCCCACGATCGGCCGCTTCCTCGAGCGCCAGGGCCGCTCGGGCGTTCCGCTCTACCTCTATTACCCGCCCGGCCGCGACGCCGAAGTGCTGCCGCAAATCCTGACCGTCGGGCGTCTTACCGCTCTGGGCGGCTAGCCCCGCGCTCCCAGACCTTCGCGCCGCCCAGATAGGTTTCCATCACTCGCGTCTCGGCGATCTGCCGCGCAGTCGTGCCCTCGGCGAAAATGTCGCGGTCGACGAAGATGAAGTCGGCGAAATGGCCGGGCTCCAAGGTTCCCAGCCGGTCCTCGGCGAAGCCCGCATAGGCGCCGCCGCGGGTGAAGGCGGCGAAGGCCTCCTCCAGCGTGAGCCGCTGCGCGGGCATCCAGCCGCCGGGCGGTTGGCCCTGGGCATCCTCGCGGCTGATCGCGGCGGCGAGGCCGGGGAAGGGATTGGGGCTTTCGACCGGATAGTCGGAGCCGAAGGCGAGCGGAACGCGGTTGTCGAGCATCGAGCGCCAGGCATAGCTGCCCTGCAGCCGGTCGATCCCCATCCGGGCCTCGGCCATGCGCCAGTCGCTGGTCTCGTGGGTCGGCTGCATCGAGGCGATCACGCCATGCCGGGCGAAGCGCGGCAGATCGGCGGGATCGACGATCTGCGCGTGCTCGATCCGCCAGCGCCGGTCGCCGTCATAGGTGTGCGACATCTCCTCGATCGCGTCGAGCAGGGTGGCGTTCGCCTGGTCGCCGATCGCGTGCACCGCGACCTGGAAATGGTCCATCGCCGCGCGGCTCATCAGATTCTTGAGCACCGTGTCGGTGAGCAACGGCAGGCCCCGCTGGCCCGGCGCGTCGCGATAGGGCTGCTTGAGCCAAGCGCCGCGCGAGCCCAAAGCGCCGTCGAGATAGAGCTTCACGCCGACCATCCTCAGGCGTCCGTCATAGAGCCAGGGCGTGGGGCGCGTGCCGGCCACCGCCAGCAGATTGTCGATTCCCGACGCGTAGGAGAGGATGCGCACGCTCAGCCGCCCGTCGTCGCCCGCCCGACGCATCACGGCCCAATCCTCGGTGGTGGTGCCCATGTCCGCGGTGGCGGTGACTCCGTAGGACAGCAATATCTCCTGCGCCCGGGCGAAGGCGCGGTCGCGAACGATCGGCAGCGGCGGCGGCACGGCGCGCTCGATCAGGCCCGTCGCGGCGTCGACGAAGATGCCGTTGGGATTGCGCCCGGTCCGCTCGATCCGCCCGCCGTTGGGCGCCTGCGTCTGCGGCGTGATCCCGGCCTCACGCATCGCCGCGCCGTTGGCCCAGCCGGCATGGCCGTCGACCCGCTCGAGCCACACCGGCCGGTCGGCAACCGCCGCGTCGAGATCGGCCGCGGTGGGGAAGCGCCCGAGGCCCCAGCGCTCCTGGTTCCAGCCGCGTCCGATCACCCAGCGCGGCGTCGGATTGGCCGCGGCATAAGCGCGGATCCGCTCCTGCGCCTCCGCAAGCGAAGTCGTGTCGGAAAGGTCGAGCACCAGAGCGCCGAGCCCCAGGCCCATGACGTGGCCGTGAGCGTCGATCAGCCCCGGCAGCAGTGTCCGCCCGCGGCCGTTCAGCAGATAGCGCGGGCGCTCCGGCCGGCGGTCGCCGCGATTCAGGAGCTGGCGCACGCGCCCGTCGTCTCCGATCCAGATGCCGTTGAAGCGGAAGGCGTGCCCGTCGGCGCGGATCGTGTAGCCGTTGACGTTGTCGACGAGCGTGTCGGCCAGCGCGGGCGCGGCGAAGGCGAGGGCGAGGAAAGCGAGGATCTTGCGGAGCATGAAGCGGCGATAAGGCTTGTTTGCGCGAGGCGCCAGATGCTCTAGACGGGCGCGATGGCGAGCCCGGCGCCCCAGTCAGACCTGCCGATCGGCCTCGCCGACGTCGAAGCCGCGGCGGGGCGGATCGCCGGCGCCGTGGTGCGGACGCCGACCATGCTCAGCCGAACGCTCTCTCAAGCGACCGGCGCCACCGTCTACGTCAAGTTCGAGAACCTCCAGCATACCGGCGCCTACAAGGAGCGCGGCGCGCTCAACAAGCTGCTGCTGATGGACGAAGCCAGGCGCGCAAGGGGCGTGATCGCCGCCTCGGCCGGCAACCACAGCCAAGCGCTCGCCTATCACGCGGCGAGGCTCGGCGTGCCGGCGACGATCCTGATGCCGGCCACCACGCCGACGATCAAGGTCAGCCAGACCGAGGGCCATGGCGCGGAGGTCATCCTCCACGGCGAGGTTTACGACGAAGCTTACGCCGAGGCGCTTCGCGTCGCCGACGCGCGCGGACTGACCTTCGTCCACCCGTTCGACGATTTCGAGGTGATGGCCGGGCAGGGGACGGTCGGGCTCGAGCTGCTCGCCGACGCGCCCGACGTCGACACACTCGTCGTTCCGATCGGCGGCGGCGGCCTGATTTCCGGGATCGGAGTCGCGGCCAAGGCGCTGAACCCGGGCATCCAGCTGGTCGGAGTCCAGGCCGAGCTCTACCCGTCCATGTACGCCAAATTCTCCCGCCAGCAGATGCCTTGCGCCGGCGACACGATCGCCGAGGGCATCGCGGTGAAATCGCCGGGGATGATCACTGCCGGGGTCATCAACCATTTCGTCGACGACATATTGCTCGTCCCCGAGCGCGACATCGAGCGGGCGATCGTCCTCTATGTCGAGGCCGAGAAGACGGTGGCCGAGGGCGCGGGCGCGACCGGGCTCGGGGCGCTGCTCGCCCATCCCGACCGCTTCCGCGGCCGAACCGTCGGCCTGGTCCTTTCAGGCGGCAACATCGACACTCACCTGCTCGCCAACGTGCTGCTTCGCGATCTGGCCCGCTCCGGGCGGATGACTCGCCTTCGCATCCAGCTCCAGGATCGGCCCGGCGCGCTCGCCGCGGTGATGAAATTGTTCGACGAGCACAGGGTCAACATCGTCGAGGTCTATCACCAGCGCGTGTTCACCAGCCTTCCGGCCAAGGATGCGGCGATCGACGTCGAGTGCGAGGCGCGCGATTCGGCGCAGCTCGACCGGCTGTCCGAGGCGCTCGTTTCTGCCGGGTTCATCGTCCATCCGGTAGCAATCGAATAGGCGGCCGTGCCATCGTGGAACGGCGGCCCCGATCCTTGGTTGTCGAGCCCGTAACCGCTTTCCAACGAGGCGCGCCGGGATCATAAAGGCGCGGGCCAAAACACCGATGCGGAGTCGCCTTGAGCGCACCCTTCAGATTTCCCCGTTTCTTCGTCACGACGCCCTCGCCGTGCCCCTATCTGCTGGGCAAGACGGAGCGGAAGGTGTTCACGGAGCTGAACGGGCCCCATGCGGGCGATCTGAACGACGCGCTCGGCCGGATCGGCTTTCGCCGCAGCCAGAACGTCGCCTACCGCCCCTCCTGCCTCGATTGCGCCGCGTGCATCTCGGTCCGGGTCGTCGCCGGCGAGTTCCAGCCCAACGGGACCCAGCGCAAGGTCATCCGCCGCAACGCGGACCTCGAGGTCACCGCCTGCAAGCCGTGGGCGACCGAGGAACAATATGAGCTGCTTCGCCGCTATCTGCGCGTCCGCCACCCCGAAGGCGGGATGGTCGAGATGGACGAGCACGATTTCTCGGACATGGTCGAGCAGAGCCCGGTCAAGACCTACATCGTCGAATATCGCGAGCCTTCCGTCGGAGGCCGGCCCGGGCGCCTGGTCGGCGCCTGCCTGACCGACCAGCAGTCGGACGGGCTGAGCATGATCTACAGCTTCTTCGAGCCTGACGACGGGCACCGCTCGGGCCTCGGCACCTACATCATCCTCGATCACATTCTCCGCGCCGGCCGCGCCGGCCTTCCTTACGTCTATCTCGGTTATTGGGTCGAGGATTCGAAGCGCATGGCCTACAAGTCCCGCTTCCGCCCGCTCGAGAAGCTCGGGCCCGGCGGCTGGCACCGTTTCGATCCCGAGCAGCGCGAGCTGCCGCTCGCCTAACGCACCGTTTTACCGCGATAATATCGCATGCTCTGGGATTCGGTTGTGCTGGCGCGGCTGTCGCCAACGGACAAATCGGTGTCGCGCATTGCAAAAATGTCCCTTGGCCCGAAGGTCTAACCTTGAAGCGGAAAGGGGATAGGTTCGCGCCGGTCCCCTTCATCCGTTCAACCGTTTGAGTTTCAAACAAATCTTGACCGAAGAAGCCTTGATTGGCACTTCAAGGTCCATCAGCTTTGGGGGATAGAATGCCTGGAACCGGCTCTGCCTACGGAATTTTCACGCTCGAGACGAGCGGCGCGGCCTCGGTTGCGTTCAGCGCCGATCAAACGCGCATCTACGTGTCGAAATATGACGGGAAGGTCGACGTCTTCGATGCGGCCAGCCATGCCAAGCTCGCCACCTGGAACGTAGGGACGTCGCTCGGAGCGCTTACGCTTTCGGAAGACGGGGGCTTTTTGCTCGCGGTGGAGCGCTTCGGGCCGCCCTCCACGCCCGGCGGCGGCTATACGCCCCCTCCCGCGTCCCAGAGCTCGACCTTCTATCGCATCGACACGGGCTCCGGCGCCGTCACAACCTTCACCCGCGCCGGCAATGCCTATCTCGACATCGAAATCGTCGACGGCCAGAAGGCGATCCTCACCGGCGGACAGCAGCAGGTCACGGTTTTCGACCTTGTGAACCAAACCTATTCGACGCTGCCGGGCGGCGTCTACTACAGCAACAGCTCGGTGATGGTCGAGGACAGGCATCTCACCCTCTTCGCCGAGTCGGGCATCTCGAATGGGCCGCTCGCCATTTACGACGACCGCACCGGAACGGTCGTCGCCCACGGCGATGACTATCAGACGGGCGGTCCAAACGGCGGAAGTGTCGGCTTCAACTACGGCCATCAGGCGATCAGCGAGGCGGGCGGCCTCGTCGCGCAGTTCATCTACCACAGCACGATCAACCTCTACGATCTCAACCTGCATTTCATTCGCGGCATGACGATCGATGGCCCCGTCGACGGCCTCGCCTTCGATCCCACCGGCAAGTTCCTCTACGCCCGCCTCGACTCCGGCCAGCTCAACAAGATCGAGGTGGCCACCGGCCTCGTCGTCGACAGCTTTGCCGTCGGCACCACCGACTGGCACAACAATCCCGGATCGGGCGACCAGATCGTACAGAGCGCCGACGGCAAGACCCTGCTCATCCACGACAATTCCACCGGCAAGCTCCAGCTGATCGATCTTACCGTTCGCGACGAACGCTTCGAAGGGACCGGCGCCGCCGACGCCTTTGCCGGCGGCAAGGGCGACGACGTCTATGTCGTCAATCACGCGGGCGACACGATCACCGAGCTGAAATATGACGGCAACGACACGGCGCTGGCCTCGATCGACTACACGCTTCCCGATTATGTCGAAAATCTGATCCTCGCCGGAACGGCGCTGAACGGAGCCGGCAACGCCCTCGACAACCAGATCATCGGCAACGCGGCGGACAACCAGCTGGCCGGCCTTGCCGGCAACGACGTGCTGGACGGCGGCGCCGGGCGGGATACGATGAGCGGCGGGCGCGGCGACGACATCTTCCTCGTCGACCGCAGCGACGATCGGGTGTTCGAGCTCACTGCCCAGGGCCGCGACGTGGTCTATACGCAGGCGGATTACGTGCTTGCCGAGGGGCAGGAGATCGAGGTGCTGGCCGCCTCCTCACGAGCGGGGACGGCGCCGCTCCAGCTCGTCGGCAACGCCTTCACCAACGAGATTTACGGCAATGACGGCGCCAATTACATCGATGGCGGCGCCGGGCCGGACTATCTCGCCGGCTATGGCGGCAACGACGTCTATATCGCCGAGAATGAGGGCGACGTGGTGATGGAGGCCGTGGGCGGCGGCCGCGACGTCGTCTATGCCGGATCCAGCCTTTCGCTGGCCGCCGGCTCCGAGGTGGAGGTCCTCTCGGCGCTCTCGCAGGCCGGAACCTCCGCGCTTCAGCTGACCGGCAACGGCTTCGCCAACGAAATCTACGCCAATGAGGGCGCCAATTTCATCGACGGCGGGGCGGGGGCCGATTATCTGGTCGGCTTCTCCGGCAACGATACCTATGTCGTCGATAACGGCAACGACGTGACGGTCGAAGGCCTGGGCGCCGGCCGCGACACCGTCATCGCGCTGGCGAATTACACGCTGACCGCCGGAATGGAGATCGAGGTGCTCTCCGCCCAGTCGCAGGCCGCGGCGACGGCGCTCCAGCTGACCGGCAACGGCTTCGCCAACGAAATCTATGCCAATGCGGGGGGCAATTTCCTCGATGGCGGCGGCGGCGCGGACTATCTGGTCGGTTTCGGCGGCAACGACGTCTATATCGTCGACAATGCCGGCGACCGGGTCGTCGAGGGAACCGGCGGCGGGCGCGACGTAGTCTATGCCCGGGCCAGCTACACGCTCAATGCCGGGGCCGA